>ERZ857693.663-NODE-663-length-51087-cov-6.972272_pt1 | contig 51087 bp, 30 predicted proteins | sample MGYA00519765_ERZ857693 | MGnify/ENA primary metagenome ERZ857693 (study PRJEB31778, sample SAMEA3449354) | human gut metagenome | biome: human gut; feature: human-associated habitat; material: faeces | place: United Kingdom | collected 2010/2012 ... | reverse complement strand
CGCGATCATCCCCGTCTACGACGCGCTCTACGACTATCGCGACCGGCTGCGCCACATCCTCGTGCGCCACGAGCAAGGCGCCGTCCACGCCGCGCAGGGCTATGCCCGCGTAAGCGGCCGCGTGGGCGTCTGCCTGGTCACCTCCGGCCCGGGTGCGACGAACACCGTGACCGGACTGGCCGACGCGCTGATGGACTCCACGCCGCTGGTGCTCGTCACCGGACAGGTAGGTTCGACACTGCTGGGAACCGACGCCTTTCAGGAGACCAACTTCGTCGGGATCACGCAGGCCGTCACGAAATGGAACTGCCAGGTCAAATACCCCGAAGAGATTCCGGCGGCTATCGCCAAAGCCTTCTACATCGCCCGTTCGGGGCGCCCGGGCCCCGTCGTGGTCGACATCACCAAGGACGCCCAATGCGCGACGGCGCCCTTCCGCTACGAACGGATCACCTCGATCCGCAGCTACGCACCCGCCCTTACGCCCGACGCAAGACGCATCGAGGAAGCGGCGCGGCTCATCGACGAAGCCCGGCGGCCGCTGGCGATGATCGGCCAGGGAGCGATCCTGGGCAACGCCGAAGCCGAACTGCGTGCCTTTCTCGATCGCAGCGGCATGCCGGCCGCCTCGACGCTGCTGGGCCTCTCGGCGCTGCCGAGCGACGACCCCCGCAACGTGGGAATGCTGGGGATGCACGGCAACTACGGCCCCAACATCAAAAACAAGGAGTGCGACCTGCTCGTCGCCGTCGGAATGCGTTTCGACGACCGCGTAACGGGCGACCCCGCCGCCTTCGGCCCCAACGCCCGGATCATCCATTTGGAGATCGACCCCTCCGAAATCGACAAGATCGTCCATGCCGACGTGCCCCTCGTGGGCGACGTCAAGCGCACGCTCCCGCTGCTGACCGAACGCATCCGCCCGCGCGACCACAGCGCATGGATCGAGGAGTTCCGCGCCTGCGACCGCATCGAGTACGAGCGTGTGGTGCGGCGGGCGATCCGTCCCGACGGAGGGCGCATCCGCATGGGCGAGGCGGTCGACGCCGTGGCACGCGCCTACGACCGCGACGCGGTGATGGTCACCGATGTGGGGCAGCAGCAGATGTTCGCCGCCCGCTACTTCGGGTTCCGCCGCAGCCGCAGCGTCGTCACGTCGGGCGGTCTGGGAACCATGGGGTTCGGCCTCCCGGCCGCCATCGGCGCCAAGCTGGGCGCTCCCGACCGCGAGGTCGTCCTCTTCGCGGGCGACGGCGGGCTGCAAATGACCATTCAGGAGCTGGCGACGATTTTCCAGTCGCACGTCTGCGTGAAGATCGTCCTGCTCAACAACTCCTTCCTGGGCATGGTGCGCCAGTGGCAGGAACTTTTCTACGACCGCCGCTACTCGTCGACCGAGATGGTCAACCCCGATTTCGGGTTGATCGCCCGCGCCAACGGAATCGAATACCGCTGCGTCGAGCGGCGCGGGGAGCTGCCGCAGGCCGTCGCCGCCATGAAGGCCCATGCGGGCGCCTATCTGCTCGAAGTGCGGGTCGAAAACGAGGAAAACGTCTTCCCGATGGTTCCGGCCGGCGCTCCGGTCTCGGACATCCGGCTCGAATAACAACGACAGTATGGAACAGGAATACATCATCACCGTGTTTTCGGAGAACAAGGTGGGCCTGCTGAGCCAGATCACCACCGTCTTCACCTGCCGCGACGTGAACATCGAGAGCCTCACGACCTCGGAATCGGCGTTGCAGGGCATCCACAAATTCACCATCGCGGTCCGCACCACACCCGACCAGGTCGACAAACTCGTGCGGCAGGTCGAGAAGAAGATCGACGTGCTGAAGACCTTCGTCTACACCCCCGACGAGGTCGTGCAGCAGGAGATCGCCCTCTACAAGGTGACCCGCAGCCGGGGCGTCGAACAACTCGTCAGGGAACACAACGTCCGCATTCTGGAGATCGACGAGGACTACATCGTCGTCGAGAAGACCGGCCACAAAGCCGACACGCAGGCGTTGTTCCGCCTGCTGCAACCCTACGGCGTACAGCAGTTCGTGCGCAGCGGCACGGTGGCCATCATCAAGTCGCGGCGCGAGCTGCTGAACGAGTACCTTGAAGAAATCGACCGTTTAAGGGCCGAATCCGATGAAGAAGGGAACAAAAGCGAAAAATAACTTTCAGAACATATAATAAACTCAAAATCACGAAAATCATGGCAAAGATCAATTTCGGCGGCGTCGAAGAGAACGTCGTAACCCGCGAGGAATTTCCTCTGGAAAAAGCGCTCGAAACACTCAAGGACGAGACCATCGCCGTCATCGGCTACGGCGTGCAAGGCCCCGGACAGTCGCTCAACCTGCGCGACAACGGATTCAGGGTCATAGTGGGCCAGCGCGAAGGCTCCGCGAGCTGGGACAAGGCCGTAGCCGACGGCTGGGTTCCGGGCCAGACGCTTTTCAACATCGAGGAGGCCGCCGAGCGCGCCACGATCATCCAATACCTGCTCTCCGACGCCGGGCAGATCGCCGTATGGCCTTCAATCAAAAAGCACCTCACGCCGGGCAAGGCCCTCTACTTCTCCCACGGCTTCGGCATCACCTACAAGGAGCGCACGGGCATCGTGCCCCCGGCCGACGTGGACGTGATCCTGATCGCCCCGAAAGGCTCGGGAACCTCGCTGCGGCGCATGTTCCTCCAGGGCCGCGGACTCAATTCGAGCTATGCGGTGTTCCAGGACGCCACGGGCCGCGCCTTCGAACGCGTCGTGGCGCTGGGCATCGGCGTGGGTTCGGGCTACCTGTTCGAAACCGACTTCAAGCGCGAGGTCTACTCCGACCTCACGGGCGAGCGCGGCACGCTGATGGGCGCCATCCAGGGCATCTTCGCCGCCCAGTACGACACGCTGCGCGCCAACGGCCACACCCCCTCGGAGGCCTTCAACGAAACGGTCGAGGAGCTGACCCAGTCGCTCATGCCGCTGGTCTCGGAGAACGGCATGGACTGGATGTATGCCAACTGTTCGACCACGGCCCAGCGCGGCGCGCTGGACTGGTGGAAGAAGTTCCGCGACGCCACGAAACCCGTCTTCGAAGAGCTGTACAGGGAGGTGGCCGCCGGCAACGAGGCCCAGCGTTCGATCGACCTGAACAGCAAACCCGACTACCGCGAGAAGCTCAACGAGGAGCTGCGCGAGATGCGCGAAAGCGAGATGTGGCAGACCGGCGCCGTCGTGCGCAAGCTGCGTCCCGAAAACAACTGACACAAGGCAAGGCCCTGAAAAAGGCCGGCGGCAGCAGTCGCCGGCCTTTTTCGCGCAATTCGGTTTTGCTCCCGTTCAATTTTTATGTATCTTTGCCTGCCGGAACACCGACAATCCAAACAAAACTACTCAATATGTACAGCCATGACAACCGGGTGGTCATCACCCTCGACGCCGGCGGCACGAACCTCGTTTTCGGCGCCATGCAGGCCAACAAATTCATTGTGGAGCCGATCACCCTCCCGTCGCATGCCGAGAACCTCGACAAATGCCTCGCTACGATGGTCGAAGGGTTCCAGGCCGTCATCGACCGTCTGTCCGAAAAACCCGTAGCCATCAGTTTCGCATTCCCCGGCCCGGCCGACTATCCGAACGGCATCATCGGCGGTTATCTGCCCAACTTCCCGTCGTTCCGCGAAGGCGTGGCGCTGGGTCCGTTCCTCGAAGCGAAATTCGGCATCCCGGTATACATCAACAACGACGGCGACCTGTTCGCCTACGGCGAGGCGCTGGGAGGCGCCCTGCCCGAGGTCAACGCCCGGCTCGAAGCGCTGGGAAGCCCGAAGAAATACAAAAACCTCGTCGGCTACACCTTCGGCACGGGACTCGGCGTAGGCCTTGTGATCGACAACCGGCTGAACCGCGGCGACAACTCATGCGTCGAGACGTTCTGCCTGCGTCACAAGAAAATGCCCGAAATCATCGTCGAGGACGGGGCGTCGATCCGTGCCGTGAAACGCGTCTACGGCGAAGCTTCGGGCGACGTGAACCACACCTTCGAACCGAAAGATATCTGCGAAATCGCCGAGGGTAAACGCCCGGGAGATGTCGAGGCCGCGAAGAAGGCTTTTGCCGAAATGGGCGAGATCGCCGGCGACGCCATGGCTACGGCCGTGACGCTGGTGGACGGACTGATCGTCATCGGCGGCGGCATCACGGCGGCCCGCAAATGGATCATGCCCAGCCTGCTGAACGAGCTGCGTTCGAAGATGCACCAGCTCAACGGCAACGAGTTGAACCGCGTGCAGATGAAGGTTTACGATCTGGACGACGAGACGGAGTTCCGCGAATTCGCCAAGGGCGCGCAGCGGCCCCTGAAAGTCTACGGCACGGACCGCTACGTGGCCTACGACCCGCAGAAACGCATCGGCGTGACCATTTCGAAACTCGGCGCGAGCCAGGCCATTTCGGTTGGAGCATACGCTTTCGCCTTGAGCCAGCTCGACACGGAAAACGCATAAAATAGATCGACCATGTATAAATTTCAACCGATTCTGAAATCCCTGATCTGGGGCGGCGAGAAGATCGCCCCTTACAAGGGAATCGCCACCGACCAGCGCAACATCGGCGAAAGCTGGGAGCTTTCGGGCGTCAAGGACAACGAGTCCGTCGTCGCCGAAGGTCCCGAAGCCGGGACATCGCTCCCGGAACTGATCGCCCGTCACGGCGCGGCGCTGTTGGGCAAAGCCAACTACGGGCGTTTCGGCGAGGAGTTCCCGCTGCTGATCAAGTTCATCGACGCCCGGCAGGACCTCTCGATCCAGGTGCACCCGAACGATGAGCTGGCATGGGAACGCCACAAATCCAAGGGCAAGACCGAAATGTGGTACGTGGTGTCGGCGGATAAGGACGCGCACCTGCGTTCGGGCTTCTCGAAGCAGGTAACGCCGGCCGAGTATGAGGCCAGCGTCGGAGACAACACCATCACGGACATCCTGGCCGACTACAAGATCGCACCGGGCGACGTGTTTTTCCTGCCCGCGGGACGTGTGCACTCGATCGGCGCGGGGTCGTTCATCGCCGAAATCCAGCAGACCTCGAACATCACCTACCGCATCTACGATTTCAACCGCCGCGATGCCAACGGCAACACCCGCGAACTGCACACCGAACTGGCGAAGGGCGCCATCGACTACACCGTGCTGCCCGATTACCGGACGCATTACGAGCCAGCGCAGGACACGCGCGTGGAGCTGGTGTCGTGCCCTTATTTCACCACGTCGCTCTACGATCTGACCCGCCCCGAGACGCTCGACCTCGCGTCGCTCGACTCGTTCGTCGTGGCGATCTGCATCGAGGGCCGCGGCACGCTCACCGACGACAGCGGCGCAGCGGTTCCGGTGCACCAGGGCGAAACGGTCCTGATTCCGGCTTCGGCCCGTTCGCTCGCCTTCACGCCCGACGGCGGCATGAAGATTCTGACAAGCTGGATCGGCTGATCCGCCTCTTCGGCTCAACGAAAAAACTCCGGCCTGCGAAAATGCAGGCCGGAGTTTTTCGTTACGGCAAGCCGGAATTACTCCGCCTTGAACCACGCCTTCGTGTCGTAGGTCGCTCCCGCACCCGTCTTCACCACCGAAGCGTCGACCGGGAAATACCCCTTCGCCGCATCCATCGAAGAGAACGGAGCTTCCACGCCGTCGCCCATCTGGTTGTTTGCAGGCGTGTAGCTTCCGGTATGCTTCGCCGACCAGAAATTCGTATCGCTGACCGGCGCGGTGTAGAGGTAATTATAGGTTACCTCCGCCTTGTCAGCCGTAAATCCGGCCGTGTCATACACACCCGTCAGATAATTTTTCGCGGTAACACCGGTATAATACCCGACATTCTTGGTCACGGTCAGCCCTGCGAGGACATAAGCCCGGATCATAATGTTCGGCTGGTAAATGTTATAAATCGTATTGTTCGTCACCTCGACCTGAAGCCGGGTCGTCTGGAATGCCTGCGACCTGTCCCCGCAGTTGATCAGGTAGTTCTGCAAAGGCGTTTCGGCATAAAATACGTTGTTATCCAGACGAATCAACTGCTGCGTATGCGCGTCCTTCGCCTTGGTCGAATAGAACGGTTTGTTGGCGACGGTCATCTTCACGATCGAATTCCCGAAATAGACACTCTTGAAATTCTGCGTATTGTGCGAATCGTAAACCACATTGTAGGCAGCATCCACGGTACAATCCTCGACATGCAGCGTCGGATCATAGGTGGCATTGGTCGTCGTAAAGAGGTTGTAATTGCCCGAGGCCGCGATATGCAGGTTCTTGAAAGCCGCATTGTACTTGCAACGCAGTTCCGGCCCGGAGATCGTCGCCTGCGCACGTTCGGGATAACGGCCGATCAGCACGATGTCGCCCATATTGATCGACGCGCCCGAAATCGTGAACGACAGATCGGCAGCATCGGAGTTGTCGACGAAAATCAAACCTCCGGCCGTAATGATCGCAGCGGTCAGTTCGGAGGGCTTGAGCAGCTGCGCTTCCGGATAGACCGTCTTATTGATCGTCAGGTCGCCCAGCGCGATGTCTTTCCCGTCCTGATAATCCCGATAGTAGTCCGTCTCGGCGGTAACGGGAGCCTCCGCCGTCGTGTTCCCGACGCTTGCCACCTCGCTCGTCAGATCGCCGGCATAGGCAACCACGTAGATCGTATAGGCCGTATTGGCTTCGAGATTCCCGACCGTCACGCCCGTACCCGCACCGGCCGTGCCTTCGGCAAGAACCCTGGCGGCGTCGGGAGCCGCTTCCGTCGATTTGAGGCAGAGGTATTTCCAGCCGTCGGCATTGGCCGAGGGCGCAACGTCGAAGGTCAGCGCCGACTGCGTGGGCTCGACCGTCGCGGAGTTGGTCACCGCAACCGTCGGAGCGGCGGGAGCCGTTCCGGTGCTCTCGACCTGGATTTTGGCCACCGTCGAAAGCCCGCCGGCCGCAAAGGCCTCGATCGCCACGTCCTTCGACGTGTCGGCCGCGGCGCGGGTCACGGCTGCGGGGGCCGTCACGATCAGTTCGGCCCTCTCATCCACGGCATCGGTCAGGCGTGCCGACCAGCCCTCGGGAGCCGACAGTTTCACCTGCTCGACCCCTCGGATCTCCACCACGAAACGCTTGGTGGCCCCGGCGTCGAACGTCTGCACGCCCTCGGTCGGCGTGACGATCCGGCAGAAGAAATCGCTCACGATCGGAATGCGCAGTTCCTCGCCGCCGAGCAGCCTGATATAGAGGTCGCCGCCGTCGACCTTCACCTCCTCGAAGAACTTGTCGGTCACCGTACCCGAGCCGATGGCCTTGACGGGCTGGCCCTTGGTGTCCTTCACATTTTCGAAGGAGGTGCCGCCGTCGTAGCTCACCTGCCAGTAACCGGTGGCCTCGTCGATGCGGAACCGGGGCGTCGTGCCGTCCTCGGCCACGGCCTTCACGCCGAGCGAGGTGAACGTGGCTCCGTTGTCGATCGACACCTGCCACTCGCCCTTGTCGTTGATCGAGACGATCGGAATCACGGCCTCGGCCTCGCTGCCCTGCACCAGTTCGATGGTCTCGCCGTTGGTCAGCGTGATGAGATATTTGCCATCGGAGGTCTCGACCTTGGAGATCGTGGCGCCGCCGTAGAGTTTCTGCAACGCCTCGATGTTGCCATTCAGCGCGTCGACCTGCGTTTCGAGCGCCTGCACGCGGCTCTTCAGGTCGTCGATCGCATCCCACAGGTCGTCGTTGTTGTCGCACGACTGGAAAACCGCAGCCAGCGCGACGAAGATCAGGATCAGATACTTTTTCATAATATGTTTGGTTTTTTATTCTATTTCAAAGAATTGAGCCATGCGGGGACATACCCTAACCGCTGGCGCAGCTGCGCTTCGTAGAGCGACAGCGGCTCGACGGCCGCGCCGTTGCTTTCGAGGTATTTCACCTGTTCGGCGCTCTCGTCGAAGGTGACCGCCGCGCCGTGGAATCCGACGATGATCGGCGGCATGGTCTTCCACCACTTGTCCGAGGAGAGCCACCACTTGAACGGTTCGGCCCCGAAATCGTGCGCCGCACGCGTGGCGTTCAGATTCCAGATCGTCAGGTCGCCCAGGTGGTTGGGCACGTTGGTTTCGTCGCCGCCGAAACGCCATTGCACGAATCCGCCCGTGCAACGGTCGACGAGCGTGGCGCGCGGCTGCCTGGAGTGCGACTCGAAGAAGGCGTCGTCACCCCACGTGTTGTTCCACAGCACGGCCCCCAGCGAGGTGTTCGACACACCCGAGGCGTGGTACTGTCCGGCGTTTTCGAAATACCCCGTGCTCGTATAGGGCGGCGAGACAGCCTGCCCGCGGCTGCGGTCGCAGACCTTGCCGATGAAGATGCGCGACGAGGACTGCGAGCGCACGCCCGAGTGGCCGCGGTTGCCGCTGATCTCGATGTCGTAGGCCGAGCAGTTGGCGCTCGACACGATCGACAACGCCTCGCTGACGCCCCTGAAATCGACGCGGCGAATCCACGAATCGGTCAGACGCATCATGTTGAGCGGCTTGTAGGCCCCGTCGTCCTCCCACGAAGCGTGGTGGCCGAAGTTCTCCTTCGAGCGGCCCTCGAACGTGAGGTCCTCAACGCCGACATGTTCATAATGGGGATACTTGCGGATTTTCCAGCCCCATTTGGCCTCCACGGCGTACATGATCGGTTCGGCGAAGGTCACGCGGTTGCCGCTTACGGAAGCCACCTGGTGATAGTCCTCGACCGTAATGGTCTGAATATCGGTCATGTTTCCCTCGACCCGGTGCGGCGCCAGCTCCTGCGCCACCAGCGTCGGGTCGTTGTTCGAAAGCGAAAGGCACACCCAGTCGCCCTTCCCGATGCCGGCCGCCGAAGCCACCTCCACCGAGAACGTGCCGCGTGCGGCGTCGCCCGTCACCGTCGTGAGGTCCGAAAGTCCCGAATTGTGCTTGATATTGATCATCATGGGCGACGACCACATCTGCTCCGAGTTGTTCGGCAGGTTGGGCGTGTCCATGACGAGCGTCGTCTTGCCGCGGCCCGCGCCCTTGAGCACGAAATAACCCCCGCGAATGAAAATCTCCTCGCTGCGGTTGTTCCCCTTCGAATCGGTGTATTTCTGGTTGGCGGAGGTTGGGTCCACCACGTTGTCGTCGTCGTTGTGGAGGACGAAACGCCCCTCGGGGAAATAGATCACCGCCCGGGCATTGGCATTCGCGAGGTTCGCCCCCGCATCGCTCCGCCCGGAGAGTTTCAGCTCCTTGAGCAGCGCTGCCAACGCCCCGCGCGAGGACCTGACGCCCGTGGGATCGGCGCCGTAGTCGACGACGTTGTAAACCTTGTAGCCCAGTCCCCAGACATCGGCCGGAGCCTCCTCGCCGTGCTTGTAACCGGCATACGAATAATCGAGCAGGACGTTATCCGCAGTTCCGGCCTTAAAATTCCGCCATGCCAGAGCGGCGTTGGCATCCACCTGCTCGTCGAGCAGCGTCACGTTCAGCGTGACGAGTTTCCGGTATTTCCTGTCCGAATAGACCGTCACCGAGACCGCCGCCTGCTGCGAAGCGGCGTCGAACGTCGCGGGAGCCTTGACCGTCAGCGTCGTCTCGCCAAGCACGGCCGTCCAGCCCGCAGGCGCGTCGATCACCGCCTCGGCGACGTTGTTCTGCACGACCTCGAAGGCCCGGGTCTCCCCGAGGCGGAAAGTCTCGTTGTCGGAAGCCGTCACCGTCAGTCCGAAATCGTCGAAGACGGGAAGCGTGAGTTTTTCGCCGTCGAGCAGTTCGACCGCCAAAAGTCCGGTCGTCGCGTCGTAAGTCACCGACTTGAAAGCCGAACTGTAACTGACGACGACTTTATCCCCCAAGGCATTGACCGGCTGTCCGTTTTGCAAAAGCGGCGCGTAGGTCGCCCCGCCGTCGAGGCTCACGAGCCACTCCCCGTCGGCCGAAACCTTCAGCTGCGGGGTGACGCCCTCGGCGCCGGGCTTATGGTCGCCGCCCGAAACGGGCCATGCCGAAACGTACTCTCCGCCGACCTTCAGCCGCTCGGAAGTGGCTCCGCCGTCGAGGCTCACGGTCCAGTAGCCCTCGGCGTCGATGCCCATGACGGGAACCAGCGCCTCGATCTTCTCACCGAGGATGACGGGCAGCCGGGTTCCGTCGCTCAACTCGATCTCGTACCCCTTTGCGTTGGGTTCGATCCCGACGATGATCGTCGACTCGTCCATCAACTTGTGGAGCGCCACGATGGAGGTGTTCACGCTGCCGATCTTCGCCTCCAGCGCAATCACCCGGTCGCGCAGGCTCCCGATCTCGTCGCGGATGCCGTCGGTGTTCTCACACGATTGCAGCACAAAGGCCGAGGCCGCTGCAATCCACAAAAACAATTTATTCATATCCGATTGATTGTTAGTTATTCGTATCATAGGGAACCACGTCGGACAAGACGCCCTCGCGGAACCACACGTCGTCGTTGTCGCGCAGCAACACGGCCAGTTCGCGGCACAGCGCGGCGAACAGCGCGGGATGCTCCTCCGGCGCGAGGTTGTGCAGCTGGTAGGGATCGGCCGTATCGTCGAACATCAGCACGCGTTCGAGCGTCCCGTCGCGGCCGATGCGCAGCTCCATCGTATGCGCTGCGGTCTTCACGCCGCGCGCCTGGGCGAAGAAACCGCGGACCAGGCCGTCGGCATCGCGCCCGCCGTCGAGGTTGCGCATGTAAAGGGCTGCGCGCGGGCGTTCGGGCTGCACGGCGTCCTGCCGCAGCACGGCCGAGTAGTCGCGCCCCTCGACACTCGCGGGAATCCGCTCCCCGAGGCCCGCCAGCCCCAGCAGCGTCGGCATGATGTCGGGCGTCGAGAGCAGCAGATCGTCCACACGGTGCGGCACCCGCCCCGGATAGCGCACCAGAAAGGGAATGTTCAACGACTCGCGCCAGATCGAGTTCTTGGGGTCGTCGGTCGAATGGCTGGTCATCGTCTCGCCGTGGTCCGAAGCGAAGACCACGATCGTGTTCTCCGTAAGCCCCGCCCTGTCCAGCGCAGCGAGCAGGCGGCCGAACTCACGGTCGATACCGCTCACGTTGGCGAAATAGTAACGCACGGCGGCGGCCTTGGCCATCGTCGTGTCGGCGTTGTCGCGCACGAGCAGTTCGGTCAGCGACTTGTCCTTGTAACGTTCATACCCCTCCAGGTCGCAGTCGTCGGTCGAAGCGTAGGGCGAATGCGGCGGATTCATGCCGATCATCATCAGGAACGGTTTTTCGGGATCGCGCACGCCGCCCTTGTTTTCAATATATTCGATGGCTTTCGAAACTTCGTGCCGCGGCGACCACTCGTCGACATCGTGACGGTTGCCGTCGGTATCCCAGTAATGGGGATGCTTGTGCACGTCGTAGGTGCCGTAGGAGTACCAGTAGTTGAACCCGTGGCGGCGTTCGGGCGGCGTGTAGGCGTCCCACTCGGGAACGGCGTCGCTGACGTAGGTTCCCGGACGCTGGGGGTTGTTCTTCGTCGGGAAGTCGGCGTGCAGCTTGCCGATATAGGCGCAGTCGTAGCCCGCCGCCGAGAAGACGTCGCCGATACACTCGGCGTCCTCGCGCAGCGAACTTTCGGGACGCTCCGACATGCAGTTCAGCACCACGCCGTTCCGCTCGGGATACATGCCCGAAAGCAACATGCCCCGGTGGGGGCTGCTCACGGGGAAATTGCTCACCGCCTCGGTCAGCACCGTGGCTTCGCGGGCGAAGCGGTCGAGGTTGGGCGTTGCGACCGGATCGCCCTTCCACCCCACCTCGGCGGCGAACTCCGGATCGCTCCAGAACCCCAGCGAGGAGTTGCGATACTGGTCCGGAAATACGTAGATCACGTTGGGGCGCCCGGCCTCCGACTGCCCGCAGGCCGTCAGGGCGAGGCCCGCAAACGGAATTGCAATTCTAATTTTCAACATCGTGTCTTATTTCATTTCAATCAGGTTCACTTCGCGCGTCGCACCTTCGCGGCACGTGAAGATCAAAGCGGTGTTTTCGCCCGCGGGTTCGATCCGGCACTCTGGCGTATCGCCCTCCGGCCGCCAGCGGCCGCGGATCACGACCTCCAGCTGCGACTCTCCCGAGGGATTGTCGATCCACTTGCGGGAGTAGACGCTCCGCTCGGCGCGCCTGCCGTCGGCATCGAACACCTCGTCGCTCGGCCCCTCGTAGAACCGCAGGTCGGGGTCCGCAGCGCTCACCGTCAGCCCTTCGCCATCCCCGCCGATCATCACCAGCGAAGGCAGCGAAACGCTTTCCAGCAGCCCCTCGCCCACCTTACCGGGGGCGAAGAGCGCATAACCCACCGCGCCCGACAGCCTGTCGCGCAGGATATGGGCCGAGGCGTCGCGGCGCAGCACCTCGTAGGGAAGTTCCCGCGCGTAGCGGGCCGTCTCTTCGTCCGAAGCGTGCACGGCCAGCATGTATTCGTACCCGCCGCCGCTGACGGACCCGCTGCCGTGGTCGATCCAGGCCGTTGCGAAATTATTTTCGGTCGGAGCGTCGGTCTCCTCGTCGAGCGAACGCTGAAGTGATTTCGAAACGACTACCCTACCTTTCGGCACGAAGTAAGCGTTGCGCAGGTTGTCGCGCAGGACGGCGCCGCCCGCAAGTTCGGCCCGGTAGGGGAACTGCGTCACCGCCTCGCCGTTCACGACGAGCGGATCGGCCGCATCCACCAGAAAATTCTGGAACAGCGTCGTATGCACACCGCCCTCGGCCTTGTTTTCGATGTCGGAACCCATACAGACGATGCGGTTGTCGAAGAAAAACCACGACTTGCGCGCCCGCAGCGAACCGTTGTATTTGTCGTGCTCGTGGAGTTCCATCGCGAACACCCCGTCGCGGCCCCTGTGGCTGACGCCTCCGGCGAAGGCCTCGTCGGAGAGGAGCATCTCCTCGTAGCCCGACGCGGTGTCGACGTTCCGGATGTCGGCCTTCATCCGCTCCATCGGGATTTCGAGCGCCGTCGTCCCGGGAATGTGCCGCCAGTCCCAGCCCTCCTGCCGGAACCCGCTGCCGAAGGCGCTCACGGGATCGCCGTCTGCAAGCAGCTGCATGCTGCCGTGCGTCAGGTAGCGGCCGTAGTGGTTGGCTCCCTGGTAAATCTCCGCCGACCAGAGATAGCGGCTGTGGCCCGCGACGGTCACCAGCCAGTCGGCGCGCCGGTGCGACACCGAGGCATTGTAGCCGTAGACGCGGTTCCCCGCAGGCGAAGGTTCGGGAGCGAAGCCCTTTTCGGCGAACAGCCGCGTATAAGCGTCTTTTCCTTGGGCCACACGCAAGTAGGCGGCGGCCAGCTCCGGGTCGATCTCCCCGCGGCCGTCGGGCGTACCCGCGACGGCCAGCCGGGCATAATGCCACGGGACCAGTTCTCCGCGGCCGTCGGGATGACGGCCCGAAAGGGCCAGCGGAAACGACCGCAGGTTGCAGTAGAAGCGCATTTCGAGCAGCGCGCGTTTCAGAACGGCATGGCTTTCGGCGCTCACCGCGAACTGCGTCTTCGACAACAGCCACACGGCATTCACGGCCCCGCCGCTGAACCCGTCCACGGCATAGGCCGGGTAGTGACGCCGGTGGTGGAAGACCGTGCCGTCGCTCTTGAAGCAGGGTCCGGTCCCCTCGGTGACCTTATATCCGTTGTCGACCCAACGGGAGAACGCCTCCAGCCAGGCCGCCTTCACCGGGGTGTCCGGGAGCATCACGATGCTCGCCAGACGGCCGACGAGCGAGGTGTTGAACGCGTCGATGTCCATCCCCGGCTCCGCCGGCTGAAGTTTCACCTCGCCCACGCCCGAAAACCACTCCATAGCCTGCTGCACGTCGTGTTCCAGCCCGGCGCGACGCAGCACGTCGCGCATGATGACGGGAGCCGTGTAAAAATTGCGCATGCTGTACCCCAGGTGGTGCAGGGTTCCCTGCGCACTTCCCGCGGCGAAGCCCTGATCCAGAAGATGCCGCGTCAGCAGCACATACATCCGTTCCAGCTCCGCCCGCTCGGCGGCGTCCGCAGCGGCATCGTGGGCCACGGCGACCTGGAACAGGAAGTCGTTGTATTTGCGCAGCGTCTGGCCGTTGTCGTTGAACAGTTTACCGACATCGGGATGGCCCAGATTGATATAGGTCTCGGCATAGCGCACGAACCAGATCGGCTTGCCCCGAAGCGTCCCGTCGGGATTTTCCGCAATGCCGTATGCGTCGAAGCGTTTACGCAGGGTCTTCATCGCCATCGGCTTCCGGCCTTCGAGCAGCAGTTCGCGCAGACGCCGTTCGACGGTCGCCATATCGCGCCGCTCCCCCTCACCGACCGCGGCGGGGAGTGCGGGCATCGGATTGCGCCACGATTGCAGCAGCGTGAGCCAGTGGCTCGTGGTCGCGGCGTTGATGAACGGCGCCTGGAAATCGGCCGTATGGTGCCGCACGTCCTGAAACGAGGAGAGAATCAGGTGGTCGAAATACAACTCGCCCCGTTCGACGCCCTCCGCCGTGACGACCAGTTCGTCCATCCCCTCCTCGGGCCGGCCCTGCATGTCGCGGTCGAAAGCCACCCATGCCCCGCGCCAGCCGGTGAACTCCAGTCCGTAGTCGAACCACGCGCAGGTGCGCCCCTCCTTGCGGAACTCGAAACGCAATTTCCCGTCGAGCGCCTTCGGGGCGTAGACCCAGAACACGAAGGTCGAAACGGAGGTCTCCCTGGGATTGGGATTTTCCGACAGGTAACCCACCGGGGATTCGATGCGCACCCGGGCGCCCGCCCGCGACCATTGCCAGCGGAGCGCGTGGGCGCCGTGCTTGTAATGGTCGCCCGAGACGGACAGCGACGAGCCTTCCGACGCCGTGAAAGGCGCCGCAGACTCCTCGAACGAAAGAATCCGCGCATCGGCGACCTCCCGCACCGACTGCGCCGGTGCGGCCCACGACCACACCGACGCAGCGGCGAGAAACAACAGTTTATACATGGGCATCCGGTTTAAAACAAAGGTTCGCCCGCCTCCACACGGCCCTTGCGGATCAGTGCCTCAAGGAAATAGTAATCTGCGTAGTTCAGCGGCACGTCGATATTGCTGCCGTGCGGGATGCTGCCCACGGAGTGCATCAGCAGGAACCCGCCGTTGCCGCCCACCGGAGCGCGGTAGGCCGGCGACGAGAGCGACTCGACGATCCGGTCGGCCTTCTGCTTATACAGCCCGTCCCCCGTATAGGTGTACATTTCGTAGAACGCCGAAGCGATGATGGCCGCCGTCGAGACGTCGCGCGGTTCATTGGGAATGTTCGGCGCATCGTAGTCCCAGTAGGGAACCAGGTCGGCGGGCATGTTCTTGTCGCCCAGCATGAAACCGGCCACCTTCCGCGCATGGTCGAGGTAGCGTTTGTCGCCCGTGTAACGGTAGCAGGCCGTATAGCCGTAGACGGCCCATGCCTGTCCGCGCGCCCACGCCGAATCGTCGGCATAGCCCTGCGCCGTGCAGCGTCCGCGCACGTCGCCCGTCGTCAGGTCGTAGTCCACGACGTGATAGCAGCTGTAATCGTCGCGGAAGTGCTCCTTCATCGTTCGGTCGGCATGCTTCACCGCGATATTATAATAGGTGCTGTCGCCCGAAAACTCCGTGGCCTTGAACATCAGTTCGAGATTCATCATGTTGTCGATGATCACCGGGCACTGCCAGCCGCGCTCGCCCTGCCAGCCGCGGTCGGCGTCCCACGACTGGATGACGCCCGGCACCGGCCGGAAACGCGTCGCGAGCGACTTGGCCGTCTGGACGATCACATCCTCGTAGCCGGGTATGTTTTTCAGCCGCAGTCCGTTGCCGTAGCTGTCGTAGACCATGAAGCCCACGTCGTGATGCCATTGCAGGTACTGCACCGAATCGAGGATCTCGGTATGCTTCCGTGCGCGCGCGGCCCATGCTTCGTCGCCCGTCAGTTCGTACATGTACCACAGCGTCCCGGCGAAGAAACCGCTCACCCAGTCGTCGACGGGCACGTAGTCGATCCGCCCGTTCTTCCAGGTCGAGGGGATGCGGATCACACCGCCCGTCTCGCTCGAATCGGCCAGCATGCCGATCTGCTTTTCGGCGACGGCGATGTTTTCGTCAATGATCGAAGCGCGCTTCGAAGGCTGCGAGCAGGCGGCAGCCCCTGCCAGGAGGAGCGCGACGGTCGCATATTTAAATAAGATCTTCATAAATTAGGTGATTAACATGATTATTTTGGTAAACCAAATCAGCTTTTCGGACAAAGGTAAAGTTTTTTTCGGACTTGCAACATATTTTAATAATCTTTTCTGATGAATGTAAAATTTTTATTATTTTCTCTTTGAAAAATTTTGGCGAACCAATTTCTTTATTTACTTTTGACCAAATATGAATCTATGAAAAATATGTTAAAACACGCTATACCAGCGATTTGGATACTATTCGGCACGCTTTGGGGCCAGCATGCCGCTGCGGCAATCGACGCCAAAATCAGTTTCGAAACGGAAATTCCCAAGGCTTTCGTATGCGGCGAAAACAGCACGGCCGAATTGAGCGGCCTCCACTACAAGGACGGGAACCGTTCGCTGCGCTGGTCGTGGAGCGCGCCGTCGACGCTCCGCTTCAACGACTTCGGACAGCTGATGCGCTCGCTGCGGGTCAAGGGCGCGGGCGTCATGCTCTGGATCTACAACCCCAGGGCCGTCGACGCCGACATGCGATTCTCGTTCGAGACGCCCACCGGCGAAGTCCCCTACCGGTTCGATTTCCACATGGATTTCACGGGCTGGCGCGCCTGCTGGATCAAGTACAACGACATGCCGGGCGACCACGCCTCGCAGCAGGTATCCCGGCTGACGATCTCGACGCCCGCCGGGGTCGAAAGCGGCGAGCTGTTCCTCGACCGCCTGACCTTCTCCGAGGTCAAGCTCCACGACCAGATCACCCCCGACAAGCAGATTCCCGGCAACAACTGCAATCTCTCTCGCGAATTGTGGCACTGGGCGCGCCTCTGGGAGTGGGAGCAGTACGAATACGAAGAGCCGCTGCGCGACGTCACGCCCGCAGAAAAGGCCCAGCTCGACGCCGTGAAATCGCGCATCGAAAGCATCATCGCGGCCAACATGTCGAGCGCCAACTACATCAACGGCACGATCATCCCGCGCGCCCGGGCGACCTTCGAAAAGGCCGCGATCCGCCGCACCGACGACGGCGGGATCATCGGCGCCCCGCTGCTCTCGAACGACGAGTGCAACCGCCCGAAAGGCGAACTGCGCCTGGACGACATCGAGAACATGCTCAACGCCTTCGCGCTGAACAGCCATATCAACAACGATCCGAAATACGACGACGATTTCTTTCTGGTGATGGACCACGCCATCGACCAGGGCTTCGCCTTCGGCCACGGCAACGGAACCAACCACCACTACGGCTACAACATACGCAAGATCTACGACGCCATGTGGCTCATGCGCGACAAGATCGCCGCACGCGGCAAGACCGACGAATACGTCAAGGTGCTGGCCTACTGGAGCGGCCTGGCGGAGACCCGCAAACCCTACGTCTACGGCCGCGACGAGCTGCTCGACTCGTGGCACACGCTGCTCATCCCCAAGATCGTCAGCGCGCTGATGCTGCCTGACGAGGCCGAACAGTACCGCGCCATGAAGAGCCTCGGCGTATGGCTCTCGGGGAGCCTCGGCTTCACGCCGGGCACCATCGGCGGCATCAAGCCCGACGGCACGACCTTCCACCACGGCGGCTTCTACCCCGCCTACTCGACCGGCGCGTTCGCCATGATCGGCTACTTCTGCAAAGCAACCCGGGGAACGGATTTCACCCTCTCGGAGCAGGCGCGCCGCAACTTCAAGCTGGCGCTGATGACCATGGCCAGCTACACCGATCTGCGCGACTGGGGACTCGGCCTGGCCGGCCGCCATCCCTTCGGCAAGAACGGCCGCATCCCCGACGCCGACGTCAACGCATTCGGTTATCTGGCCGCGCTGGGCGACCTGACGGGCAGCGGCAAGGGCGCGGACCCCGAACTGGCGGGCGCCTACCTGCGCCTGAAAGGCACGGACAAGGAGTTGAACAGCCTCTTCAGGAAAGAGGGGATTTCGGCGGGTCCCACGCCTTCGGGATTCTTCGTCTATAACTACGGGGCCGCGGGCATCCACCGCCGCGGCGACTGGATGGTGACGCTCAAAGCATTCAACACCGATGTCTGGGGATCGGAGATTTATACCAAGGACAACCGCTACGGACGCTACCAGAGCTACGGTTCGGCGCCGATCATCGGTTCGGGCAATCCCGTCTCGGCCGCGGCGAGCGGATTCGTGCAGGAGGGCTGGGACTGGAACCGCGTGCCGGGCGCCACGACCATCCACCTGCCCTACCCCGAACTGGAAAGCCCGCTGCCGGGGACGCTCATGGAGCGCAACCCCGAGCGCTTCTCGGGCGCCTCGTCGCTCGAAGGCCGCAACGGTATTCTGGCCCTGCACTTCGTCGAAAAGGACCGCAAGAACTTTACCCCCGGGGCCACGGCGTACAAATCCGTCTTCTGCTTCGACAACCGGATGGTCTTCCTCGGCAGCGGCATCGACAACGACAACCAGGCATACCCCACCGAAACGACGCTTTTCCAGCTGCGGATGGACAGCCCGGCCGAACAGATAGAAGTCGACGGCGAGCTTTACGACGCTTTCCCGCTCAACCTTTCCAAGGGCGGCGAGCGGCTGGCGCTCTCCGACACGAAGGGCAATTTCTACGTGGTGAAGAACGCCGCAGCGGTGAACATCACCAAAAAGGAGCAGACCTCGCCCAACGACAAGACCCGCGCACCCCAGACGGGCAACTTCGCCACGGCCTGGATCGACCACGGCCGCGCCCCCAAGCAGGCCGCCTACGAATATGCGGTCTACATCCAGCCCACGAACAAGGAGATCACGCGCCTGATCAAGAAAGACGGCTACGAAGTGCTGCGCCGGGACAACACGGCCCACGTCGTGAAGGACCTCGCCACGGGCATCACGGGCTACGTCTGCTTCGGGGAATACACGGGCCAGGGGCTTGTGCGCAAAGCGACCGGAGAGTCGATCGTCATGGAGCGCACCGACACGGACGGACAGGTCGTGATGAGCGTCTGCACGCCCGACCTCGGCCTCACGGAGAAGACCTACACCACACGTCAGGAGAGCCGCCCCATCGAAAAAGAGGTGCTTTTGGACGGCGCATGGGAGCTTGCCGCACAATATCCCGGCGTGGAGGCCGTTTCCCACGACACCGGAACGCTGCTGAAGATAACCTGCCGCCACGGACAGCCCGTGGAGTTCCGGCTCAAGAAGAAATAACCATTTTCACCCACAACCTGATTTATTTATGAAAAAAGCACTTAAACGCATGGCCGCGGCAGCGCTGGTGACCCTATCGGTACTCCGGGGGGGGGACGCCTTTGCGCAGAACGCCGTGGACGGACGCGTGGTTGACGCCAACGGTGCACCGCTGGTGGGCGTAACCGTCCTGATCAAGGGGACGCAGTCGGGAACGGCCACGGGCGCCAACGGCAGCTACTCGATCAAGGCCCGGGAGGACCAGACGCTGGTCTTCTCCTATCTGGGCTACACGACCGTCGAGGAGTATGTCGGCAAACGCACGGCGATCAACGTCAAGATGACCGAAGAGGCGTCGCAGATCGGCGCCGTCGAGATCGTCAACATCGGCTACGGAACCACCACGCGGCGCGACCTCACCGGCTCGGTGGCCAAGGCCGACCTGGGAACGATGATGAAGGCCAACGTCACCAACTTCGACCAGGCGCTGGGCGGACGCATCGCCGGCGTGGTCGTCACCACGGGCGACGGCTCGCTGGGCGCCGAAGCCAATATCACCATCCGCGGAAACAACTCGCTCACGCAGAGCAACGCCCCGCTCTACATCATCGACGGATTCCCGTCCGAAGGGTCGTTCGCCGCGTCGATCAACCCCACCGACATCGAGTCGATCGACGTGCTGAAAGACGCTTCGGCGACCGCCATCTACGGAGCGCGCGGAGCCAACGGCGTCATCGTGATCAACACCAAACGCGGCAACGAGGGCAAGCCCACGGTGAACTTCAGCGCCTCGTTCTCCCTGAACAAGATCGCCAACAAGGCCGACCTGATGGACTCCTACGAATTCGTCCGGCTTCAGAGCGAACTGATCAGCGAGGAGACGATGAACAAGAGCTATTTCAGCGAGGGACTGACGCTCGACGACTACCGCCATATCCCGGGCATCGACTGGCAGGACCAGCTCTACCGCACGGCTTTCCAGCAGAACTACAACGTCTCGCTCTCGGGCGGCAACAAGGAGGGGCTGCGCTACAACGTGGGCTTCTCGGCGCTCGACCAGGACGGCATCATCATCCGTTCGAACTTCCAGCGCTACCAGGGCAAGGCCAACTTCACGCTGCCCATCTCGAAAAAACTCACGCTGAACGCCAACGCCAACTATTCGCGCACGGCGACCAACGGCGTGACCCCCACCACGGCGCAGACCACCTCGTCGTCGTCGGGTTGGCTGATGTACTCGGTCTGGGGCTACCGCCCCGTAACGCCTCCCGGGCAGGACATACTCGATTCGATGCTCGACGAAGCCGTAGACGGATCGAACGACTACCGCTTCAACCCGGTGAAGACCGCCAAGAACGAATACCGCAAGACGCTGGTGGACTACCTCAACGCCAACCTGGCGCTGACGTGGAAGATCACCCCCGACCTGACGTTCAAGACCACGGGCGGCTACGTCCTGAACAAACGCCGCCGCGAGGAGTTCAACGGCAGCGAGACCTACACGGGCTACGCCGGCTCGCCCAGCGGCAAGGGCGTCAACGGCGCCATCTACTGGACCGACCAGACGAGCTGGTCGAACGAAAACACGCTCAACTACAAGAAGCGCCTGGGGCGCAGCCACAACCTCGACCTGATGGCGGGACTCTCGCTCCAGGGGCAGAAGAACACCTACGACGGCGTTGCGTCGACGCAGATCACCTCCGAGGAGCTGGGCATCGCGGGCATCCACACGGGCAACTACCAGAAGGTCCAGAGCAACTACTACGACTGGCGGATGATGTCGGCCTTCCTGCGCGCCAACTACAATTTCCGCTACAAATACTACCTGACCTTCTCATTCCGCGCCGACGGCTCGTCGAAATTCCCCTCCGACAACCGCTGGGGCTACTTCCCCTCGGCCGGCCTTTCGTGGAACTTCAACCGCGAGAATCTGCTGAAGAAGAGCGAGTGGATGAGCAACGGCAAGTTGCGCCTCTCGTGGGGCCTGACGGGCAACAACCGCACGCAGACCCCTTACGACTTCTATTCGCAGATCACCGTCAACCCGGGTTCGGGCAACTCGCTCGACTATGTGTTCGGCGGCGAGCGCGTGCCGGGCTACTACGTCTCGAACATGGCCAACGAGCGGCTCAAGTGGGAGACCACCGAGCAGTGGAACGCGGGTCTCGACCTCGGGTTCTTCGAGGACCGCATCAAGGTGACGGCCGACTGGTACGACAAGGTGACGCGCGACCTGCTGCTCTACGCCCTGCTGCCCGCCTCGTCGGGCTTCGAGCAGGGGATGCTCAACATCGGCAAGATCCGCAACCGCGGCTTCGAGCTGACGCTCGAAACGGTGAACGTCAAGACCCGTCAGTTCCAGTGGTCCACGTCGTTCAACATCGCCTTCAACCGCAACCGGATTCTCGGGCTGGTCGACGGACAGAACACGCTCCAGAGTTCCGTATCGTGGGAGACGCGCTTCAACTCGCAGTTCCCCTACATCTCGCAGGTGGGCAAGCCCACGGGCATGATGTACGGCTTCATCTACGACGGGACCTACAAGGCCGAGGATTTCGACGACAAGGGCAACCTCGTCAGCGGCGTTCCCTCGTTCAAGGGCAACGCGATGCAGCCGGGCGACATGAAATACCGCGACATGAACGGCGACGGGGTCATCGACGACTACGACCGCACGATCATCGGCTGCGGACAGCCCCTCAACACGGGCGGCTTCGGCAACAACTTCAACTGGAAGAACTTCGACCTGAACATCTTCTTCGCGTGGAGCTACGGCAACGACGTGCTGAACGCCAACCGGCTGGTCTTCGAATCGGGATGGAGGAGCCAGACCAACCAGCTGGCCTCCTACGCCGACCGCTGGTCGCCGGAGAATCCCGCGTCGAACATTCCGCGCGTGAACGCCGTCGGCCGCGAGGAGTACTCGTCGCGCGTGATCGAGGACGGTTCGTTCCTGCGGCTGAAGAACGTCTCGCTGGGCTACACGCTGCCGAGCCGTTCGCTGCGCAAGGCGGGCATCAGCCAGATGCGCGTCTACGTCTCGGCCGACAACATCTGGACCCTGACGGGTTACAGCGGTCCCGACCCCGAGGTATCGACCCGCAACTCGGTGCTGACGCCCGGATTCGACTGGTCGGCATATCCCCGCGCATTCGGCTTCACGGCCGGCGTAAACCTCACATTCTAACGGTTTAAACGCAACATTACGCCATGAAAATCAAAAGCATATTGAAACTGGGAACGCTGGCGCTGCTCACCGCGGCCCTTCCGGCGTGCAGCTTCCTCGACACCGATCCGCAGATCATCCCCGACGACGGCTACTACAACAGCGAACAAAAGCTGATCTACGGTCTGGCGGGCGTCTACGGCGTGCTGAACAGCGAAGCGATCTACGGCAACTACTACTCGCTGCAAATCGCCAACGCCGACGACCTCTGCTACTTCAACAACTACAACAACAGCGAATCGCGTCCCGACCGCTACAACCACAGCGCCGGCACGGCGACGATCTACGACACCTGGTCGAAGCTCTACGAAGGCATCAAGAACGCCAACCGCTACATCGAGGCCGTCGAAAAGACGGAGATCGACCCCGAGAAACTTTCGGTGAACATCGGGCTTTACATCGCCGAAGCGCGGTTCCTGCGCGCCTACTACCACTTCCTGCTGGCGCAGGCGTGGGGCGATGTGCCCCTGCGCGTCAAGGCGACCACCTCGCCCAACCCCAACGACGTGCAGATGGCCGCAACGCCGCAGGAGCAGGTGCTCAAATGGTGCGCCGACGAGATCGAAGCCACGATTCCCGACCTCTACGAGCCCATCGACAACACCCCCTCGCGCGTCAGCCAGACCGTCGCCCAGGGCATTCTGGCCCGCGTCTATCTCTTCATGGCCGGCGAGAGCGTCAAGCAGATCGACGGACTGGATAAAAAGGAGATGTACCGCCGCGCCGCCTACTGGGCCAACGAGGTGATCGCCTCGCACAAGCACGACCTGAACGAGAGCTACGAGGAGATCTTCATCAACATGATCCGCGACCAGTACGACACACAGTTCCACGAATCAATGTGGGAGGCCGAATTCCTCGGCGACCGCACCAGCGCGACCGACTGGACGAACGGCCGCATCGGCGACCTGATCGGCCTGCGTTCGCAGTCGGGAACGACCAACTACTCGGAGTGGGCCTGCAACTACTCCTACGGCTACTACAACGGCTCCTACACCCTCTGGCAGCTCTACTGGGAGAACGACCGCACGGCAGACGAAACGGCCAGCGCCACGGTCATCGACAAGCGGCTGACGTGGAACCTGCCGGGCTACAACTACCGCGGAATGAACAACCAGAAAATCTCGTACAAGAACAAGGCGGGCGAGACCGTGACGCGCTACTTGCAACAGACGCAGAGCATGTTCAAGACGCCGTGGGTCTACAACAACAATTTCGCCATGCCCGACATCGAGGGGCTGGACCAGACGATCGAGAACGCGTTCGACCCCGCCGATCTGGTTTACGACCCGACGGTGATGTGCGCCGTCCGCAACGCCGGCAAATGGCGCCGCGAGACGGTCTACGAGAAACAGATGTCGGCCAAGAGCCTCTACACGACGATCAACTTCCCGATCCTTCGCTACGCCGACGTGCTGCTGATGTACGCCGAGGCGATCAACGAATACGCCGGGGCGCCGGACGACCAGGCCAAGGAGGCCATCCGGGAAATCCGCAAACGCGCGGGCGTCAAGACCGACGAGAGCCTGCTGGGCGACTACCGTTCGTTCCGCGACCTGGTGCGCAACGAGCGCGGACGCGAACTGGCTTTCGAGGGGCTTCGCAAGTGGGACCTGATCCGCTGGGGCACGTTCGTCGAGAAGATGCACAACGCCGGGACCAACCAGCCGACGGAGAACAAGTACCGCAACGTCAGCTATACGAACTATGCGTCGGCGAACTACGCCAACGTGACGGCACGCCACATCTACCTCCCGATTCCGACCAAGGAGCTGGCGGTGAACCACGCGCTCCGACAGAACCCCTTATGGTAAAACGCTTAATTGCAGAGCATACGATGAATACGAAACGAATCACATACCTCGCGGCGACGCTGGCCCTCGCAACCGCGGCAGTCTCGTGCGAACACGAAGAGATCTACGAGCCGCTGGAGTTCTCGGTGCGGCTGGCGCCGACGAACACCTACCGCACGGGCGACCCGGTGGTCTTCAACTTCAGCGGCAACGCCGACTTCATCACCGTCTGGACGGGCGACACGGGACACGAGTACAAGCACCGCAACCGCACGAAGGTCGACATCGCCGACATCGAGTCGTGCGAACTGGAGATCGAGATCAGCCAGCAGTACGGCACGCTGAACAACCTCGTCCTGTTTGCGGGCAACAAATTCGCGGGGCTGAACGGCAGCGACGCCGCCACCGACCGCCCCGTGGTCGAAGCCATCGCGGCGAACGACTGCGCCGACTGGACCAAACTGGAGTTCACGCCGAACAACGCGAACAAGTTCGAAACCCGCACCTACGACATCACCCGGTTCGCCGACCGTTTTTCGTGGGGCATGCACCTTTTCTATCCGGACCCCAAGACCACGATGCGCACCTATCGGATCAATCCGAAGATCACGGTCAAGTTCAAGGGCCACGACACGCAGGTCTACAACTATCCGGACATGGAATTCGTCCCCTTCTCGCTGGCTTCGCAGCACGCCGACAACCCCTATATCCATAATGTATCGGGCAACGGCAACCTGAAATTCCAGGGCTGGCCGGGAGCGAACAACACCGCCAATATCGTCTTCCAGGGCTTCAGCGCCGGAGCTTTCCCCGAGATCGACCAGTGGGCCTTCATGCAGCCCGTCGCGCTCAACACGATCTCGCCCGACACGGGCCTGAACATCAAGGGCGTGACCGACGACCTGCCGAGCTACTCGTACACCTACACCGAGCCGGGGACCTACACGGTGACCTTCATCGTCGCCGGCGGCAACTACCAGGGACAGTCGGCACCCGCTCCCTACGAGGTGACGTTCACGGTGATCGACCCGATCGAATAACCCGTCCGAAAGTTTTCGCAAGCCCGCCCTTCAGCAAGAAAGGCGGGCTTTTTCACAATATCCGGTTGCATTTCTGCGTTTTTTCCAGTAACTTTGGAGGTGAAACTTAACCTTTAACAACCAAAACCGAAACAACCTCATCGTATGAAGGCTGAATTACAGGAAATAGCGTCGCAGTTCGCGCTGGAAGGCGCTATCACGGCAATCGACTCGCTGGGCGAGGGATTCATCAACGACACGTTCATCGTCCGCACGGCGGGCGATGCGCCGGATTACATCCTCCAGCGCAAAAACAAGAGCATCTTTCCCGACGTTCCGGCCATGATGGAGAACATCCGCAAAGTGACGGATCATATCCGCCGCCGCGTCGCAGCCGCCGGGGGCGACCCCAGACGCGAGGCGATGACCGTGGTTGTGACCCGCGACGGAAAGCTCTATCACGTGGACGCACAGGGCGAATATTGGGCCGTTTCGGTTTTCATCAGCGACACGATCGCCTACAACAAGGCCGACTCCCCGGAACTGGCCCGCAAGGGCGGCGAGGGCATCGGCAAGTTCCAGGCCCAGCTGGCGGACTTCACCGAGCCGCTGGCCGAGACGATCAAGGGCTTCCACAACATCCGCCACCGCTTCGTGCAGTGGGACGAGGCGCTGCGCCGCGACGCCACAGGCCGCGTGAAAGACCTTGCGGAGGAGATCGGCTGGATCGAATCGCGCCGCGACGAGATGCTCTCGTTCTGGTCGAAGGTCGAGGACGGCACGATCCCCACGCGCGTGACCCACAACGACACGAAAATCAACAACATCCTCTTCGACAAGCAGGGCGAGGTGCTGTGCGCCATCGACCTCGACACGGTGATGAACTCCACGTCGCTCAACGATTTCGGCGACGCCATCCGCTCCTACGCCAACACGGGCGACGAGGACGACCGCGACCTTTCGCGCGTGGGCATGTCCCTCGAAATGTTCCGCGCCTATACCGAAGGCTATCTGTCGCAGCGGGCCGGACAGCTCAACCAGGCCGAAATCGACCACCTGGCATTCTCGGCCCGTTACATCACCTTCGAGCAGGTGCTGCGTTTTTTGATGGACTACATCGACGGCGACACCTATTACAAAACGAAATACCCCGAGCACAACCTCGTGCGCACCCGCGCCCAGTACAAACTGCTGCAAAGCATGGAAGAGCAGTACGGCACGATGTGCGAAATCGTACGGGAAACCGTCGCCAAATACAAATAAGGAATGGAAATTCGCAAGATAGCAGGCATCGCGCCCGACGACCGGGCCGCCGTGGACGAGGCATTCGCCGGAATCGAGCCGCTGCCGGTGGCGTGCTGCAACTGGCCCGCGGAATTCCCCTACGCCCCGGAAGTCAGCTTCCGGATGTTCCATACGGGCGACTGGCTGATGCTGCGCTTCGACGTCGCCGAACGCTACACGGCGGCGCTCGTCACGGAGGACAACGGCGAGGTGTGGACCGACTCGTGCGCGGAGTTCTTCATCGCGCCCGACACAGGGATGTACTACAATTTCGAAACCACCTGCATCGGACGGATGCTGCTCGGGGCGCGCAAATCCCGGACCGAGGCCGAGCACGCCTCGCCCGAGGTGCTGGCGGGCGTGAAACGCTACACGACGCTTCCCTGCGGCGAGCCTTTCGCCGAGCGCGAGGGCGATAACCGCTGGTCGCTCACGCTGGCCATCCCCCCGCAGGCGCTTTTCCGCCATGCGCTGACCGACTGGAGCGGTCTCAAGGCCCGCATGAACCTCTACAAATGCGGCGACAACCTCTCGCACCCCCATTTCCTCTCGTGGCGGCCGATCCGGACGGAGAAACCCGATTTCCACCGTCCCGAGTTTTTCGGGGAGGTGACGTTCGAGAAGTGAAAAAGTTAAAAGTGAAAAGTTGAAAGCCAAGAGACAATCCGGTCGCGATGCAACAGCTGCGGGCAACAGGCGAGCGCAATCGCTTGCGAATTGCCGAGCCGCCACAGCAGTCAAGGCGCGTGTTTTTGCGCCTTAAGTCCCCTCCCGAGGGAGGGATTTGGGGTGGGGTCAGACTTGTAAACGACACCAACGGCGGCGACAACACGATCGGCAGCAAACCGACAGAGAGAAAGATTAACAAATTACATAAACGTATGAACAACAAGTATTCACTTCCCAAAGACGGCGGCCTGATTTCCGAATCGGCTCCGCGCGACATCATCCATCGTTACGAGAAGATCCACACCAAGGTCTACGAAAACGAGTACGAAGGCGTGCAGTACGTCGCCGACAACATCGTCAAGGCGATCCGCATGTACAACGAAATCCACTGCTCGAACGAGGTCTACGAGGAGTCGCAGCCCTTCGTGCTGGGCCTCACGACGGGCCGCACGCCGCTGGGTCTCTACCGGGAACTGGTGAAACGCCACCACGAAGGGCAGATCAGCTTCCGGAACGTCGCCGTTTACAGCCTCGACGAGTTCTACCCGATCCGGTCGACCGAACAGCAGAGCCGCAACTACCGCATCCACGAGGAGTTCCTCAACCACATCGACATCCTGCCCGAGAACGTGCACATCCCCGACGGTACGGTTCCCGAGGACCGCGTTTCGGAATACTGCGCGTCGTACGACCACTCGGTGCGGCGCATCGACCTGATGATCATTGGCGTCGGCGAGGACGGACAGATCGGCTTCAACGAGCCGGGGTCCTACTCCCGCTCGCGCACGCGGCTGGTGCAGCTGACCTACAACACCCGCAAAATCCAGTCGGGCGCTTTCTTCGGGCTGGAGAACACGCCCAAGATGGCGGTCACGATGGGCATCGACACGATCATGCGCGCCAACCGCATCATCCTGATGGCCTGGGGCGAGGAGAAGGCCCACATCGTGCAGCGGGTCGTCGAGGGCGAGATCACGGATCAGGTTCCCGCCTCGTACCTCCAGGCGCACCAGAATATCGAGGTGGTGATCGACGAGAATGCCGCGCAGCTGCTCACCCGCGAGCAGACGCCGTGGATGGTGGGTCCCTGCGAATGGACGCCGAAATTCGTCCGCAAGGCCGTGGTATGGCTCTGCGGCGTGGTTAAGAAGCCCATCCTGAAACTCACCTATAAGGATTACATCGAAAACTCGCTGGGCGAACTGCTCGAACAGGGCCGCGCCTACGACCAGATCAACATCGACGTCTTCAACGACCTCCAGCACACCATCACGGGCTGGCCGGGCGGCAAGCCCAACGCCGACGACTCGACGCGCCCCGTACCTTCGTCGCCCTTCCCCAAACGGGTGATCGTCTTCTCGCCGCATCCCGACGACGACGTGATCTCGATGGGCGGCACGTTCATCCGCCTCGTGCAGCAAGGTCACGACGTGCACGTGGCTTACGAAACCTCGGGCAACGTGGCCGTGCACGACGACGTGGTGCTGCAAAACATCGACACGGCCCGCGAACTGGGCTACGGCAACCACTACGCCGAAGTCGAAAAGGTCATCGCCGGCAAGAGGAAGGGCGAACCCGAGCCGCGCCCGCTGCTCGACCTGAAAGGCGCCATCCGCCGCGCCGAGGCGCGTGCCGCCGTGCGCTCGTTCGGACTGAACCCCGACACCAACGCCCACTTCCTCAACCTGCCGTTCTACGAAACGGGCGGCATCAAGAAGGGCCAGCTCACAGAGAAGGACATCGAAATCATCGTCAAGCTGCTGCGCGAGATCAAGCCCCATCAGATCTACGCCGCCGGCGACCTTGCCGACCCCCACGGCACGCACCGCACCTGCATGGAGGCCGTGCTCGGCGCCCTCGAAGTCGTGAAGGACGACGAGTGGCTGAAGGAGTGCCACCTGTGGCTCTACCGCGGCGCCTGGATGGAGTGGGACCTCGGCATGGTGGACATGGCCGTGCCCCTGTCGCCCGACGAGCTGATTATGAAACGCCACGCCATCTACCGCCACCTCTCGCAGAAGGACATCATGCCCTTCCCGGGCAGCGATCCCCGCGAGTTCTGGCAGCGGGCCGAGGAGCGCACACAGAACACCGCGAAGCTCTACGACCAGCTCGGCATGGCCGAATACCAGGCTATCGAGGTGTTTGTGAAGATGTTTTAGCGCATCTTCACAAAAACTTCGATTAAAAAAATGAAGCATTGAACATTAAAAAATCACCCCATGCGCTTAATCATTGAAAATACCCCCCAGCAGGTAGCCCAGTGGGCCGCCAATTACATCATCGCCCAGATCAAGAACAAGGAGCAGCACACCTCGTCGCCCTTCGTGCTGGGGCTGCCGACCGGCTCGACCCCGCTGGAGACCTACAAGGAACTGATCCGCCGCCACAAGACGGGCGAAGTGTCGTTCAAGAACGTCATCACGTTCAACATGGACGAGTATGTGGGTCTCCCCGAGGAGCATCCCGAAAGCTACCACTCGTTCATGTGGAACAATTTCTTCAAGCACATCGACATCAGGCCGGAGAACGTCAACATTCTCGACGGCAACGCCGACGACCTGGCCAAGGAGTGCGCCGACTACGAGGCGCGCATCGTCGAGGCCGGGGGCATCGACCTCTTCATGGGCGGCGTGGGCGAAGACGGACACATCGCCTTCAACGAGCCGTTCTCGTCGCTCAACTCCCGCACGCGCCTCAAGACCCTGACGCAGGACACGATCCAGGTCAACGCCCGGTTCTTCGGCGGCGACATCTCGCTCGTGCCGAAAACCGCGCTAACGGTCGGCGTGGGCACGGTGCTGTCGGCCAAGAAGGTGCTGATCCTCGCCACGGGCCACAAGAAAGCCCGCGCGGTGCGCCACGGCGTCGAAGGCTCCTACAACCACCAGTGGACCATCTCGGCCCTCCAGGTGCACCCCAACGGCATTCTGGTCTGCGACGACCCGGCCGCCGAGGAGTTGCGCGTAGCCACCTACCGCTATTTCAAGGACATCGAGCGCGAAAACCTGATCTCGAAATAAGCGCATTCCCGATACGAAGTCTCCCGCAGGGCCTGCCCTGCGGGAGACTTTCGCTTCCACGCCCCGGATACAGAACTCCCGGCGTCATTTTACGGCCGGATTATTTGCCGAATGCCGGAAAAATTTTATCTTTGTAGAGCATTGCTTATACGGATAAATCGTGGGAGCGTCACTCAAGGACATAGCCTGCAAGCTCAACCTCTCGAAAACGACCGTTTCGTGGGTCCTCTCGGGGCAGGGCGACAAAAAAGGGATCAGCGCGGAGACACAGAGCCGCGTGCTCGCCTGCGCCCGCTCCCTGGCATACGAACCGAACCTGCTGGCCCGAAGCCTCAACACGGGCGTATCGAAAACCATCGGACTGATCCTCCCCTCGATTTCGGACACCTTCTTCGCCCACATCGCCGACCGGATCGAGTCGGAAGCCGAGCGGGAAGGCTACTCGCTGATGATCGCCGGTTCGAACTCCGAGCCCGAACGGGAAAACGCCCTGATACGGCTTTTCAGGTCGAAAAAGGTCGACGGCATCATCATCGCCCCGGCCGACGCTTCGGGACGCGAGGTCGGCCGCCTTGCGGAGAGCGGCTGCCCGGTCGTGCTGTTCGACCGCTGCCTCGCGAAAACGGACGCCGGCTGCGTGGTGATCGACAACGAGGCGGACAGCCATGCGCTGGTCCGTCATCTTGCCGCCCGGGGATTCCGCAAAATCGCCATCATCACGACCTTCCCCCACCTCCCGACAATGGAACTGCGGCACAGGGGCTACCTCCGCGCGCTGGCGGAAGCGGGACTGCACGCCGATCCCCGCCTCTACGGAGAGGTCGCCTATGCCGGCTACCGGCAGCACGTCTGCGATACGCTCGACCGCATTCTCGCCACGGTTCCCGACACCGACGGCTTTTTCTTCACCACGCATATCCTCGCCACCGAGGCCCTGCGCTATTTCCACGACCGGGGCATCGACATCAGCGACGGCCGTCGGGGGCTTGCCTGCATGCACGAAGACCCGCTTTTCCGCCTGGCCGCCCCCCGGATGAGCGTCGCCCGCTTCCCCGTCGAAGAGATCAGCGCCCACGCCGTGCGCCTCCTGCTGCGGCAAATCCGCGAAAGCCAATCGCCCGGCTCCGTCCGCCCGGCACCCGAATCGGTGGTGCTGCCCTGCCGCATGGAGTTCCGGGACGAATAAGCCCGTTCCGTCCGGACATCCCTCCCCCCCCCGATACGAAAGACCCGCAAAACGATGAAGTCCTGCGGGTCTTTCTCCGGAAACTAATCTCTAAATTACTTCTCGGCAATCAGTCCGATTTCGTCGATACAGAAATAAGCAGGGCAGTTCAGATAATTGCCGCTCATATCGTTCGACTGAACCTTGAAACGAAGTTCATCCACCTCGCCCAGCGACGAACAATCGACCTTCACCCAGTCGGCGGCAATGTTTTCACCCTCAATGAGCGTCTGTTCCACGCTACCGCCCTCGGCATTTTTGAGATACCCCGTCACAACGACTTTGAACCAGTAATTCTCAACACGGCTGGTATATTGCGCAGCCACAGTCGCATTGGCCAGGTACAAATAGGCTACTTTGCGCGGCTCGGTAAATTCGACCTTCGGCGTATGGTAATTGTAAACCCCGTATCCATTGTCGTAAGCGATTGCAAACGTAGCACTTGCATTGGCACCGGCCGTCGCCCATGCTGAAAACCCGTCCTTACTGTAATCGGCCGAACCGCCGTTGCTCCTCTTGCTGAAGTTCTGCGAAAGGACGAATCCGCCCCAAACGTCGGAAGCCCCATAGGAACTGTATTTGTTATCAGTGAAATAAGACCCGAATCCAATCTTCTTATCAGCCGTCGTAAAGAGCAGACCGTCGAAATAAGTTCCGTTGAAATCCTCGTCCATCATATACTCCTTACCGCACAATACTTTGCTAAAGTCACCGCCGGCCCAGTCCCCGGCAATCGTAACATCGCGCAATTCAACGGGCATTTCAGCCGCATCGAGCATTCCTTCGCTCGTTTCGAACGAAATCACCTCAAATTCCGGATCGGGTTCGCTCACATGCACGGTACAGGTTGCCGACACCGAACCGTATGTCGCCGAGATTTTGGCGGTTCCGGCAGCCACGGCCGTCACAAGACCCGATTCGGAGACCGTCGCGAACTCCTCGGCATCCGAAGACCACACCACGTCGTCGGTGGTATTCGCCGGCGCCGGCGTTGCGGTGAGTTGCAGGGTTTCGCCGACTGCAAGTTCTTTTTCCGTACAATCGAGCACAACCGCAGTCGCAGGGACGCGGGAATCGCCGTCATCGTCCGAGCAGGCGGCCAAAGCGCAGGCCGCAAATGCGAAAAGCAAGAGTTTTTTCATCGTTCGTCTGATTTTAAGTATGTTCGTAAAATAAAAAATCCGGTCCCGGAACCTCCCGGAATCGAACCTTTTTCACGTCCATACCCGTATTTCAGCCACGAAATACCAAGACTTGCGATGCTCCGTTCTCCGCAGACACACCCCGAAAAAAGATTCTTCCTCGTCGGGAAGCTGCAAGGCAGGTCTTCTGGCTCGTTCCTGCCGCAACGCCTTCCCGGCCCTCTCGGACCAGTGGCTTTCAGCTTGTCGCGGCAACTATCGGAACTTACAGCAGCGGGAACTGCTGCCGATTTTCACGGCATTCCCATTTAATCACACGGGGCCTTGCCCGGCCCTTTGTGAACCATTGCGGTGCAAATTTAGGAAATAAATTCGTATCTTTGCCTCCGCAAACATAAAATTCGCAAAAAATTATGAAGCACGCATACGTATTCCCGGGCCAGGGCGCCCAGGCCGTCGGAATGGGCAAAGACCTCTACGACAACGTTCCGGCTGCGAAGGAACTCTTCGAGAAAGCCAACGAGATCCTCGGTTTCCGCATCACCGACATCATGTTCGCCGGTACGGACGAAGAACTGAAGCAGACCCGCGTCACCCAGCCCGCCGTATTCCTCCACTCGGTGATCATGGCCAAGGCGCTGGGCGTGAAGCCCGATGCCGCCGCCGGACACTCTTTAGGCGAATTCTCGGCCCTCGTGGTCGCCGGAGCGCTCTCGTTCGAGGACGGTCTGAAGCTCGTTTCGAAGCGCGCCATGGCCATGCAGGCCGCCTGCGAGGCGCAGCCCGGAACGATGGCCGCCATTCTCGGTCTGGAAGACAAGGTCGTGGAGGAGATCTGCGCGTCGGTCGACGGCGTGGTCGTCGCCGCCAACTACAACTGCCCGGGCCAGCTGGTGATCTCGGGAGCCGTGGAGGCCGTAGACGCCGCCTGCGAGAAAGCCAAGGCCGCCGGAGCGCGCCGTGCGCTGCGCCTGCCGGTGGGCGGAGCGTTCCACTCGCCGCTGATGGAGCCTGCCAAGCAGGAACTCGAGAAAGCCATCGCCGAAGCGCCGTTCCAAACGCCCGTATGCCCCGTTTACCAGAACGTCGACGCCAAGCCCTATACCGATCCCGCCGCCATCAAGGCCAACCTGATCGCCCAGCTGACGGCCCCCGTGCGCTGGACCTACATCGTGCGCAACATGCTCTCCGACGGCGTGACGGAATTCACCGAACTCGGCCCCGGCAGCGTGTTGCAGGGACTCATCCGCAAGGTGGACCCCAACACAGTCGTGGAATCGAAATCGACGCTGTAAAACAAAAAGTTTCGCTTAAAAATTAACGCCCTGAAAATCAGGGCGTTAATTTTTTACCCCTCATTTTGAAGCAAAATTTATTAAATTTTATTAAAAACTTATTGCATTTATTAAAGATAGTGTATATATTTGCAGAGTTAGTTAAAAATGAGCCTGGAAGGATGACATCACTTACCGAATTTTTCAACAAACACGAAGACGACGCCCTGAAGGGCATTACGCACAAAAACAGCATCATCAAGCGCAACATCATCGCGCACATGGCTGTCAACGGAGAATGCACGCTTTCGGAGCTTACCAAAGAGCTTCACATCAGTGTCCCCACGATCACCAAACTGGTTCAGGAACTGGTCGACGAGAACATCGTGACGGACCTGGGCAAGGTGGAAACCCCGGGCGGACGGCGCCCCAACATCTTCGGCTTGGCCAACTCGGCAATCTATTTCGCCGGGGTGAACGTCGGTCGTGACAACATGCGCTTCCTGATCACCGATCTGCAAAACAACATCATCAAAGAGGAGAACGACTTCACGTTCGAGCTGCTCGACCGTCCGCAGTGCATCGAGCGCATCTGCTCGGGCATCGAGAACTTCATCGCCACATGCGGCATCGACCGGGGCAAGATTCTCGGGCTGGGCGTCTGCATGACGGGACGCGTGAACCCCGACACGGGCCGCAGTTACAAATACTTCACGTCGAGCGAACAGTCGCTGCGCGACTTGCTCGAAGAGCGCGTCGGCATCCGCGTACTGCTGGAGAACGACACCCGCGCCCGCTGCTATGCCGAATACACCTGCGGCAAATCGAAGGACGAGAGCAACGTGCTGTACCTCCACATGGGCCGCGGCGTGGCCATCGGCATCGTGGTCGACGGACAGCTCTACTACGGCAAGAGCGGCTTCGCCGGCGAGTTCGGCCACATTCCCTTCTTCGACAACGAGATCATCTGCTCGTGCGGCAAGAAGGGATGCCTCGAAACCGAGGTTTCGGGCATCGCCATCGAGGACAAGATGTGCCACCTGATCCAAAAGGGCGTGAACACCATCCTCAAGGAGAAATACGACCAGCAGAAGACCATCCACATCGACGACATCATCACTGCGGCGAAGAACGACGACAACCTTTCGATCGAACTGATCGAGGAGGCGGGCGAGAAGGTCGGCAAGGCCGTGGCTTTCCTGATCAACACGTTCAACCCCGAGACAGTCATCGTCGGCGGCAACCTCGCGGCGGCGGGCGACTACATCATGCTGCCGCTCAAATCGGCGACGAACAAATATTCGCTCAACCTGGTCTACAAGGACACCAAGTTCCGCGTGTCGAAGATGACCGAGAACGCCAACGCCTGGGGCGTGGCCATGCTGATCCGCAACAAGATCATCGGATTGTAATGAACATCGAGGGCCGCACCATCCGCCTGCGGGCCGTGGAGCCGGGCGATGTCGACCTGATGTACGAGTGGGAGAACGACTGCGACATCTGGCCGGTCAGCGGGACGACGGAGCCGTTCTCGCGTCATCAGCTGGAGCGCTTCGTCGAACGGCATCAGGACATCGTCGGGGTGATCTGCGACGGACAACTGCGGCTGATCATCGAGACGCTGTTGAGTTCCAAGCCGGTCGGGGCGATCGACCTGTTCGAATACGACCCGATCCACCGCCGGGCAGGCATCGGCATCCTCATCTACGAACAGAGCGACCGGGGACGCGGCTACGCCTCCGACGCCGTGGAAACCCTCTGCCGCTACGCACACGATACGCTGCGCGCGCATCAGCTGTGGTGCAACGTCGGTGCCGACAACGAAGCGAGCCTGCGCCTGTTCCGCAGCGCGGGATTCACCGAGATCGGCGTCAAACGCGACTGGCTATGGCGGCCCGACGGCTATCACGACGAGGTGATGCTGCAAAAGATATTCGACTGAAACAGCGGACCCCGTCGGGGTTCGGGATTATAATGATGTAACAACTTGATAAATCAAGTTGTTACATTTTTGTATAGGATAATAGGTAACGAGAAAGCAACGGTTTATTTTCAACTTCTTGCACTCAAATACTGTATTTCAAATAACCTATCACAAAATACGAAAAATTTTGGGGATAGGCAAATTAGACAACGTATCGAAAAAAGCATGTTTTTTATACGACATTTGTTGTAAAAAATCTCAATATTACTAATGAAAGTTAAGAATGGTCACTCTATTTATAGTACCATTAAAAAAGTCTAACTAATATTGTAACAAAGGTAACGCATTACCCGGTGTAACTTCTCAACAAGAAGAGTGGAGATTTCGAAGCCTCGACCGGAATCGGATTGGCAATAGACGTATACTGAAATTAAGTAAAGACCAACCGGATTTTGACATTTGTCCGCAGAAGCTTCGATTTGAGTCGCGACGCTTACAAGGGTTTTCTCTGGTAACCTGTTTTATCGTCGTATCAAGTAGGATGATCAGTGGCGTGTGAGTAGGTTGAGAGACGATTGAAAGGTAAGGTTATGAAACATATCACTATAACTTTATAGGTAGAATCAAGAGTATCCTGTTCTATCCTTTGAAATCATCGGTTGAGAGATGTTTTAGACAAGACGATAAATTAGCTTTTGTCCAAGTTTCTATAGTCCGAACTGTAAAGAATTCAGCTTCGTTTGTTTTGTTAAAGTAGGAATTTTTAGAATACAGAATTGCATGCCTGAATATCTGTCCGGAAGAAATCACTCGTCATCCTTATTCAAGGAATAAAGTAATGCTTCAGTAAATTTCGTGCGATCCTTCTTGCATTCCAAGACACGGCATTTAACATCGGTTGGATTACCGAATTTAATATGTAATGTGTCCTCAAAAACTCGAACGACCAAATTGAACAGAGCTGCCGAACTATCTGCCAGAGCGAAAGGTGGTAAAGCCATCCGATCGAGTTTGCAAAGTATCTTCGAAACACTGATTGCCGAATACTCTTTCGACCAATAAAGCGGCAATGAAATCGGAACTTTATCCATGATAAAATGTTCTTGCAAAGTTCGCAATTTGATCTGTGTATAACTTAGTATTCGTCAAGCTGTCTTTTTATCCGTTGGATCACATAGAGTTGCAATAATTGGAGTGAAATCGTGGAAATGTAGATCTAATTTTTCTGCAGTAGGGATATCCCTGTAGATATTTTGATTAGTATTTGAAAAAATGGAATCTTTGTCAATATTTCCACATATGCATTTAATTCATAAGCATTCGATAAATTGTATCTTTTTGACAGAATTTGTCATGTTTGCAGCATATCAGTAGATAAAAAGGTCACTTAAGATACGTTTATGCCGTGGAATTTTCATCACTTGTTAAAGGTATCTTCTGAGGTTTCTATTGCTCAATTCATTTTGAGGCATTCTGGCAAAAATATCTTCATCCATAGTTTCAGCACTTGTGGTCTTGCGGCCTTTCGAAAAAGCCATAAATCATATATCCATCACTTTAGTCCCCTCCTAGTAGTCTTCCAGAAGTTTTTTGTCAGACGACCGTTACGGGAACTTGTATATGGTGGGAAAAAGATTTTCTGGCACAGCATTGCAATTCACCACATGTAATTCTTTACAGCACAGAGTTTCTTATCGTCAATAACAGGCCCTATACTTTCTGCCTGAATTTCATCCCGCAAACAGCCACAACGATTTAAGTTATACATAGTGGCAAGTCTGGCGTTGAGCGTCAAAATGATGAGCGAGACTACCGGTTTCTGGTATTTTTAATCACCCAGTAAGAAGCAGTTTGGTAGAGATACTTGTTGGGATAATGTTGGTGGTCACGATCTAAACCAGAGATAGAACGCTTGTAATACAGTGCTGTATTACAAGCGTTCTATCTCTGGAAAGTAATCAATTTAGTATTGAAGCTATTCGGAGATCAGCTCTAAATTGATATTGCAGGAATATAAATCACCCTTACGCATAAGTATAAAGCTGATTACCTGCCATTTTTTTATAGTTTTTTGACAGTTTAAACGACATTTCGAATTTTCTATCTATTTTCGACCATCAACATCATATCTTTTGTGGGTTTAATTAAATGAATTCGCCTTTGGGAAAGACTCGCAATTCCTAATGCTTACATCGGATACGGTAATATTGATGTGAATTGAACCCGAATTCTCGTAGACTCGCAGTCAGACTTATCCCAGTATTTTACTGGAGGGCCCTATCAATGCTCTTTTATTTAGCATACTTTTTTGTTCAATGGGAAGTTGAAATTGCGAGTGGAAATATTGGGTTCATTCAGATACTTACAAATCACAAAAGTTATAAAAGATAAAAAACAATATGATATGGGAAAGCTTGTAATTTATACAGAAAAATCAAACATAGAAATTATTTTATTCCGTGTTTCTGCAATATTCGAATAATTTGTGGCTGAACTTTCTTCAGCATCCGTTCGAACCCGAGGTCCGTGGGGTGTACGCCGTCGACGGTCGCCTCGTGGTCGTCTCCCAGCTTCATGCCGGGATTGATGAACCAGATGTTTTTGTCCGTTTCGAGGATTTTCTCCATCCCTTTCCGGGCAGCTTCCCGCTTAGCGTCTTCGAAAGCCCGTTTTTTCAGGTCGAAGTTTCCGCTTTCGCGCACCTCCGTCTGGAGGAAGATCAACGGCGTCGTGGGATGGCTTTCGCGGATGCGCCGGACGAACCCTTCCAGCCGCTCGTCGATCTGTTGGGCCGACGGGTTCGAAAAGGTGTCGAACAGAAAGGCGTCGGCCCGGGTCTCCGCGGCGATGCGCGCGAAGAATGTATCGAGCTTGCATTGCCCGCTGGCCCCGAGGTTGATGAACCCGAATCCCAGGGTGCGGCCCAGGCGTGCGGCGTAGGCCATTCCCGGACGGCTAGCCGAAGTGCCGTGCGTGATGCTCGACCCGATCACCACAATCCGGTGGCGGAAGGGGTCGGGAGCGGCTTCCAACAGCGCTCCTTCGTCGGTTCCGATTTCGAGGCCGGCGATCTCGTCGTACAGCGGGAGGTACAACAGACACTCCTTCATCGTCGTATCCATGTGCTCGACAATGGGGGCTTCGTGCTGCGTCCCGGATTTGTTCGGCACCCCGACCCCGGCGAACACCCATTTGCCGTCGCGGCGGATATAGAGGTCGAGTCCGCGCTGGGCGATGAGCGTCGTATTCGCCCCCGGGAGTTTGTTGACGGTGGTCCACCGGGCGCGGATGTTGCGGCTGTCGGTGCGGAACACCACGGCCAGCCCCGTGGAGTAGCGGTAATATCGCGTGACCGTCGGGGTCAGCTCGGGATAACGGGCTACGTCTATGCGCTGAAACGCCGGGCCACCCGGCTGGGCTTTGTTGACGATCGTGAGATTTGCTGCATCCGTGTATTTTACCGGAGCGTTTTCTGCGGCGGCCATTGCCGGCATCAGCAGGCAAAGGAGCAGGTATGTCAGTCTTTTCATGCTTCTGTATTTTGTTTTCGGTTCAGCAGCGGCAGCAGGAAGGAGATGACGGACGCTGTAATCCAGAATACGGCCACCGGTCCGAAGTCATAGTGTTTCATTCCGTCTGCCGTTACCGAGATGTTTGCATCGATAAGCCATCCTGAGGCCACGTCCTGAATTCCGGCAGCGCAGTAGGACGCTATACCCACCATTCCCAGCGCGGCCCCCGTCGCCTTTCGGGGCACGATGTCCACGGCCATGAGTCCTCCGAGGAAACAGATCAGCACTCCGATTGCTATTCCGAACAGGACCATCGAGAGAACGTTCACCCACATGGCATTTCCTCCGTAGAGGAACAGGACCAGCGCCAGGGAATTCAGTATGCCGAACAGCAGGGCGGGTATCTTTCGGTCTCCCTTGAACAGTTTGTCCGAGAACCATCCCGAGAGCACGGTTCCGAGTATTCCCAGCAGTGCGTTTATCGAGACTACGGAAATCGCCTCTACATCCGAGAATCCCTTGGCCTCCTGGAGGAACAACACTCCCCATCCGTTTATGGCATATCGGGATATGTACATGAATGCGCTTGCCGCCGCCAGCACCCATACGGCCGGGGTGCGGAGCACTTGTTTTTGAATCTCCCGAACGGATTTGTCCGCTCCCGGCGCTGGTTTCTCGTGGGCCAGGGCCTCTACGGGCGGCAGTCCTTTGGATTCGGGGGTGTCGTGAAGCCAGCACAGGACGATGACAACGCCTATTGCACCTGCAAGTGCCGATCCGAAGAACCCGGCCTGCCAGCCTGCGAATGTCACGATGGAACCCACGAAGAGGAACGAGAAGAACTCCCCGAGGTTATGGCTTGCGGAGAAGAATCCGTAGTAGGTTCCCCGTTCCCGGAGGGGATACCACCGCGAGAGGGATATGATGGCCGGGGGCGCTCCCATGGACTGCGCCCATCCGTTCAGTCCCCACATGACGGCGAATGCCGCGAATATCACGGCCGTGGGAACTACGGAATGCGCCAGCCCCAGCAGTCCCATCAGGGCGTTTGCGGCAGCCGAGACGATGAGTCCCGTGGCCATGAAGCGTTTGATGTTGCAGTAGTCGGCGATGAATCCGTTTACGAACTTTCCGACGGCATAGGCGAAGAGCAGGGCCGATCCGATGACGCCCAGCTGGGACGCGTCGAGGGATCCGCTGTCGAGAATGGGCTTCTTCATGACGTTGAGACTCGTGCGGCAGACGTAGTAGAGGCTGTATCCGAGCGTCGCGGCGACGAACGCTTGCAGGCGCAGACGTCGGTAGTACTTCGAGCGGGCGTCGTCGTCCATCTCGCGCCCGGGGGCGGGAGGGCTGATGCGGTAGAAGTCGGTGATGCGGCTCATGGGGTCAGTCGTGCAGTCCGCGTGCGCGGAGGTAGGAGATCAGCAGTTCGGGACGGTCGGTCTGGATCATGGTGGCGCCCATATCGACGAGTTTGCCGTAGACGGCCGCCGGGTCGCCTTCGAAGGCCGCATCGTCGCAGAGACCTCCGCAGAGCGACGGCCACAGGGAGTTCACCCAGAGTTTCGAGCCGCCGGCCACCACTTTTTTCATGCAGGCTTCGACTGCGGGGGTGTATTCCGACCAGCAAACCTCGTAGGCAAGGGGTACGGTGTCCGTGCCGAGGTATTCGGCGAAGAGCGCCTGCCCTTTGGGTTTGAGGATGTCGATGATGGGCATGTACATCATGTTGTGCTCGTAGCGGGAGAACTTCGCGGCGACGTCTGCGACGGGGCTTTTGCCTTTGATGAGGAGCTGTCCGGTGACCCCGAGTTCCTCGGAGAGGCGCTGCACGAGGTCATAGTACTGGTAGCCCTTGTCGATATTGACCACGATGCGGTCCTTGCAGAGCTCCAGCGCTTCACGAAGCGTCGGCATGCGGTGCGACGTGGCCACGCCGTGGCCCGATTTGAGGAAACACCGTTGGATGGAGTCGTAGGGGATTTCGGCGATGAGACCTTTGCCCGTCGTCGTGCGGTTCAGCGTCCGGTCGTGGCAGACCACCAGCACGCTGTCGGAGGTCAGCGCAAGGTCGATCTCAACGATGTCGGCCCCCATGCCGATCACCGACTCGATGGCCGCCAGGGAGTTCTCGGGCCAGTTGCGCCAGTCGCCCCGGTGGCAGGCGACAAGCACCTTTTTCGAGGCGGGGTTGTGAATCTCCGAAACGACCCGTTCGGCACGGGTGCCGGGAACGGATTCGGTGTGTGAACAGGAGGTTTGTAAAAGCAGCAGTCCTGAAAGAAGAATAAGCAGTTTTTTCATGGATTGTTTGGATTGAAGGCAATAATAATGTTAAATATATAGTAAGAAAAATCGTGTATTCGCGTGGACATACACGATTTTCTGTTGGAATCCGCTTCGTGTTACCAGTTCATCACGCGGACTTTATAGACATCCAGGTCGGGAACTTTGATCGTTCGTGTCTCTGTCGAGGCGTTCTTGTCCGTGGAGTAGCGGATGGTCTGTGTCGACCAGCTTTGCGAGCCCTCGGGGTTGGTGGAATCCGTGTACCACAGTTCGCCCGTCTCGTCGTTGTAGTTAATCGATTTGATAGCTGTCGATGCGCTGAAGAGCATCATTTCGGTAAACCGGTTGGCGCCGATGTCGTAGAGATAGGCCCGGCGTCCGCCGATGCAGAGCGTGTTCGAATTGACGTAGCTCATGTCGTGCAGACCTCCCTGGGGCGTCTGTACGGTCTTTTCCAGTTCGAGCGACGGGGCTGCCGTCTCCCAGTCTTTGAGTTTGTAGATCTGGAGGCTCTGGCCGCCGATCGCATAGAGGCGCTGGGTCGTTTCGTTCCACACGACGCCGTGCGCCGAGCCGAGCGTCGACTGGTAGAGAATCCGGTTGGGCTGCGAGATGTCGTAAAGTTGTATAGAGTTATTCCCAGAACTTTCGCCTCCGGAACAAGCCACGACGATGCAGTTGCCGGGCAGCAGTTCCGCCGAGTGGGCGTTGGGAGTCGCCGTGGTGTGGAACAGCACCTCCTTCGTGGCGATGTCGAGCAGCACGCACCAGTTGTAGGAGCTGGTGCACAGGAGTTTCTTGCCGTTGTCCACCGGCTTGCAGTCGTCGAGGTGGTTGCAGCGGCTCTTGTCGAGCCCGAGCACGGCGGCGGCTTCGGTCGCATCCCAGCTCCATGTGACCGCATCCTTGTAGGTGGTTTCGTTGGCCAGTCCGGCGTCGATCATGTAGACCATGTTGTCGCCGCAGAAGATCAGTTCGGTCACGAAATTCGAACGGGCGTCGTCGGTTTCGTGCTTGCCTCCGGCCTCCAGGGTTACGGACTCCGTCTTTTCGACCTTGAACGTTTGGCCGTTGGTGGCGGTGAGGGTCACGGTGTAGCCTTGCGACAGGGTTACGGGAGCGACCATGACGGGTATCAGTTGCGTCTCTTTCGAACAGTCGAGGGGTGCGGGCAGCGTCACGGTGATCGTCTGTGCCGATGCCGATGCCGACCAGTCGTCGATGCCGACCGTGAGGTCTCCGGCGATCCCTTCGCCGCCGTTGGCCTTCACGACCGCCTCGCTGACCGAGTAGTTGCCCTTTTTAACGCTGACGTACATCGTGCAGAAGAGATTCGTGAGCTCCATGCTGCAACCCTCGTAGGCGTTGAGCCGCGCCGTGGCCTTGCCGGCGAGGAGCGGGGCGACAGCACCCGTCTGCGCCGTGGGAACGACGGTTTTCAGCGTGCCGTTCTCACAGCGGAGATCGGCGTCCGAGGGCCAGAAAGCGACGACCGTCGAAGCGGCGTGCTGCGGCGCGCTGAGCGTGAAGAGAAAGAGCGATTTCTGCGATCCCGGCTGGATCGGCGCCGCATAGACGGCCTCCGGGGCGCTTTGGTCTGCGGCGAACAGTCCGGCCTTGTCGTTTCTGCCCCAGGTGGGCAGCGTCGTCGCTCCCTTGTCGTTGTAGTATTTCGACAGCGTCAGGGTGGTTTTCGAAGCGAGTTCCCGGGGCGAATCGTCGTCGTCGTTCGAGCAGCCCATGGCGAGGAATCCCGTTCCGACGCAGAGCAGCAGGACCCGAAACAGACGGAGTTTTAAGCTATTCATAATTTCAAATCTTTTGTGTCGCATTTTTATTGAGATCTTAAAATAAAACGAAACAAGTTCTTACCGGATAATGATCCGAGATATAAGGAGCACCATAATTTTCTTTCAGAGTTTGGAAAATGCTTGCCACGCATCCGTTATCATAAAAGATATGGTCAAGTTTACGGGTTCCAGATGTTTTGTAGCCGTTGTATGTGGCTTCCTGATCTGTGACAGGAGCAGTCGCACGGGCATCTTTCATTACTTGGTGCAACGGATTGAAACAACTCTCATCGGTATCCGAATTGAAATCAGCAGTAAGAAATACCGGAAGTTGTTCTGAGTTGACCTCCTCTATTTTATTTATAATTAACTTGATAGATTCTTTTCGAGCCACAGCGCCGGAATTGTCGAGATGCGTGTTGAAAAAATAGAACCGCTTGCCGGTTGTTTTTTGTCTGAATAACGCCCATGTACAACTTCGGTTGTAATTGGCATCCCAACCCTTCGAGGGTATGTTAGGCGTTTCTGACAGCCAAAAAGTTCCTTTATCCAGCATTTCGACTATTGATGTCTGGAAAAAGATGGCCATACACTCTTCAGAGGCATATGTTTCCGTTTTGGGAGGTGCTTCACCGGTATCGCGTCCTAATCCGTACCAAGCATATTCCGGGCACTGTTTTGCCAAATAAGTGATTTGATGGGGTTGTGCTTCTTGTAAACCCATTATGGTCGGCTGTTGCCTGTTTATCATCGTTATGACGGCTTGTTTACGATTCTTCCAGATGTTGTCTCCATCGGAGGGGTTGTCGACACGGATGTTGAAAGAGATGGTTTCGATGACATAAGGCGAACGGGCCTCGTCAGCATCAGCCTTGCCGCCGGCTGTCAGCGTGATTGGCTTGTCCGATGAAACAGTATATGAAATCCCGTTAATGTCATAGATGGTCACGGAGTATCCTTGCGACAGGGTTACAGGCGCGAGCATAACCGGGATCAGTTTGATCTCAGCCGAGCAGTCCAGCGGTGTGGAAAACTTTACGGTAACACTCTTTTCCGATGCGCAAATAACACCGTCCTTAAGCCTGATTGAAGTTTCTCCGGCGATGGCTTCCCCGCCGTTGGCCTGTATAACGGCTTTGGCAATTGCATGGCTTCCCCAAACAGGTATATACATGGTGTTGAACAGGTGTTTCAACTCCATGTGCAACCCTTCGTAAGAGTCGATGCGACCTGTTGTTTGTCCGATCAGAAGTGGAGCGACGGTTCCTGTCTGCGTTGTGGGTATCGTCGTTTTCAATATGTCGTCCTCATATATGAGATTCGCATCGGCTGGGTAGAAAGCCACTAATGTTGCATTGCTATGTTTCGGGGCCTTGAAATTGAGCAGAAAAAGCGATTTCGGCGATTGTGTCTGAATTGGGGAGATGTTGATCTTCTGCAAAAAGTTGTCCCTGATGACGAAAATGCCGGCCTTATCGTCTTTTGTCCATGGATGAAGCGTTGTTTCTCCTTCGTTGTTGTAATATTCTGACTGGGTCAGGGTGATTTTTGCGGCTAATTCGATGTATTCCGAGGAATCGTTATCGGAGCAGCCCGCCATGAAATATGCGGTCATTCCGAATCCTATTCCGAACCATATTGATTTTCGAATTTTATTCAATGAAAAGCGTTTCATTGTTCAACGTTTTTTATTTTATTAAGAATGACTTTGCTGCAGGTTTTCATGACGTTTCCGGAGGTAAGGTTTCCTGCGGCGTGCCGGCCTGCTCCCCGCAGGCGGCTCCCGAAAGAGCCGCTGCGAGGATCAGCAGTTTGTTGATTGTTCGTATCATCGGTTATCGTTGGATTAAGTATTCGTTTTCATGTCCCAGTACGACCTGTTCGGCGACGCTGCGCAGGTAGGCGGCCTTCGATGCCTCGATGCCGCAGTCGGCGGGCGAGCTGCCGAACGCCTCCCCGTAGAGCACGAGGTAGTTGACGCAGGCTTTCAGGTAGGCGCCGTAGACCGACTGGTGCTTATTGTCGGTGTGGTAGAGGTTGATGCCCGAAGAGCCTTCGCGCACGATACGGAACGCTTCGCCGATCGGCGATATCCACGTTCCGGCGGCTTTTGCCATGGCACGTGCACCCTTGGCATTGTAGTTTTCGAAAGTCGCGAAGTCGGTGAATCCGCCGTAGCTGCTGGCCGAGAAGGTCCAGGTCTGTTCGAGAATGACTTTGCAGGAGGCCGATTTCGCCCGAATTTTGTCCGCCAATGCCGTGCAGTTGGCAGCTATTGACGCCGTGCCGTCGCGTCCGTAGGTCGCGGGATTCTGGCTCTGGTCCTGAATGAAGGCGTAGTCGTAGCCTCCGATGTCGATGGCGTCGGTCGAGAACGACAGCCCCAACTGCTGTCCGAAATTCTGCGAACCCTTGAAATGCCCCTTGACATTGAGATAGTGGCCTTCGTTCCAGGCGATCTCTTTGAGCATCCACGCCGGGTTGCTGTAATAGGAGAACGAGTTGCCGAGGCAGAGCACCTTTTTCGTGTCGCCCGGGACCGCCGTGCCGAGGTTCTGGACATAAGAGCCCGAGAACCCGAATTGGGGTAATTGACTTGCTGAGTCGTCAGCCGAAATGTCTTGTGTACCACCCGTGCAGGTGTAAGGACCCACAGCGCGGCAGCGGATCTGCACCGCACCCTCGACGGGATCGGTGAAACGGATGGTCTGCATGATGCTGGCGTGCTGGTAGTTGGTTCCTGTGGCCACGCCCGAGCACTTGTAGGAATAACGGATCGAGGGGTCCTCGGGTGCGGTGAGCAGGTCCTCTTCGACGCTCTTCCAGACACCTCCGTCGAGATACTCCACGATGAAGTATTTGGGCGAATTGGCTTCGCCGGCCATCGTGGCGTCGAACTCTACGGCCGTACCGGCTTCGAGTCGCCTTACGGGCAGGGTGTAGAGCCAGTAGTCACCTTCGACCATTGTCGAGACGGAGGGACGGTATGAATTGACCGTGCGGGTGAATTCACGCCCGACGTTGGCCTCGCCGCGTACGACGGATATATAACCCGAACTGCCCGAGGTCGACGGAAGCATGTTCGAAGCGCTCCACGAGGAGTTGTACTGTCCGACAGTCGATGCCGAGAAGATCCACTGGCTCGGGAAGGCCGGGCCTGCCATCAAATCAGTGTCGAGCTTGCCTCCGGCCTCCAAGGTCACCGGTTCTGTTTTTTTGATTAAAGCTATATCTTCGCCTTTGGAATCGTAGATGGTCACAGTATACCCTTGCAAGAGTGTCGCAGGGGCGATCATAACGGGTATCAGTTGTGTTTCCTGTGAACAATCCATGGGGGTGGGCAGTGTTACAGTGATCGTCTGTTCTGATGCTGATGTTGACCAGTCATCGATGTCAACGGTGAATTCCCCTGCAATTGCTTCGCCGCCGTTGGCCTTTATGACCACTTTGCTGACTGAATAGTGGCCTTTCTTGACGCTGATATACATCGTGCAGAAAAGGTTTTTCAGTTCCATACTGCAACCCTCGTAGGCATTGAGTTGTGCTGTGGCCTTGCCGACGAGAATCGGGGTGACAAAACCCGTTTGCATCGTAGGGATGACAGTTTTTAACGTGCCGTTTTCACAGCGGAGATTGGCATCCGAGGGCCAAAATGCGACGACCGTCGAGGTTGCATGTTGCGGTGCGTCGAGCGTGAAGAGAAAGAGCGATTTTTGTGATCCCGACTGAATCGGTGCTGTATAGACGGCTTCCGGAGCGTTTTGGTCCGTAACGAACAGTCCGGCCCTGTTATTCCTCTCCCAGGCGGGCACCGTTATTGTTCCTTGCTCATTGTAGTATTCCGTTAGCGTTAAATTGGTTTTCAAAGCGAGTTCGCGGGACGAATCGTCGTTGTCATTAGAACAACCCACGGCGAGTAATCCTATTCCTGTGCAGAAAAGTAGCAAGCCTCGGAGCAAATAGAATTTTATTATGTTATTCATATTTGTGGCATTTGATTGGGTTATTTTTTCATTTTGCCGAGAATAACCTCTTTGTAGGCTTTTACGACATTTTCGGGCGTAGCGTTCACCCCGGCGCGGACTTCGTGCATGAAAACTCCCTTGTAGCCGGAAGCCTGTAGGCGGCGGAGGAAATCAGGCCAGTCGATGACGCCTTCGCCCGGCAGCCAGTGACGTTCGTCCTTGCGGTCGTAGTCCGAAGCGTGGATCGTGCCGATGCGGTTGCCGACGGCCTCGAAGAAGTGCGCATGCTCCTCTTTGAGCAGGTGGTTCGAATCGAAGCAGACCATGACTTCGGGGTAGTCGGCGATGAGCCGCATAAGCTCGCCCGAGTCGCGGCCCAGGCACGTGCGGGGCAGGTTCTCGATGCAGAGCACCGCGCCGATCTCTTTGGCGGACAGCGCGAGGCGACCGATGGAGTTGGCCGAGTTCTGCAGGCGGATCTCCCGTTCTTCGTCGGCGATCGGCTCCGAACTGGGATGGAGCACGAGCCGCTGCGGGCCGAAGATCGACGCGAGGCGGATCATCCGCTCCATGAGCGCGACGTTCTGTTCGCGCAGCGCCGGATCGGCTACCGAGATGTCGAGCTGGCGGCTGAACGGCAGGTGGCAGGACCAGACTTTCAGCCCGGCTTCTTCGAGCAGTGCCTTGACCCGGTAGGCCCGGGTGTAACATTCGTTCTCGGGGACGTTGCGCCAGAAGTAGTTGAAGACGACCTCGACGTGATCGACCCCGGAGGCCTTGATTTGCGCAAGTCCTTCGGCAGAGGGTGTTTTCAGTATGCTGAGGGAGATGCCGACCGGATATTTGGCTTGTGAAACGGAGTCTATCAGCAGAAAGGCCATGGTGAGGATTATAAGTTTTTTCATTGCGGGTTACGAATTAGGGGTGTAAAGGGAGGCCCCGGTGCGGCCGGCGCCTCCCGAATCGGTTATTTTACGCAGCACGAGCCGCAGATGTCTCCGCCGTGGGTGCTCCAGCTCGAAGCCCGTTCGCCTCCGACGTATTTGCCGACGAAGATTCCGTTTTTCGAGGAACTGCCGATGAACGCCGAATAGAGAACGCCGTCGAGGTAGTTGTTGCCGCCCATCTGTTTCTGGTTGGTGTCGCTGTCCTCGTAGCTCCACGAGTCGAGGATGCTGCCGTTCGCATCGAAGATGTAGGAGACGTTGGAAGCCTGTCCCGCTGTGATGTAGAACCGGTTTTCGGAGTCGACGCAGGGGTGCGCGAAGTTGAATGCGTTGGTGAGCGGCGCTCCGCTGGGGGTATGCGCATATTCCCAGTTCTTGGCCGAAAGGTCGCCCTTCACGTTGAACACCTCGCCGCTCTTCGATCCGGCGAAGACCGAGCCGTTGGGGGCCACGACGGGTTCGTAGATGTCGTTGGCCGCGGCATTGCCGCCTCCGGCCAGAAGTTTGCCGTGGATGGTGCGCGAAGTCAGGTTGACGGCTCCGATGTAGCCGGATTTAGCGCCGAAGTAGGCCAGCGTCTTGTCGTTGCTGACGGCAAAACCCGTATTGTTGACCATCGTGCAGCCCAGTGCGACTTTGGCGATCTCCGCGCCGGTTTCGGCGTTGAGGAAGATGGCGTTGGAGGTCGTGCCGACGAGCAGTTCGTTCGCGAGGACCAGCAGGCCGCAGCCCTTGGCGCCGGCGGCATAGGACCAGATTTTCGATCCCGACGAAGCGTCGATGCCGAACGTGTTGCCCGTGGCGTCGCTGATGTAAACGACGGTGCCGGAGGCGTTGACGGCCGGCGAGCAGCTTTGCATGGAGCCGGCCTCGGTGAAGGTCCACTTCAATTGGCCTTCGGCGGTCACGGCATAGAATTGTCCGGCGCCGGTCGTTCCGTAATAGATGTCGCCGGTGACGGGGTTCACCGTGAGCATGTTGTAGCTGTTCGACTTGGCCGCCGGGATGTAACGCCACTTCTCGCTGCCTGTGGCCAGGTCGAAGGCGTACAGGCCCGCCACCTTGTTGAACGTGATGATGTAGACGGTTTTCCCGTCGGGCGAGAATACCGGACAGGAGCCTTTGAAGCCGTTGTAGTTCGAGCCGTCCTGCGCCCAGTCGGTGCTGTAAACGACGTATTCGCGGATCTCGACCTCGAGGTTCCAGGTCCGTACGTTGCCGTTGATGGTCGCGCTCAGTTTCACGGTCTGCGTGCCGACCGATCCGAGGCCGTATTTGACGACCGTGCCCTGCTTGACGACATCGCCCGGGAAAGTCCATTTGACATCGGTGGCTGTCGGGTAATCCGCGGTGTTGAACGTGAAGGTGATGGGCTGATTCTTGGCTGCCTTGTCGCGGTCGAGGCTGTAAGGGATGGCCTGGGTCGGCATGGCCTTGACGGTGGCTGCTTCGGAGGTTCCCTTGGCATAGTTGGCCACTAACGAGAAGTAGTAGTTCTTGTCGTTGACCAGGTTGTCCAGCGTGATGGCGGTCGCATCCTTGTCGAGGGGCTGTTCCGTCACGTCGCCGGTGGCGTCCTCGTTGTAGTAGGAGAGCGTATAGGAGAGCACTGTCGTTGAAGGCTTTGACCACGTGAGCGTGACGTAGGCATCGCCGGCCTCGGCAGCGAGGTCGGTGACGGGGAACCGCGAGGTCGACGGTTTGCCCGTAATGCCCACGTAGTTCGAGATGTTTTCGCCGTAGACGGCCTGCACGTAGAATGTGTATTGCGTGCCGTTGGCAAGCCCGGTTACCGTGCAGTTCATCAGGCCGCCCGTACGCCGGGTCACGGTTTTCGAATCGGTGTTGGTGTAGTAGACGATAAAGTCCGTCGGGTTCCAGCCTTCGGGCATACTCCACGAGAGCAGCACCTCTTCATCGCCCGGCGTGGCCGTGAGGCCGGTGACCTGGTGGCGCGCCGCACCCGCCTCGGGAATGTCCTCGGTCCAGCACGCTGCGAGGTTCGCCGTGAGGACGAGGGCCAGCAACAGGTTGATTATCTTTTTCATGCTTGTTTTGACTTTAAGGGTTGATGGATTAGAAACCGGGGTTTTGCCACAGGATCGAGGGGTTGTTCACGATCTCGATCTGGTTCTGCGGGATGGGGAAGATCAGGTTGTGGGCGTCGAGCGTGTAACCCAGGTTGCGGAAATGCTCCACGGCCAGCCCCAGCCGCACCAGGTCGAACCAGCGGTGGCCTTCCAGGGCGAATTCGCGTCCGCGCTCGGCGGCCAGTTCGCGTATAAACTCGGCTTTGGTCTTCACGTCGTCCGAGGTCAGTTCGTCGAGTCCGGCACGGATGCGGGTTTTGTTGAGCCATGTCAGCGCCGTCGGCAGGTCCGTTTCGGCGAGCGCCTCGGCGTACATCAGCGTGATGTCGGCATAGCGCAGGTGCGGGAAGTCGTTGCCGACCTGCGTCGTGTAGGTGGCGTCGTAGGTGTCGTACCACTTGGTCATGGCGAAGAGATTGCTCTGTATCTTCGTGTAGGTGTCGATCAGCGCCAGCCGGTTGTCGGACTCGTCGTAAATCGCCTTGAATTCGGGGGTCGGGTTGCGGATGTCGGCCATTACATCGGTATTGGCGCTGTACCAGTAACCGTGGCCGTTGTCGTTGGTCTTGTTGTAGTAGAGCG
>ERZ857693.658-NODE-658-length-51493-cov-7.456530_pt1 | contig 51493 bp, 42 predicted proteins | sample MGYA00519765_ERZ857693 | MGnify/ENA primary metagenome ERZ857693 (study PRJEB31778, sample SAMEA3449354) | human gut metagenome | biome: human gut; feature: human-associated habitat; material: faeces | place: United Kingdom | collected 2010/2012 ... | reverse complement strand
AGAGCCATCTGCCCCTTAAATATGTCCGCGCAAAATTATTTTCTGTCCAAATATTCCATATCCTCGTCACTTATTACAAAATCAACCTGTGCGTTTGATATAATTCGTGCCTCCTTTGTTGATTTTGGAATTACTACAGCGTTTTTCTGGATGCAGTAGCGTACGCAAATCTGTGGAATTGTTGCATTGTATTTTTCTGCTATTTTCGAAATGTATTCATCTTCTACAAGTCCTCCCGTTGCCAGTGGCGAATATGCCATAAGTTGAATATCGTTTTCTTTACATTTTTTTACTATGTGTTCCTGTCTGTTTCCAATATGAAAACAAATCTGATCAACCATTGGTACAATAGTTCCATTATCAAGCAGAGGTTTAATATGTTCAGGTGCAAAGTTTGAGACACCTATAGCCTTTGCTTTTCCACTTATATATATTTCTTCCAAGGCCCTCCAGCTGTCAATATTCCCCTGGGTGCAATCCATTCCCATTCGCTCCCAAGGCCATGGTGCGTGGATAAGGTACAGGTCTATGTAATCCAATCCCAAATCTGACAATGATTCCTCAAAACATTTTTTTGCTACGTCATATCCTTTGCATTCAGCAGGAAGTTTCGTTGTTACAAATACTTCTTCTCGAGATATTCCGAAGTCTTTAATGGCTTTTCCTACACTTTTTTCATTTCCATAAGCTTTTGCCGTATCAATATGTCTGTAACCATTCTTCAATGCAAACATAACTGAATTATACGCTTCTTCCCCATCAGGTATCTGCCACGTTCCAAGTCCGATTTTGGGAATTTTTACTCCATTGGATAAAGTAAATGTTTCATTTAAAATCATAGTTTTCCTCCTATTTAATCAATCCATTTTCATATTCCATAATTCTATATGTTGTTCCTACATTACTTGTAGCTTCACCCTGATCATTAACTCCATGAGTTATCTGACCTTTGTCATGCAAATTAACTGTAACCACATTGTGAAGTGCTACTCCCTTTCTCTTAGGAACTTCAACTGCACTGAATTGTTCAATATCAGCTCTATAATTGCAACAGTATACTCCTATTCCGTATCCGTTGTATGTCTTAACATTATCCGCAACTTTAACAGAGGCATAACCGTTGACTTTTCCATTATGACTCTTATATTCATCCTGATCCGGTACGTCATAAGAGAACAATCAACAGATACATATATTTCTTCATAAATTTTTCTCTAACTCCTCTTTACCAGATAGACCGAATGCCTTGTACAGACAAACAGACTATTTCCCTTTTCGCCTCCAAAATCGAATGTAGTAGGCCTCTCCGGAAGTCTTATTATTCCGGAAACTTTTCCTTCCTCATAAACCTTTATATTGTCATCACCTATGTAAATTTTGTTATTAAATTTCTTAACCCTGTAATCACCTTCTTCAATGATAGGTACAGGATTCTTCAGCAAACCATCCTTTGTAATGTCACACATCCAGACTCTTTTGTACATCTCATCCACAGAATAAAGTTTTCTTCCGGGCTTTGATCTTGACAGATTGTTTGCTCTCATTAAATCATAAAGACAAGGTATAATCGTAACTCCGTCAGGAGCAAGAAATGCTTTCTTAGGATTATACTGTACTACCTGTTCAAAATCCGTGCTGTCTCTCCAACGGTTTCCCGGATACAAAACTCTGCCGGGTTCCAAGTCTCCTATGTTCATCTTGTGTAATTTTTCAATTTCACCATTTCTGTCAATGGTAAATGCCACCACCATAGCTCTGCTGTCATACCAAAATCCATAAGAAGTCCCATAACTGTCGGGTGGCAGAACATTGGTTATTTCTCTTCCCCTTAAGGTTGCTCCCTTGGGAATAGAATATTCCCCAATTACGATTATATTATCTCTTGTATCAAATCCTATAGAATTAATCTTAAATGGTGACTCAAAAATCATAGTCATCTCTAACGTTTTTCCGTCTATTCTATAAATCTTCTTATCCATACTGTCTAAGAAATAGAAATTTCCTTTACCATCACATGTACATCCGTCAGCAAATCTGAAACCTGAATATAATTTTTCACTGTCAGAACCCGTTCCTGTAATTGTTTCAATTTTCTCAACTACTTCCTGCTCCTTCTTTCTTAAAAGTGTACCATCTGATTTTCCCGTAATTTCAATGCGTGCAGCCTGCCAAGGGCGAAGTTCTATTCCTGAATTGACGTCCAAAAGGAAATTATCTATGGTATACTTCATTTGGGAATAATTGTGTACATTTAAAAATTTTACATTGGTACAGTTCCACGTTTTTACACAATACGGAAATGGTTTTTGCACAAATACTGTTCTAAAACAGTAGGTTGTTGCAAATGTAATATTATTGCAATTATGCAATTCTATTGGCAGTGCGAACTCGCCTTCCGCCTTCTCCTCTTCACTTTGGAATCCATATACAGTAATATTTGATGCGTTTATCATTCTGATTTCACATCTGGCATGATGTTCAAGAGAAATACAATACATCTTAATCGGTGTGCTTGTATCTTGGATTTGGATACCTGCACTTACATATGGGCTGGCAGACCAGATATCTTTAAATATTCCTCCGCCTCCGTCCCTTATTAGCAGGCTCGGATACTGGTAATCCCAGATTCTTTCTAAATGTGCATCCCTGGCTCTGCCTTCATCATAAGGCATCTTAAATGCTCCAGTCCCTTCAATCAGGTCTCCATGTCCTCCAAAGAACTTCACATCATTAATATATGATTCTTCATTTGCTCTCCACATAACACCGCATGCCTTAGGATTCCGTCCTCCTGTGTTAACTCCCAATCCGAATAATATATTTTTCCCTTTGGATGACTTAATAAAAGGTTTTACTTTTCCAAATCCTGTGAACTGCTCTGCATTTTCTTTTAAAATCAGCTGAGTGGATACAGGATTCATACCAATAAATGTTGTGTTTTCTTTTAGTTCGATTGTATCAGTAAATATATAGTCTCCCTGTGGGAAATATATTGTTTCATATTTTTCTACGGCATTTTTAAGAGCCTGTGTATCATCTGTTATTCCATCGCCCTTTAAACCCACTTCTTTTGCATTAATCCATTTGGACATTTCCGGAAGTTCCGGTAAATTAGTGTTCAAAATTGAATAGTCAACTTCTCTGGCATATCTGTATATCTCGTCATGTAACTGTTTATCAGGATTTACATCTGTTGCCACTACCCCATGGACATATTTCTTCAATTCACACTGATAATCCTCATTGGCTATTTTCTTTTCGGTATCTTTAAATTCAACAATGTTTTCGACGCTTTTCAAATAACAGTTTTTCAGGTTAATTGTAGTCATTTGATTTTTTTCCTGAGCAATATCCAAAAGGGTACTCATATCTTCAAAAACAGAATTTTCTATTATAAGTTTTTCAAAATATCCTTTATCAACATCAATAAATTTTGAGGTATTTCTACTATAGCATCTGATAATATTAAGACCTGCTTCTCTTGTTCTGATGGCTGCAGTTTTTTGTCCGTTAAATCTTGTGTCCACCATTACAAAAGGCCATCCCGGAGAACATTTTGTTGTAATTATTCCATACTGACCTCCGTTAATGTAAATATCCTCCATTTCATTACCCACATCATAAATTCCTGCCATACCTGACATAACATTAATGTCGATGTGGTTTATAAAACAATGCTGTGCATAATGAGTTCTAAAAGCTACTGCAAATGGATTTCCTTCTCCAAGCCTAACATTGACATTAGAAATGGCACTGTAAAAGGTTCCCGGATTTGCATCACCTATTTTGCTTTCATCTTTCTCCATTGCATTAGTAAACCAAAACAGGTATTTAAATCCACCTTTTTGTTCCGGATGTTCTCTGTCAAAGCCTTCTGCATTATCCTTTAGTATAAATTCAGGTCTTATGTTTCCATATCCAATAATTCTTACCGCCTTTGGAACATAAATCGTTTTGCTAAGAAGATATTTTCCTTCCGGCACAAAAAGCACACCATATCCCTGTTTTTCTACAACAGAATATATAGCTTTTTGAAGTTCTTTACTTACGTCCTTTGTTCCATCATTTTCAATGTCAAAAAACTCCTTAGTAAAATATGTAGCTTTTTCGTCTTGCAATATTTCCTTATAATATGATAATCCGTCCATTCACTTACCTTTCATTTATAAAATATGATTTGGTACAACTGCGTACATTACAAAATCTTCATCTTTATTATTTCTCATTCCATGGCTGTGTCCCATTGGACAATAATGAACCATTCCCGGCTTTAATATTTCCTCTTTTCCATCCATAGTTACAACAGCTTCGCCCGATAAAGCAAAAACTACTTCGCTGTTTTTTTCATGGGTGTGTACTCCTATTGAAGCTCCCGGAATTAATGTTCCCTTCATAAGTTTTAAATTGTCATCAACATGCATTTTTGCACTAATCTGTTTCTCACCGCCATAAAAATTAGGAATTACTGTGTCTTCCAGGTCTGAAAATTTAAAAATCATCTCCTATTACCTTTCCTCTCTCTATTTTTTTCTTTATACTTTCCATTTTTTTGTCAAGTTCGGCACTCTTGTTTGCACAATCAACCAAATCAACTGACAATTTTTCCAGCAGTTCTGCATCAATGTTCTTTTTATATCTGAGCTTATGTTCCAGGCTTGCCCAAAAGTCCATTGCTATTGTTCTAAGCTGCACTTCAACTTTCATAGGTCTTTTTTCATTCTCAAGGAAAATTGGAACTTCCACTATTAAGTGTAAGCTTCTATATCCGCTTTCCTTTGGACGTTTGATATAATCTTTTCTTTCTATTAATGTTACATCATCCTGTTGTAGCAGGCAGTCTGCCATTTTGTAAATATCCTCTTCAAAAGAACACACTACCCTGATTCCTGCAATATCTGTTATATTCTCTTCTATTGCATCTGTGGTAAATGGTAGTTCCTTCTTTCTCAGTTTTTTCATTATACTGTCCGGAGACTTAAGCCTTGATTTGATGGCCTCAATTGGGTTCTCATCATAATGCAATGAAAACTGTTCGTTTAAAACTTTAAATTTCGTTTCAACTTCCATTATTGCACACTTATAGTAAGACATTAGTCTGTTATATGGCATTGTGCCTTCTTTTATTTTTTCCAGATGTTCCGTCTTCGTAAGTTCTCTGAAAAAATGTTCCTGTAAATGTTTAATTATCATTTTCTTCTCCTGCCTTTTAGCACAAAAAAGCCACTTTTTTACAGCAAATGCGACCTTTTTTCGCTATATTTTTTGTACCTTTTCTTAATTTTCCGTTCCTTAATCATTAAGAATCATTATATCATTTTTTTGATAAATAGTACATACCAAAGTAAGGTTTCCTTTGCACATGTTACGTTGGTATTCTTTACACAAAACATCTTGTTTTGCTTGCATAATGTAGTCCGGAAGCAGAACCACAAAAATGAAATTTGATTGTCTGCTGTATAGATAATGTGTTTACAAACGGTAAATTACACATATTTAACACTTTAATTTAGTTTTAACGTAATCGTCACTTCAGAACCCGTGAAAGAGTTACTAAACGCTACACTTTCCCGCTTTACCACCAAATTCATGATATTTCTTACTCTTTGCAGGTATGGCAGAGTCACACTTATGTTAAGAAAGGCTGTTGCGTTGTGATTTCCGATTTAATCACTAACGCAACAGCCTTTATTTTCCGATTATAATTTTATATTTGTAAGTAATGTGTATTGGTAAATCACATAATAATAACCCGAAAATTTTCCAGTTATTTATTGTTTTACAAATGTAATACCCTGTCTTTTATTTCCTGAGTTCTTCCCTGATTCCAGAACTGGGTTCCGATATAACCACATGTTCTTCTGGCAACACTCATTTTATCCTGATTTCTGTTTCCACAACTTGGACATTCCCAAACAAGTTTACCTGATTCTTCATCAGATACAATCTGGATTTCTCCATTGTAACCACAGCACTCACAGTAGTCTGATTTTGTGTTAAGTTCAGCGTACATAATATTGTCATATATGAATCGCATAACCTGAATAACTGCTTCAATATTATCCTGAAGGTTAGGTACTTCAACGTAGCTGATAGCACCACCCGGTGAAAGTTTCTGAAATTCAGATTCAAATTTCAACTTGCTGAACGCGTCTATTTCTTCTGTTACATGAACATGATAACTGTTTGTAATGTAATTTTTGTCCGTTACTCCCTTAATAACGCCAAATCTCTTCTGAAGACATTTTGCAAACTTGTATGTTGTAGATTCCATAGGAGTTCCATATACTGAGTAGCTGATATTCTCTGCTGCTTTCCACTCAGCACATTTGTCATTAAGTTTCTGCATAACTTTAATTGCAAATGGCTTTGCCTCAGGATCTGTATGTGATTTTCCTGTCATTCTTACACACATTTCATAAAGTCCTGCATATCCAAGAGAAATTGTTGAATATCCATTGTATAATAATTTGTCAATTGTTTCGCCTTTTTTCAGTCGTGCCAATGCACCGTTCTGCCAAAGTATAGGTGCTACATCTGATGGAGTTCCAAGAAGTCTTTCATGTCTGCATCTCAACGCTCTATGGCAGAGTTCGAGTCTTTCATCTAAAATTTTCCAGAATAAATCCATATCTCCATTAGAAGAGCATGCTACATCAACAAGATTAATTGTTACAACACCCTGATTAAATCTTCCGTAGAACTTATGACTTCCATCAGCGTTTCTCTGACTATCTTCTACTGTTAAGAATGAGCGGCATCCCATACATGTATATACATTTCCCTGCTTCATTTCCTTCATAACTTTGGCAGATATGTAATCAGGTACCATTCTCTTGGCAGTACACTTAGCTGCAAGTTCTGTTAAATGCCAGTATTTGGAATCAGGTGTAACATTATCCTCATCCAAAACATAAATAATCTTAGGAAATGCCGGTGTAATCCAAACACCCTTTTCATTTTTAACTCCCTGCATTCTCTGCTTTAATGCTTCTTCTATAATCATTGCCAAATCATCTCTTGTCTGTCCTTCCGGAACTTCGTCCAAGTACATAAACATAGTAACAAAAGGGGCCTGACCGTTACATGTCATAAGTGTTATAAGCTGATACTGAATTGTCTGAATTCCTCTGTTTATTTCGTCTTTTAAACGTCTTTCAACAATCTGCTTTACCTGTGCATCTGTATATTTAAGACCTATTTCTTCACTTTCAGCCAAAACTTCTTTTGTGATTTTTTCCCTGCTTATCTGTACAAAAGGTGCAAGGTGCGCCAATGAAAATGACTGTCCACCATACTGATTGCTGGCAACCTGGGCAACAATCTGTGTGGTTACATTACATGCTGTGTAGAAACTATGTGGCTTATCGATTTTAGTCTCTGAAATACATGTACCATTCTGCAACATATCTTCTAAGTTAATAAGGTCACAGTTATGCTCTTTCTGTGCAAAATAATCTGAATCATGAAAATGAATAATTCCCTGTTCATGTGCCTGCACAATATCTTCAGGAAGGAGAATACGTTTTGTAAGATCCTTACTTACTTCTCCTGCCATATAATCTCTCTGTGTTGAGTTAATTGTAGGATTCTTGTTAGAATTTTCCTGTTTAACTTCTTCATTTAACTGCTCAATAAGAGCCAAAATACCTTCATCTGTAGTATTAGATTTACGGGCAAGTTCTCGCACATATCTATATCTTACGTATTTTTGAGCAACTTCATATCCACGCATTTCCATAATGCCACGTTCAACCATATCCTGAATATCTTCCACCGAAACTGCATGCTGGGCAGACTCAATCTGATCTGCTACTACTTTACCAACTGCTGCAATCTGATACTCGTTTAATTTGTGGATAGGATCTATTTCATTGTTAGCCTTTCTAACAGCATTTAAAATCTTATTAACATCGAATGAAACTTCCTCCCCATTTCTTTTAATGACCCTTCGTACTTTTACATCCATTTTTTCCTCTCCATTTCTAAATTCTATAACTATATATTTCATTTAAGGTTCATTTTTATAGGCATTATTACCGCATCTTATAACTACTCTATGCCTAAACTCACGATTTATAGGCACTTTTGCTATCCTATGCAGTCCGTTTTTCAAAACACTATATCTTGTGTTCGCCTTAAGAAGTATAGCACAACATATATGTTTTTGTACAGTAGAAAATAAAACTAAAAACAGTTTTATTTATAAATTTTTAATAACAAATTGAAATGTCCGGAGGAAACAACAGTTTAATAGGAGAATAGTTATATTCAAAACACGTTGTATTTCTATCTTTGCTCCGCCGCCTATTTACAATTGCTTAAGCAAACTCGTCCGTTACACGGACTCAGACAGTGCTTCAGCAATTGTAGCTATGCTCGCAAAGTTAACGAAATACTGCCTATCGTTTTGAATATAACTATTCTCCCATTAAACTATGTCACTCCGTTTTTACAATTTTTATTAATTTAATTTTTTAAATACTTTTTTTATTACGATTAATGACAGCACTGCAGCCAAAAAGTCTGATATTGGTGCAACATACATTATTCCATCAATTCCTTCATAGCCCAACTGAGTGAATATTAAAGGCATAACTAATAATAAAGGAATAAAACATATACACTGTCTTGTAAGTGACAGGAAGGTTCCCTTATTAGGTTCTCCAATAACTGTACAGAATGTTGATGTAATTGGCTGTATTCCATCAAGAAATGTCATAAACAAAAATATTCTGAAGAAATTTTCTGAGAACTTAAAGTATTCTGCACTTCCCGTTCCGAATATGCTGATAATCTGTCTCGGACATGTTTGGAATATAATAAAAGCAATTGTTGATATTATTGTATTACATGTTACTGCCAGTTTATATGTGTGTTTTACACGATCATTCTTACTGGCACCTCTGTTAAAGCTGGCTATCGGCTGAATTCCCTGAGCCACCCCGATACAAATTGAGAAGTATACCTGATTTACCTTCATTACAATTCCTGTACAGGCAAGAGGTATGTCAGCACCATATACGCTAAGAAATCCATAATGCGTAAGAGACTGATTCATTACAATCTGGACTATCATTATTGCCAGCTGATTAAGGCATTGCGCCATTCCAAGATGAACCGTTCTTCCAATAATTTTTCCCTTTGGAATGTAATGCTTCTTTTCCAATTTGACAGTTTTGTAATGAAACATATAGTAAATTACCATAATTGAAGCAAGAATCTGTCCTATTATTGTTGCAACAGCTGCACCTGTCATGCCACCTTTTAATACAATTACAAAAACATAGTCAAGTACTACATTAGTTACCGCGCCTACAAGGTTACATGCCATAGAAAAGTTTGGACTGCCATCGGCTCTCACCAGATGAGAACCACCTGCTGATATAATTGCAAAAGGGAAACCTAAAGCTATGAATCTCATATATTCCATTGCATAAGGCAAAACTTTATCTGTTGAACCAAAGAAAAGAAGCAAAGGTTTCATGGCAATGCTTGCAATAACAGCCAATACTATTCCAATAATTGCCATCATAGACAATGCATTTCCTATAAAATATGGTGCTTTATCCTTATTTCCTGCTCCTAAATTCAAATTAAATCCTGAAGCTCCACCTATACCAAATGCCAATGCTGTAGCAATGCAAAGTGTTGTTAACGGGAAAGCCACGTTAGTCGCTGCGTTACCTAATGTTCCAACAGTTTGTCCGATAAAAATCTGATCAACAATATTGTATAATGACATAACAAGCATTGATATTATGCTTGGCACTGCAAACTTTCTTAACAATTTTCCAACCGGCTCTGTCCCCAGCGGATTTTCTTTTTTAGTTTCTTCCATATTACTACTCATTGTATTTCTCTCTCTTGACCTCATTTCAATGTCTTTTCTATCTGTTATAACTTTATAGCCACATCATATAATACAACTTTATCTGTTAATATTTCAACATATTTTTTTATTTTTAGCTTACATTTTATTCTGACATTAATATAGTAAATTTAGAACTTTAATTTTGTTAATTTTTTAACTATTTACTTCTTGTTTATATTCTATTCATTATGTTATAATCCTATTGGTTAAAAATATGTATTATTTTATATTTGAAGAAATGGAGAAACTATGAGAGGAATTTATTCAAATAAAACAATTATAAGACATAAAGTATTTAAAGAAATTGCAAGGATGGCTTTCGAGGGTGGAGATTTTAAACGTATTGAAAATCTGCCTTACGAAATTGTTCCCGGAGAAATCGGAAAGCATTATGACAACATCTTCCTTGAGCGTGCAATAGTCGGAGAACGTCTTCGTGCTACAATCGGTCTTCCAATCAGAAAAATGTCCGAACATGCTCCTTTATCGGAAGGAATTGATGCCAGTGCCATTGACGAAAAATACTATGATCCACCACTTATTAATATTATAAAATTTGCATGCCACGCATGTCCTGAAAAACGTATATTAATAACTAACGGATGTCAGGGATGTATTGAGCATCCATGTATTGAGGTTTGTCCAAAGCAGGCAATCCATATGGAAAACGGTCGTTCCGTCATTGATCAGGAAAAATGTGTTAAATGTGGAAAGTGCGTGTCGGCATGTCCTTATAACGCTATCATCAAACAGGAACGTCCATGTGCCGCCGCTTGTGGTATGAATGCCATAAAGTCAGACGAATACGGACGTGCTGATATTGATTATGATCAGTGTGTGTCCTGTGGTATGTGTCTTGTAAGTTGTCCTTTTAGTGCAATCGTAGATAAGAGTCAGATTTTCCAGACTGTACTTGCACTTAAAAGCGACACACCTATATATGCCGCTATAGCTCCATCGTTTGTTAAGCAGTTTGGGGACAAAGTTTCACCTGCTCAGGTACGTGCCGCATTAAAAGCCGTTGGTTTTGAAGATATGGTTGAAGTTGCCATTGGGGCTGACCTCTGTGCCGTTCAGGAAGCTAACGACTTTCTTGAAGAAGTTCCAGAACATCAAAAATGGATGGGAACATCATGTTGTCCGGCATGGTCAGTTATGGCTAAAAAGACTTATCCGGAATATGCCGGATATATATCCATGTCACTTACACCTATGGTCCTTACCGGACGTATGATAAAGAAACAGCATCCTGATTGCAAGGTTGTATTTATCGGACCTTGTGCCGCAAAAAAACTTGAAGCCAGTCGTCGCTCAGTAAGAAGTGATATTGATTTTGTTCTTACCTTTGAAGAAATGGCAGGAGTTTTTGATGCTAAAGGAATAGATTTTGATAAATTAGAAGTTGAAGAATCCCTTCAGACTTCAAGTTCACTTGGAAAAGGCTTTGCTGCCAGTGGAGGTGTTGCTGCAGCCGTAGTTAACGCTATTCACTGCATTGATCCTGAAATGGAAGTAAAAACAGTTAAAGCCGAAGGGTTAAGTGAATGTAAAAAAATGCTTGCCATGGCAAAGGCCGGCAGATATGATGGTTATCTTCTTGAAGGTATGGCATGTCCAGGTGGCTGTATGGGTGGTGCCGGTGTACTGGCAGATGTAAGAAAAGCCACAATGGCTCTAGAACAGGAAAAGAAGCAATCTGATTTTGAAAAACCTTCTCACTCAGATTACTTAAAATATTTAGACTTAATAACTAAGGAGGATCTTTATGAAAATGAGAACTAGGACCTTAACGGTCACAGCTATTATGCTTGCTCTTTGCATAGTAGTACAATTATTTAAGACACCGGGCACACTCCCAATTACAGGCTCTTTAATTAATTTAATTTTGATTATTGACACTCTTTATTGCGGCTTAGCCAGCGGAGTAATTCTTTCAATTCTTGCTCCAATCACTTCTTTTATTATTACAGGTGCTCCTGTAATTGCCGCAGTTCCAACTTTGCTTCCATGCATTATGGTTGGAAATGCCATATTGGTGGTTTTTGCATGGCTTGTAAGATTTAAAAGATTAGAGCTTAATCTTCTGCCACTAAGTCTGGTTGCCGGTTCCATTGCAAAATGGGGTATTATGACCTTGCTTATTGTTCACTGGGTATTACCTACATTTGGAAAAGGTCTTGCACCAAATCTTTATAATATGGCATCTGTTACATATTCAACAACTCAGTTATATACCGCTTTGCTTGGTTCAGCCCTTGCATGTGTTATATGGCCTATATTAAGACTTGCAGTAAAACGTAACAAATAGTTAATTACATAAAAAACCTGTTATTCAAAATGTTATGTATTTCTCATTTTGAATAGCAGGTTTTTAATTGTTTTTAAATTTTTTCTTTTTGGCTTTTGACCATTTGCCATCGATATTTTTTCCATTTATGGTTTTCATTTAAACGCTTTTTTATCTATAATCCAAGTATATTTATTAGCATTATCCACGCAAGCCCATAATAAGTTACGGCTGCAACAAGGTCATTAATTGTAGAAATAAGTGGACCTGATGCTACTGCCGGATCAAATCCTATTTTCTCCAATATAATAGGGATAATTGTTCCCATAAAGCTTGAAATCAACATGGCTAGAGCTAAGGCTCCTCCTATGCAACCTGATATTGCAAATGCTGTTGCAAGACTTTGTCCTCTTGCAACAAAAATGAATATTCCGGTAAATACTACTGAAATCCCACCAACAATCAAACCGTTACAAAGACCTACACGGATTTCCTTTAACACAAATCCTGCCCGTTCCTTAAATCCAAGTTCCTCATCCATTAAAACTCTTATGGTTACAGCTAACGACTGCGTTCCAACGTTTCCCGACATTCCCAATATAACTGACTGAAATGTAACAATAATGGGAAGTCCTACTATAACCTTTTCAAACATGCTTATGACAGATGATACACCCATTCCAAGCATTAACAGAATCAGAAGCCACGGAACTCTTTTCTTTAAACTCTGTCCCAATGGTTCCTCAAGCTCTTCTTCTGCGGAAAGACCTGCCAACTTGGCATAATCCTCACCCATTTCCTCGTCTACTACTTCCAATAAGTCCTGAGATGTAATAACACCGAGTATATGCATGTTATTATCTAATACCGGAATTGAATCTTCTGAGTAATCCTTCAATTCTTCAATACAGTCATCTACTGTTTCGTGATCGTGTACATAAGGATATGATGTAGTAACTAATGTTTCTAAATCCACATAATCTCTCGCCACAATCAAATCTGTCAAATCAATGGCCCCGTAAAATGTTCCGTCTTCTTTTTTCACGTAAAGTGTAGCTATGTTATCATTGTCAGCTGCCTGTTTTACCAGACTTTTCATTGCCTGCTTAATAGTAAGACCTAACGTAAGACTTACATAATTCGTAGTCATCTTACTACCGATTTCGTCGTCATCATAAGACTGGATAAGGTCAATGTCCTTCATTGCCTCATCATCGATCAGTTCGATAAGCTCACTACTTGTTTCATCCTCTAATTCTTCGAGAATGTCAACAGCATCATCAGCTTCCATGTTACCAAGGATTTTAGCGGCTATCTCCGGTTCAAGTTCCTCAATGTAATCAGCCGGGTCATCTATATAAGAAAAAATATCAGAAACCTTATCTACTCCAAGCATGGAATATAATTTCCGTCTCTCCTCAGGATCCAAAAATTTAAGGGCTGAAGCAATATCGTTTTCGTGGTAATCATCCAAACGTTCCAATTTTTCTTCAGTTGGAGCATCGCTTCTGATAATTTTTATAAGTTCTTCTTCATAATTAGCTTTTTCAGGAATTTCGTACTTTTCTTCTTCCTGATTCTCCATATCCCTTTTTTCATCTTCTAAAAGGTCAGGGTTTTCATTTTTATTTTCTTCCACTTTCATATACCTCCTGTAAAAATTTAGGTTCCGTATACGCGGGAAGTCTGCTTAAAAACACTTACAAACGAAAGGGATGGTATGCATCAGTATCGTCTGTGTTGTATTTGTCAGTCAAACTTCGCCCATAACTGTCACAACTATCCATTTTGTTCTCCTTTCGCTAAAATTTAGTGTTTTTAACTTATATCGTCAAAACAAAGACTTATGGCAGTCACCATAAGCCTTTCCTATAAAATAATTTAACATTTTATCTTATTTACTGTCAACCCGAAATCTGTCATATTTTGATATTATTCAACTGTGTGAACCTTAATCATATTAGTAGTTCCTGATTTTCCAAGAGGAACTCCTGATGTAATTACAACTATATCGTCTGTTTTCACAAGACCTTTTTCCTTTGCCACTTCAACTGCATAATCAAATAGTTCAAGTACATGTTTCTTTTCTTTAATCAACACTGGTGAAACGCCCCATGACATATTAAGCTGTCTTACAACCTTCTCTTCAGTGCTTCCTGCTATAATCATACAATCAGGTCTGTACTTAGATATCATCTTGGCAGAGCGTCCTGACTTTGTAACAGTAAGAATTGATTTTGCATCTAAATCATATGCTGTCATGCAGGTAGCGTGGCACACAGCCTCTGTAATGTCGCTTCTGTGATTATTATGATTGTTAAAAAATCTTTGTTTATAATTAACATCCATCTCTGTTCTTTCAGCAATTCTTGCCATAGTAGCCACAGCTTCTACCGGGAATTTTCCTGCTGCTGTTTCTCCTGACAACATTATTGCACTCGTTCCATCATATATGGCATTGGCAACATCTGCTGTTTCTGCTCTTGTAGGTCTTGGATTGTTAATCATTGATTCAAGCATCTGAGTTGCAATGATTACCTGTTTTCCTGCTTCATATACCTTCTTAATAATCATCTTCTGGATAATAGGTACTTCTTCCTCCGGAAGTTCTACTCCCATATCGCCTCTGGCAACCATTACGGCATCAGCTTCTTCAATAATACCATCAACATTAATAATGCCTTCACTGTTTTCAATTTTTGCTATAATATTTATATTTTTTCCACCATTGTCATCCAGAAATTTACGTAATTCCTTTACGTCATCAGCAGTTCTTGTAAATGATGCTGCTATATAATCAACATCTTCCTTTATTCCAAATAAAATATCTGACTTGTCCTGCTCACTCATATAAGGCATACTGATATGAACATCCGGGACATTGACTCCCTTGTGATTAGAAATAACACCTTCATTCTTTACATTACATACGATGTCAGTTCCTTCTATCTTAACTACTTCCATTTCGATAAGTCCGTCATCAATCATAATGACAACTCCCGGTTTTACATCCTTATATAAGTCTGCAAAAGTTATTCCTGCCTTTTCATTTGTTCCCATAACTTCTTTATCAGCAACTAATGTAAAGGTTTGTCCTGCTTTAACATATACCTTATCATCTACAAAATTTCCTGTTCTTATTTCAGGTCCCTTTGTGTCCAGCAAAATAGCTACAGGCTTGTCACACTCTTTGCGGATTCTTTTGACCTTATCCATTCTTTCTTTGTGCTCTTCATGTGAGCCGTGGGAAAAGTTACATCTTGCAACATTCATTCCCTCTTCAATTAACTGTTCAAGCACCTTCTCATCATCTGTAGATGGCCCTAATGTACATACAACTTTAGTTTTTCTCATATCTGTCTCCTTATTCATCTAACATATTTTTTCCATATTTAACTATAACATCTTTTTTTCTCAATACAAGTTTTATTCTATGTATAATTTGTCAAATTATTATAAAAAGTATATAAGTACCAAAGCTCCAAGTATAATTCTGTACCAACCGAAAACCTGGAAGTCATGTTTTTTGATATAGCTCATAAGGAATTTTATTACAAGGATTGAAACAATAAATGCCACAACCATTCCTAGTATAAGGATTGACGCCTCCGCTGCTGACATTGCAAATCCCAGTTTTACCATTTTCAATGCACTCATTCCAAACATAACAGGAACAGCAAGGAAAAATGTAAATTCTGCTGCTGCAACTCTTGACACGCCTATCAGAAGTGCCCCTATGATTGTAGCACCTGAACGTGAGGTTCCAGGAATTATTGATAATACCTGAAACAACCCTATAAGAAGAGCTGTCTTATATGTAATATCATTTAAGGTAAGCAATTTTGGTGTTCTTGTTTTGTTCCATCTTTCAATTATGATAAAGGCGATACCATATACTATAAGAGTTACTGCTATAACAACAGGCGTATGAAGATGTGCTTCAATAAAATCGTCAAAAGCAATTGTAACTACCGCTCCCGGAATACATGCCACAACAACTTTAAACCACATTGACCAAACATCTTTTCTCAAAATGCTGCCAACCTTATTAACTCCATCATTTGTGCTTTTCTTTTTAAATGGCCACATTTTATTCCAGAACAATACAACTACAGCAAGTATTGCTCCAAGCTGTATTACAAAGAAAAACATTTCCTTAAACTGCGCTCCTGCATTTAACTGTATAAATTCATCGACTAATAACATATGTCCCGTACTGCTGATTGGAAGCCATTCGGTAATTCCTTCTACAATTCCTAAAAAAATAACTTTTATAATCTCTATAATAGCCTGCATAACTAATCCTTTCTCTCTGATTATTTTTCCTTTGCCATTATATGTTATAAAAGTTATTTTTACCAGTTATTTTACATGTTTTTAACGTAATATTTAATCTTTTTTTTGCATCTCTTCTAGTAATTCTGACGTTTCATCAGGAATTTCGTCAAGATTATCGTCCCCAACATCAATTACCCTTGGTTGTTTTCTGTAGAATATATCATACAAAACAGGTACAATGAACAATGTCATAAATGTTGCGTACAGAAGACCAAAACTTACAACTATTGCCATACCTCTTTGCATTGCATTTCCTGCATCTGTAGAAAATACCATTACACTCATAGATAATATTGTAGTAAGAGCCGTCATTAATATTGGACGCATTCTCGTCTTTCCTGTTGCAATAAGGGCAACTCTCTTATCTACTCCCTGAATTCTTAATTTGTTAGCATAATCCACAAATACTATTCCGTTGTTTACAACAGTTCCCATTAATACCATAAAGCCCATTAAAGCCATTGCTGAAATTGACTGTCCAAATATTATAAGACCAATCATTCCTCCTGTAAATGCCAATGGTACCGTAAACAGAATAATAAACGGTGATAAAAGGCTTTGGAACTGGGCTACCATTACGAGATATACAAGTACCAGTCCAAGTAAAAGAGCCAATACCATTTGTCTTATCATTTCCATTACCTGTTCAGATTCACCCTGAATTTCAATATTGTATCCTTTTGGTGCTTTATATGAGTCTATTTTTTTCTGTAATTTTCTTGATAATAATGTGGCATTATATCCATCCTTCACCGTGGCTGAAACAGACATATATCTTGACTGATTCTCTCTTGTTACGGTATTAACGGCGTCCTTTTCCACTGCCTTTGCAAATTCGGACAGCTTATATTCCTTTTTTGCCTCTGTTCCATCTGCTTTTTTTGTTGTTGCAGTAATAGTTGTATTCATAAGATTTTCGACATTGGGCTTGTTACGTTCATCAACAACGTTTACATCCAAATCTTTACTGTCCATAGCTATTGTTATGGCGGTTTTGTCTGTCTTTATGTCTGCCGCCAGTTGTTCATATATCTGTGCAACGCTAAGCCCCTTCTTTGCAGCTTTATTTTTGTCTATTTTCAGATGAAGCTGCTTGTTGTTTTTCTGAAGTCCGTTGTCAATGTCCTCTGTTCCTTTAATGTCTTCTACCATTTTAGAAACATCTTTGCTGATTTTAATTAATTTATCCTGATCATCGCCATAAATATTTACCTTAATGCCCTGACTCATCATGGAAGACATATCACCCATGGCAGATGATGAAACTTTAATTTTCTTACATTTTATGTTTTTAGTATTATTTTCTATGTTCTTTATGATTTTTCTAAACTGTCCCGTACTTTTTATATCATTATCCGTAATTACCTGGAAGGTAAACTGAGTATAATTATCACTGCTACCTGTCATTCCTGCCGTGGCAGTTGCTGCCCCATCCATTGCTCCTACCTTATTAATTCCGTCAATTTTCATAATTTCCTTCATAACTTTATCGGCAGTTGCATAGGCAGTCTTTCTATCTGTATCATCTTTCATTTCCAGACTAACGGAAATCTGATTACTTTCCATATCATCCATCATGACAAGTCCCATTCTAAATACCTGGGCAACGCATAATGCCAGCAACAGTACAGCTATAGCAATAGGAATAACTTTATGCTTTAAGCATTTTTCAAGCACTCCTGCATATATATCTTTTAATTTTTCGAACCACTTATATGTACTGCTCTTTGTCTTCTTTAATACTGCCGAACTAATTGTCGGCACTACAGTAAGTGAAACTATTAATGATGCCACAAGAGCATATGTCATTGTAAATGCAAACGGTATTAACATTTCCCTGACTGTTCCTTTGACATAAATCATCGGAAAGAACACACAGATTGTAGTAATAGTTGATGAAACTATTGGGGCTGCCACCTGTTTTGTTCCCTGAACTGCTGCCCTTGGTGCAGATATTCCCATACTTCTTAGTCGGTATACATTCTCCATTACCACGATTGAGTTATCCACAAGCATACCGATACCAAGACAAAGTCCTGCCAGTGACATTACATTTAATGTTATTCCCGTAAAGTACATTATTATAATTGCAAATAACACACTGAATGGAATACTGAATGCCACTATAAGAGTAGGCTTTACATCCTTAAGGAACAGTGCTAATACAAGAATTGCCAATATTGCTCCTAACAATATACTCTGCAATACTGCCTTAACAATAATGTCAATGTACTGACTCTGATCCATTAATGATGTGATGGAAAGACCTGTGTATTTCTTTTCTAAATCTCCAAAGGCTTTAGTCAGATTTTTTGAAACAGAACTTGTATTGGCTGTACTTGATTTATATATTGCAAGTAATACCGCAGGTTTTCCGTCTATTTTCGAATAGCTGTCTCCCGAATTGTCAACGACAGTTATATCTGCAACATCTGACAGTTTTATTTCTCCAATGCCACTGACTTTAGTTAATATCATGGACTTAATCTGATTGATATTTTTGTAATTATCACCTACATCAACAAGCCACTGATTGTCTTTTTTGTCGTCAATATATCCGGCAGGCATTGAGAAATTTTGTGCGTAAATTAGTTTTGACAATGTATCTATGCTAAGCAATGCATCAATATTTGAATTTTCTATTGCCGCTTTTCTTGAATTTTTAAGTTTCTCCTTTGCATCCTTTAAATCTTTCTTTGCAGTACTCATCTGCGACTTGGCTGATGATATCTGAGCCTTGCCTGCCCCAAATCCTGATGCGGCAGAATAGCCCCCTGCAATGGCTTTCGACTGTGCCTTATCCATACCCTTCATTTTCTTTGTAAGCTCATCTACAATAGACTGATTTACAAGAATCTTTGTTTTCAGATTGGCAAGTTCGGTATTTATCTGGGGAAGTCTCACCTCAACTGCATTATAAAGCTGCTGTAGTTTTTCATATGTAATGTCCTTTACCTGATCGCCCTTTCCGGCTTTTTTTACCATTTCGATGAACTTTTCAAATTCCTCTTTATTCTCCACGGCTTCCTTTACATTAGCTGGAACCTTGATGTCCTGCAGTTTTAATAATGATCCATACTGCTCATTTATTTTGTTTAATGCTTCATTAATTTTTTTGTAGTTTTCTTCTAATTTTGCATCTGTGTATGCCTTCTTTTCTGCCTCCAGAGCGCTTTGACTTGCCTTAAGACTATTAAGAGTTGCCTCATATGCAGCCTTAGTAGCCTGGGCATTTGACATTTTTACCTGGGCATCAGCTACCTGTTTATTAGTTTTATTCTGAGTTTTGTCCAGCTTTTTCTGTTGCTTTGAAAGGGTACTTTCCCCCTTACTTATTTTTGATCCGGCACTGTCAATTTTTGACTGTGCTTTTGACAATTTATCATTTGTCTTACTTAAGATTTTGTCATTTATTCTGTCTATTTTGTCCTGATTTAATTTTACTTCAAGAGAGTCAGTGGTAAGACCCATAGATGTAATACTTGCCACGCCATCCTGTCTCTCCAGATATGGCTGCAATGTTTTCTTTGAAAAATCAGACAATTCCTTTATGTCTTTTTCCTCATAATTTACGCCTGTATACATGGTTGCCATCATATCCATGCTGACTTCCATTATATTAGGATTTCCACATTCGTCTGGGATTTCAGCATTGTCTACTACTTTAGATACTCTTACCAATGCAGAATCCATATTGGTGCCATCGGCAAACTCCAGCATTACCATACTGTAGTTGTCAGCAGATCTGCTTACGATTTTTTCTACTCCGCTAACTGTACCCAATGCACTTTCCAGAGGCTTTGTAACGTCACTTTCTACTTTCTGTGGCGAAGCTCCCGGTTCTGTAGTAATAACCATCATGTATGGTATATTCATGTCAGGCATAAGATCCGTGTTCATGTTTCCAAGACTTACTGCACCTATTAATAAAATTATTATTACTGAAACCACCACAAAAAATGGTTTCTTTACAAAAAATTTTGTCATTATTCTGTCCTTTCAATATGTATAAATGTTTTTCAGTATCATTAAAATTCCCCTGTCATAGGCTATTGTATATGACAGGGGTAAACAAATCAATATTTTATTCAAACATGTCAATGGCAAATAATTCTTCACCTGCATGTATTATTCCCTCGCTAAGGAGTCTTACTTTCACCTTATCACTTATTTCAGTGCAGATTACCGGTGATTCCATTGTTGGAGTGTTTTTATTAAGGAATTCTAAATCCAGTTTCATTAGATTATCACCTTTTTTTACTCTGTCGCCTTCTTTTACATAAAGATTAAAACCTTCACCTTTAAGTTTTACTGTATCTGTTCCTACATGAATAATAAGATCAAGTCCATTATCTGTTTTTATTCCTATTGCATGTTTTGTATCAAATATAAAACTTATAATGCCGTCTACCGGAGCCATTACAATAGGTTCACTTGGTATTACGATAGCCCCATCTCCCATCATCTTACCTGCGAAGGCCTCGTCTTTTGCGTTTTCCAGTTTTGTGGCTTTACCGGTCATTGGGCTTGCTATTATAAATGTTTCCTTTATTTTTTTCTCTTCTCCCGATATTTTTGTATTTTTATCTTCATTTTTCTTTTCTGATTTGATTTCATTCCTTTGATTTCTTTTATTATCTTTATTGTCAACTATTTCGATTGCATTATCACTGTTTAAATACTCTTCAAAATTAGATTTAATTACACTGACTTTAGGTCCGTATATAATCTGCACTCCATTTCCCTTATGCACCACACCTGATGCCCCTGTAAGTCTTAGTTTTGAATCATTTACAAGTTTCGCATCATTTATTGTTACCCTGAGTCTTGTGGCACAACAGTCAACGTCCGAAATATTAAGTTTTCCACCTAAACCTATACATATCTCTTCTGATATTGAGTCTGATTTATCGTCTTTTTTTTCTTCTTTATTTTTATTTTCCACGTCACTTCTGTTATATAGTTTTACTTCCTCATCATCAAATCTTCCCGGAGTTCTTAAATTTAATTTTTTAATAAGAAAACTAAATAAGAAATAATATATAACAAAATAAAAAATTCCTACTATTACAATCCAAATCCAATTCGTCTTTGCATTTCCCTGTAAAACTCCAAAGAGAAACATATCAATAAGTCCACCGGAAAAAGTCATACCTACACCTACATTAAAGAAATGCATCAGTGCATAAGCGAGTCCCGCCAATACACAATGTATTCCGTAAAGAAGCGGTGCTACAAATAAAAAGGTAAATTCCAATGGCTCCGTTATTCCCGTAATCATGGAGGTCAAAGCTGCCGACAATAACAGCCCCGATACCATTTTTCTTTTTCCCGGCTGTGCAGTCTTATACATTGCAAGAGCTGCTCCCGGAAGTCCGAATATCATCAGTGGAAATTTTCCTGACATAAACCTTGTGGCAGATACGGCAAATTCTGTTGCATTAGGGTCTGCTAATTGTGCAAAGAAAATATTCTGTGCTCCTTCAATTAATTGTCCGCCAACTTCCATTGTTCCACCAACTGCCGTCTGCCAGAATGGAATATAAAAAACATGATGGAGACCAAATGGAATGAGAAGTCTCTCCATAAATCCGTATACCCATGTTCCCACATAACCGGAATTTAGAACAACATTTCCTACAGCATTAATTCCTGACTGCACCGGTGGCCATATAAAGAACATTATTATTCCCACTATTGTATAGACAAGACCACTTATAATAGGTACGAATCTTGTCCCACCGAAAAAAGAAAGAACCTGAGGTAACTCTATTTTGTAAAATCTGTTATGAAGAGCCGCCGTTCCAAGTCCAACTATAATGCCTCCGAACACTCCCATTTGAAGAGATGTAATTCCGCATACATCTCCCACTGCTCCCTTAAGCATTGTGTCAGGTCCACCATTTATGTTAATCAAAGCACTTATTGAAGCATGCATGATCAAAAATGCAATTACTGAAGATAATGCTGCCACCTCTTTTTCCTTCTTTGCCATTCCTATGGCAACGCCTATTGCAAAGAGTATTGGCAGGTTTGAGAAAACAATATTTCCCGCATCATTCATCACCTGAAAAATTGCATGAAATACAGTTCCCTGCCCCATAATATTCTGTAATCCATAAGTTTTAAGTGTTGTTTCATTGGTAAATGAACCGCCAATTCCAAGTAGCAGACCTGCCACAGGCAAAATAGCAATTGGCAGCATAAAACTTCTGCCTATTCTTTGCAGAACACCAAATATTTTATCTTTCATATGAATCATTCTCCTTAATCAAACTTAATAATAGTTTGAGCCAAAAATTGTGATTCATACCAACTCTGAGCGATTTATAACAAAAAAAGATTGTTTTTACGAATCAGTTTTGACAAAACTTCACGATTATGATTTCCCTGATACATAACTCCCAGCTCACTTTTTCCGTTTGCCACGTTCTCAATAATTTCACCTGTCTGCGTTTCTCTCAAAATAAAACTATACTGATTAGCGTCATATTTTTTTCCAGATTATGAATTGCAGTACTTAAGCTTGGTTGTGATATATACAATTTTTCCGCAGCTTCGGTAATATTTCCGCACTCACCACCATAACAAGATATTCTAACTGCTGTAATGTCATAACTATTTTCCTCTTTTTGTTTTTTCTTTTAGATAATATTTTAACATATCATTTTTATCTTTACCATTTTTAATTGACAATCTTGACATCAAATTAAATCAATCTATACTTATTAATTAGAAAATATTTTACATGGGAGTGATTAGAATGAATCAAACTTTAATTCAAAAAAATCATATGGACGTGTATTGGCACGATTATGCCAACAGTATGGGAGATATTCCAATAACTGAAGCTCCTCTTACAGAAAAAGCTTCTATTATTGGTCGTTCCGGATTAATGCTATTATCTTGCGGAACAGGAGCCTGGCGTGTAAGAAGTTCTATGAACACTCTGGCTGAGCAGCTTGGAATTACCTGTACAGCTAACATAGGTCTTATGTCAATTGACTATACTTGTTTTGATGGTGATAATTGTTTTTCTCAATCATTGTGTCTGACTAATACCGGCGTTAATACTTCTAAATTAAACAGACTGGAACAATTTATTAATGAATTTCAAAAGGAAGGAAAATTTATGTCCGGTGAAGAACTTCATGCTCATTTGGATGACATAGAAAAAATTCACGGCTTATATTCACCAATTGCTTTAGGTTTTGCTGCCGCTCTTGCCTGCGGTTGTTTTACTTTCCTTTTAGGTGGGGGATTATTTGAAATGATATGTGCCTTTTTAGGCGCAGGACTTGGAAATTTCGTAAGATGCAAATTAACGAAACATCACTTTACTTTGTTTCTATGTATCGTTTCATCAATTGCAGTATCCTGTCTTACATATTCCGGTTTACTAAAACTGGCAGAAACACTTCTTGCCGTATCCACCCAGCATGAAGCAGGATATATATGTGCAATGCTTTTTATAATTCCGGGATTTCCATTTATAACAAGCGGTATCGATCTTGCAAAGCTAGATATGCGTTCTGGTCTTGAGCGTCTGGCATATGCCATTGTTATAATATTGGTTGCCACTGTTACTGCATGGATTATGGCTTTGATTCTTAATTTGAAACCAGTTGATTTTTCTGACTTAAATCTTAATCAGTACTCAATGCTGATTTTCAGACTGCTGGCAAGCTTTGGTGGTGTGTTTGGTTTCTCGATTATGTTTAACAGCCCTATATCCATTGCCACATCAGCAGCCATTATTGGTGCCATTGCAAACACATTAAGGCTTGAATTAGTAGATCTTGTAGGCTTTCCACCTGCAGCAGCCGCTTTTATTGGTTCGCTTACAGCTGGAATTTTAGCTTCATTAATAAAGAATAAAGTGGGATATCCCCGTATTTCAATTACGGTTCCATCCATTGTTATTATGGTTCCGGGACTGTATTTATACAGAGCAGTCTACAATATGGGAGCCATGTCCCTGATTGTTTCAGCTTCATGGTTTGCATCAGCTATGCTGATTATTCTTGCACTTCCTTTAGGATTAATTTTCGCAAGAATATTAACTGATAAATCATTCAGATTCTGCACCTGATATTTGTTTTATAATTCTTCACGCTCATAATCGATAAACATTAATATAAATGCAAATATCAACATTGCTGAACAGCACAGAATTGCTTTTTCATGAAGCAGTTTTATAAATAAATTTCCAATAACTGCACCAATTACAAAGCACACTATAATTCCATAGTAAAGGAAAGCTTTTTTCAGGCTTTCCTTATTTTTTTCGTGGAAATAATTATAAAAGTGTTGGGTACCGCTACGCATGTTTCCTATACACATGGTGGTGGCTATTCCGTTACCTCTTATTTTTCTAAAACTTTCTACCTGTATTCCACATGCAAATGATGTAAGTGAATTAGCCAAAAGATTGAGGCGCAATGGAAAAAATGCCACTGCTATTAAAATCAGTGCTTCTATTAGAACTGAACCCTGTCGCCAATGAAGGGCTATATCTTTTTTTGTATGTATTATCTCTGCCAATGCAATTCCCAAGGCAAACGCAATTACCGGTAAAATATAATGCAGTGACATTCTAAAATTTCCTTCGGATAAGTTAACGCCAAACAGCAAGATATTTCCCGTTTGAGCATTTGCAAATACATGATTTCTAACTATATATGAATATGCATCCATAAAGCCACCGGATGCTGCCAATAACATTCCAAGTCTGATAGACTCTGACATTTGTCTACTTTTTATCATAAGATCCTCCTACAATTCCAAGCTGTCCTTTCCTGCCTTTTGCATCATTTTTTCACGCATAGCGAGTACTATTCCATCAATTTCTTCAAGATGTTGTAACATTTTCTTCTCAAACTGATGTATTGGAAGCAATATTCCTATTTCATCAAATTTTCTTTCATTCTTCTCCCCTGTTTCCCTTCCGTAGTATACCATTGATGAAGGAGCACATTTCTGTATAAATTTGAAGCTATCCCATGCAATAGCATACGCCTCGGCATCAGTAAGCCCCAAAGATACTGTATCCGGAAGTGCATACAATATCATTACACCCCTTCTCCTATTTTCAAATTTTTCTTCTATTTCCAAATTTTCCGTATAGGAACGAACAATATCAAAGCCATCTGCCAGATAAATTTTTGAACGTGGAGCACACATATGCTTCTCATATATTTCTTTAAATTTGGAATATTCATGACCTGACACTTTAGATCTTGTTTCCTGTAAAAGATTGCCATCAACATCCGTCAATAAAACCGGATTTCTTCCTTTTTTGCCATAAAATCTTTTTGGTATAAGGTACGCCTCTCTTAATAAATCAAACATGCTTTTCTGGCAGATTTCAAGTAACAACGCACTAATATCCTGCTGTTCATATGCCAAAAATAAAATTTTTGCCAGTCTTTCAGGACTGGAATCTACTACAAGATTATCCTCGCTTAGATGTTCATAAAAAACTTCACTCAGCCTTTCACAGGCTACAGGAGACTTTATTATTTTTGAAAAAATAGCCTCCACTGCTTCTTCTTTTGGAATTTTTGAAATAATATCGCTCATATTCATTCCTCCTTTTTTAGGGCAACCTATAAATCAGCCTTTTTCTCACTTCTAACAAATACATAAGCAGATAGAACAGCAATATCGCATATCCAAATTCCTTTCTCGCCTACTAATATTACCGAAAGTATTCCTAACACAACTCCCGTATAAAAAAACAGGATAGTTCTTCCATAAAAGGAAAATCTCCTTTTCTGTTTTTCATCTCCTGTTCTTAAGTATTCAGCAGCACCGATTATGGTCTGCTTAATGTTATTAGTAGAGAAAATTGTTGCACTGTTAAACTCCCTGTTACCTGTAAAAAACGACCATTGAAACGCCGTTATTGCAAACATTGGATAAAGGGCTATAGCATCATTAATACCTTTTGGCAATAGTCCTATCACTATAATGGCAAAAAACTCAATTACAACGCATATAGATCTGAAACTATACTTTACGTAATGAGGTATGACACATGCCAAGATAAGCACCCCTGCATATATTACAAATGCTCCAAACAAAATCATGGCCTCATAAAAATTACCATGTACAATATTTGACAACATCTTTATTAAATTTGCAGTCTGGGCTGAGCCAAAAATATCATGTCTGAAAGAAATTGCATATCCGCCGAAAAATCCACCTATAAGTGACATATTTAAATGTATTATCGTATCTAATCTCTTCTTAATAATCATCTGTCTAACTTCTCCGCATAGTAGTATATCACTTTACCTTTCTAAGTCAAATAACTTTATTGGTACCAATATCAGAGTTGAATTTATCTTTTCTTTTCCAGCTCCCTCATTGCTTCAACAAGCATTTCTTTTGTTATAACATAAGGGTTATGCTCTATATCTTTCATTATTACCGCATTTTCCGCCAGACTTTCTATGTCATCTTCCGTAAATTCAAGGTCTGCAAGTTTTGTTGGCAAAGCCACTGATTTATTAAAGTCATATACTTTTTTGAAATCCTCTTCGTTTCCATCTACCAGTAACAAATTAAGGACACCGTAACTTACTACCTCACCGTGAAGATGATTCTTTTCAATATGCGGGTGGGCAGTTAAGGAATAAAATATTGCATGGGCAAGTCCTGAGTTGTAATGCACCGTATGCTCTGCTGTAAGGTAAATTGACGCCACTGCTGTAGACACAATAATGGCAAGGACTACCTGCTCATAAGCATAAGATACCTTTTTTTCATCATTGGATTTCATTGCCTCACATCCATACTCCATAATAGGCTCGTAACACATACGGCTTGCATTGACTCCCATTCTGAAGTAATGTTGAAGTTCTTCCCCTTTGGATGACATTACTGCTTCAAAATATTTTGCATATGTGTCTCCCATTCCTGCCCAAAGATATCTGGATGGTGAATGAACTGTAATCTCTGTATTAATAAATGCATGTACGGGAGGAGCCGGATAAAAGAATGGTTCTTTAAATCTTCCGTCAGGATAGTACATAATGGATACACTTGTGCATGCTGAACAGTTTGATGCTATCGTTGGAAAAGAAAAAACTGATTTATTTATCTTTACTCCCAGACACTTTCCTGTGTCCGTTGCTTTTCCTCCACCAATTGCAAAAATCATGTCAGCTTCCTTAACAAGTGGATTGTCCATAAGTTTTTCTACATTCTCATAAGATGCCTCTCCTCCATACCAAATGAAATCTAGTATTTCTAATTTAGAATCTTTTATGGCTTCCTCTATTTTTTCTTTTGCTGCTGCCATTGCCTTTTTGCCACCTATGACAATAACCTTTGTGCCATAAGGTTCACAAATTTCCGGTATTTTATCATATACTTTATCTCCAATAGAATAGCTTGGAAGATGTATGCTGTAGTTGTCCATTTTTTGCCTCCTAATTTATTTCTGCAGTTTTTGTATATTCTCTTATTACATCACATGAATCTGAAAATAACTTATTTTCTTCTTCCGTTAATTTTAATTCAATTATTTCTTCTATTCCGTTTCTTCCGATAACACATGGAACTCCCGCATAAACTTCTTTTTGTCCATACTCCCCTTCAAGAAGCACTGAGGCCGGAAGTACTCTGTGTTCATTGGTTAATACTGCCTTTGCCATATCAGCTAAGGCTGCTCCAATTCCAAATTCCGTGGAACCTTTTCCGTTAATAATATCCATTCCCCTCATATGGGTACCCTCGGTTACCTTGTCTTCAGAAAAATTCTTACATCTGTCAGGATGTTCCTTTATAAATTCTTTATATGGTTTTCCGAAAATTGTAAGATGAGAAAACGGAACCATAGATGAATCTCCATGTTCCCCCATAGCAAAACCTACAACACTGTGAGGATCTACCTGACATAAATCTGCCACCGTGCGCCTTGTTCTTGCACTGTCTAAAGATGTTCCTGTGCTAAATACCCTGTTTCTTGGCAATGCCATTTTCTTTCTTACATAATCAGCTATTATGTCTGCGGGATTCGTTATTGTAATTATAATTCCACTTACAGTTATTTTATTTAAACTATCCGCAACATCCTTCACGCACTCTATGGAGTCCCCCAAAGTATCAAGTCTTGTCTGTCCCGGAAGTCTTGGCACGCCTGCTGCGATTACAATAATATCGGCATCTTTGCAATCTTCATACCTTCCAACTCTTATAACCGGTGCTGAGGGAAGAAAACATACGCTGTCTGCCAAATCCATAGCCTGACTTTTAGCCTTAATCTCATCTCTGTCTATAAATACGATTTCATCACATATGTTTTGGAAGCTAAGTGCTGCTCCACAATGAGTTCCCACATGTCCTGCCCCAATAATAACTATTTTTCTGTTTGCTAACATATTTTTTCTCCAGTCTATATTATATTTAGTTCTCTAAAGCTATTAGAATACAAATCTCAATTTTTCAAACAACCAGCCAAACCATGATTTAATCCTTTGTTTTCCTTTGGAAATTTCTTTTGGTTTAATTTTGTCTGAGTTTGTATATTCATTTATATTTTTAACTATTAAAGAATCTTTCTCATATTTTTCCATATTGGTAACAAGCTGTTTTGTTACATCTTTACTGTTAATAACAAGCATTAATTCGGTATCAATATAAGCACTTCTCATATCCATGTTAAATGAACCTACAATTGCCAGTTCATCATCAATTGTCATGCTTTTTCCATGATAAGATGTTCCACCATCATACTCTTTTATGGCCATTTTTGTGTTAATAATATCTTTTTTATGTCTCATATAATCTACAGCCCCAAAAAGATTACCGTTATTGGCAACTGAATTAAGCATGATCTCAGCCTTGTTACCAACCTTTGCAAATTCCTTATTCATATATTCATTGCTAATAATGTAAGGTGTATGGATTTTCACTTTATCCTTCGCATTCTCTGCCAGGTACATCAAAGTCTGAAAAACAATTGGTTCCTTTGCATATATGGTTATAGGATTATTAATTAAAGTAATTTTTTTTGTACTATATGTGTTTTTTTCATAATCAAAATCTTTATCTAAAAATCCTGCATATTTCTTTTTAATTTTTTTGTACCTGTCTGTTAATTCACCTGCAGCTTTTTTAACCTTTTCAGACTCTGCCAATTTTGAGTCATTGTGGAAAATACTGCAACAGTCCATTGATGTAATATCCTTATAATATTTTTTTACCTGATAAACAGAGCTGTCTCCTTCATCATAATGGCTAGCATCTATTTTGTTTGTCTTATCTTTCCTGTAATTTTTATTATATACAAGGACGTCCCTGTCATAATTTTTATGCCCCGGATAATTTCCAAGAAAATATCCGAATGTATTTCTTCCCCCTAATATGTAAGCCCTGTTATCAGCTATAACATATTTATCATGCATTCTACCCAGGCCCTTCCAGGGAGTAAATATATTTACATTGTTATAGATTATTATTTTCACATTCTTATGAGAACTAAGGGCATAAAAATAATTGTTCCTCTCCATCTGAAGATTTGAATTAAATCCGTCAGCAAATATTTCCACTTTTACTCCACGGTTTGCCGCGTTATAAAGTGCTGACAGCATATCAAGTCCTGCCTGATCACTTCTAAAATCAAAGGTAGACAAAACAATGCTTTCCCTTGCATCTGCAATCATCTTAAGTCTTATCTTTAAAGCCTCCTCATTGTCCTCAATAATAGTTGCTCTGTCCACTCCTTCTTTTTTGCCATAAAATTCCCTGTGTTCAATCTGATTTATTGATTCTTCGCTGATTTTTGGCGTGCTAAAATAAGGTGCCAGCCCACCTACTATTAAATAGGTTGCAAAAACCACCAGAATTATTAGCAATATTAAAATAATCTTTTTAAATATTTTCATTGTCTTTCACCTTTGTGTCAATCATTTTTCCAAACACGAAAAATCTGTCATAAACGTATTCCGTTGCAAAATTTAAAACCATATTCATGGCTGTTACCAGATATCCATTCCATCCAATTGTCTCTACAAGATAATTACCACCTATTGTAGTTATCGGTGTAAATATTACATAAAAAGCTGCGACCTTTGCCATTGCAACAGGTATGTTGTTCGCCGCCTTAAAGGTAAACTGTCTGTTTAATGTGAAATTCCACACTACTGATAGAATCAGGGCTGAAAGGTAACATGGCCAATAAGGTAATTCCGTCAATTCATTTAACAATGCAAAAACTGCTGCTTCTATTACTCCTGCTGAAATAGAAAATATGAGAAACTTGCTCATTCTTATAAATTCTTTCTTTTTTTTGCTCATCCTTCGTATCTCCTTCGGCATTATGTAAAGGAAAAAAATCCCTTGATATAAGTATACGCAATTTTGCATATCAATCAAGGGATTTAATATTATTATATCTGTATATTAGTTATTTGCTACAGCCTTAAATGCTTCATCTAAGTCTTCAATTATGTCATCAATATTTTCTGTTCCAATTGAAAGTCTGATTGTATTTGGCTTAATGTTCTGTTCAAGTAATTCTTCTTCCGTGCACTGGCTGTGAGTTGTTGTTGCAGGATGAATAACCAGTGATTTTACATCTGCTACATTGGCAAGTAATGAGAATAACTGTAAGTTATCAATAAATTTGTGAGCTTCTTCCTGACCTCCCTTAATGTCAAATGTAAATATGCTTGCTCCACCATTAGGGAAGTACTTCTCATATAATGCATGATCAGGATGATCCGGAAGTGATGGATGATTTACCTTTTCTACCAATGGGTGTTTTGAAAGATATTCAACTACCTTCTTTGTGTTTTCATTGTGACGTTCAATTCTAAGAGACAATGTTTCTGTTCCCTGTAAAAGAATGAATGCATTAAATGGTGAGATTGTTGCACCTGTATCTCTAAGGAGTATAGCTCTTATGTATGTTGCAAAAGCTGCAGGTCCTGCTGCTTCTGTAAATTTTACGCCATGGTAACTTGGGTTTGGTTCTGAAATTCCAGGATATCTTCCTGATGCAGCCCAATCAAATGTACCACCGTCAACGATAACACCACCAAGAGATGTACCATGACCACCGATGAATTTTGTGGCTGAATGAACTACAATGTCTGCACCGTGTTCAATTGGTCTGATTAAGTATGGTGTACCAAATGTGTTATCAACAACTACAGGTAATCCATGCTTATGGGCAATCTCTGCAATTGCATCTAAATCAGGAATATCACTGTTTGGATTTCCTAATGTCTCAAGGTAAATTGCCTTTGTATTTTCCTGAATTGCTCCTTCAACTTCTTCAAGATTATGTGCGTCAACAAATGTTGTTGTAATACCAAAGCTTGTTAATGTATGTGCTAAAAGGTTTGATGTTCCACCGTAAATTGTCTTCTGTGCAACTATATGTTCTCCTGCACTTGCTAAAGCTTCTATTGTGTATGCAATAGCTGCTGCACCTGATGCAACTGCAAGTCCTGCAACACCGCCTTCAAGCTTTGCGATTCTGTCTTCAAATACTCCCTGTGTTGAGTTTGTAAGTCTTCCGTAAATATTTCCTGCATCTGCTAATCCAAATCTTGCTGCTGCATGAGCTGAATTTTTAAATACATATGATGTTGTCTGATAAATTGGTACTGCTCTTGCATCTGTTGCCGGATCCGGATTTTCCTGTCCTACGTGTAACTGTAATGTTTCAAATTTATAATTTCTTTCGCTCATTTGTTTTCTCCTTTTAATTTGTTTTTAGTTTGCTTGCACGTCTCCCAAAGACGTGCAGCTCGATTTCGCTTCGCTTCATCTCACTGTCGGGCTGCGCCCTATATCATCAAAAAATCATTTTCGCTTACAAAAGCAAGCTTTTGACGCTTAATATTTTTTTGTTGATGCACGTCTTTGCCTACGCAAAAAGTGCTGTACTGTAGTATCTGTCTCCTGAGTCAGGAAGCAATGCTACAATTGTCTTTCCTTTGTTTTCAGGTCTCTTTGCAAGTTCTTTTGCTGCATATAAAGCTGCTCCTGATGAAATACCAACAAGAACACCTTCTGTCTTGGCGATTGCTTTTCCTGTTTCAAAAGCGTCTTCATTTGATATTGGCAATACCTCATCATAAATTTTTGTATTAAGAACATCTGGAACAAATCCTGCACCGATTCCCTGAATCTTATGTGCACCTGCTCTTCCTTCTGAAAGTACCGGGCTGTCTTTTGGTTCAACAGCTACTATTTTTACATCAGGGTTCTTTGACTTCAGGTATTCACCAACACCTGTAACTGTTCCGCCTGTTCCTACACCTGCTACAAATATATCTACCTGTCCGTCCGTGTCTTCCCAGATTTCAGGTCCTGTTGTATTCTTATGTACCTTTGGATTTGATGGGTTTACAAACTGTCCTAAAATTACTGAACCCGGAGTTTCTTTCTGAATTTCTTCAGCCTTGGCAATTGCTCCCTTCATGCCCTTAGCACCTTCTGTAAGAACAATTTCTGCTCCGTATGCTTTTATGATATTTCTTCTTTCAACGCTCATTGTTTCAGGAATTGTGATTACTACTTTATATCCCTTTGCTGCTGCAACTGCTGCAATTCCGATTCCTGTATTTCCTGATGTTGGTTCAATAAGTGTTGCTCCCGGTTTAATCTTTCCACTTTCTTCTAAGTCTTCAATCATCTGAAGTGCAACTCTGTCTTTTACACTTCCTGCCGGATTAAAATATTCTAACTTTACTAAAATTCTTGCGTCCTCTACTCCAACGCTTTTCTGATATTTACTAACCTCTAATAAAGGTGTTTTTCCAATTAATTCTGATGCACTCTTCTTAATATTTGCCATTTTTGTTTCCTCCTAAAAATCATTTCCAAATTTCTATATTATTCTATTTACACATTCGAGCTTTCACACTTCCCACACATTTCATGGTGCAACAGTATGTTTTTCTCATATTATAATTATAAGCTGTTTTCGTGCTACTCATAACATGTACTCCTTTTCCTATTCATTTAATTCCTACAAATCAAGTAGGTATTGTTTACAATAGGCATATTACTATCTTTTTCCTATAATGTCAATAGGAAATATGTATTTTTTCTGTTTTTTTAATAAAACATATATGTTTACTATGTTTTCAGTGTTATTTTACTATATTATTAGATGATGGTCTACGGAAATTTGATGTCATTATTGTTTTTCATGTATTACTTTCGGGGGAGCTCATTATTGGCTCATAAATTGTTATTTTCTTGCTTTTCTTCTGCTTTCTGCCTTGGAATTTCTCGCGGGGAACCAGTCATTTACACAATTCTTATACTTGCTCTTTTGATTTGTGTAATCTCGCAGGCTTAACACCTCTGAGAACCAGTCATTTACACAATTAACTCATTTTTTATTCTCTTCCTGCACCCAAATCAATTTTTGAATCGTGTATAATGTAGAATAACAATTACAAGGGAAGGGAGAACAGCGTGAAAGAAAATTCTACATATGCCGGTATGAGTTTTGAGGATGTAACGAAAGAATTTTCAGACAATGTGACAAGGATATGCATTAGTGCCACGGGCAATTATGAAGATGCAAAAGACTGTTTTCAAAATACATTTTTGAAATTATATACCTCAAAAAAGAGTTTTAACAATAAGGAACACCTAAAGGCTTGGCTACTGCGGGTTGCCATAAATGAATGTAAAGATTATCACAGGTCATTTTGGAAAAGAAATGTTGATTTTGATTATGATTATGATAAATTCTTCGCCACACAAAATACTATGAAATGGGGTGACACGGATGAAATGGAAACATTATTGACTGCCCTAAGGTCTTTGCCTTACAAATATTATCAGATAATTTATCTCTATTATATAGAAGGGTATAATACATCGGAAATTTCTGAGTTGCTGCATATGAGTTGTAATACGGTAAAGTCACGGTTAAACCGCGGTCGCAAAATCCTAAAAGAAAGGTGGAATATTTATGAATAAATTAAATGATCTTAATAAAATTACAACTCCTGATGAATGGATTAATTCAACAAATGAATTTGTTAAAGTTCATAGTGGAAATACAAATACAAAAACAAAAAGAATTTTTTTGCCACGCCTTGCAATTATAACCATTATGATTGTTTGTATTGCAGGGACAATAGGCGTCGCCGCTACTAACTGGGAATCTTTCGGTAATTGGTTTCAGCAAAAATTAGGTATGCAAAATACCGGTACACATAACAAAGAAAAATCAGGGACACCGGACTGTTCAGTGACAAAACTTTCAATGCCTAAGGGAACTGATATTTTGGAAAATGGTTTTGTAATTGCATACAGCGATACAAAAAAAGAAAAAGTATATACTTTAAAAGATTCAAAATTTCAGGAATTAAATAACAGACAGCATTTTAAGAAATCCATAAAACATAATGGACGCATCTATCCTATAGAATTTGATTATTATCAAAATGATTATTACATTTATATTACCAATTCTACTTGGAAGGGATTTAAAAGCTTTCAGATTTCCCCTGATCGCAGGTATATTCTTTTCAACGCCTACAGGAAATTTGGAAATTATGACAGTGAGCTTGACTGGTTTGTTCAGGATCTGCAAAGTGGAAAAGAATTCTCCATTCCAAATATTGACGGATATCTTCATACCAACGAAATTTTCTTTACGAAAACTTCAAAAGTATTTATTAGAAGAGGCTCTGATGACAAACCTTATCCCGGTATTTTGGATTGTAAAACAGGAAAATTAACATGGTATAAACTAAAGTCTGATGATTACGCAGACGGAAATTATGCCGGAGAAATATTTATGAAAATCAACAATAATAAAGTAAAAATGTTCAATGGTTCAATTAACTCTTATTATGACATTCCATTAGGAAATCGAAAGGTTAACAATATCTTTAGCGATGGATATCTGGTATGTCTGTTTAGTAATGACTATACTTTAAATTCGCTCTACTTACTTAACAGTAAACAATGGATTGACATTCCTTCCCAGCCTTTCTCAGATATGAAATATTTGGAAAACTGTTATACTCTAAGGGAAGGAAAACAATATATTCTTCAGGGCATAAATAAATCAAAAGAAGTTTATTATCTTTTAAATCTTAAATAAAATATGGGTAATCGAAATTTTTGAGGAGCTTTCGTGAAGGGCTGGTTTGAGAGTTGAGGGGCTGACTCTTTTTTATAAAAGCAGGACTAATCAGAGTAAAACTGACAGTCCTGTTTTCTGATTATTTTTCTTTTACGATTTTCACAATTCTGCTTGTTCCCAGTCTATCTGCACCAAGTTCAATAAATTTCTCTGCATCTGCAATAGAACTTATTCCTCCTGCTGCCTTTATACGGGTACCGTTGCTTACATGTTTTGCAAATATCTCAACATCTTTGAAAGTGGCACCACTTGTAGAAAATCCAGTTGAAGTTTTAATAAAATCAGCATCTGACTCAGATACGATTTCAGTAATTTTTATTTTTTCATCTGTTGTAAGAAGACATGTCTCTACAATAACCTTTAAAAGCTTGCCATGGCATGATTTTTTGACTTCATTTATTTCTGTCAAAACCTTCTCATACAAGCCTTCCTTTACCCAGCCGATGTTAATTACCATATCAATTTCGTCAGTGCCGTTAGCTACTGCGTCTTCTGTCTCAGCACATTTTACCGCTGTGGTATTGTAGCCGTTAGGAAATCCGATTACAGTACAGATTGGAATTTTACCTTTCACATAATCAGATGCCTGCTTTACAAAAGATGGTGGAATACATACGGATGCTGTTTCGTATTTAATCCCGTCATCACATATTTCTTTTATCTGCTGCCATGTTGACTCCTGCTTCAAAAGAGTATGGTCAACCTTACTTAAAATTTCTTTAATATCCATAATTAAATAATCGTTCCTCCACCAAGTACTACATCACCGTCATACAACACAACTGACTGACCCTTTGTAATAGCTCTGATTGGCTCGTCAAATACTACTTTCACATTGCCATTTTCAAGAATCTCTGCTGTCCCTTCAGTCAACGGCTGATGATATCTGGTCCTTCCGCTTATTCTGATTTTTTCAGTTGGGGCTTCCCCGGAAATCCAGTTAAAGTCAGTTGCCAAAAGTTCATTGGAAAACAAATCCTTGTTTCGTCCTACAACTACCTCATTAGTTTCCGGACGGATTTCCAAAACATAATGCTTGCCGTCACGGTTAACATTAATGCCCTTTCTCTGACCTACTGTATATCTGTAGTATCCGTTATGCTGTCCAATAACTTTTCCGTTAATGTCTAAGAAATTACCTTTTCCAACTTTCTGGTGGGTGTATTCCTCAATAAATTTCATATGATTGCCATCAGGAATAAAACAAATATCCTGACTGTCATGCTTTTTGGCATTTACCAGACCATGCTCCTCTGCTATTTTTCTGATTTCATCCTTTGTGTAATCACCAAGAGGAAGCATTGTATGTTTAAGCTGTTCCTGAGTCATATGATAGAGAACATAACTCTGATCCTTTGATTCATCAATGCCTTTAAGTAATTGGTATTTTCCCGTCTCTTCGTTATATTTAATTCGTGCATAATGACCTGTTACAATAACGTCACAGCCCAATTCCTTTGCCCGTCTGTCTAATTCATCAAACTTTAAATATCTGTTGCAGTCTATGCATGGATTAGGTGTCATTCCACATTTATAGCAGTTAACAAACTTATCCATAACCTTTTCCCTGAATTGTGCCTTAAAATTAAAAACATAATACGGAAAATCCATTTCAAAGGCTACGGCTCTTGCATCCTCAATGTCGCTTAATGAACAGCATGTTTTTTCATTAGACATATTAATGTCATCATTGTCATAAAGTTTCATTGTAACGCCTATAGGGTCGAATCCTTTTTCTTTCATAAAAACAGCGGCAACACTGCTGTCAACGCCGCCGCTCATTGCTATCAGTGCTTTCATAAAATCATTCCTTCACGCAATTTTAGAAATTACAAAAACCGTATTTTCTAACCTAATTCTATCATCTTATCAATACAGTTCTTTGCTTTAATTCTTGTTTCTTCATCAAGATTAATTTCGTCACCACCTACACCTTTACAGCAATTCAAAATATCCGTAAGTGTAGTTATCTTCATGTTGTGACATACGCAATCCTTTGATAACGGATAAAACTTCTTATCAGGACACTCCATCTGAAGATGAGTAACGATTGAATTTTCTGTCCCTATAATAAATTCCTTTTCGTCACTCTCTTTAGCATATTTCATAATGCCTGTTGTAGAGCCTGCGTAATCTGCCTCATTTACAACTTCCGGTTTACATTCCGGATGAACTAAAAGTTTTGCATTAGGATGCTGTGCTTTAGCACGCTCAACATCCTCTATGCCCATTCTCGCATGAGTCGGACAACCGCCTGATAAAAGTTTAAATTCTTTATCTGGAATCTGTTTTGATACCCAATCGCCCAAATTGCAATCAGGAATAAACAAAATCTTGTCATTTTCTATTTTATTGCATATTGTTACAGCTGATGATGATGTAACACAAATATCGCAGATAGTCTTTAACTCGCTTGTTGTGTTAATATATGCCACTACAGTATAATCCGGATATGATTTTTTTACCTGAGCAATCAAATCCCTGTCCATCATTTCTGCCATAGGGCAACCTGCATCACCATTAGCCAATAGCACTTTCTTTCCCGGTGATAATATCTTTACAGTCTCAGCCATAAATCTAACACCACACATTATAACAGTCTTTGCAGTAGTCTTTGATGCTTCCACTGACAATGCAAAACTGTCTCCGGTGAAATCAGCCACTTCCAAAATTTCAGGATTTTGATAACAGTGTGCAAGAATACAAATATCCTTTTCCTTCTTTAATCTAATAATCTCTTCCTGTATATCTTTGATATTCAAAACTGAATCTCCTTTAAAATAATTATTACAAAGCAGTATCGCAAGCTTTGCTGATTTCTTATTTTAACATAAATATTTTTATGTGTATACAAATTATTTAATTTTCAAATTTCTGGTTATTATCCGATTTTCGAATATAACCTGCTGTTACTGCTTTGCTTTCTTGCTCTCATAATCCTCTATTGCTGCCTTAATTGCCTCTTCTGCCAATACTGAGCAATGAAGTTTGTGGGCAGGAAGTCCGTCTAATGCTTCAGCTACTGCCTTATTTGTAAGTTCAAGAGCTTCACTTACAGGTTTTCCCTTAATAAGTTCTGTTGCCATTGAACTGCTGGCAATTGCAGAACCACATCCAAAAGTATTGAATTTGACATCTGTTATAATATCGTTGTCTACTTTAATGTATATTTTCATGATATCGCCACACTTAGCGTTACCAACTTCGCCTACACCGTCTGCATCCTCAATTTTTCCCACGTTTCTTGGATTCATAAAATGATCCATAACTTTTTCACTGTATAACATAAACTATCCTCCTTATAACTATTTATCTGCATTTTCTTTCTTCATCATAGCTTCCCAAACCGGTGAAATGCCTCTTAAATATTCAACTACTTCTTTAGTTTGCTCAACAATGTAATCCATTTCTTCCAATGTATTTTCTGAATTAATTGTTAATCTGAGAGAACCGTGTGCCACTTCGTGAGGTCTTCCTATTGCCAGAAGTACATGGCTTGGATCAAGAGATCCTGATGTACAGGCTGAACCTGAAGATGCCTCTATTCCTCTTGCATCTAATAAAAGTAATAATGACTCTCCTTCGATTCCTTCAAAAATGAAATTAACATTTCCCGGAAGTCTTTTTTCTTTATCTCCGTTTAACATTGAATGGCTTATTGTACTTAATCCTTCTATTAATCTGTCACGAAGCTGTGTCTCTTTTTTTGCTGTTTCTTCTATATTAGAGCATGCATCTTTTAATGCCACTGCCATACCTACTATTGCAGGAAGGTTTTCTGTGCCGGCACGTTTTCCTCTTTCCTGTGCTCCACCTTCAATTACATTTACAAGAGGAATGTTCTGTCTTGCAAACAAAACACCTACTCCTTCCGGACCATGAAATTTATGTCCTGAAAATGACAGCATGTCTATGTTGTCCTCATTTACATCTATATTAATATGTCCCACAGCCTGAACAGCATCTGTATGGAAAATAACTCCCTTTTCTTTACAGATTGCACCAATCTCTTTAATAGGCTGAATTGTTCCTATTTCATTGTTTGCGTACATTATTGTAACTAATGCTGTATCTTCACGGATAGCATTCTTAAGATCCTCTACCTTAACAATTCCGTTTTCAGGAACATCCAATAATGTAACTTCAAATCCTTCTTTTTCTAACTTATTTAAGGTATGAAGAACTGCGTGATGTTCTATCTTTGTTGAAACGATGTGTTTCTTGTTTTTTCTTGCTCCGAATCTTGCGGCAGAAATTATTGCCTGATTGTCTGCTTCGCTTCCACCTGATGTAAAATATATTTCCTTAAAATTGGCCCCAATGCACTTTGCTACATCTAATCTCGCCTTCTCCAAAACTTCCTTAGCCTTCTGGCCTGTAGTATGCAAACTTGATGGATTTCCATATACATTATTCATTATATCCACCATTGCTTTTGTTGCTGCTTCACTTGTTTTTGTTGTTGCAGCATTATCTGCGTATATAAACATATTGAACCTCCTTTTTAAATTCCTATTTTTTTAGTAGGAATTATACACCATTAAATTATTTTTGTAAACATTATTTTTTTAGTATATCTAATTTTTCAACAAATTAGTACATCTACATCATATTACAATATCTGGATATTACAATTTATAGGTTGACAAATTACATTTTTTACGGCATAATGTAAAAACGTAAAAACAATGTAACATTTTTGTAACAAATAGGAGGTTGTTTTGAGAAACAAAATTTTTAGCATGATGCTCTTACTTTTCATAGCATGTATTTCATGCACTATGGCAGTAAAAGCTGGCGAGACTGCTAACAATCAGATAACTGCTAACAAAACTGTAAAGGTAAACAAAACATATAAGACATATAAAACACTTAAGATAAACAAATCTTCAATGGCTAACTACAAAGTTACTTCAAGTAACTCAAAAGTAGCAGCTGTTAAGTCTAATGGTAACATCAAAGGCTTAAAAAAAGGAAAGGCCACTGTTACCCTTAAATCTAAAAAAGATAATTCAACTTATGCTACTATAAATGTTAAGGTTAAGAATAATTATTCAAAATCAGAATTAAGATTAATGTCTGCCATTATTTATAGTGAAGCTAACATGGAATGTTATGCAGGTAAAAAGGCTGTGGGAATCGTAATAATGAACAGAATCAAATCTTCAAGCTTTCCTAATACACTTTACAATGTAATTTATCAGCCATATCAGTTTGGTCCAGTCAGAAACGGATCACTTAACAGATCATTATCATTGTACGACAGTGGAAAAATGAACAGCCAGTGTATCAAGGCTGCAAAAGCATCTCTTAATGGAGATAAGGTTGTATCTTACAATGGAAAGTCAATTAGTATGAGCAGTTATCTATATTTCAGTGGATATGTTAGTGGTGCCCGCCTTTCAATTCAGGGACATCAGTTTAAGTAAAAATCATAACCACCTGTTAATGATCAACATAGGCTGTCGCACTAGCGACAGCCTATGTTTTTACTTTATTTTATTTTCAATTAAATCTTCCAATGTAACGCTATCTAAATAGTCATTAATAACGTGATTCAGTTTCTGCCACAACGGAAGTGTAATACACTCCTGTGATCTTTCACAATACTCCGGTCCTTCCTCTATACACATAACCGGTGCCAAAGTTTTTTCCGTTAATCTTAAAATAGAACCTACTGTATAGTCTTTAGGAGCTCTTGCCAGTTTATAACCACCGGCTTTGCCTCTAAGACTTTTAACCATGTCCCCCTTGTTTAGCATAGATACAATCATCTCAAGATACTTCATTGAGATGTCCTGTCTTTTTGCTACATCTTTTAATGACACATAATTGTCTTTGCTGTTTTGTCCCAAATCTATCATAACCCTTAAAGCATATCTGCCTTTAGTTGATATCATCATATTATTTCACCTCTTGTTTTTTTCTTATTAATAATATTATCTATGATTTTGTTTCCTACATAATAAGTTATACAGCCTATAATCACTCCAAGCACTGCTCCTGCCAATACATCTGATGGGAAATGTACATACAAATACAATCTGGAAAATGATATTAAAACTGCCAGTGGTATAAAAAACCAACCCCACTCTTTTTTATACAAACACAATATGGTTGTGGCAATAACTGATGCAAATGTATGCCCTGATGGGAAAGAATAATCCTTAGGCACTGCTACGAGTAACTTAAAATCCTGATTTAACCAACATGGTCTTGGTCTTGCCACAAGATTTTTTAATATGCCATTGCCAATAATCAATTCCAACAGTAATCCAATGAGCACCAAAAAACCTATTCTTCTATGTTTTTTTGATATTAATAATGCCACTCCTATAATAATCCATATAATGCCGGCACTACCTAAAAGAGTAATCTTTGGCATAATCATATCCATAAACCCACTATTCATAGCTCCCTGTATTCTATTTAATATTGTCCAATCCAAATTCATATTTACTTCTCCGATGTTTTTACAAAGTATATTAAAGCACAAACATGACTGTTTGTCTATTTTCATGCAAAAAAAGAAGAGAAAACCAAATTTTAGTTTTCCCTTCCCTTTAACTGTTTATGTTTATGTTTTTATTTTTTTATCTTAACCAGCTTTGGATTTGACCATTTACCCTGATAAATTTTCTTTTCTTTTACAATAATGGCTTTTGCTCTTGCATATAATTTTTTAGTTTTTTTGAACTTGCCATTTAATACACTATATGCCAATTTCTTAGTTGTTTTTGTCACTATTATCTTTTTAAATTTCTTATCTTTTGCAATCTGTACTTTGTACTTAATTGCGCCTTTAACTCTCTTCAATTTGAGACTTATTTTCTTAGCATTTTTATTTTTAACTGCTTTTTTTACAACTGCCTTTCCAACCTTTACAGATGAATTTTTTGTAATCTGACTTGGTTGTTTTTTAGTTGTTGTTTCTACATTTGCATCTGGCTCCTTTGGCTTTGTAGTTTCTACTGCTGATGTTGTCTCTGTTTTCCCAGTTGTAGTTCCTACTTCAGGTGTTGTCTCACCTGATGGGGTTGTCTCCACTACTGGTGTTTCATTTTCTGAAGTTGGTTTTGCAGTAGTTGTTGGTTCTGCAGCAGTTGTCGGATTTGTAGTTGGTTCCTCGTATTCTGAATATGCAGGGTCTGCAAGTTCTGCAGGTGTTTTTACTGAGAGTCCAGGGTCTGCCTTAATTGACACAGTTTTCTTTAATCCAAATGATTCTACATTGTTACTTGTATACTGTGATCTTACTTCTACTTCATATGTACCTGTTGCAAGTCTGTTTTCATAGTAACTTGCCACATTCCCATTGATTCCTACCTTGATACAAACACCATCTACAAAAAGATTCAATCTCTGACCTGTTAAATCTGCCTCACCAGACCATGCAATAGTAAATCCATATTTTATACCTTCTGTTAAAATTGAAAGTCCATCTGGTAATGTTGGCTGATTTGGTTTGTCAAATGACTGTGCATTATCTATAACCTGACCTTTAACAGTAACCTTTGATGACTGACCAAATGATGTTGCCGCCAAAGCTGACTCTCTGCCTTCTGCATCCACTGCTGATAAATATGCCAGATATTCACCTGCCGATACACTTTCCAATATAACATTTGACTTGGTAATTCCGTCTACATATACACGTCTGTAAGGTGTACCTGTCTTTGCATCAAATAAATATAAATTGTATCCTACAACTGATGAATCTGCTGATGGAATACTTGCATCTGATGATGCTGCCCATGCAACACCTAATTTATTGTCTGCCTGCGCTGGATTGTCAGCAGGAACTTCCGGATTTCCTGTAATATAACTTAATCCCGCCGGTGTTTTTGGACCTATGCAACTAACAGGATATGTGTAATTAAGAGTTGCTCCTGTTACTGTAAAACTAACTTTTTCTGATAATTCTCCCTCACCCATGCTGTTTACATTTGCAGCCTGCGCTGTATATGAACCTGCTGAAAGTCCACCTACTACACCGCCTTTTGTAGCATTGCCAATCTTTGTAACTAACTTTCCATCCCTGTAAATATAAATAACTGTTGATGTAACTGTTGGATCATATCCAGCTACATTTGCTGGGTCATCGGCTCCTGCCCATGCAAACATAATTGCATTTTCAATTGTATACGGATCACTTTTGCTATTAGCAACAAGTCCTATTACTTTCTTAGGTAATGATGTTGCAGGTTTTGCTGTAGTCTGTTCAGGCTGTTTTGTTGTTGTTCCCGCAGGATTTGTTGCGCCCTGACCAGGTGTTGTTACTTCTCCTGCACTATTTGTAGTTGTAACTATTTCTCCACCACCTGATGGATTTCCCTTTTTAAATACAATTGTCGCAGAACCTGTTGTTGTAGTTATAACCATTTCAGTATAAGCATTATCCTCAAACAACTGTGGATTAACTTTAACTGTTCCCTGATCATAAAAAGTAACTGCACCTGAAGTTGTTTCTGTTCCATTAATTGATATTTTTGTGTCGGCCTTTTTGTTGTCTGCTGAATAAATTAATTGGAATGTTACTCCACCATCACCATAAAACGGAGCACTCCAGCCTTCAATACTCTGACTGACTATGCAGTAACTTAAGTTGCTGTCTAATGTTGTGTATGTAAGTGAATCATAAGTTACTGCACTTACATTGTTTGTTGGATAGTATGTAATTGTGGATACTATCATTGCAATGGCACAAATAATTGCACTAAATTTCTTCGACCTTTTCATTTCTTAACCTCTCTTTACTCATTTAAACAATTAATAGTATTATATACCTGTAAAGATTTATTTGTTAGTATTCATTTTTTATATAGGGTAATATTTTTTAGAAAAGTGTTTTGATTTTGTTTTTTTAATTTTTTCAAAAAAGTTATTGACAATCACAACTATATATAGTATCATAATTTTTGCGTGTGACAAACACATAAAGTAGTGCGCGAGTGGCTCAGTGGTGGAGCACCTCCTTGCCAAGGAGGGGGTCGCGGGTTCGATCCCCGTCTCGCGCTTCTTTTATGCAATAAAAATGGGTACCTTATCAGGTGCCCATTTTTATTGCATAATCGAGCCCAATCCTGGGCTCGAAGGTTCGATTTCTCAGCTGCCGCCTCGGTCGTTGCTTCTTTGCTTCGCAAAGAGGTGTCCACCGGACACCCGCAACCCGTCTCACGCTTTTCTTATGCCCATAAATAAAGGGGGTTGAACGTCAGAAAACAGTAAAAGTAACTGTCGGGTAACTCGAAAGTAACCTATAAGTAATAGGTATTATGCTGGAAAGTAACCCCAAATGTAAAGGCAACATTATTAAAAAAACATTAAGAAAGGAAATGCTAGAAGTGTTTCGTTGCTTAAACCAAAAGAAAATATGGAATAACGTAACTATTCCATCCTTTTTTCCATAGTATTCAATATGGCAATAATACCATTTATTACAACATTTGCTGTGATATTTTTCGCTTTAAGTCTCAGTAATTTTTTTCCATAACACAATTGCATTGATAATGTTCATCAAATTCCACTACATATTTTTCTAATTCAAATTCACTTACAACATCATCTATAACCTTCTGATTGTTAATAATTGGATCAATATAAATAATCGCTCTTTCTTCTAATTTATCCCAAATCACACGTCCTCTTGGGTAAAAAATGTAGTCACCATCATTAAAGTAATCATCATATAGTTGGTCATGTCCATAAGAATTATCTAGTTTGTCACCTTGTACTCTAGCCAGTTCCAGTGAGCATTTATTACATATTAATTTATTATTTATATAAAAAAATGGTCCTACGTACGTCATAATATTCTTTCTCCTCTATTTAATATATAATATTTGTCTTTTCTATAATATAATTTTCAGTAATTCTTTTTGATTAATCATCAACTCTTATTCTTGCTACCTTTCCCCAAGTAGGATTAGTTTTCTCATTATTAAGTAACCAAATTACAGGTATCCCCATCGATTCACTTTCTTTGGGAAATGGTGCATATCCGTCTGTTAAAATTATTATGCTAATCGGAAGATTATCTGCCATATATTCTTTTACATATCTAAATATAATTTCAAAACTTGTGCCTCCACCTCCTATTACCTTTATCATCTTAAATTCCTCCTCACTTTCAAAAGGTACTGGTTCAACTACTGCTGCATCAAAAAATCCAATCATTCCTTTTAATTTACCATTGAATTGATCAATTGCCCCCTTAACCTCTGAATACGCCGCAGTTACCATATCATCACTCATAGATGCTGACGTATCAATCATAAAAAGAACATTTTCAGGTCTAATATCTTTATCGTTAAAATCCGCTAAGAAAAAGGGACTATCGTCAAATCTTCTATCGGGGGGCATAAATGAATACTCCACAACCTCTTCCTGTAAAAAATCTATTAATATTTCTCTCCAATCTGTTTGTGCATTCTTTAATTCTTTTAATCTACGTTGAGCAAAAGCCGGCATTGTTCCCCTGTTCGCAATAGAATCTCTTATTTCTATTGTTCTTGATACTTCATCTAACCTACTAAGCCATAGTTCTTGCAGTTTCTCGCCCTTTTCTATTTGTTTCCATTTTGTATGATTGTCAATTATATTACGTCCAAATTCTGATAGATGTTCTGTAGGTTTATTGCTTTTTTCATCACCTCCTTTTTTACCTTTACTATTTGACCGATTTGTACTTTGAAACTTTGCGTTATTCACCCCCAGATTTTTCTGCAACATATTATATACTTCTTCAGCAGTGTACTCATATCCTTCTTTTCCATTTGGAGCAAGATGCATTGCTTCACCATCACTTCTAAGAGTTATTGTTCTTGTGTCCATATTATTTGACAAAAGAATATTAGAATTTACTACTATATCGCAAGCAATATTGTACAGTTCTTGTTCTAACTCTATTCCTCTAAAACAATGTTGCAATGCCACGTGAAGAATCTCATGCATCATAATAAAATCAAGTTCATCGTCATTTAATTCATCTAGAAATTTAGGATCAAATCTTATAACTTTCCCATCTGTATATACTGTTTCACATTCTTCATCCAAACCATACTTCATATGCATAAGTAAAAGTCCATAAAAACCATTATTACAAAGTATTCTCATTTTGGATAGCATCAATCTTTTTGTATATTCTTTAATTTTGTTATTTGATAACTCCATTTAAAACCTTCCCCTTTGTTGATAACCACTTAGCGAATTCAGGTATTGTCATTAACTTTCGTTTATAATCTTTTTCAATATACATATAATCTTTCATCAACACCACACCAAAATCCGGTGGTAACTTTTCAGCGTATCTTATTGAGTTAGCTATTTTTGTTATTTCCTCTTTATGTTCTCTTGCATAACTTGTCATTGCTGCTGTTAAGGCATACATAACATCAGAGCTTTTTGGTACTCTGGGTTGAAGTCCATTAAATATGTCATCCATATCCGGTAACTGATTATACACATTGCACCATGTTCTAAATTCAACTGCAACTCCTGCCCCTACAAGCCCTGTAATTAATGGGTATACTTCTGACACATCATCATTAATATTATTTAAAACATTACTAACCATCTCCCATGAACGTGGTGTGCTAAATGCAAGGTCTTCTGATTTTGCATCAAAGTTCATCAAATAATTTCTCCTAAAAGACAAGAACCCTATTACTTTATCATTTACTCCCGACTTGATTGCCCACTCTTTCCATGAATCAAAGTTGCCTTCCACTTCTATATGTAAAAGTCTGTTTGCAAGTGCCTTTGGCATTTTAAATGCAACCGATTTATCTGTCACCCTGTTACCTGCAGCTATAACAATGCAATTATCCGGAAGTTTATGTTCTCCAACGACTCTGTCAAGAGTAATTTGATATGCTGCTGCCTGTACTGATTGTGGTGCTGCTGATATTTCATCTAAAAATAAAATATTTACAATATCATCACTGGAATCCATCTGGAATATCTGTGGCTTTAGCCATATTGCTAATGTTTTGTCAGCATTGGATGTTGGTATACCTCTTAAATCAATTGGATTAAACAACAGTAATCTTACATCTGTAACAACTGATTTCTTGCCTGTTCTTTCTTCTATCTCTTTTGCAATCTGTCTTACAGCCTGAGATTTACCTACCCCGGGTGGTCCCCACAACATAACTGATGGCATAATCTTAATTGGCTTTTTGTTATTAATTAATACACTATATGAATTTGCTAATAATTCTGTCATTCTACCAACATTCATCTGTGGAACGTTAGTAAGTTTAATATCATTTACTCTATTTTCCATTATCATTTACTCCTAACTTTTCATCCAACTCTTCTACCTGTTTCTTGTAATGATTAATCTGATCATAAAAGTTTTCATCTTTTGAAAGGTTTGTTTTTATATCACTAAGTTTTGTTTGTTGTTTTTCCAATGATTCTTCCAATTTTTTCAAATGGTCACTTAAATTGTTTAGGTAATTATCAATTCTTACCAAATCACCTACTTCCGTACATCCTAGTTCAACATAATACCTTCCATTATTTTTCAACCATACATATGGTTTTTCAGATTTCATATTTGCAGGAAGGATTATGTCAAATCCTCTGTATTTTATGAACTTTCTCTCTTTTGTTTCTAATACATTCTGCTTAATTGCCTGATGGAGTGTACTTCTAATAAGTTTTCTTTTCTCTGCCAATTTTTTCTTTTCATCATTAGTTTCCGACTCTGGATATTTCTTATTCCACTGTTTAACAAATTCTATGTCTTCTATACATTTACTAATAATGTCCTTTTGATGCTTAATCTTTCCCGGAAGTTCCATAGCTTCTTTTTCCCATACAATCCTTGCCTCAACATATTTTCTTTGAAGAATTTTGTATTTAGTCAGTTCATTGTACGCCTCGACTCTGTCTTTAACTAATGGATTTCCCACTGCCAAAGCTTTTACTTCAGCATAATCAAGAACTGAATCTTCAATATCACTTCCACTTCTTTCAACCAAAGAGCCTGCTAATAGCCCAGAAATAAATCTTTGCTTTGTTTCCAACAACTGCCAAGAATAAGCATCAAAACTGCCTTCTGTAATATAACGATAAATTTCAACCTCTTGATTAATATTACCCTGTCGCAAAATACGACCTTCTCTTTGAACCATATCAGTCGGTCATTTTTTGCGGACAGTTCAATACATGCCTGTCTGTTTCGCTCCCTGCTCCTGCGTTTGCTCTCGTTTGATTTCTCCCTCTGTATCTTCTTGGCACAAGCAGGACAATACTTCGATATGCCAGAGCGGGGAACATATTCAACACCGCACACCGTACAATTCTTAGGCTTTAACGCAGTCCACCGCTTTGTCGGTGTGATATGTAATTCACCGACAAAGCCGATGAATTTATAATAAATCTTGATTTCCTGCCGCACCATTCCGTCTGTAAGTTTCTCACGTTCCGAAACAAGTATCTTGTCTATAAGTGCGTTTATGATGGTTGCGTCCAGTTCCTTAATGCCTTGATAGTTGCGGATTAGGGAGAGGAAATCACGGACACCCTGCGTCTTCTCATAGCTGTCGCTGAGCGTTTCCGTTACCTCTTTCAGCCTTGCTTCAATTTCAAGCTGTTCTTTCTGGTATTTTCCCGACATCATCTCAAAATTCCGCTCGGTAATACGCTCCATCACCTTATCTTCATAGAGTGAGGAAAACAGCCTGTCCAGTTCTGCAAGGCGTTTGTTCAGTTTTCTTTGCTCCTTTTCCAGTGCCTTTGCCTTGCTCTGGTCTGTTTCCGTGAGCCGCTTTTCAATCGCCCTCACTGCCTTTTCATCATTGACTGCCATATCCGCAAATCGGTTGATGTCGGTGAGGACAGCGTTGAACAAGTCCCTCGCTTCAATGCTGTGTGCGGTACACATGATATTACCGTATCTGCCATAATTATTGCAGGAATATTGTACGCAGTCGATGATGTCGGGGCGTTTCCTCCTGTTGGCACTCATAGCCCGCATCGCATAGCCGCAGTCCGCACACTTAATAACGCCTGCAAAGATGTTCTCAAAGCCGCCCTTGTTTTCTGGTAATCTGCGGCTTGTAATAAGCTGCTGTACGGTATCAAATTCCTCCTGCGTGACTATCCCCTCATGGGTGTCTGGTATCACTTCCCATTCTTCGGGCAGCTTAGAGGGGCGTTTCTTGCTTTTCATGTTGGCGGCAATCCGCTTGTAGCCTGCAAGGTTTCCCGCATATATCGGGCTTCTTAAAATGCCCCTTACGCTGTTCTCGCTCCAAATATAACGGTTCTCCTCATTCTCCTCAAAATACCTCTCATAGCCTGTTGCCCCCTGCTCCGCCGCATAAGCGGCGGGGCGTAAGATATGCTGTTTGTTGATGTGCTTGCGGATTTTGGCGATTCCGTTGCCCGCTAACGCAAGGTCAAATATTTCCCTTACCACATGGGCAACTTTGTCATCTATCAGCAGATGGTTGTGGTCGGCGGGGTCTTTGACGTAACCGTATGGTGCTGTCGTCCCCATGAATTTCCCCTGCTGAAACCTCGCTCGGTACGCCGATTTTATCTTGACCGACACATCGGCGGAATACATTTCGTTTAGGATGTTGCGGAAAGGCGTGATGTCCATAGCGGATTTATTGAGCGTGTCCACGCCGTCATTGACCGCTATATACCTCACATTATGCTCTGGGAAAAACACTTCCAGATACAGTCCGCAATCAAGATAGTTCCTCCCCAGACGAGATAAATCTTTCGTGATAACGCAGTTTATCAGACCGCTTTCAATGTCCTTAATCATGTTCTGGAAACTTGGTCTTTGGAAATTTGTACCAGAATAACCATCGTCCACATACGTTTTTGCTATGTGCCATCCCTGCTTTTTCACATAATCCGTGAGGATGGATTTCTGTGTCGCAATGCTCGCACTCTCGTTATCCGTACCATCGTCTTTAGATAAGCGGCAATAAATGCCGACTAAATAGATTTTCTTTTCTTCTTTGATTCCTGCCATACTGTAAAACCTCCGTATCTGTCCTATCTGTTTTCATGTCCCATTGCGTACATTCTAAGCGGACAGCCCCTCATTGTCGAAGGTGTCGCCCTCGGCAATCTTCTTCCGAATATCCTCGGAGATAATCGGGACAAACGCTTCTGTAACGGTCTGTGTGCCGACATATTCACGGCTGATTATCATCTGCACTGGTGCTTTTGGCACGATACGCTTTCTCTTTTTATCTGCTTTCTTATCCTCGCCCATACTTAAATCTTCCTTTCCAGACAGGGCAGGGAAGAGTTTGGAAATGTCCCCGCCCTGCCAATCAGATACCATTAATCCTCGCTGTTTAATTCTTTCTGTAATGCTTTAAGGAGTGCCGCCGCTTCATCAGCGTTCAGCGTGATTCCCTTGCCGCACTTTTCACGGTTCGGGGAAAAGCTGCGGATGTCATACTTCGGCTCTTTCCCATTCCATGAAATGAGATTGATTTCCTTTGTGTAGCCACTGTCGCCCGTAGACAATACTGCGATTTCCTTTACGATTTCATACTGGATTTCTCTCATTCTCCATACCTCAACTCTCTGTATTTACTTCCCGAAAAAAGAAGATTAGCGGCTGTCACGGTTGCGTTTCCTCTGCAACTCACGCTCCAAAAGTTTGATGATGGTTTCCTCCATCTGCTTCGGCGTTGTGTTCTTCGGAAAGTATTTTTTCAGCTTGCTTGTGTTGATTTTCAAGGTTTCTTTCTGGTTGCCCTTTTCCTCCGTCATAATCGCAAATATCGTATCCATGTCAAGCCGCCCGCTCTGGCTTAACTGTTTCATCCGCTGTGCCTGTGAGAGTGAGGGCGTTGCTTCTTCGCTCTCCATCGTG
>ERZ857693.628-NODE-628-length-52831-cov-16.987172_pt1 | contig 52831 bp, 54 predicted proteins | sample MGYA00519765_ERZ857693 | MGnify/ENA primary metagenome ERZ857693 (study PRJEB31778, sample SAMEA3449354) | human gut metagenome | biome: human gut; feature: human-associated habitat; material: faeces | place: United Kingdom | collected 2010/2012 ... | reverse complement strand
TCTGATTGGGGACGGTTCTTTTTCCGAAAAAGAACCGTCCCCAATCAGAAAAAATGTCGAATTTTGCGATGAAAAGTTAGATCAATTTAGGCGAAAATTGTTGCCAAACAAAGAAAAATGTGTTAATATAAAAAACGAAAATTAATTCAAATTTATTCTAGAAAAAATTTAAAATTAAATCAAAAATATTAAAAAAGGAGAGGTTATATCTAATAAACTATGCAACCTACATAAAAATAGGAGGAAAATGAATAAAGAAAAAATAAAGAAAATTATATCAATAAATTTAGTATTAATATGTATTTTATCAATAATAAATTTAAATCACAAAAGTTTAGCTGTTATTTCTCAAAATCAAAATACAGGAAATATAACAGTAACTAATATTGAAAAAGGTATAAAAGTTAGTTTATACAAAATAGCAAGTGTAGAATATGACTATGTATCAAATGAACCAAAGGAAGGATATAAATGGGAAGAAAACATACAAAACTGGTTAAATGAAAATTTTCCAAAATATTCAGACAGTAAGGATTTTTATGACGACATAAACAATAATTCAGAAAAAGCTAGAGAATTTTATGATAAAATATCATCTAAAATAAAAAGTAAGGAAATTAAAATGGAGCCTTATATGGAAAAGACAACGGCTGGAAATGCAAGATATCCGGTAGATGAGGAAGAATTAGTTGGAAACGCAAAATTTGAAAATGTAGAAATGGGAACCTATTTAGTAATAATGGAAAACGGTTATATGGTATATATGCCAACAGTTGTAAATTTGATTCCAAATTACAATAATGAGAAAAATGAATGGGAATTGAAAGACCAAAATATTGTTGTAAAAGCTACAAATATATCAATATCAAAAACTATAACTGATGAAAACAAAATGAAGGACAATTATAGTTGCAAAGACGAATTTACTTATACAATAAAAGCTGATATTCCAACATATTTAGAAAATAGTTTATCAAAAGAATATCAAATAATTGATAAGGTAGATGATTCTATAATAATAAATAAGGAATCGCTAAAAATATATGGAATAACAAGTTCTGGAAACGAAGAAAGTATAAATGATTATACCTTGAACTTCAATGCGAAGGTTGGAAAATTTGAGGTTACAACATTTATTGCAGATTTTGATTATAATAAAATAAATAAATATGATACTGTAAAAATAGTATATAATGCAAGTTTGGTACAGAATTGGAGATTGGCGATTGGTAGCAAAGGTAATAATAGTTATGTAAGACTAAAATATGCAAATAATCCTTATAATGCAAATGATTTTAAGGTACAAGAAATGCCAAGAGTAACAGTTTATACGTATCAAATGGAAATAGAATCTGTAGATAAAGATAATGAAAAGAATTTATTACCTGGAAGTGAGTTTTCTGTATTAGATGAAAATGGTGAAGTTTTACATTTTAAAAAGAGCAATGATGGAGAATATTATTTAACAAGGTCAGATGATGAAGCTTCAGTGGTTAATGTTTCTGTAAATGCAAATGGACATTTATACTTAAAAGGATTAGATGAAGGAACATATAACATAAAACAAGCTAAAGCACCAGAAGGGTACCAAATATCTAGAAAGATATATCAAATGGATTTGTCTGATAGCAATTTAGATGGAGAATTAGATGAAGAGTGTAAATTAGTTTTTAAAAATTCAAAAGGATATATTTTACCTGTAACAGGTGGAATTGGAAATAAAATTTTAATATGTATAGGTATTATTTTAGCAGTTATAGGTATTATTATAGAAATATCAATACTTAAAAAGAAAAAAATATTAAAAGAAAGTAAATAAAAATATAGAATCGTGTAGGTTGCATAGTTTATTAGATATAGTGAAATTTATGAAAAAAATTATTGCAATAATATTTATTTTATTAGGAGTGTTAATTATACTTTATCCTAAAATAAGTAATATAATTGAGGAAAAAAATCAAACAGAAGTAATAAAAGAATATCAAAATAAAATAGAGAAAACGAATGACGAAGAAAAAAACAAAGAATATGAAAAAGCAAATAAATATAACGAAATGTTAAGTGTAGGAGAGGAAAGTTTTTATAATGAATATAATGATATTTTAAATTTGGAGAATGATGGAGTTATGGCATATATAGAAATACCGAAAATATCAGTGTATTTGCCAATATACCACGGAACAGAGTCAGAAGTACTAAAAAACGGAATAGGTCATTTGCAAAATACTTCGCTACCAGTTGGAGGAAATACTACACATACAGTTTTGACTGGACATACAGGATTCACAAAGTCTGAGCTTTTTACAAGAATAGATGAATTAAAAATAGGAGATGAAGTTTATATTTTTTCGTTAGATAAAAAAATGAGATATTGTGTATATCAAACAAAAGTAGTTTTACCTTATGAAATTAATGATTTAAAAATAATAGACGGAAAAGATTTATTAACTTTAGTCACCTGTACACCTTATGGAATAAATACACATCGATTACTAGTGCAATGTGAAAGAGCAGAAATAAATGAAAGTGATAAAAAAATTGATATTAAAGAAGATTTTATTGTAGATAATGTGTTTCAATCCATAAATGATAAATATTGGATATTCATATTTTGTGATATTATAATATTTTTAATAATTGTTTTCTGTTGCATTTTATTAAATAAAATAGTAAAATACATACAGAAAGTGAGGAATAAAGAATGAACATATTAGCAGTTGGAGATATAGTAGGTTCTAGTGGAGTAAAAGAACTTCAAAAAAGACTTCAAAAAGTGAAAACTGAATACAATGTAGATTTTGTAATTGTAAATGGAGAAAATGCGGCAGAGGGAATGGGGCTTACAGAGAAAAATTTTAAAGATATATTATTTGCTGGAGCGGATTGTGTAACAATGGGAAACCATACTTGGGGTAAAAAAGAAATTTTTAAGTTTATAGATGATCCAAAATTAATAAGGCCAGCTAATTATCCAAAAGCAGTTTGTGGAAAGGGATATAATATTTATAAATGTAAAGATAAGAAAATAGCTGTTATTAATGCACTAGGTAGAGCAGAAATAAATATTATGTTAGATAATCCTTTTGAGGTTGTAAAAGAAATTGCCCAAAAAGTTAAAGAAGAAGCGGATATTATAATGTATGATTTTCACGCAGAAGCAACAGCTGAAAAAAAAGCAATGGCATATTATTTAGATGGCGAAATAACAGCAATTTTTGGAACACATACACATACTCAAACAGCAGATGAACAAATTCTAGAAAAGGGAACTGCATTTATAACAGATATAGGAATGACAGGACCTAAAAATGGAGTAATAGGAATGGATAAAGATGCAGCATTAAAAAGATTTGTAACATCACTTCCAGAAAGATATAAAATAGCAACAGGTGAAACAATGTTTAATAGTGTATTATTTGAAATTGATGATAATACCAATAAAGTGAAAAATATAACAAGAATTAATAAAAATTAAAAAAACTATTGAATAATTACTACAATCTATGTTATAATAGCCGAAGTTGTAATTTTTAGAAGGAGGAATTTTAAAGAAATGAAAGCTTTAAGAAAAACAAAAATAGTTGGAACAATAGGACCAGCAAGTGAAAACAAATTAGAAGAATTATTCGAAGCAGGATTAAATGTATGCAGAATAAACTATTCACACGGAAGTTGGGATGAACAATCAGAAAAATCTGAAACAATAATGAAAATAAGAGAAGAAAAAGAATTACCAATCCCAATGTTACTAGATATGAAAGGTCCAGAAATAAGAACAGGAATGTTATACACAGGAAAAAATAAAAAAATCCAATTAAAAGATGGACAAAAATTCACTTTAGTAAATGAAGATGTAGAAGGAAACGAAGAAAAAGTTTCTGTAACATATAAAGAATTATACAAAGACGTTGTACCAGGAACAAAAATCTTAATAGATGATGGAGCAATAGAATTAAAAGTTGACGAAGTTGTTGGAAAAGATATAGTAACAACAGTAGTTCATGGAAACGGATTAGGAAGCAGAAAAACAATGAACTTACCTGGAACAATAATCAGATTACCAGGATTAGCTGAAAAAGATATAGAAGATTTAAAAGCAGCATGTGAACACAACTACGATTTCGTAGCAATTTCATTTGCAAGAAACTTAGAAGATATAAGAAATGTAAGAAAAATATTAGATGAAAATGGTGGAAAAGATATCCAAATCATCACAAAAATAGAAAACGTAGAAGGATTATCAAACTTAGACGATATCTTAAACGAAGCTGACGGACAAATGATAGCTCGTGGAGATATGGCTACAGAAACAGACTTCACAGAACCACCAGTAGTTCAAAAAAGAATAATCAAAACATCTAACAAATTATACAAACCAGCTATAACAGCTACACAAATGTTAGAATCAATGACACATCAACCATTACCAACAAGAGCAGAAGCATCAGACGTAGCAAATGCAATATTTGATAGAACAAGTGCTATAATGCTTTCAGGAGAATGCGCTCAAGGTGATTACCCAGTTGAATGTGTTGAAACAATGGTTAAAATAGCAAACAGAGTAGAACCAGAAATCAATTACTGGAAGAGATTTGATGAAAACAAAGACATCGAATTATTAAACTATGAAGAAAAAGTTGCATATTCAGCATGTGTTTCTGCAAAAGTTATGAATGCAGATGCAATAGTTTGCTACACAAATTCAGGAAAAACAGCAAAAAGATTAGCAGGACTTGGAGCTGGATGCCCAATCTTAGCTATAACAGACAACAAGAGAACTTTCCGTCAATTAGCATTAGTATGGAACGTAACTCCAATATTAGTTGAAAAAGGTGAAAACATCGATAAAACTATCGAAGCAGGAATTGAAAAATTGAAAAATAAAGAAATTCTTGAAAGCGGAGATACAGTTGTTATCACTGGTGGTAGCCAAATGTTACCAGATGCTAGTGAAAGCAAAACAATTGGTGGAGTTTTAAAAATATAGTTTGAAGAATATTTAAAATAAAAAGAATATTATGATATATGAGTATGCTCATTTTCTTAGCATACTCATATTTTGCATAGAAAATTTTTGTCGAACAATTTTTATTTACATCATAAAAATATATTGCAACTATCGCAAAATTTGCGATAATTAAAAAAATATTAATTTTTACCAAAACTGTTGTAAAATTCACAAAAAATTGATATACTATGTATATCAATTTTTTTAAGGAGGAAAAAATTATGGAAGAAAACAAAATTGTAGAAGAAAAAGACATAGAAGAAGTAGAAAACGGAACAGAAGGAATAAAAATATCAAGTGATGTAATTGCAGTAATAGCTGGAGTTGCAGTATCAGAAGTACCTGGTGTATTTGGAATGGCAGGAGGATTTGTAGGAGGAATAACAGAAGTACTAAAAGGAAAGAAAAACCTAGCAAAAGGAATAAAAGTTGATACAACTGATAATAAAGCTAAAATAGATGTAAACATAATAGTTGATTATGGAGCTAGAATACCAGATGTAGCATTTGAAATTCAAAATAGAGTAAAAACAGCAGTAGAAAATATGACAGGATTAAAAGTAGAAGAAGTAAATGTACATGTTCAAGGAGTAAATACAGAAAGCTTAACAGAGGAAAGCAAAGAAGAAGAGACAGAAGAAACAAACTCAAATCCTGAAGAATAAAATTTGAGTTATAAAGAAAGGAAGAAAAATAAATGAAAAAGTTAGATAAAGTAATATTAGCATTATTTTCTGTTTTAATATTTTTACAATCAATACTAGTAATATGTATGATTGCAGGATGGATAAATGTAAGTACAGTATCATCATTTGCAGTAATGGCTTTAGAGGGAGAACAAACCTCAAAAATAATTTTAGGAGTAGAAATAGTATGTTTATTATGTAGTATAAAATGCATATTTTTTGACTCATCAGATAATGACAAAAAAGCAAATGGAGTTTTAATGCAAAATGACAACGGAAAACTACTTATTTCTAGGCCAACAATAGAAAATATAGTAAAATCAGTTGTAAAAGATTTCGAAAGTGTAGATGATGTAACTGTAGATATAGATTTAGATACTGTAAATAATTTAATTGTAAATGTAAATCTAGTTGTAAGCAAAGATGTAATAATAAAAGAAATTACATTAAATATGCAAAATAAAATAAAAGAAGCAATTAAAAAGACATCAGACTTAGAAGTTAAAGAAGTAAATGTAAAAATAAAAAATATATCAAATGAAACAGAAAAAGAAAAATAATTTGAAACTTAGAAAGGATTTCTTATGGGAAGTTTAAAAGAATTTTGGGATAATTATAAAGGAGCAATAATAGGAATAATAGTTGCAATATTAATATTAATAACAAAATTGTATAATTTAATAGTAGCAATAATATTAATATTTATGGGAGCATTTGTTGGAAATTATGTACAACAAAATAAGCAATATGTAAAAGACAAAATCAAACAATTTATAGACAGAATGTAAAAGAGGTAGAAAATGAAAAGGTCAGAAATAAGAGAATTAGCATTTAAACTAATATATAGTTTAGAAATTCAAAAAAACGAAAATTTAGATGAGCAAATCGATTTATACATCGAAAGCAATGAAATAGAAGATAGAGAAGCAATTGAATACATAAAAGATTGTATATATGGAATAAATGAAAATGCGGAAGAAATAAATAAAACAGTAGAAAGCTCTTTAACATCAGATTGGAAAATTGATAGAATTTCTAAGGTTAATTTAAGTTTATTAAAGCTTGCAATATATGAAATAAAATATAAAAATATCCCATATAAAGTTGAAATAAACGAAGTGGTAGAACTAGCAAAAACATACGGAGAAGATATGTCAAGTAAGTTTATAAATGGAGCTTTGGCAAAAATTGTTAAAGAAATGTAAGATATGGGCAAGTCTTAATTTATGTTAAGATTTGTCCATATTTTATATGAAAGGGTTGAAGAATATGAATTATGAGGCAATGGCGGTTAGTGTTTCAGATTTGAATTTATATATAAAAGAGAAAATAGCAGAAGATGAAGCTTTAAATGCAGTTGTTGTAAAGGGTGAAATATCAAACTTTAAGGCACATTATACAGGTCATTTTTATTTTACATTAAAAGATGATAAATCATTAATTAAATGTATAATGTTCAAAAGCTATGCCGAAAGAATAAATTTTAAACCAAAAGATGGAATGAAGGTCATTGTATTCGGTGGAGTATCTGTATTTGAGAGAGATGGAATATATCAAATTTACGCAAAGGCAATGATGGAGCAAGGTGTTGGAGATTTGTATGCGGCTTATGAAAAATTAAAAGAAGATTTAGCAAAAGAAGGATTATTTGATGAATCTCATAAAAAGAAAATTCCATTAAAACCTAAAATAATAGGAGTTTTATCATCTCAGACTGGAGCTGTAATAAGAGATATTATAAATGTATCAACTAGAAGAAATCCAAATTGTTATATAAGATTACTTCCTGTTCCTGTTCAAGGGCCAGGAGCTGCTAAAGAAATTGTAAAAGGAATTGAAACAATGAATGAGAAAAAGTTAGCAGATGTAATAATTTTAGCAAGAGGAGGAGGTTCGCTAGAAGATTTATGGCCATTTAATGAGGAGATTGTTGCAAGAGCAATATATAATTCTGAAATTCCAATAATTTCAGCAGTTGGACACGAAACAGACTTTACAATTGCAGATTTTGTATCAGACCTAAGAGCTCCAACACCATCAGCAGCGGCAGAGCTTGCAAATCCAGATATTTATGAGTTAAAAAACAAAATAAATACATTAAACGAAAGAGCAAGATTAAGTTTAAAGAAAAAATTGGAATTAATGAAAATGAAATATCAAAGCTTGATGAATTCAAAAGTATTTACAGACCCTATTCAAAATATGCAAAATAATTATTTAAGAATAGATGGTTTTATAAAAAGATTAGAAAATAGTATTGTATTAAAGCAAAAAGGAGTACAAAAAGATTTTAAATCTATGGCTTTAAAACTAGATGCTTTAAGCCCTTTGAAAACAATGGTTAGGGGATTTTCTATAATTGAAAAAGATGGCAAAATTATAAAATCAAGTAAAAATTTAGAAAAAGATGATGAAGTTAGTATAAAACTAATTGATGGAAATAAACAAGCTAAAATAATGTAAAGATGGCACAAAAAGAACCGGTCCAAATGGGTCACTGGCACAAAAAGAACCGGTCCAAATGGGTATGAAGGAAAGGAAAAGATTTATATGGAAAAAAATGATAATTTTGAAACAAAAATGATAGATTTAGAAAAAATCGTAACAGAATTAGAAAAAGGAAACTTAAGTTTAGAAGATTCTTTAAATAAATTTGAGGAAGGTATGAAAATATCAAAAGATTGTAGTAAACTTTTAGAAGATGCAGAAAAAAGAATAACAATAATTTTAGAAAAAAATGGTGAAATTAAAGAGGAAAACTTTACAGCGGAAGAATAAAATTATAAAAATACGTGACAAAATAGAAGGGAGGAAGCATATACTTTAAATTCTGTATATGCTAACATTTATGGAAATAGTAACACAATTATTACATAACAAATTTATGTGGGTGCCATTTTTTACGTGGCTTGGAATTCAATGTTTTAAGGTATTATGGGATTTAATAGCAACAAAAAAGTTTAATTTTAAAAGGATAATGGGAGCTGGAGGAATGCCAAGTTCACATTCTGCAATAGTTATGGCAATAACAGTAATGATAGGAAAAGAAGTTGGATTTGATGGATGGCAATTTGCGGTATCACTTGTATTTTCTTGTGTTGTTATGTATGATGCAGCAGGAGTAAGAAGAGCTGCTGGAAAGCAAGCAACTTTATTAAATAAAATTATTGAAACACCTGGGCTAACTGGTATGCAAGTTCAAGAAAAGCTAGTGGAAGTTTTAGGTCATACTCCACTTCAAGTAGTTGTTGGAGCAATAATTGGAATTATAGTAGGGAGCATATTTTAAATGAAAGTTATAGTAATAGGTGGAGGTCCTGCAGGAATGATGGCTGCAATTACTTCTGCAGAAAATGAAAATGAAGTTATATTACTAGAGAAGAATAAAGGTTTAGGAAAGAAACTGTTAATAACAGGAAAAGGAAGATGTAACATTACATCTTCTTTACCAATGGAAGATTTTATAAAAAATACACCTGGAAATGGAATGTTTTTATATAGTGCCTATAATAAATTTACAAATCAAGATATAATTAGCTTTTTAAAAAAACAAGGGTTAGATGTAAAAGAAGAAAGAGGAAATAGAATTTTTCCAGTAACAGACAAGTCTCAAGATGTATTAAATTGTTTTGAAAAAAAATTAAAAAATCTAAAAAATGTAAAGATAATGTACGAAATGCCTGTTTCAGAAATATTAATAAATGAGGAAAAAAGAATAACAGGAGTAAAATGTAAAAATGGAGCCATAATAAATGCTGAAAAGGTAATACTTGCAACAGGTGGAAAAAGTTATCCACTAACAGGATCAACAGGAGATGGATATGAAATGGCAAAAAAATTAGGACATACGATAACAAAAATAAAGCCATCACTTGTACCATTAGAAACTTATGAACAAGATTTACATAGAAGTTTACAGGGCCTAAGTTTAAGAAATGTTAAAATTAAAATGGTTGATACTTGTAAAAATAAAACAATTTACGAGGACTTTGGAGAAATGTTATTTACACATTTTGGTGTATCTGGTCCAGTAATTTTAAGTGGTTCAGCACATTTAGTAAGATATAAAAATATAGATGAATTACTAAAAAATAAAAAAATCAAATTATTAATAGATTTAAAACCAGCTTTAACAGAGGAAAAATTAAATGATAGAATTTTAAGAGATTTCGAGGATTTTAAAAATAAAAATTTCAAAAATAGTTTAGATAAATTGTTACCACAAAAGTTAATTCCTGTAATAATAGAGCGTTCAGGTATAAATCCAGATAAACAAGTTAATTCTATAACAAAACAAGAAAGAATCCAGATTGTAAAATTGCTAAAAGAATTTGAGGTTACAATAAAAAATTTTAGAAGAATAGAAGATGGAATAATTACAGCCGGTGGAATAAGCATAAAAGAGGTAAATCCTAAAACTATGGAATCTAAATTAATTTCAGGTTTATATTTTGCAGGTGAGATTTTAGATGTTGATAGCTATACAGGTGGATTTAATTTACAGATTGCATATTCAACTGGATTTGTAGCAGGGGAGTAATTTTTTTTGTAAAAGGACCGTTTCTTTTCGCGAAAGGAAACGGTCCCGATGGAAAAAGAAACGATCTTACCGCAAAAAAAGTATTGACAAATAAAAAAAATGGGTATAATATATATACCATAAAAAAATTGCAATGAAGATGCAAAGGCAGTCAAGGTTGCTATAAGAGAATAAGGGTCATCGGCTGAAAGCCCTTTTAGAAAACAGACTATAACCGAAACACATTGGAGCAATAGTTAAAAGAGGAAAGATTTTTACGGTAAAACTTTCAAGCTTGGGTGGTACCGCGGATATAATATATAAATTATTATTCGTCCCTGCATTATTAGCAGAGGGCGATTTTTGTTTGTTTAAACTCTGCTAATCCAAAACAAAAAGTAAAGGAGAAATGCAAAATGAGTAAATTTAAAACACATACCTGTAACGAAATATCATTAGAAGATGTAGGAAAAAAAGTAAGAATAGCAGGATTTGTAGAAACAATAAGAGATTTAGGAGGGTTAGTTTTTCTAGATATTAGAGATATGTATGGAATAACACAAGTTGTAACATCTATGGAATCACAAGATGTAGATGTTGTATCACATATTCCAATAGAATCATCTGTAACAGTATATGGAACAGTTAGAAAAAGGTCAGAAGAAACAAGAAATCCTAAATTAAAAACTGGAGAAGTTGAAATTTATATCGAAGAAATCAAAGTTCTAGGAAAAAGAACAGCAAATTTACCATTTGAGGTAAACTCAAGCCAAGAAGTAAGAGAAGATGTAAGACTTAAATATAGATATTTAGATTTAAGAGGTCAAAAATTACAAAACAACTTAAAATTACGTGCTGAGGTTTTACAATTTTTAAGAGCACAAATGGTTGAACAAGGATTTTTAGAGGTTCAAACACCAATCCTTACAAGTTCATCACCAGAAGGAGCTAGAGATTATTTAGTGCCAAGTAGATTACATCCTGGAAAATTCTATGCACTTCCACAAGCACCACAACAATTTAAGCAACTACTTATGGTATCTGGAATAGACAAATATTTCCAAATAGCACCATGTTTCAGAGATGAAGATGCAAGAGCAGATAGAGCACCTGGAGAATTTTATCAATTAGATATGGAAATGAGCTTCGCAAGCCAAGAAGATGTGTTTAAGGTAATAGAGCCTGTAATGTATAACACATTTAAAAAATTTTCCAAAAAGAAAATTGCCGAATACCCATTCCCAAGAATCACATATAAAGATGCAATGTTAAAATATGGTTCAGATAAACCAGACTTAAGAAATCCATTATATATAATAGATTTATCAGAATTCTTTAGCAGATGTACATTTAAGCCATTTATAGGAAGAACAGTAAGAGCAATAAAGGTAAGTGGACATATGTCAAAAGGATTCCACGAGAAGATGTTAGAATATGCAATGAAAATAGGAATGAAAGGACTTGGATACTTAGAAGTTCAAGAAGATTTAAGTTACAAAGGTCCAATTGATAAATTTATACCAGAAGAGCTAAAAAAAGAGCTAATAAGCTTGGCAAAATTGGAAAAAAATGATACAATATTTTTCATAGCAGATAGCGAAAAAAGAGCTACTGAACTTGCAGGCCAAATAAGAACTGAATTAGGAAAAAGACTAGATTTAATAGATGAAGATGTATTCAAGTTCTGTTGGATAATAGATTTCCCAATGTTCGAATTAGATGACCACGGAAAATTAGCATTTAGTCATAACCCATTTTCAATGCCACAAGGTGGACTAGACGCATTAGAACATCAAAATCCGTTAGACATTTTAGCATATCAATATGATATAGTATGTAATGGAATTGAGTTATCATCAGGAGCAGTAAGAAATCACGACATCGAAATAATGCTAAAAGCTTTCAGTATGGCAGGTTATACAGAGGAAGAGGTAAAGACAAAATTTGGAGCTTTATACACTGCATTCCAATTTGGAGCACCACCACATGCAGGTATTGCACCTGGAATCGATAGAATGCTTATGCTTCTTACAAATTCAGAAACAATAAGAGAAGTAATTGCATTCCCACTAAATAGCAAGGCCGAAGATTTAATGATGGGAGCACCAGGAAATGTTAAGAGAGAACAATTAAGAGATGTACACATAGAAATTTTGAAAAAAGGATAGAAGATAGGAGGAATTAAAATGACAGTTAGTAAAGAAGAACTTTTGCATATTGCAAATCTTGCACAATTAACTTTAAAGGATGACGAAATTGATAGCTATTTAGCAAATTTACAAGATATTCTAAATTTTGCAGAAGTTGTAAATAATGCACCTGTTGATAATTTAGATATTACAATAGGAGCAAATGAGGCTAAAAATAGATTTAGAAAAGATGAAATTAAGGTATTTGAGGATAATGAAGCGTTACTTGCTAATGCTCCTTCTAAGGAAATGAATATGTTTAAGATACCTAAGGTTATAAATTAATTGATGCAAGTGGGACCATAGGGGTCGGGTCCCATTATAATGATAAATATAAGAAAAAAATAATATAAAATGGAACCAAAAAGAACCGACCCCTATGGTCCCGTCACCAACAAGCAAGGAGGTAAAACGATGAATATAACAGAACTAACAGTTCACGAATTACAACAAAAACTAAAAGGAAAAGAACTTACAATAGCAGAAATACTAGAAAGTTATTGTAACAGAATAAATGAAAAAGAGCCAGAAGTAGAGGCATTTGTAACAACATATTTAGAAGAAGCAAAAGCCGAAGCTCAAAAAGTACAAGAAAAGCTAGATAATGGCGAAGATTTGGGAGAATATGCAGGAATTCCAATAGGAATAAAAGACAATTTATGTATGAAAGGAACAAAAACAACATGTTCCTCTAAAATGCTAGAAAACTTTGTTTCTCCTTATGATGCAACAGTTATAGAAAAATTAAAAGATGAAAATATAATATCTTTAGGAAAATTAAATATGGATGAATTTGCAATGGGAAGTTCAACAGAAAGTTCATATTTTAAAAAGACAAAAAATCCTTGGAATTTGAACAAGGTTCCTGGTGGTTCATCAGGAGGTTCGGCAGCAGCTGTTGCAGCTAATATGGTTCCATGGGCATTAGGTTCAGACACTGGTGGAAGTATTCGTCAGCCTGCTTCATTATGTGGTGTTGTAGGATTAAAGCCAACTTATGGACTAGTTTCAAGATTTGGATTAGTTGCATTTGCATCAAGCTTAGACCAAATAGGTCCTATAACTAAAGATGTTAGAGATAGTGCTATGCTATTAAGTTTAATTGCAGGACATGACGAAAAAGATACGACATCAGAGGAGATAGAGAAAAAAGACTATACAAAGGCTCTAAAAAATGATGTTAAAGGTCTAAAAATTGGTGTTCCAAAAGAATTCTTTGGAGAAGGTATAAACGAAGAAGTTAAAAAAGAACTTACAAAAGCAATTGAAACATACAAAGAATTAGGAGCGGAAGTTGAAGAATTTTCTTTAGATGTTGCAAAATATGCATTAGCAACATACTATATAATCGCTTGTGCTGAGGCAAGTTCAAACTTAGGTAGATTTGATGGAATAAGATATGGATATAGAACTCCAGAATATTCTAATTTAAAAGAAATCTACAAAAAATCTAGAAGTGAAGGCTTTGGAACAGAAGTTAAAAGAAGAATTATACTTGGAACTTATGTGTTATCATCAGGTTACTATGATGCATATTACAAAAAAGCTCAACAAGTTCGTACTCTTGTTTCAAATGAATTTAGCAAAGCTTTTGAGAAATATGATGTAATTTTAACTCCAACTTCACCAGTTACAGCTTTTAATATTGGAGAAAAATCAAATAATCCATTAGAAATGTACTTAGCAGATATTTGTACAGTATCTATAAACATTGCAGGAGTTCCAGCAATTTCTATTCCTTGCGGAGTTGATAGTGAAGGTATGCCTGTTGGAATGCAGTTAATTGGTAATAAATTTGAGGAAGAAAAGATTTTAAATGCCGCTTATACTTTTGAGCAAAAGGTTAAGTTTAGAGAAAATTATAGACCAGAATTTAGAAAATAGAAAGAAAAGGAGGAAACAAAAATGTCAAGAGAAGACTATGAAGTAGTAATAGGACTAGAAGTGCATGCAGAACTATCAACAAAAACAAAAATATTCTGTTCATGTCCAACATCATTTGGAGCTAGCCCAAATACACATACATGTCCAATATGTATGGCGATGCCAGGAACATTACCTGTTTTAAATGAAAAAGTTGTTGAATATGCAGTAAAAGCAGGTTTAGCAACAAACTGTGAGATCTCAAGAAACAGTAAAAATGATAGAAAAAATTATTATTATCCAGATTTGCCAAAATCATATCAAATATCACAATTTGATAAACCACTTTGTGAACACGGATATATTGAAATAGATGATAAAGATGGAAACAAAAAGAAAATAAGATTACTTAGAATTCATATAGAAGAAGATGCAGGAAAATTAAACCATGATGATTTTGGAGGAGGAAGCTTAGTTGACTTAAATAGAGCAGGTGTACCACTAATTGAAATGGTTTCAGAGCCTGACTTATCTTCACCAGAAGAAGTTGATAAATACCTTAAAAAGTTAAAATCAATTTTGGAATATATAGAGGTTTCAGACTGTAAAATGCAAGAGGGTTCATTAAGAGCAGACGTAAACGTATCTGTTAAAAAGAAAACAGATACAAAGCTTGGAACTCGTACAGAAATGAAAAATATGAATTCATTTAGAAGTATAACAAGAGCAATTGAATATGAGGTAGAAAGACAAATCGATGTCCTAGAAGATGGCGGAGTAATTGAGCAAGAAACTTTAAGATGGGATGATGTTTCAGGAAAAACATTCCCAATGAGAGACAAAGAAGATGCTCAAGATTATAGATATTTCCCAGACCCAGATTTGGTTGCAATCAAATTATCTGATGAATATATAGAAAACGTAAAAAATAATTTACCAGAATTACCTGAAAGCAGATATGAAAGATATAGAAATGAATATAAAATGTCTGAGAAAGATGCAGGAATAATTGTTTCATCTAAATACTTATCAAACTTATTTGAGGAAGCAAGCAAAATTTGTGGTAATCACAAAGCAGTAAGCAACTGGATAATTTCTGATATTTCTAGAATCTTAAATGAAAAAGAAATGGAACCAGTAGAAATTCCATTTACTGCGGAGCAACTTGCAAACCTAGTAATATTAATAGATAAAGGAACAATAAGCTCAAGTATAGCTAAAAAAGTATTAACAGAAATGTTCGAAAATCCTAGAGAACCAGAAGAAATTATTAAAGAAAAAGGTTGGATACAAATTTCTGATGAAGGAGCAATAAAAGAAGTGGTTCAAAAAGTATTAGCAAATAACCCACAATCTGTTGCAGATTTTAAAGCTGGAAAAGACAGAGCTTTAGGATTTTTAGTTGGTCAAGCTATGAAGGAAACTAAAGGAAAAGCTAACCCACAGATGTTAAATAAGATGTTTGCAGAAGAGATGAATAAGTAGATAAAAAGGGGGACGAAAGTTCTCTTTTTTTGAAATGGGGACGGTTCCTTTTTCAAAAAGGAACCGTCCCCATTTCAAAAAAATTATTTTTCATCTAAATTATGTAATCCAAATTCTATTATTTGATTAACCACACAGTTAAAACTTATTTCATTTTCTGTTGCCAATTCATTAATTTTATCAAATGTACGACCACTTATTCTTATAGTACGTGTAACACTATCATTAGTTTTTGAATTTTTTTCTATTTTTAATTTGTCCATATTTTACTTCTTTTCATATTAGATATATGTTATTGTATACAATGTAAAAATAAAAATCAGTACACATATTAGTACGAATAATTTGTTTTTTATATATTATGATTAAAAATAAAAAAACAATTAATAATCATACTTATTTCCACAAAATCCTCCCAAAACCTTGCCAATCCCTCCAAATTTTAGTACAATATAAATATCAACAAAAAATGGAGGAAATAAAATGGGAAGATTAAAAACATTCAGAAAATATATAATATGGATAATACTATTTTACCTATTTACAATGTTAATGACATATATAGGATTCAACTCATCATACAAAAATATAGAAAGTGATGTCGAAATACCTGCACAAACCAAAATAGACATAGCACAATCAACAAAAGTAAATGGTAGAATATTTGGGGAAGTAACAAGTACAGAAGAAAACGATTTAAACGGAAAATATATAAAAGTTCAAATTTTTAATAGAAGAGATGCATTAGTAGGAACAAAATACTTAAAAATAGAAGATGCAAAAATAAATGAACCCAAAAAGTTTGTAGTTTATTTCACAGCAGAAAATGTTGAAAAATACAAAATAGAAATTTTAGAGGATAGCGAAGAACTACAAAATGACATAAAATCTGTATCTGAAATGTTTAAAGATGTATTTACAGATAAGGAATTATCTAAAAGCTTAATATGGGCATTTGTTTTATGGGCAATTTTTTATTAATAATTTATATAGCTGTATCATTAAATAAAATGGTACAGTATTTTTTTCCCCAAAAAGACCCGGTCCCAATGAGTAAAAATACCCAAAAAGACCCGGTCCCAATGAGTAAAAATACTCAAAAAGACCCGGTCCCAATGAGCCCAATGAGTTTATTGATTATTTTCACTATTATTGTTGTTATTACCATTGCTGTTATTATTTTTATTTTTTTTACCTTTAGCCATAATAAACACCTCCGTTTTAACTAAATTATATAAATATTATGAACTTAAAACAGTAAAAACATACATACAAAACTTGTAAAAATAGAAAAAATGTGCTAATATGAACGAAAAGAAAAAACAAACATAAAATATAAAAAATAAAGAAAGGGAGAATTCAAATTGGAATATCAAAATGAAAAACTAATAGAATTTGAGGAATACATAAAAAATAGAAAAGTAGCAATAATAGGACTCGGTGTAAGCAATTTGCCATTGATAGACTATTTTCACGATAAGAAATCTATAGTAACAGTATTTGATTCAAGAGAAATAGGTGAAATACCAAAAGAAATAATAGATAAAGTTACAAATTATGCAATGGAAATGTCACTTGGAAAAAGCTATTTGAATAAATTACGTGGTTTTGACTTAATACTTCGCAGTCCAAGTTGTTTGCCAACTGTTCCAGAATTGGAAGAAGAAGCAAATAGGGGGGCAATTGTAACAACAGAAGTTGAACTTCTTATGAAAATGTGCCCAGCTGAGATAATTGGTGTAACTGGAAGTGATGGAAAAACTACAACCACAACTTTGATATCAGAAATACTAAAAAAAGCAGGATATAATTGCTATGTTGGCGGAAATATTGGAACACCACTTTTTACTAAATTAAATGAAATTATGCCAGATGATAAAGTTGTTTTGGAGCTAAGTAGTTTTCAATTAATGGGAATGGAAGTAAGTCCAAATATATCTGTTATAACAAATATTACACCAAATCATTTAAATGTTCATAAAGATTATGAGGAATATATAGAAGCTAAAAAGAACATCTTTAAATATCAAGATAGAGATGGAATAGTTATTTTAAATTATGATAATGAAATAACAAGAAATTGCTCGGCAGAGGTTAAGGGAAAAGTAATATTTTTCAGTAGCAAGGAAAAATTAGATAATGGTTATATTGTAGATGATGATGTAATAAAAGAATGTGATGATAAATTAAGAAAGCACATAGTTGGAACAAAAGAACTTACAATTAGAGGAAAACATAATTATGAAAATATATGTGCAGCAATTGCAGCAACAAAAACTTTAGTTGATATTTCAACTGCAATAGAAGTTATTAAAACATTTCCAGGTGTTGAACATAGAATAGAATTTGTTAAGGAAATAAATGGAGTAAAATGGTACAATGATTCTGCAAGTTCTACGCCATCAAGAACAATTTCGGGATTAAATGCATTTGATGAAGAAATTGTTTTAATTGCAGGTGGAGCTGATAAAAATTTGGATTACACACCTATTGCAAAACCAATATTAGATAAAGTAAAAACATTAATTTTGATGGGTCAAACCTCAGGAAAAATATTCGATAGCGTAAAGGCAGAGGAAGAAAACGAAAATAAAGAGATAAATATTTATATGGTAAATAGTTTGTCTCAAGCTGTAATTCTTGCAAAGCGTTACTCTGTACCAGGTCAAGTTGTATTATTTTCGCCTGCAAGTACGAGTTTTGATATGTTTAAAAATATGTATGATAGAGGACATCAATTCAAGGATATTGTAAATAAAATGTAACAAAAAAATCTCTTTGGAATAAAATATACCAAATTGAGGTTTTTCCATAAAGAAGCATCTTTGGAAAAATTATTTTCTAAGGATGTTTTTTTGCGGGAATTTTAAGGAGGTTTAAAATATGTACGAAGAGTATATGCAAAACTTTTTTAATTATCCAGTTGGTGGATATAGGAATACATACGAACATTATAATCCAGAAAATATTGGTATGAATTATGAAAAGATGTATGATCTGGTGGATAGTTATCCTTATGGCTATAATCCTAATTACATTCAGGGAAATATGCAAAGTTATCAAAACAGAAATGTTACTCAAGAGTTAGAGGATTGCTATCCAGAAATTTATAAGATTGTGTACCCTATGGTTAGAAAGGTTTGTGCTAAAAGTAATAATTATAGGGGATATAGTAAATTAGATATTGATAGAATGGTTGAAGAAGTTTATAGTAACATTGAGGTAAATGATGCAGTAGAGTTAAATATTACTTTAAATAATGATGTTAGAGGCTCTGGAAGTAAAGAGGAAGATAAAGAAGCGAATACAACTAGTGATAAAAGAGGAGAAAATAGACAGATTAGGAGAAACGGTGGGTTAAATGATTTAATTAGAATTTTGATTTTAAGAGAGTTATTAGGTAGACCACGGATGCTTTGGACTAAATTGCAGACCTGGTATGGGTCCAAGGCCTCCTATGCCACCAAGACCACCTTTTCCTAGGTATGAATAGTAGTTCCAAGAGATAGAACAAAAGGATGTAAAGCTATAATGGCAGAATTTAAGTAACGAGTGAAATTTATGTAGAGGAAATTTAGAAAATTAAGAGTTAATGCTCAATATGAACGTGTGTGGGGGGATTGAGAGAATTAGCTCTTTTTTGTTATTAGAAAAGCAAAGTGATTATTTGTTATGTGACTAATTTTGTTTTATGATATTAATAGTGAATAAAGTTTAGGGAGAATTGTTACAATATAAATTAGTGAAACTTACTATAAATGGTGATTTTAAGACAATATAAATTAATTACAGTACTTAAAATAGACGAATGTTACAATAATCTTATATTTCTGTTACATTTGAAGATGCAATTGAAAACGAATGCATAATATGGTATATTTTAATTACAGGATGTAGTATGTGTTTTTTATCGATTATAAAATGAGAGGAAGAAGGGAAATGGAAAATAAATTTGAGAAAAATCTGGGAATAACATTAATTGCACTAGTGGTTACTATTATTGTACTTTTGATATTGGCACGGAGTTAGCGTAAGTATGCTTACAGGACAGAATGGAATTTTGAATAGAGCGGCAGAGGCTAAAGAAAAAACGGAAGAAGCTCAGAAACAAGAAAATGAAACATTAAATGATTATGAAAAAACTTTTAATAAATATATGTCAAATTTACCATCAACAGAATATACTATCCCATATTTACCAGATACAAATAAATTTGAAAGAGTAGATGGTACAGATTTAAGTACTGGTCTAGTAATAAAAGAAAAAGCAACTGGAAGTGAATATGTTTGGGTTGAAGTGCCTAAAACTAGGGAAGTTTATAAAAATGCAGGATTAGATATATCAACATTTGGAGAGAATGAGTGCAATTTGATAGAAAAAGATTTGCAGGACTATACAAGTGAATATAGAACTCAAACAAATTTCAAAGATGAATTTTTTGAGGATACTTCTGAAGGCTGGTTTAAAAATGCAAATGAATATAATGAGGCTAAATATAAAATGCTAAAAAGTGTATATGAAAATGGTGGATTTTGGGTAGGAAGATATGAATCAGGAATCGAAAAAAATAGAACAGAACCTGGGGAAGCGGTAAGTATTCCATTGTCAAAAGAAAATATATATCCATATAATTATATAACCAGAACTCAAGCAAAGGTATTGTCTGAAAAAGTTGAATCAGGGAGTTATATGAGCAGTTTATTGTTTGGCATACAATGGGATTTAATTATGTGTTTTATACACAATAGGGGAAATGTGGAAAATGAAGTAATAAATGGTGTTGAAAAAAGTAAATTAATTGGAAACTATGTGGATAATTTATATAACATAAATAATGAAAAAGCAAAATATTCTTTAGATTTAGGACAAACATTTAGCAAATGTCCATTTGAAAAAAAAATGAATTCTAGTGTATTATTAACAACAGGTGCTAACGAAAGTTTTTCACAAGTTAATTTATATGATGTTGCAGGAAATGTATTTGAGTGGACTTTAGAAAATAATAATGATAATAAATCAAGTTGTGCTTACAGAGGTGGAAATTATATTAATATTGGTGGAAATTTTTCAGCTAGTAGTAGAAATAGTTTTAGTATAAATAGTAGTTTTGATGGAGTGGGATTTAGAGTTTCAATATATTGATGTCTAGGTTTTATAATTGTAAATGATTATTTATGTATAATTAGATAGTAAAAAGTATGGAGATTACTCTGTACTTTTTGTTTTTTATAAGAAAAAAATGTTGTATTGAAGATATAGTGTAGAAAAAATTCCTCTGTTCGCTAGATTTTCCTCCACAAATATGCTACCATAATATAAAATTAATTCAAAAATTCAATCAAAAAAATCTAAAAATCAAAAATTCGCGATTCGAGGTGATGAATAAAACACTTATTCAAGATAGGAAGTTAAAAGCTTATTAAGTTATCATGAATATAAAATTTTCAAATAGTAAATAATAAAAAAGAAAGAGAGGAAATTACTATGGCAAAATTTAATGAAAATGAATTAACTGAAAAGTTAAAAGAATACGAAAATAAAGGAAATATAAGGCTTAAGCTAGAAAGAGGACTAGATGGAAAAATTGAATTAGAAGATGCAACAGTAATATATGATGAAAAAACAGGATTTATAAAAATATCTGGAAAAAATTGTGAAATAGAAATAAATACAACAATGGTTTGTAAATATGAAGAAAATGGAAATGAAATAAAAATAGATTTAGAAGAAATAATGTTAAAATTAATAAAATAATTTAAAAATTGGGACGGTTCCTTTTTCAAAAAAGAACCGTCCCCAATTAGAAATGAAAAAAATAAAAATCTATTGACTTATAAAATATAAAAATGATATACTATAGGCATAAATTTAAAAAGAGATATATAGAAATGAGGCAAAGGTTATGAATCTAAAGAAAAGAATATTGTGTGTAATAATATCAATTATATTTGTACTACTAATAGCACCAAAATCAAATGCGGCAAGTATGGTAATTAGTTTTTCCAATTCTTCTGCAAAGGTAGGGGATACAATTACTGCCACAGTTACTGCAAAAGGAGCAACTGGAAAGGTAAATTTAAGTGTTGAAGGAAATGCAACATTATCGGAAAATAGCATAAATGTTGATGGGTCAGCTAGTACCTCAGTTAAGATAAACGGAGAAGGAGATGTAAAAGTAACAGCAACTGCAGCAGATATGAAAGAAACATCAAGTGATAAAAAATTTACAGGTTCAACTGCTGGAAAAATCAAGGTTTCAAAAAATGATAATAAAGCAACCAACAAATCAAATAATGCAAATTTAAGTAATTTGGGAATAAAACCAAATGATTTTAAAGGTTTCAAGATATCAACAACCTCATATAATGTAAGTGTACCAAACGATGTAGAAAATATTACAATATATGCAACAGCGCAAGACAAAAAAGCAACAATAACAGGAGCTGGAGCTCAAAAATTAAATGTCGGAAAAAATGAGCTAAATGTAATAGTTACAGCAGAAGATGGAACAACTAAAACATATACAATAAATGTAACAAGAGAAGAAGGCAAAAATGGAGCAACGGAAAATACAACCTCTAATAATACAACAAATTCGGTGGTATCACAAGACAATAAAAATAGTGAATCAGACTTGAAAAAATTATCAATAAAAGGATATAATCTAACACCATCATTTTCACCAAATGTATATGAATATAAAGTAAATGTAACAGAAAATGTATCAAGTTTAGATATAGAAACTGAAAAAGCAAATGATAATGTAAGTATAGACATAGCGGGAAATGAAAATTTTGTAGAAGGTGAAAATACAATAACATTATTGGTTTATAATGAGGAAACAAAGCAAAATTCTACATATCAAATAATAGTAAATAAAACCAACAAAGATGAAAATGCACTAAACAATACTTTAAATGATGCCGAAAAAAAGGCAAACAAAATAAGAATCATACTACTAGGAAGTGTTGTATTTATTATAATTTGTGTAATTATTTTCGTAATTGTAAAACATAGAATGAATACAGATGATGATGAAAAATACGAATATGATGACGATGACAAAGAAAGAATAAATTTAGACGAAGAAGAAGAGTTTTTCAAAAGGTTAAACAACAAGAAAAAAGATGAAATATTTGCAATGAAAGATGATACAATTAATATCGAAGAAACTAATGAAGAAAATAAAGAAGATAATGATAGTTTTACGCAAAATGATACAGAAGATATAGTTAGACCAAGAAAAAAAGGAAAGCATTTTTAATTATTTTGAATTGGGGACGGTTCTTTTTTGAAAAAGGAACCGTCCCCAATTCAAAAATTTTGCCTTTTCCAAGTTTTTTAGGAAAATCTATTGATAAAAAGTAAAAAGTGTAATATAATCGTAAACAAAATGTAATAATAATGTAATAAATAAAAACAAAAGGAGAAGGATGCAGAATGTTTAAATTCGGATGGGGACAAGACATAGGAATAGACCTAGGTACAGCAACAGTTATAGCTTATATAAAAGGAAAAGGAATAGTACTACGCGAGCCATCAGTAGTGGCTGTTGATAATAATACGGGAGATGTTGTGGCAGTAGGAGAAGAGGCAAGAAGAATGCTTGGAAGAACACCAGGAAACATAGTGGCAACAAGACCATTACGAGATGGTGTGATATCAGATTATACAGTGACTGAAAAAATGTTGAAATATTTTATAAATAAAGTTGGTGGAAAAACGTTATTTGCGCCAAGAATAATGATATGTATACCATCAAGAGTAACAGAGGTTGAGAAAAAAGCAGTAATAGATGCGGCAACAAATGCAGGAGCAAGAAGAGTATATTTAATAGAAGAACCAATAGCAGCAGCAATTGGAGCAGGAATAGATATATCAAAACCTTGTGGAAATATGGTAGTAGATATTGGTGGAGGAACAACAGACATTGCGGTAATATCGCTTGGAGGTTCTGTTGTAAGTACATCAATAAAAGTTGCAGGAGATAAATTTGATGAATATGTTTCTAAATATATTAAGAAAAAATACAATTTAGCAATAGGAGAAAGAACAGCAGAGGAATTAAAAGTAAATGTTGGATGTGTTTATCCAAAAATCCAAGATGTTGAAATGGATGTAAGAGGAAGAGATTTAACAACAGGGCTTCCAACAACAGTTACAATTCATTCAAGTGAAATGTTAGAAGCTTTGCAAGAACCAGCTTTAATGATTGTTGATGCAGTACATTCTGTATTAGAAAGGACACCACCAGAGCTTGCAGCAGATATAAGTGATAAAGGTATTTATATGACTGGTGGAGGATGCTTAATTGATGGATTAGATAAGCTTTTACAAGAAAAAACTGGAATTAATGTTATGATTGCTCAAGATACAGTTTCTTGTGTAGCTTTGGGAACTGGTAAGGCATTAGATAATTTGGATTCTTTAGATGAACGAGCTAGAAGGTAATATTTAAAGATTGGGCTGAAAATCAATAGTTGGGGTGGAAAAATGAGAAGTTTTTTGCCTCAATATTTTTATGCTTTAAAAATAAAAACTCAAAAGAATAAAAAATCAAAAAAAGGCAATAATAAATTCGAAGGTGGGAAAATGAAAAGAACCAGAAGAATATTTATTATTGCTTTTTTATTATGTATATACACATATTGCTGTAAAGTAGATAGCATACCAAACAATATCATCCTATATGGAGGAGAACAACTAAATATAGGAAATTTTGCGGGAATATCATTAAAAATAGGAGACAAAGATTGTGATACAGTTTTAGCATCATCAGAAATATCATCGCTTTCAGATTCTAAGAACAAAGAAGCAACTGTAGATGTAAAATTATTTAATACATTCAATGTAAAAGAAGTATCAGTAAGCATAATAGACAAAACAACAGTTGTGCCAGTTGGGCAAGTATCAGGACTAAAGCTATATACAAATGGTGTTTTAGTTGTGGGAATGAGTGAGATAAAGGGAATAGATAATCAAAAATATAAACCTTATGAAAATTCAGGAATAGAAGAAGGAGATAGAATTACAAAAATAAACAATGAAGAAGTGACAGATACAAATACATTAATAAATATTGTAAATAAATCAAAAGGGGAAAGCCTAGAGATAGAATATGTAAGAAATAATGAGATAAAAAATTGCAACATTACACCAATAAAATATGGGGATGGAAGTTATAAATTAGGTTTATGGGTAAGAGATAGCGCAGCAGGAATAGGAACACTAACATTTTACGAGCCATCAACAGGAAATTTTGCAGCACTTGGACATGGGATAACAGACACTGATACTGGAAAATTAGTGGAAATTCAAAATGGGGAATTTTTAACAACAAAAATATTATCAATAATAAAAGGAATAAAGCGGAAATCCGGGTAAAATCCAAGGAACAATAGAGGATGGGACAACAATTGGAACTATTTATAAAAATAGTAGTTTAGGAATTTATGGAACTGTTAGCAATTTGTCAGGAATAAAGACAGATTTATCAAAAGAAATGGAAGTTGCAAGAAGAGATGAAATATCATTAGGAGAGGCATCTATATATTGCAATTTAGATATTGTAAATAATAAATCGAGTAATGCAAAAGCGGAAGAATTAAGTACAGGGGTAGCAAAAGAATATAAAATAGAAATTGAAAAAATATTTATAAATAATGATACAGATAATAAATCAATGCTTATAAAAGTAAAAGATGAAGAACTATTAGCAAAAACTGGAGGAATTATACAAGGAATGAGTGGCTCACCAGTAGTGCAAAATGGTAAATTTATACGGGGCGATTACAAATGTTTTAGTAAATGACCCAACACAAGGTTATGCGGTTTTTGGAGATATTATGCTTAAAGAAATGAGGGAAGATTGATTTTTTCTGATTGGGAACTTTTTTGAAATGGGGACGGTTCCTTTTTTAAAAAGGAACCGTCCCCATTTCAAAAATCACTCATCTTCTAAACACTTTCTCTCTGGTTCCTTAAAACTCAAATACCAACTAACACCATTATTATTTTCCTCAATAAAACTTTGTCGTTCTATCAATTTGGGATATGTATTAGGTGCAGGAACAATTACAGGATTTCCTGGCATCCAATTTACAGGTGTTGATGCATTTTCACAATCTGACATTTGCAAAGCTTGAACTGCCCTTATTATTTCGCCAATATTTCTTCCAACATTTAGTGGATATGTTAAAATTATTCTTACAATTCCATTTGGATCTATTATTATAACATCTCTTACTGTTTGGGTATTGCTTACATCTTTTGATATCATACCATATAATCTTGCTATTTCTCCGCTTCTATCTGCGACTATCGGAAATGGAATTACAATCCCTGTTCTGTTAAATATGTCGTTCATCCAAGCTAAATGTGAACTATTGCTATCTATGCTTAACCCTAATAATTCTGTATCCATTTTTTGGAAATATGGATATGCCTTAGAAAAAGCTATCATTTCGGTTGTACATACTGGGGTAAAATCTCCTGGATGGCTGAAAAATACTAGCCATTTTCCTTTGTAATCTTTTAGGCTTTTGTTTCCATATGTAGTTACTGCGGTAAATTCTGGTGCTTTTTGACCTATTTTGATGTTTGAATTCATCATTAATTCGTAATCCATAAAAAACTTCCTTTCATACTTTTTTATATTGTATGAAAGGAAGCTTTTTTTGTTTACTAATAAAATGACCTCGTGCCCGTAGGTTATCCGAGGTACAATCTATTTAACAATAGCATTTGAATATTAATTTGTCAAATATTTTAAAACCCTATCACACCCAAATGCTCCAACAAAATCTTGACTCCAAGTAAAACCAAAATAATCCCACCAACTAATTCTGCCTTTCTCTCATATTTATCTCCAAATCTATTTCCTATTTTAGTTCCTACAATAGATAAAATAAAAGTAATAATTCCAATTAAACTTACAGCCAACACCAAATTAACATTTAAAAACGCAAAAGTAATTCCAACCGCTAGTGCGTCTATACTTGTAGCAATTGCAAGAACAATCATCGTTTTAAAACTTACATCATCATTTTTGTTTTCACTATCATCATCAAAAGACTCTTTTATCATTCCTCCACCAATAATTGCAAGCAATGCAAAAGCAATCCAATGGTCTATACTTGTTATTAAACTTTGAAAAGCTGCTCCAAGGAAAAATCCAAGTGTTGGCATTAGTGCTTGAAAACCCCCGAAATATAAACCTATAATTATAGCCTTTTTCCAATTCATTTTTTTCATTGATATTCCTTTACAAATAGATACCGCAAATGCATCCATTGCAAGACCTATACTTAACAATAATAATTCGACTACTCCCATTTTTTATTCCTTCCTTTATTTAGTATATTTGTGCTACATAAAAAAAAGACTTTGCTTGCAAATTTATTTTGCAAACAAGCCTTTAAATTTTAAATTTCTGATACTAATTTATCATATTCATCTGATAGTTTCTGTGTATCAAAAACTATACTATTATCTTCTATTTCCCAAGAACCTTTATTTTCGCTTAAGAAATTTATAATTTTTTCTGATACTGTAAGTACATCTATTACGTCATTAATTGCATCTTTTACTGTATCATTTTGATTTTCTTCTAGGTTGATATATCCTTTTATTTCTTGGTTATATATATCTTCATAATATGAATCTACATTTTGTTCTTTTATGTATTTCATCGCCCCATCTTCTGTTAGTAATTCATAAAATTTGTTTTTTCCATCTTCTAAATTTTGCTTTGTTTCTGCTAAATATTTTTTTGTTTGAGTAAATTCTGGTCCATCTTCTTTGTAATTTTCAACAGTTAAACTTTTTTCTATTTTTTCATCATCTAAAGTATTTTTCATTTTTTCCATATTTTGATATACATCTTTTAGGTATTGTTTATAGGCTTTTTCTGTTTTTAGATAATCTCCGCTTTTTGTTACTGTTCTTTCTAAGGCTTGTTTTATCTCATCTGTTTCGTTTTCCTCTTTTTCTACTAAACCATCTACATATTCAAATTCTTCCATTAATTTTTTTTCTTGTTTCATATCTAATATTACAAAATACGCAATTACTGCAACAATTAGAGCTACTATAATTCCTATAGCAATTAAAATTTTCTTTTTCATTTTTATTACATCCCTTCTTTTTTGTTACCTTGTTGTTATTTTTTTAATGCATCTTGATTATATATTATATTCTTATTTTTGTATAGTGATTTTTACATTTTTGTTAATTTATCTATCCATATTAAAATATCATTATAAACCATTTCATTTTGTACCTCATTTAAAATCTCGTGTCTCATATTTTCATATAAAGTACCACTAATGTTTTGATATCCTTGTTTTTTTAAAAATTCCTGTGCATTATTCCAAGCTTCTATAGAAGTTATAACAGGATCATCACTTCCTGCTATAAAATATATTGGAAGCTTCAAATTATTTTTTTTGTAAATTTTTGGATTGTAAATGTCTATCATTAATCTTACAATATTTTCCAATCCATTTAGTGTATAATCATATATACAAAGCTCATCTTTGTTGTATTTTTCAACAACTTCTTTATTTGTACAAATCCAACTATTAGTCATTTCATTTTTCTTGCCGAATCCTCCAAACATCAATTTTTTTAAGGTTTTGCTTCTATATTTCTCACCTTTAAATAATTTCGCTATTTTTATAAGTACTAGTCCTAATTTTGCAGCTTTATTTTCACTTGGAGAGCCACATACTATTAGTCCATCAATTTTATCATCATATTTTGCAATATATTTTCTAACTATCATTGAACCCATACTGTGCCCAAATAGTATGATTTTTTTATTTGGAAATCTCTCTTTTATATATTCTGTAATTTGATATAAATCTTCTATTACCGCTTCTGCTTTACTATCGTAGAAATATCCTAAGTCTTCCTGATTTTTTATACTTTTTCCATGTCCACGATGGTCATTTATTATGCATACATATCCATTTTGTGCAAAATATTCTATGAATTTTGTATATCTTTCTTTATGTTCATTCATTCCGTGTGCTAGTTGTATTATTCCTTTTATTTCTGTATCTGGTATTGTTAGCAAGCATTCAAGCTCTAGATTATCTATCTTTGATTTTAAGGTTATTTTTTGTGTTTTCATTTTTTCTCCTCTCTTTTTTCTGAAATGTTCTTTTTGGCACATTTGGACCGGTTCTTTTTGGAACATTATATATTATTTTTGTTTTATTGTAAATAATAGTGTACACAAAAAGCACAGGTGTTATTCCTGTGCTTTTTGTTGTTCACATTTTTGTACTAGGGTCTTTCTTTTAGCTTTAAATTGTTTTTTGTTTTCATACATTTTTGAGTCAGCCTCTTGATTCGTGTCCTGAAGCGAATGATTCCATTTATTCTTGGGATCATATACAGAATATCCCCACGAAATATGAGGAATTATCTCCTGTTCTTCTCTTGCTTTTTCGAGATTCTTTAAGAAAAAATCGTTTAACTCTTGGATTTTTTCAATCTCAGTTTGCACAATTACTGCAAATTCATCTCCGCCTATCCGGTAACATTTGCCATAATCTTTATAAGTATCTTTTAGTATTCTACTTACTTCAATTAATACATCGTTTCCGGCTTCGTGTCCATATTCATCGTTTACCAATTTAAAATCATTGACATCCATTATGATTATGGTACACTTCTTTTCTTCGTTTTCTTTGCAGTCAATGTAATTTCTGAAGCTCTTCTGGTTTAGCAAACCTGTCATACCATCTACACACTGAACTAGTTCATTGTAGTAGATATATATAAAGCTCGATGCAACAGAAATTGTAAGCCAGCAAGTTTTTACCTTTAAATTTGCTATTTGTATTGTGGCCCCCACAACTACCAATAACATAATTTCTACAAGCTCCAACTGATATCTATTTTGAAAACGCTTATTAAAATGGAATGCATTTACAAATAGATAAATAGTTGACACAATAAATGTAGCAACATAAATATTGTACATCATATCCTTGTAAAAATCACTTGTTCCAATCGTTGTGAAATACAAGAAACCTAATAATATCAATAAGTCACCTACTAAAACATACAGTTTTAATATATAACCTATTATTATACCTGCTTGACTTTTTTCTCCCTCTTCGAATATTGCTTTAGATGCAACAACAGGCATCAAAGGCATTAAGATAAATTTTATTAATCTTAAGCCTGATTCTAAAAATTTTATTAACCAAATGTCATAAAATTTATAGAGATACCCATTTGTAATCATTTCTACAATCCATTCACTTGTTGCTCCAATGATTACAAAAATAAATGCAACTATTAAACCTTTCCGCGTTTCTCTTCCGAAGTTTTTATTGGATTTTACTATAGTTATTAATATTACCATTATAAATACAGTTATAATAACTAATGATGTGTATGTAAAATTGTCCATCTTGCTGTTTACCCCTTTCTATGATGTTGACTAAAATTCCCCCCCATTTATAACCAATTCGATTTTTTTATGTGAACTAGTCTAAAAAAACAGACTGTTGTATTGAGTCATAAGACTTTTCTATTATATCACCTTTAATCTAATAATTCAATACTTTAAGGTTGCTTTTTCCATTTTTTTCCAGAAGTTGTTTGCTTGGGACCGGTTCTTTTAAGAACATTTCTGATTGGGGACGGTTCTTTTTCGGAAAAAGAACCGTCCCCAATCAGAAATTTTAACTAATTGAAGCATTATAAATTTTAACAATAGCATCATTTAGCTTACCATCAAATTCATCTTGACTTTGATGTGCATTTAAATCTTGTAATAAAGCTCTAGAGAAGCTAGCTATCATTCTATTATTCTCAGAAAGATATTTAACGGCTTCATCGATACTATATCCACCAGATAAAGCTACAATTCTTACTACACATTCGTAATCATATAAATCTAAATAATAATTTGGAACAGTTGGAATTGTAAATTTAAACATTATTTTATCATCTTTATTCCAACTTTCAAGTCTATTTTTGATTTCTTCTTTTAATATTACCTCACACATTTCCTTTTGCTCTGAGTGTATATCAACTTCAGGTTCAATTATTGGAACTAAGCCTGCATCACATATTATTTTAGCAAAATCAAATTGTTGTTTTACTATTTTCTCTATTCCTTCTCTATTTGGTTCATAAATTACAGATCGCATTTTTGTTCCAAATATATGCTTTTCATTTGCTTCTTGTAATTCTTTTGAAAGTTCTGGAATTTCTTTCATTAACTTTACTCCATTTTCTTCGTCTTGTAAGCCTTTATCAACTTTTAAGAATGATACAATATTTTTTTCATTCCATAAATAGTCTGCTGTATATTCGCCGTTTACTTTTGAAAGCATTGTTTTTTCAAATAAAATTGCTCCTATTATATGTTCACTTGTAAATGATTTACTTGTAAATACTCTTTTTCTCATTTCGTGTATTAAGTCAAACATTTCTTCTTCTGTATTGTATTCTGTCTCTGGTATTCCATAGGCTTTTAATGTTTTACTACTACTTCCTCCACTTTGGTCTAATGCAGCAATAAATCCTTTTCTATTTTTGATAATTTCATACATTTCATTATTCATTTTCATTACCTTCCTTTTGTTAGATTGTAGCTTTGGTTTGGTGTTACTAACCAATGTAATTTTTTATATGAATTACTGTTCATATTATATATATATGTTTTTGGGAAGTCAAGCACTTTTTTCTGATTGGGGACGGTTCTTTTTCGGAAAAAGAACCGTCACAAATCAGAAAAATCCCCACTGCTATAGAAACCGCAGTGGGGTGTGTAGAGAATTATGTATATTTATTTAAAAACTTTGCCATATAAGTTTACCATATTTTTTGGTAAATTCTCTGGCTTTTCGGACAACATATATTTAAAAATTTCTAAATATATGAGATCCGATTTTATTGCCTGGGCAATGCCAAACATTTTTATTCTTTTAAGCGCTGCTGCCATTTTTGCCGCCTCTGCAGGAATTAGTTTTGCTTTTTTATTACAGCAAGCTTTTGCCTGCATGTCAGTTGAAAAACCTAAGACATCGTAGAGCTCTTCTGGACTAATCTCTCCTTTGAGATACTGTGACATAATCTCATCATTTCCGTTGACGATTTTGTCAAACAGTTCCCAGTTGATATCTTCTTCTGAATCCACCAAGCCCATCTGTAAAAACCAGTCGCTATTGAGTTCTGGTTCTTCATCTAAAAGGTTTTCAATTCCGTATTCAGATAAGGTTTTGTCCTCCGGTCCGAACTTGAACTCTGGATGTTCAAGAAGCCACTTGTAGACTTCTACATACATCTTAAGCTCATCCCAGGAAGTAATTGCCAGTACTCGCTGATATTCCTCGTCAATGCTTTCTGTATATAATTCATAGCATTTAAATTTTTCTCTTAGAAAATTATTATATGGATTAATAGCTTCTTGTTCAAAAGTTTCAAGTCCATCTAAATTGCCATCTTTATAAACTTTTACTGCACTTTCAAGGAATTCCGGTTTAGCGGTCTTTATCCCCTGTTCCGTGCAATAATAGCCTAATCCTGAAACCCAAAGGACAGGAAACATTTTTTTCTTTAACTTGTTTCTTATTTCTTCAGCTTTGAGGCAATCCAGGTCTGGAACATTTTCATCCAGCTCTCCAAATTTTCTTATTTCTTTTTGTAAATCTTCTGGATATAATGCAATAAGATTTTGAATCATTTCCAACAATAAGGCCCCATCTGGAACATTTTCAAAACAATCCTTCTCCATACTAATCATCACTTCTGGTGTGAAATAAAAATTCTTATTAAACCATCTGCTTTGATTAATATCGATTCTGCCATTCACCACATCTTTCCAATGATATCCCTGATCTTTCAACACAACGCTCCATATTCTGAGCCATTTGCATCTTTCAACTGTTCCCATACTCTCAGGTGCTTTTAACTTTTTCGAAATCCTGTCAGCCATATCTTTGAACCCTTTTGAATATTGATAACAATGTTCAACCGTTCTAAACTGCTTAAAAAAGTTCTCTCTCCAAATTTCAAATTTTCGCATTTTAAATTCGGAGCATGTATATTCCCTAAAATTATAGAACTTTCTTAATTTTGCATATCCTGTTGGACTTGCTGGTTTAACAACATTTTCAAAAAATTCGTTCAGCATCTTAATAGATATTGGACTTTCAGTATCCTCTGGAGCTAAGTCTTTGTAAATCAGAACCAATTGCTCAACTTCATAGTCACTCACTCCTTCTCTTTCTACTGCTCTTTTAACTAACTTCTCCAGCTCCTGAGCATCGCTTTCTTCCTGACTTTTTTCGGTTTGAATATTTGATGATTTCAGATTTTTCTGCTTAACAGCCTCCTCAATCATCTTGTTAAAATATTCTTCACCCCGTACATTTCTTGCTGCTGTCGCTGCACTTCCAAATAATAACTCCATAATAAGTTTCTCCTTTTCTTATGTTTTTTGGCAATATTTTCTCTACACAAACTGAATTTTGCCATACATACATTTTACCACTTTATGTAAATAGTGTCAAACTACTTTTTGCATTGGAGACGGTTCTTTTCGCAAAATTTCGCATTGGGACCGTTTCTTTTCGCGAAAAGAAACGGTCCCAATACAAAAAAATCTATTTATTAGCCATAAAAGCCAACTCCAAAGCACCAACTTTACTATCTGCACTGCAAATAAATCCTGCATTATGGCAAAATCTTGCAGATTCAACTCCTGTTACCTCTTGTAACTCTTTATCCCTTAATCCCCTCCATTTAATAGGTAAACTTTTCCTATTCTCGAAACTTCCAAGTTCAAGTGGAACTGCATATACATTGTATCCTCCTCTAGATGATGGAAATACTGCATAGTTTATTTTAAGAGCCTTTTCATTTTTAGAATTTAATAAAAACTCTTTCCAAGGTGCAAAAGTATCTAATACCATCACTCCGTTTTCAGAATCCTCAATTGCTTTGTCAACTAAATCTTTTGCTTTCATCTTAGAAAATGTATCTTTTAAAAACTCGTCAAATATGACCTCACATACACTTAATGCTTTCATAAAGTTTTCGTCACTATCAACTTCTTCATCCCATTTTGGGTTAAACAGTGACACTATGTGTGATAAATGCACATTTCTGTAATCTGCTTGTAATTTTGGAAGTTGTCCATTATCATTTGCATCTATAAATTGAATCATATTTCTGTCAATATAATCCAGTGTGTAATCAATTTCTTTTACATCATACTTCTCCAAAAGTTTTCTTCCAAATGCTTTCCAAATTAAGCCACAAGCCGCATATTTAACTCCATTTTCTCTTGCACCATTTCCTCCTAATTGATGATGGTCATATTCTCCAGCTCCTATATCATATATCATAACATCAGGTTTTGCCTGTGCCTTTTCTTGTTCCCTTACTTCAGGCAATCTTATTAAAATTATTTCTGGCATTATTTTTGATAATATTAATGTTGCAAATATTTCATCTGCATGAAATGTTCCAGCATGTGTTATGCAATTTGCTTCTTTTATGTCTTTCGTTATTTTTACATTCATTGTTTTTCCTCTTTTCTTTTTGAAAATTTTGAAATGGGGACGGTTCTTTTTTGAAAAAGGAACCGTCCCCATTTCAAAATGTACCAAAAAGACCCGGTCCCTTTGGTACATTTTACAAATTATCGACCGCCGCCGCCACCTCCGGCCACCGGCCTCCTCCTCCGCCACCAGAGAAGCCACCGCCTCCTCCAGATCCTGAAGAGTATGATGATGAGTAGTTTGATGCATAAGCTGATGTAAATGCTGAACTCATCGAATTTGTAAAGCTTGAAGTAAAATTGTTATTTGTCATAAAGTACATATATCCATAAGATGGATCATCAAATTCAAAGCTTCTTCCAAGTTCTTTGTATACAGCTTTTAATTGTTTTATTACTTTATCAGCTATTCCAAAAGCTGTTGCATATACTAAAAATTGTTCCCAAATTACGATTTCTGGTATTTCTCTTTTATCTAACATCGAGAAATCTTCCATATATTTTTTTAGACCTTTCCACATTTGGCTCTCGTCTATACCTTTTTGAGTATATACATTTATTTTACTTGCATATTTACGTAGTGATAATCCCTTAAATACGCTTAATACTATAATGCTCAATGCCCCAACTATCATTACCATTTCATTCATACTTTCAAGAAATGCTGGTAATAATCCTAATATTACAAATATTACTACCAAAATAAATGTAAAACTTAATACTGATTTTGTATTATAATTGCTTTTTTCAGTTGCTTCATTTTCGTCATATATAGCATTTTGCGAAAGCTCCCTTACACTTGCTTTTTCTATGTCGTCCTTTAATTCAACTAAATTTGATGAATGGGCCTTCATATATTTTTCAACATCTTTTATAGTTATTTCTTCTGCACCTTTTGCGGCTCCAACTATATATTGAAGTATTACTTTTTCCGTTTTTTCTAATTTATCGTCTGCCTCTTTTTTCAATATTTTGATTATTATGTTTTTCTTGTTGCTAGGATTTTCCTCGAATCCTATGTATTTTTTTAAACATAAGTCAAGCAATGTTGCAGAAAAAATATTTCCCATTTGATTTGTTGATACAGTAGATAAAACCTCATTATATACATATACAGCCTGTGCTGGTGTTGCATTTTTTCTTGGCATTTCTCTAAAGTATTCTAATTCTTGTGATGGTTTTATTTTTGTCTTTTTAGATGCTTCTTTTCTTATTTTTATTGAACTTCTTAAAAGCCAAACATCTATAATCGCAACCACTATTGCAAATATTACAGTTCCAGCTTTTTTAGCATTTTCGGCTCTTGCTCTTCTTGCATTTGCTTCATTAGCCCATACTGTTTCTTTTTCGATAACCTCATTTAGCCTTTCTCTAGAGTATGTTCTTCCAGAGTTTGTTATCATTGCTGTTGGAAAAAGAGTTCTTATCTCTATATATCTTCCTGCTCTGAAATTATTTACCTCAAACTCTATTTTATTTGCAGCTGTGGCATAAATTTCTCCATTTAAGCCTTCTGTATGCCCCCAAGCTTTTATATCTTCTTTTGATGATGCATTTTGAGGCAATAAAATTGTTCCTGTAACCTTATCTGCACTTACCTCAAAATCACTTCCTACAAATTGCCAATATAGTTCTGCATAATCTTGATATTTGGCGATTGCATCATTTACTTTGTATGATATTTTATAAGTTTTTGTTGCACTACTATCATCTAAGCCAACTCCCCAAGCTATTTCGAAGTTTCCCTCATCATTTTTCATACCATAGTAGCAATCTTTGGTTACGTGATACATAAGTGAATCCACTTTGCTGAATTTCTTTTCTGCATTGTTTGTGACTTCTGCAACTTCTACATCTGTTATTGATGAGTATTTGCTATTGTCTGTTTTGAATGTCTTGAAAAGTGTGTTTGTTTCAGATATTGATATATCCCACGTTTCTGTTACATTCATACTTCCGTCTTGGTTGATTTTTGCATCGAAGTCTAAGTTATCTAGGTATAAACTTCCTGCATTGCTTTTGGTGTTTCCTAATATTATGAATAGTATTAGGAATATTAGTGTTGTTATTATTTTTTTGATTTTCTTTGTTTTGTTCATTTGTTCCCCCTTTCTTTTCGGTATTATTTTATTATAAATGTTGAAAAATAGCAATGGGGTTTGGGAATTTTTTTTGAAATGGGGACGGTTCCTTTTGGGAAAAGGAACCATCCCCAATCAGAAATCATTGACATTCTTGGCAAAACATATTAAAATTATAGAATAACAATAAAAAGGACTGATAAAAATGAATCAAACATATCTAAATAAATTAGAATATAATCAAATATTACAAAAATTGACAACATATTGTCATACATATATAGGAAAAAATTTGGCGATAAATCTTTTTCCGTCGAATAAAAAAGAAACTGTTTCAAGTACTTTGGCAGAAACAAGTGAGGCTGTAAATTTAATAGAAAGGAACTCTACTCCACCAATTTCAGAAATAGACGACATTGGCGTTTATCTAAAGCTACTTGAAAGTTCTAGTACAATTTCTGCTAAGGCTTTATTGTCTGTTGTAAACATTTTAGAAATGTCAGATGAATTAATAGAATATTTTTCAAGCTTTGTAAATACAGATGATTTTCCTCACTTAAATGGCTATTTTTCAGAATTATATACAAACCATTCTATAGTAGATAAAATCAAAAAATGTATTATTGACGAAAATACAATTGCAGATAATAGTTCAGTCGCTTTGGCAAACATCAGAAGGCGTGAACGTAGACTTGAGCAAGATATAAAATCGAAATTAAACACAATTTTACATTCATCAAGTTACTCAAAATATATTCAGGAAAATGTTGTGACTATAAGAAATGATAGATATGTTATTCCAGTAAAGCAGGAATATAGGTCTTATGTAAAAGGATTTGTGCATGATATGTCATCAAGCGGTTCGACTGTTTTTATAGAACCTCTAGCAGTATTTGAGTTTAATAATGAATTAAATAACTTAAAAATAGATGAAAGTGCTGAAATTGAAAGGATTTTATATAATTTAAGTAGTATGCTTTTTGCCTATACTACCGAAATCAGATTAGATGTTTCTATAATTGGAAAATTGGACTTTATTTTCGCAAAAGCAAAGTACTCAAATTCGATAAAAGGAATCACACCTAAAATTAATGATGAAAAATTTGCAGAATTAATAAATGCACGTCATCCTTTAATTGATGAAAACAAAGTTGTTCCTACTACATTAAGTATCGGAAAAGACTTTTCTTTGCTTATTATTACAGGTCCAAATACTGGTGGTAAAACTGTCACATTAAAAACTGTCGGACTACTAGAATTAATGGCTTGTTCTGGTCTAAATATCCCAGCAGATGAAAAATCAAGCATATATGTGTTTGATGAGATTTTTGCAGATATCGGAGATGACCAAAGTATTTCAGATTCGCTAAGTACATTTTCAAGCCATATAATAAATATTTCTCATATTCTAAAAACTGCAACTGAAAACAGCCTAATTTTAGTAGACGAATTAGGTTCTGGTACAGACCCAATCGAGGGTGCTAATCTTGCAATTAGTATTTTGGAATATTTTAAAAATAATGATATTTTAACAATCGCAACTACACACTATCAAGAATTAAAGCGTTATGCCTTAGTGACTTCTAATGTTCAAAATGCAAGTGTGGAATTTGATATTGAAAATTTAAAACCTACATATCGCCTATTACTTGGCATCCCAGGTAAAAGTAATGCTTTTGCAATTAGTGAAAAACTTGGCATCAAAAAAGAGATTATAGATAAAGCTCGCTCTTTAATGGATAAACAAGATGTTGATATTGAAGCTCTTTTGAAGAAAATTTATGATGATAAAATCGAAATAGAAAGAGAAAAAGAAGAAATTCAAAAAAATCTAAATCAAGTCGAAGTTCTTAAGAAAAATCTTCAAAGAGATGATTCAAAATTGAAACAGCAAGAACAAGAATTAATTAACAATGCCAAACTTAAAGCTCGTGACATTTTGCTAGACGCTAAAGATGAAGCATCAAAATTAATTAGCGAGATGAAAAAAATTGAAAATACTTCTGGAGCTGTTGATAAACTTAACAATTTAAGAAATTCCTTAAATTCATCAATTAAGGAAAAATCTATAAAAGATACAGTAGAAAATGTAGCTTGTAATCCTATCTCTCGTGATTTAATTAAAAATGGAATAAAAGTTTATATTACAAATCTTAATCAAAATGGCATTATTTGCTCATCTAAGATTAACAAGAATGATGAAGTTCAAGTTCAAATTGGACTTATTAAGACTAATGTTAATATTAAGTATTTGGAATTGCCAAGAGATTTGAAGAATGACTTAACAAAACCTGTTGTTTCTTCTAGTCCTAAGGTTAATAAAACTAGATTTGCTAATTCTGAGATTAATGTTATAGGTTTAACTGTTGATGAGGCTATTCCTTTGGTAGATAAGTTTTTGGATGATTGCTTCTTGGCTAAAATTCAGACTGCTAGGATTGTACATGGTAAAGGTACTGGTAAGCTTCGCAATGCTATTCAGAGTTTTTTGAAGAAACATAAAAGAGTTAAGTCTTTTAGAGTTGGTGGTTTTGGTGAAGGTGAAATGGGAGTTACTGTGGTTGAACTATTTTGAAATAGGGACGGTTCCTTTTTTAAAAAGGAACCGTCCCCATTTCAAAAAATTACTCATCCCAAATATTTTTTATAAAATAATCTGTCAATCTCATAACCCTTGAAAGCTGATGTATATTTGTTCCTTTAATATTTTTCAAACTTTTCACAATATCTTTTTTATTTTCATTTGACATAGCCAAAATATCACTAATATTATTTAATCCCCACTTTTCTATTATAATTTTAGCAACTTCTTCTTCCGTCAATTTTCTTTTAATTTCAAATTCCGCCAAATTATATAATTGTTCCTTATCATCATTTTCAAGATTATATTTCTTAAATTTTTCAATATTTCCATCGAAATAATGTAATAATACACTTTTATTTATAATTTTTTCTTTTCCAATATACTCTTTAAAGCTACTCCACTTATAATCCTCTGTTTTATCTATCTTTGCTTTTTCCGGATTTCTGTGTACATATTTACAAACTGTTAAAAAATAATTTAAATTTTCTATTTTTTTACTGAGAAATCTATTTTGAAATAAATGACCATTTCTATTAATTTTCTTATTGAAATATGCAGAATATCTAATTTCCAAACTTTGCATTGATTTTGATAAAAATTCATCTTTGATTCTAAATACTATATGAATATGATTATTCATTAAACAATATGAATATATTTCGAATTTAAATCTTTCTTTTGTCTCTTTCAATATGTTTAAAAATACATATCTATCTTGATTATCATAAAAAATATCGTTTCTATCAATTCCCCTTATTATGATATGATAAAGATTAGTTACACTGTGTTCTCTTGGTTTTCTTGGCAAATACATTCCTCCTTTTTTTGAAACGGGGACGGTTCTTTTTTGAAAAAGGAACCGTCCCCATTTCAAAAATTATACAATCTTCCCCTATAAATGTCAAGAAAAATCGTTCGACAAAACTCGACATTTGTTGACTTTAAGCAACATTTACCATATCCATTTTTGATACAATGAATAAAAATTTTTATCAAAAAAGAAGGAATTTTAATGGATTTATCTGATTTAATAATTGAACGAATTTTAGAATTACAAAGACAAAATAAAATGAATACCTATCAACTTAGTTTGAAATCTGGCATTCCACGTTCTACATTATCTAAGCTTTTATCAAGACAAAGTAAAACAATTAGACTGGAAAATTTGTTATATATATGTGAAGCTTTTAATATAAAGTTGTGGCAATTTTTTTATGATTCTCGTTTTGATGAGGTTGAGGCAAGTGAGTGGAGAAAGGAAAAAGTTGACAAAACTGCAATATAGGCATTATAATAGAATTATGTAAAATAATTTTCAGGAGGATTTACAATATGTTAAAAGACATAGCAAATGAAACAGAACAAAAATTGGATGACATTATGCATTCTTCACTTTCAGTTGAAAGTATCAATTTCAAATGTAATGGATGCGGTGCTTGCTGTAAAAATCGCGGCGATATTTTCCTTTCACCTTTGGATATCTATTATATTTGCCGGTATCTAAATATATCTTTAAACACTTTTATGGATACCTACGTTGTTAAAGATAGTATCTTGCTTTATATTAAAGATAAAGGCGATCCCGAAAAAACTTGTGCATTTTATGGCACCCAGATAGGTTGTATGATTCACCCAGTGAAACCTAAAACCTGTTATATGTTTCCATTTTTAGAACTCGATGACAATAAATTCAGAGTACAACTAATTCCTTGTGTTCTCGAAAATAATCCTTTTATTTCAAAGAAAACAATCAAGGAAATTCTCATTAATAACAGTTGTAGATATGAACCAGAAAAAGAAATTCTTAATAAATATCTATTATTATTTAATGAATTTTTCGAGAAAATATATGAATATTTTCAGAAAGGTATCGACACAAAACCTGCTGAAAATTTCTTTTTTGACACCTTTTTCTCAAACATTGATTTAAAACTAGATGAAAATAAGTTTCTCGAATGGTTCCAAGAACAGATTGTTGTCGCCGAAGATGCATTAATAATGATGTAACAACAATATTGTAAACCAAAAAACAAGCCCAAGGTAAAATTTTTCTTTGCCTTGGACTTGTTTTTTTCTGATTGGGGACGGTTCTTTTCGCGAAAGGAACCGTCCCCATTTCAAAAAAATTACAACTTTTGACTTTCTTGCTCTCCTGTCAACATATTTTTCAAACTATAACTTCCGCTTTCCACCTCATCATCACCAATAACAACAGTATAAGGAATTTCTAGCTTATCAGCATACTTAAATTTAGCTTTAACCTTTTTATCCTCATAATAAACTTGAACATTCTTGCCTTCGTCTCTTAGCTTTTTCGCAATCTTAGAAACATATTCGAAATTATCAGTCATCGAAATTACAAGAACATCTGAAATAGCTTTTTTATCTGATTTTATTAGGCCTATTTCGCTTAATTGATAAAATAATCTAGTAAGTCCTATAGATATTCCAACACCTGGAAGTTTTTTATCTGTATAATATTCTGCTAAGTTCTCATATCTTCCTCCAGAACAGATGCTTCCTAAATTTTTATATTCATTTAAAAATGTCTCATAAACTGTTCCTGTATAATAATCTAGACCTCTTGCTATTGTTAAATCTATTTTGAAATTTTGCTCTGGTATTCCAAATAGTCTCATATATTTAACAACTTCTGTTAGTTCTTCTAAGCCTTTCTCAAATTTTTCAGATGCAATTCCAAGCTCATTTAAAGCTTTCAATTTTTTATCATTTGAACCATCTATTGCGATAAAATTCATTATTTTATCTATTTCTTCTTGCTTAATATTTAATTTTTGTAATTCCTCTATTACTGCTTCTTTTCCGATTTTTTCGATTTTATCAATTATTCTTAAAATATCAGACGATTCCTCACTTAAATTTAAACTTTCAAATAATCCATTTAATATTTTTCTATTATTAATGCAAATTGTGAATTCTCCGAATCCTAGCTCTTTAAATGTATTATAAATAACATTTGGAAGTTCTGCATCATTTATTATACTTAATTCTCCATCTCCAATTATGTCAATATCACATTGATAAAACTCTCTATATCTTCCTTTTTGTTGTCTTTCTCCTCTATATACTTTTCCAATTTGATATCTTCTAAATGGAAATGCTAAACTTCCATAGTTTTTAGCTACATATTTTGCAAGTGGAACTGTTAAGTCAAATCTTAGGCTTAAATCATTATCTCCTTTATTAAATCTATATATTTGTTTTTCTGTTTCTCCACCTGCTTTTGCAAGTAGTACTTTAGAATCTTCTATTATTGGTGTGTCTAATGGTAAGAATCCGAATTTTTCATAGTTTTTTTGTATTGTTTCTTTTATTTGATTAAATAATATTTGGTCTTGTGGTAACAATTCCATAAATCCTGGAAGTGTACGTGGTTCTGTTTTATTCATTACTATCCTCTCCTTTTTTTCCATTGGGACCGTTTTTTTTTCCATTGGGACCGTTTCTTTTTCCATTGGGACCGTTTCCTTTCACAAAAAAAATATTTTTTCGTGAAAAGAAACGGTCCTAGTGAAAAAAGAAATGATCTTTTCGCGAAAAGAAACGGTCCCAATCAGAAATAATTATGTATCAAAAAAATAAGTTGCCTCTAAATCTGCCTCGTGTGTTAATAATGCAATTGGATATTTGCTAAATGCTAAACCAATTGTATTATATTGTTCTTTTGGTTCAGTATATCCCATGTGCCAACGAATTGCATATTTTTCTTCTGGAGTTAGTTTGATATATTCTGTTATCATCATTACAGATTTTTCCCCATGTCCATAAGGAATTGTATCTTCTACGGTGTAGTATGGTACCTTTTCCCATATTCCTAAGGCATTTTTGGCATTTCTATAATCTATTTTATAATAGTTTGCTTTACATAAATCGTGTAGTAATGCTATTAGTATTACTGATTCTGGTGGCGTTTTTATTTCTATACATGATGTTTTTACTTTTTCTTTTAATATTTCATATACTTTTAAACTGTGCTCTACTAGCCCGTGTTCTCTGCTTCCATGGAAACGTGTACTTGCAGGTGCATCAAAAAAGTCTGTTTTGTTTATAAATTCTATTAATTCATTTATATTTTCTCTGTTTGTACTTTTAAGTAGATTTAAAAATTCTTCTTTCATTTTTCTACTTCTCCTTCTCCTTCTTCTATTTTTTGTTTTATCTTCATTGCTTTTTTTCTTATTCTTTGGATGGCAGTATCTACCGATTTCACTTTACTTTGAAGTATTTCTGCAATTTCTGCATAACTTTCTCCGTTTTTGTAGTGAACTAGAACTTTTTTTTCAAAATCACTTAGGCTATCATCTATAGCTTTTTCTATTACTGTAAAATATTCCTTTTTTGTTATTATGTCTAATGGATCTTCTCCTGTTTTTCTTGTATCTAATATTTCCATTACTTCTGTATCGTCATTTTCATCATAAGCTCCTGAATTTAGAGATAATGATGAATTTAGTGGAATGTGTTTTTGTCTATTTGAATTTTTTACTGCTGTTATCATTTGCCTTTCAATACAAAGCCCCGCAAATGTTTTAAATGAGTTTTGCTTTTCTTGGTTATATGATTTTACAGCCTTGTATAGCCCAATATAGCCTTCTTGTAGCATATCATCTTTTTCTGATCCTACCATAAAGAATTTATTAGCTTTCATTCCAACCATATCTTTGTATCTATCTATTAAACAGTCTAATGCTATATTATTTTGATTTTGTGTTATTTCTTGTAGTAAATTTTCGTCTGTCATTTTGTTATATTTTTCATCAAAAAAGTTCTGATTTATGTCTGACATTTATTGCTCCTTTTATTTGGTTATTTTTATATGAATATTATATTAGTTAAATCTAGTAATGTCAAGCGTTCTAGTAGATTTTAAAATATTTTTTGCTTTAAAATCAAAGTCCTTTTCATCCTTTGTGATTACTATTTTTGACATTTTGATTTCTTGTGTATTTTCCATTTCATTTTCTTTTAGATATTTTTCTACTTTTTCTGCAATACAAGCCCCTGTATTTATTAAATTCACATCATAAGAAAATTCATTTCTTATTAACTCATCAAAAATAGGATAATGTGTACATCCAAGTATTATTGTATCTATATTATTATCTTTAAATATTTGCATATATTTATGAACAGCTTCTAAACTTTCTTTCGACTTCGCCTTTCCTTCTTCAGCTATACTTGCAAGTAGTGGACACGCTTTATTTATTACTTCTATATTAGGATTCTTTTTCTTCAAACCTTGCTCCCACGCTCCGCTTCTAATCGTACCTGTAGTTGCAATTACGCCAATTTTATTTATATCCATTTTATTTACAAATTCTGCTGTTGGCTCAATTATCCCAATTATTGGAATATCAAATATTTCTTTCATCTCAGTTAAACTTTGACTTGTCGCTGTTCCACAGGCTATTATTACCATTTTTACATTTTGTTTTATTAAATATTCTATATTTTTCTTAGAATAACTTATTATTTCTTCCTTGCTTTTTTCTCCATAAGGAAAATTTAAAGTATCTCCTAAATATATAAATCTTTCATTTGGAAGTTTTTCTTCTAATTTTTTTAAGACTGTTAGGCCTCCAATTCCAGAATCGAATATACCAATTGGTCTTGTATCCATTTTTCCTCCTTTTTTCGTATTGGGGACGGTTCTTTTTGCGAAATTTTGAAATGGGGACGGTTCCTTTTTGAAAAAGGAACCGTCCCCATTTCAAAATTATTTCACAATCTCATAAATCACAAAATTATTATCAGAATATATTTTATTATAATTTTCTGGTTCCGCCTCATCTATAAGCATCCTAATTTTTGCATTTTTATATAATATAACGTGAGTTATTCCATATTCCTCGAATGTCTTTCCATAGTATTTTCCTAAGTTAGATGTGTTTATAAAATCTATAAAAATGTCTTTTTTACCATTAAATTCTGGTGCATATAAATCTGCTCTCGAATCTATAAAAACAGGTATTCCTCTATATAACAAATAACTACCATAATTATATTCGTTAAATAATTTTATATTATTTACATCCAAATTTTCCAAAATCCAATCTGCTGCTTCTACCGGATATGAACTAGTACTTACATAACTATTATTTTTCTTTTTATCTATAAACTTATTACCATAATAAACAGCAACTCCTGCTACAATTATCCCAATCACACAAATAATTTGTTTAAATACAAAGCCTAAATTTTCCTTGCTATATATTTTTATTGCGTCCATTGAAATTCTATTTAATATAACCGAACCTATTAAAACAAACATTGTTGATTGCCTTCTTGATGAAAACATTAAATATGTTAGCCCACCAATCATAAATAAATCTGATAGTCTTATCTTTACTTTTGTAAAAATTAAAAATGCTAAAAATACTACTAATGTGCACATAACAGGTATGTTATTTATTAATGTTAATGGTAAATGTTCATTTATATTACTTACTGTATTTCCTTGCATTGTTTTTATCAAATATGTGTATGGGGTTGTACCAAGCGGAGTTAAAAATCCTGTTAGTCCACAAATTGCCATTACTAGAATAAGCCATTTTACATTTTTGTTTAATTTCATTTTTATTTTATATGGCTCTTCTGTTTCTCTTGCTCTTTTTATTTTTTCATTTTGAGAATAAATTGCATTTAATTTATCATTTATTTCTTGTTTTTTGATATCATCATCTTTATATTTTTTTAGCAAATGTTTTTTATACATTATTGATGTTTTTTGATATATAACAATATCTGCAATTAAACAAATTATATATTCTGCAATGTATGGTAAACTTACAACAAATATAAATGGCCATACCGCCACGTGTAGATTTGCTATTAATATTGATGATAAAATTATTCCCAGAGCATAGCCTATTTTTTTAGGATTTTCAATAAATTTTTCTATAAAATATATTACCCAAACATATATTATAAAAGTTGCAAGTTGTGCCCTTGCTGCTATATAATCTTTTAATAAATACATTGCTCCAATTGTTATACAAAATGATATAACTTGGTTTTTATTTAATTTTTTATTTACAATATATATTGATAATCCTAATATTATAGACATCACACATACCGAAATATATATTCCATCCCAATTTCCAACATTATAAATTATGCTCATAAATACATCATATAACCAATGTGGGTATGTATAAGGTAAATCTTCGTGCCACGAAAAATGGTCTTTCATATCTATTCCATTTTCCATTATCAAATTTCCTATTGATACAGTATAATATGTATCATTTTGAAGTGTTTTTGGTGCTTCGCTAAAACTAAATATTGCTATTATTGCAACAAAAATTATTCCACAAATTATATTTTTCTTTTCCTTTATCTTCTCAAAAATCTTTTTCATAGAAAAAACCTTTCTTACTTAATTATAAAATAATTTACACCTTATAAAAAGTGTAAATCTTCATATTATATTTCATTTTTTATTTTTGACTTGTTGAACCAAATCCGCCTTTTCTTACTCCTGTTGCATTATCATTATCTATAGTTAAATATTTCCCGAACATTGCTTGTCCTATACTGTCTCCTTTTTTTATTTGTAAATCTTCATCTTTTAAATTAATTAGAGAAAACATTATATGTCCATCATTTGATTCATTTTCATAGTAGTCTCCATCTATTATTCCAACATTATTTGATAACATTATTCCTTTTTTAGGGAAGCCTGAACTTTTTGCATATAAATATAAAACTTCATCTTCTTGCATATAAGCTTTTAATCCTGTTGCAACAAGTGTTGGTTTCATTCCTTTTTTAAAACTTGGTATAACTACATCTTCAGCTGCTTCTATATCATAAGCTGCCGAATTTTTTGTTTTTCTTTCTGGTAAATTTATTTCTTTTCCCTCAAATCCTTTTGCTATTTCAAATCCTCTTACTTTTTCCATTTCTTTCTTCCTTTCTTTTTTTGTATTGGAAACAATTTTGAAATGGGGACGGTTCCTTTTTGAAAAAGGAACCGTCCCCATTTCAAAATCTATCTCATTATTTTTATAACAATAAACCTAAATTGTCAAGTACATTTTCTACAAAAATTTCTCAACAATCTTCTCCGCACTCAAGCCATAAAATTTAACCAATTCTTCTGCTTTTCCAGATCTTCCAAACTCATCATTAATTCCAATTCTTTCTAATTTTGCCGGATACTTGCTTGTTAAAACCTCAGAAATTGCAGAACCTAAGCCCCCTATTACATTGTGGTCTTCTATAGAAATCAATCTCTTAGTTTCCTTTGCACACTTAACAATCATCTCTTCATCAATTGGTTTTATTGTATGAACATCAACAACTCTTATATCAATTCCTTTTGCCTTAGCAAGTATTTCTTTGGCTTTTAGTGCTTCTGCTAGCACATCTCCGCTTGCAAAAATTGTTGCATCTATTCCGTTTCCAATCTGAATCATTTTTCCGAATTCAAAATTTTGATTTTCATCATAAATTATAGGTGTTGCAAGTCTTGAAAGCCTTACATATACAGGTCCTTTTTGTTTATATGCTTCTTCTATTGCCCATTTTGTTTCTATATCATCTGCTGGGCTTAGAACTTTCATATTAGGTAAAGTTCTCATCATACTAATGTCTTCTAGCATTTGATGTGTTGCACCATCTTCTCCTACTGTTATTCCTGAATGGGTGCTACATATTTTTACATTCAAATTTGGATAACATATACTATTTCTTATTTGGTCGTAACTTCTTCCTGCTGCAAATACCGCAAATGTACTTGCAAATGGTACTTTTCCTGTGGTTGCCATTCCTGCTGAAGTGCTCATCATATTTGCTTCTGCAATTCCCATATCAAAAAATCTTTCTGGGAATTTTTTTGCAAAATTGATTGTTTTTGTGGCTGTTGCTAAATCTGCATCTAATACAACAATATCAGAATATTTCTCTCCTAATTTTTCTAATGTTTCTCCATAACTTTGCCTTGTGGCTTTTTTTTCTTCTTTCATAATTTTATGTCCTTTCTTTTAAATAATTAAATTTAGGCTTTTTTCCATTCTCCGTGAAATTCATATACATATTCTGTTTTATCATCTATACAGTATTTTTTATATAGACTTTTTATATTCTTCTTTGTTATTGTTTTATCTATTCCATTGTCTTTTAGTTCAGCAAAAACAGCTTCTAAAAAATTTTCTATTTTTGGATTAACAATTACTCTTGTTTTTTCTTTTTGCCAATATTCATATTCCGAACTATTTGTCCAATTTTTACCATTATATGTAATGCTCGCAGATAATTTATCACATATCATTTCTGCCATATATTTGTAAGGTATAACTGGAGCAACACCTTTAGTTCCTAGGTCTACCCAATATTGATAATGGTGCTTATTTCTTCCCTTATGGTGAAGCCATGCTTTAGAATATCCTTTTTCTTGCTTGCATCTTGTAATTGGGCTTACCTTTCCGTCATAGTATTTTATACTTTCCCAAAATTCATCAATAGAGAATTTTGACCAATCGTGCATAAAACCTCTAAATGGAATTCCTAATTTGCAACTAAATTTAAAAACTAGCCATTTATGTTTACTTACTAATTTTATATGTTTTAAACAATTCGATACAATATTTTTTGACATTTAAAAAACCTTCTTTACTATATTTTTTTCTTCGACTCTATCTATTAAACCACATTTTTCCTAATTTAGCAATGTTTTTGACTTTTTTATTTTTTGATGTTATAATTTTATTTGAAATTTTTATGTGAGGTTATAAAAAATGGCTAGTAATACTAAATTAATTGCAAAAAATCCTAATGCATATCATAATTATGAAATTGTTGATAAAATTGAATGTGGAATTGTTTTAACTCGGTACAGAAATAAAATCTATTAGAAATGGTAAAGTTAATTTAAAAGATTCTTTTGCTAACATTAAAAATGGCGAATGTTTTGCAATAGGAATCCATATTAGTCCTTATGAATTTGGAAATATCTATAATAAAGACCCATTAAGAGATCGAAAACTTTTATTAAATAAGTCTGAAATTAATAAATTGATTGGAAAAATTCAAACTAAAGGATATTCTTTGGTTCCTATTAGTTTATATTTTAAGGGAAGTTTAGTAAAACTTGAACTTGGTATTGGTAAGGGTAAAAAACTATATGATAAACGTGCTGATATTGCAAAAAAAGATGCCGAAAGAAGAATACAAATAGCTTTAAAGGGGAATTACTAATGTTCTTCCCCTTCATATTCTGCTTTTTCACTTCTTTGTACTAGCATCTTCTTATTTCTTCTTTCCCTAAATCCTTTTGTGGCTTCTAGTATTTCATCTTCTAGTAATTGTATATATGTCATTTCTTGTTCCGAAAACATATAATATATAGGACTTTCTTGTGCTAAATTTAGCTCTATAACAGATAAAATTTCTACTTCTTTTCCATTATTTTTTACAAATTCGTATGTATTAAATTTTTTACTTTCAAATTTATCTAAAACAGATGCTGAAAATAGATATTTATAAAATTTCTTTAATTCATCTGGACCTGCTGTTTTATCCCTAAATTTTATTAGTTTATTTATATAATACATTTTTTCTTTAAATATATCTTCTCTAGATAAACTTTCTGTGTCAATTCCATTCCCTCTAAGAAATCTCATAAAATTATTTGTGTTTTTCACTTCACCTGCTAATAATTTGAATACTATATCATTATAGTCTTGTTGTATTACTCCTACTTTTCTATCAATTTTCTTTTGCTCATCGTTTGGAATTTCCGATACATCTTGAGCTTCTTCATAAAGATTCTTTTTTATTCCAAAAAAAGCCGTTCTTAGCCCAAATTTGCAGTTTTCAATATCTCCTGCAAGGTTTGTAAAATATTTATTACCATTTTCATCCCAAAATACAAGTGCGACATCTTTTACCGGTATTTTTCTTTCCACAACATGATTTTTATAAACTAGCTTTGCCTTTATTTTTAGTTCTTGTAACAACTGTAAATAAATTTTATTTGCTGTATGGCACACAATCCTTGTGTCCTCGTCTTTTTTTATATCAACATCTCTATAAAATATTTTATGCATAAGTTCAGCATCATCTCCGTAGGCAAATCTTTCATCATAAGATGTATTTTTTCCAATTTGATTATATAAGTATTTAGCTTTTTCAATTGTACTCCAATTTTTATCTATCCCATCTAATAATTTTATAAATACCATTTTTTCCTCCTCAAAAAAAGAATAGATATATTGTAACATATCTATTCCTTTTTATCAACTTTTATTCAATTTAAAATGCTTTATTGCTTGAACCAAATACATCTCTTATTTTGTGTTGTACTGTTGCTTTTATTAAATCTCTTGCTGGTGTTAAATATTTACGTGGATCAAATGCTGATGGTTCTTCTACAAATACTTTTCTTATTCCTGCTGTCATTGCAAGTCTTAAGTCTGTATCGACATTAATTTTAGAAACCCCTGAAATTGATGCAGTGTGTAAAATATCATCTGGAACACCTTTTGCTCCTGGGATATCTGCTCCATATTTGTTACATTGTTCAACCAATTCTGGAATTACTGTTGAAGCTCCGTGAAGTACAATTGGAGTATTTGGAATTCTTTCCTTAACTTCTTTTAAAATATCAAAACGTAATTTAGCTTCTCCCTTAAATTTATAAGCTCCATGGCTTGTTCCAATAGCAATAGCCAAAGAATCACAGCCTGTTTCTTTAACAAATCTTTCAGCATCTGCTGGATCTGTATAAATTGCATCTGCGCTTGATACATTTACATCATCTTCAATTCCTGCAAGTTTACCAATTTCTGCTTCAACCATTACACCTTTTGAGTGTGCATATTCTACAACTTTCTTTGTTAATGCTACATTTTCCTCAAAACTATATTTTGAACCATCTATCATTACAGATGTAAAACCATTATCTATACACATTTTAGCTGTTTCAAAATCTGGTCCATGGTCTAAGTGAATTGCAACTGGTATTTCTGGGTGCTCCTCTGTTGCAGCTTCTACCATTTTCATTAAATAATTTATTCTTGCATATTTTATTGCACTTGATGATGCTTGTAATATAACTGGTGATTTTTCCTCAGCTGCCGCATCTACAATTGCTTGTATTATCTCCATATTATTTACATTGAATGCTCCTATTGCATAATTTTCTTTCATTGATTTTTCAAACATTTCCTTTGTTGTTACTAACATATTTTTACCTCCCGTTTTTTTGTTTATTTTATTGCTAAATTTTGTAGTTGTCAAGTAATTTTTTCGCCAAAAACTACACAATATACTCAATACTATTTCCAGCAAAATGCTTTTCCATCAACTCTCTCAAGTAAATTTCCGCATCTTTTCTTACATCCATCTTGTATGCATACTTTCCATTACCTCTTCCTGTCATAATCTCTTTATCAAACAAATTAATTGCATTCGGAAAAGCTTCCGGATTAATTTTTGTATGAACATAGCTATACGTCATAAATATAATCTCAAAAAAAGCACTTTTCTTTACTTTATCAGATAGTTCCTGATTCAACCTTTCTATTAAAACTCGATATAATTCTTTCCAATTATCAACCAAAATTACGGGTGCAATTAATATTCCTACTTTGTATCCCGCATCGGCTAATTTATTTATAGCATCAATTCTTCCTTTTAATCTTGATGTTCCAAATTCCACCTTGTTTATTATCTCCTCCGGGTTCACACTCATTCTTATAATAACTTTCCCATTATGATTTAAATCTAATAAATCATCTACCATATCAAATTTTGTAGGAAGAGTAAGAAACCCCTTATTTGTTTTTGCAAAATTTTCGATTGTCCATACAAGGTTTCCTGTTATTGTATTTTCTAGCACTAAATCACTATTACTTCCTATTTCAAATGTTAATTCTTTTTTACTCTTTTCAGCTGTTTTTATTATTTTTTCTAACATTTGCTCTCTATTTACAAAAAGTCTTAAATATGCGCATTTATTGTAGTTACAAACTAAATAACAATACATACACATTGCAGTACATCCTGATGAAGTATATGGCACTAAATAGTCTGATGTTTTATGATTTTCCACAAATTTATGTGTTTTTCTTATTCCTATTATTAGATTTCTTTTTAAATTAGGGAATTCCGAATTCTGTTTTTTTCTTAGCTCTTCTATGTTATTATGATTTTCTATTTCTATTTTGGGTATTTCTTTATATTTTTGCATCAACTCTGCCTGCTTCTTTAATAGTTCTTTTCTACGTTCTGGCGTTATGTAGTGCTTCTGATATTCTTCTGCTGCACCGGCATTATTGTATATATACGGTTCTGAAAGATATACGGACGGTCTATTATCAAATACAATAGACAAATCCTGTAAAACTTCTTCTCCGTCTGCATCTCCAATCTGGAAAATAAACGTTACCATATTACCAACGCACTCATAATCCGCATAATTGGTGTTACCTAAATGATTTAACTGCGCTATTTTCTGTAACGGTTTTAAAGAAACTTTTGTATATGCCATGTTATACCTCAACTTTCTTTGAATATTGAAACCCTGTTGCTTCATAAAATTGTTTTGCGTATATAATGTAGCTAAACTGACGGCTCCCCGGTCTTTTGTAGGCAATCCCCCAATTCACAAGACCATTTTGTAATAATAATCTCACTGTCTGGTTATCCATTTTCAAAACCTTAGCAGCTACAGCTACTGGAATATTTCCGCAATCAACATTTTTTGCCACTGTTACACCGCCTTAATTGCTGCTCTCTGCTAATTCATCAATAATTTTGTAAATCTGTTGTTCCTTTTCTTCTGGGAGTTCATGTCTTAAAAGTCTTGAAAACGCTGTTTCGTGTGCATATCCCAAAGACTCCGACACTTGCCA
>ERZ857693.574-NODE-574-length-55409-cov-10.696481_pt1 | contig 55409 bp, 42 predicted proteins | sample MGYA00519765_ERZ857693 | MGnify/ENA primary metagenome ERZ857693 (study PRJEB31778, sample SAMEA3449354) | human gut metagenome | biome: human gut; feature: human-associated habitat; material: faeces | place: United Kingdom | collected 2010/2012 ... | reverse complement strand
CGTCGATGCAGCGCCAGCCCCCGCCGCCGCGGCGCCTGCCGCACTCCGTGCGGTGCCAGGCGTAGGCACGGGCACCGGCGTGGGAACCGGAACGTGCTCCGCACCGGAAGCATCAAAATAAACATCAGGCTCAGACCAAGCGTCCCCTGTTGGCTCCGGCTCGGACACCGGAGTTTTACGGGACGTTTCAAAGCGCTCCTCGGCACGCGGCATAGGCACAGTTGCCGGTTCTGCCACCGGAGCCGCAAAGTCGTTCTCGAACGGGTTGGATTCCGTAAGAGGCACGACCACCGCATTGCCAGCAGGCATCGTTTCATCCCAGCCCGAATCCGCATCATGTTTTTCAGGCAGTTCAACCGGCTTGGGAGCTGCGACCGTTCCGTTTCGTTGACGACCCTCATACCAGCATTCAAGCTCGTACAAAAGGCCATCCACCGTTGGCCTGGCCTCCTGAGAAGGTCTGATACCGCTCATAATCGCATTGAGTAACGGCGCCTCGTATGAGCGCCGGGCAACAAGCAGTTTTGGATCCATACTCATTTTGGTGCGATAATCTGACCCTCCAAGAGAGTGGGTAAGGTCGAATGGCGTATGCCCCGCGTAAAGTTCATACAGCACGCTGCAGAGTGCATAGATATCAATCGCAGGATTGTTTCTAAGCTCTTCCACGCCCTCCACGTCTGCCGTCAGCATCTCGGGAGGAGCGTAATCTCGCGTGGCCCCACGCATCATGCCCACACGTTGCGTAAAGGCCATGGGGATATCTTGGCATTCTGTGGTCGAATTGCCAAAATCGATCAGGCACGTATCGAAGGCGCCGGCAGCAACCTGCTGAGACAGGCTCATATCCTTGGTGCGAAACATAATGTTATTCGGGGAAATATCGCGATGCACGAGGCGACTGTTCAGGCGCTCGACACCCTGCAAGATCTCCAAGACCGAAATGCCCACTTGCGCCACGACCTCACCCTGAACACCGTCTCCTTCATGAGGCAGATCGGGTACAGCATGCGCCAGCGTGGTGCCCTCGATCCATTCCATAAGGATAAGCGGCTCACCCTTCCACGAACCATAGCCATAGACCTGTGGAAATCCTTTTAGCCTAGATACTGCGAGCTGGTTTTTATATTCTTCGAACAGCATCTCCCTCAGCTCAGAAGACGAGCAATCGCTGTTGGAATCGGGTGCGTTTAACCGTTTGAGGGCAAAAACCTCTTCGTAAAGGTTCACCACCTTGGCAACCGCACCAAAACCACCGTGAAGCGTGCTCCCCGGTTGAAGAAAGAGCATATTAAAACGCGATGCGAGCTCCTGCTCACGCCCGGGCTCCGCAGGAATGCTGGGCGTAAAACCATCAAGCTGCACAACCTCGAGCTGTTCCAAATTATCCATGGCTCCCCCATTGCAATCGTCTGAGCAAAAGTATCACGCAGGCATGCCTGAATATGTTGCGCAACAGGCACGAAAAGGGCTGTCGGATAATTTGCACTGAGAGTACGCCTGCCCTATGCAGGCAAATTGTATGAGGAGGCCACATGACCGCATCAGATATCACTGTCGAACAACTACAGAAACGATGCGCGCCCGGATACCCCATGGGGCCCATAGTGGTGTCCGGAGCTCAGCGCTTTGCAGACACGACATGGTCCGATTTTGCATTTCGGGCCGCAAAGCAAGAGGAGTTGCGCATAACCGTGCGTACGGGACTCGAGGCAATCCAGGGAGGTGTCTTTTTTGGAAAGCGCCTGCGAGCCTTAGAACTAAATCTGCTTCGTCCCGAAGGACCGGCACGCATCTACATAACGGTAGAAGCATGCTCTAGCAACGCAAAGCTCATGGCGTGGCGCTGTGATCTCTCCGGAAACAATGCGACGACCAACAAACAAGTCGAAAGTCTTATGAAGGCCATCGGCAACATTGCAACCGAAAGCACAGCAATGGGAGCGACGACACTCCCCTAGCATAATATGTAAATGGGGCGGCTTTGACCGCCCCATTCTTATAACAAGATGAACCTCTGGCCCTAACAACAAATCCGCCCTCATTTCCTTAAGCAAGAAATGAGGGCGGATGATATAGCTTGCATGCTTACAGTTGATCAACACAAGAATTGGCGAGTCGCTTTACGACCTGGAACCCTCCAAGTTAGCTTAGCCATTCATTTGGTGGTCGTTCAAAGAAGCAAAGGCAAAGATAACCCCGTTCGTTGCAGTTGAAATAAACTCGCTAAAAGTGTCGTGAAGGGCAGCAAACCCGGCAAGTCTCTCATTCTCGTCGTTGGACAAGATGACACCGGCATCGGCCTTGGCCTGCAGCTCGTAAGCATCGCCAACCATATACAGGTAATAAACGGCGCCATCTCTCACGTTTTCTTGTACGAGCGTGAAATACATCATTTTTTCCAAGCGCCTCCCCACCTCAGCAGAATAGATACGAACCACCTGTCGATAATCTGCGGGCAGCATGTCTACATTAACAATGAGCTTATGCTTAAAAAACTGTTCAGATAGGCCTTTGATTACTCCAGCAACCTTTTGAATAGCCATCTCATTGCCATGAAGTAGGAAATGAGAATTAACCTCTTCAGTTCCAAAAACAGGATCGGCATGTGTAACCTTTTGGTAAGCCGCAGCTCCTTCGAGCAAGGACATCTGGTTGCAGCCCGTATCCAAAAACGCTTGCAATGTATCAGTCGGCATAAGATGCGGAGGTTCGACCGGAACGGCCTGATGCTCCGGCGCAACGCCCATCACCGGTTCTCCGCACTTGGGGCAGAACTTGGTACCCGGCTCGAGGGAGGCGCCGCATGCGCCGCAGAACTTTGGCTCCTCGGAGGCAGCCTGCTTTTGAGCAGGGGCAGTCTCCTTTGCGGGTACGGGTTTTTGAGCAGTATTTTCCTTAGTGGAAGGCGCAGTGTCCTGCTCTTCGTCTACGCCGTTGTATCCGTCTTTAAATGCTTGAACAAAAGAACCAAACAGTCCCATGGTGTTCTCCTTTTTTAGATTAGTAGTTGTATACAAGGGAACTAAATCCCATCGTTCCCCTACGAGCGCTTATGGAAAAACAGTTTGTAACAAATAAACGCTGCCACCAGGGCAAACAGAAAGCCTTCCCAGTTGCCTCGGATGAGCGCCGTAAGGCCGATGAGCAGCATTGCCAAAGCCCCCACGACGCCAATGAGCACCCAGTTGGCGGCAAAGTAAACAGAAGGCCCACGCCTCCTGTGCTCAGAAAAGGACATCTTGCTCGGCGAGTACGCGCCATGTCCACCCTTTTGCCTTCTCGAATCATATTGAGGACGCCAAGAACCGCTTCCAGCCATTCTTCTTACCTTCTTCCTATCAGAACGAGCAACCCGCCGTCCTCGTTACATCCAATGACTCATTACGTAGTTCTCAAAGCGCTGGCCGTCAGCCGGAACCAAGCGAATGCGAACAAGCTTTCTGGTGCCCATAATCTTGAGCGTATAGCAACGCTTCCCAAACTCGGTCCAACGCTCAAAATCTCGAACGTGGCTACCCACGCGGATGATGCGCTCGACCTCTTGAGCCGGGCCAACCAACGCAGAAATAGGATCTTCCATGGCACGCTTAATCTGCTCGGTGCGCGGCTCCCTAGTGCGGAGCTTAATGTAGTTGGGATAAAGACCCATATGGCAAATCATGCCATCGACATCGGCGCCGATAAACGACTCATCGGCATCGGAATAGCCTGCCGCCTTACCGTAAGCGCCCTGCGCCAGCCCAGAAACCTTATTAAACAACCCCATGGTCATCACCCGTCTGCTTAAACTTACCTACTTTCTAAAGAACGGCAACCCGCCCTTTTTGACATTGTCAGCGAGAATCGCGTCAATCTGTTGCGCAACATCGGCAGGAGCCGTAATTCCCAGTGCCTCGAGCGCGCGGGGCCCGCAGTAACGGGCGCATTCGTGCTTAAGGGCGCCCTGGTTCTCGAGCTTAACTTTGGAAAGAACCTTGCCCATAGCGGCGTGCATGTCTTCGCGATTCACTCCGTAAACCGCTAGATACGAAAGAACCAGCGCCAAACGATCAAACGATCCCTGCCTGCCGCGCGAATACTTTAAAGCAAGCTGAGCGCAGGCTTCGAAGACAGGCAGCCAACAGGTGTCCGACATTGCAGCCATGGCAAAGGCAAAATCGCCAAGGTCTTTGCAACACCCCAAAACACCCTGGGCGAAAGCGTCGCAGATCCTATCTCGATCACGGCCCTCAACGTCGGAAAAATCGACAGCCCCACGGTAGCTTTTTAGGATATCCGGGATTCCCTGATATGCCCTGAAATCCGCACTCGCCTGAGAAGCCCTCCCCAACTCCGCAAGTGTCAGTGCGAGCATGCCCTGGCGGCCAAGCACCGCCGCGTTCGCAGCCCGGGAATAGCCATAAAGAGCGCGCAACGTCCTAAGGTCTTCTTTTGACAGATTCAAAGGATCGATTCCATCCGTAAGGCCTTGCGAAGCAGTGCTCATCGTTTTTACCATGGGCGGGCAGCACACCAACTTGTTACTAGGAGCCGCCTTAGCTAGGGATTCAACAAGCTCGCGAAGTATCGAGGTTGCCTTATCGCTGTGGCAACTTAGCAGGAAAGCAACATATAGGGACGTAGTGTCGGTATAACCTATGGCAAGCGCCTTATGAGTAGGGAATCCTTCCCTACAGCAGATTTTATACAGATCCGACGCAGCCTCTACGCTCTCGACGTGGCCCAAGCCAAACGAGAACATGGTTCCCATGTCTTGCTCGCGTCCATGGTCGCTCAGCCATACAAGACCACGCGGAAGTTCTCCAACCTTGGCATACGGAGCGCGAGCAGCGATGACCCCCCAAATGCCATTAATCTCCTTCGGGGCAACAACGCACACCGCCGTCACCGCCGCCTCGACGGCAGATTCGTAAACATCGAGCGAATGGGTGAACCCGTTGACATAGGCAATCACAGCCGTCGATAGCTTCACGCGATCAAGAGCAAAGGCCGCTTGCAGGGCCCCAGCGGCAAAGCGTCCAAGCTCGCCGTCGGGACCAGCTTCCTCCAGCGTACACTTGCGAGCCGCAGCAGATTTAGAGAACAGATCCAGCAAATCGATAATCTTCTGAACGTCCGATACCTCGCCCGGCGCAAACAGCCACGAAGAATCGCCGCCGCACTGAAGAATTGCCAAAAGGTCGAGACCGGCACGCGAACAAGATTCGCATAGCGAGCTCAACTGTTTGGGGAAGTCCTGCGGCGTCACCGAGGCATCGGAAAGCAGACGCGATACCGTAGCGGCCGCGACGGCGCACACGCCCTCGCGCCTCTCGGCATCCATTCCGCCTACACGCCGCAGCAGATAGCTCAAAACAGGGATGAGCACGCCAAGACCCATATCCGCCAGCGTATCGAGCGAATCTACGAGCTGATTGGTAAGTTGCGCGTTTGTTGCCTCGTCGGACGAAGCCTCTGCAAAGGAGAGTGCACGTAGAAGCCTGCCCGCGTCCGCATCCGGCTCGCTCTTTCCAAGCAATGCCCACAAATCATGGGCATCGTCCAGTGCGCCCAACATGAATTTAGCCGTCGTGTGCTCCTGGACAAAACTGCAGAAATCCGCGAGGCGCTTGGGGTTCAGCGAATAGGAAAGCTCGACAAATCCCAGATATCCGTCAACACCTGCGTAGGACCCATTGCTATCCGGGTTATGCGGATCAAAGACGATCCAACCACTTGTCACGTAATCCGGAGCCGCCGCGATGGCCTCGGCAGAAGCGTTGATGATATCGCCCGATGCCTCGGTTGCATCATCGGCACCCAGCACAAAGGAAATTTGGCGTGACAAACGCAGCGGCAAGGCATAAGAAATGGCTCCGATAATCTGAGCCGCCTCCTCCGCCGTGGCAACGACAACAAGCTGTTTGCCGCCCATCTTTGCTGCAAAGAGCTTTGCCAGCAGCTCCCCCATGGAGTCCGCCATGTCCTCGTCCTCGAGCCATTCGCAGGCTTCATCAAAAGTGACTTTGCCAGCGGGGGCCAAATCTACGCGCGGCAGATAGTCGGGCTTCTCCGCGCTCTGAACTTCGGGCCCCATCTGCGAACGCAGCACAGACGAACCTATGAGCTCAATGGGTGCAAACGACATATCAGCCCAGGGAACAAGAAACGACTGGCGCAACATATTGCCCGAACGCCCCTGCGGCCCCATGTAGTCGTGAGGCAGCCGGGTGTTGTTGCAGTATAGACAGTAGTCCCCATCGAGCGGATGATAGCCAAAGATAGAGAAGCCCAAATCGTGCGGAACAGGGTCGACAAACAGAGCGTTATAACCCTGAGATGAACCGGCTGCGGGAATAGACGGGAGCTTCTCGTCGTATGAGAAGACCTGGAAGCCATCGGAGGTCCCCTCTATGCCGCGGCGACACGAGGTATAGATAATCTGGTGAGCAGCCATGTTCTACTCCTTGGTAATAAGGTGATTCTTGGCCATAATCCACAGCAGGGGATCCTCCACGCGCAGCGGACGAGGGCGCTTAACCGAGCCACTCTCGTCCGGAGCATTATGCAGGCCCAGGGCGGACACGCCAAAGAAGGCAACATCGCGGAAATTACTCTGAACACTCGAGACGATGGCGCCCTCATCCCAGTTTTCGAGCAGCGCACGCAGCTCGGCATCGACGGCCTGCTGATCCGCCTCGACAAAAGCACCGTGCTTAGCGTGTGGGCTCGGCTGTTGAACGGTAACCGCCGCGCCACAAATGGGCGTCAGCTGGTCAAACTTGGAGAAAGCGATGGCCACGGGCACGTCGATGGCATCCCCCTCGCGGATGCCGCGCGCCGTGCGGATAAGCGTCGTGATGGCGCTGAGCACACCTTCGAAACCCGTCGTGCCCTGAACACCGCGGAGGCTGCTCGTAAGGTCCGTCTCGCCCGCCGCCTCGAGCTGCTCCCGAATGCCGGCAATCTGGAGCGGGTCAACAAGGAAGATGATGCCGCGCGCATGCTGCAGGTAACGGTTGACCGTGGCAACGGCCTGCGGGTCCTCCAGGTCTTCGCCGGCGGCGTCGAAGAACGAAAGCGTAAATGCCTTTTTGCGGCCACGAGACGCCTCGGTATAGTTCCACGTGTAGATGAGCGGCATCTTGTCCTTGCGGTCGCCACCGCCCAGCGCGCGTGACGTTGCCTCGAGCGTATGCTGCTCCTCGAACAGCGGCTTGTACTTGGTCTCTTGGTACAGCTCACGGCAGTTATAAAGACCGTCCATGGTAAGGAACGGGTTTACACCGGCATCCATGACATGCCCGACGCGGCGCGTGAGCTGGTCGATAAGCACGGTAATGTAATGGCTCTTGCCCGAGCCGCGCGTGCCCACGATAGCGATGATCTCGTTGTTGCCGTCAATCGAAGACTGCGGCAGCGGACTGTGACACGAAGGGCAGATGGGCACGGGCGTGTTGGAGTGGCATACATCGCAGCACACGGAGCCGCCACCAAAGTGGCCCTGTTTTTGGGGCTTAAAGACGTGTCCCACGGGTCTGGGCCGCGGCCATCCGCGAAACGTCGAGTACTTCTCGTCCACCTCGGGAGCAGACCCCGAAGGGCCGGCGTCGCACTGGCGATTTGTGCAGCGATACTCTACGGCATCGGCCCCGAACTGCTCAAAGCAAAACGGACACACAATGCTGCTCGACGAGAAGGACGGTACGCCAGAAGGCGTAGCAGCCGATCCGAATAATGACGAAAAGAAACCCATAATGAAAACCCTTTACTGAACGAGATAACCGGAAGAGGTAATGTAGGCGTCCTCCACAGACTTAATGCCCGAAGCGGGAAACGCCTGGATAGATATCTTCTTGGCCTTGGGCAACGTAACCGTGATGCTGTAGGTTCCATCGACCTCGACGGGACCAAACTCCTCAAGCGTTACGGAATCGACCGATAACGCGGGCGACAGGTTGCCGATGCAATAGGCGATCTTTGTCTTAGGCAACGTGAAGAAGCCGCCCTCTTGGGCCGAAAACGTAAACGTAGACTCCCGGGGACCAAAAAGCTTCTTGCTATCCGTGCGCTCGTAACATACATGCGCATGACGACGCTCAAAAATCTGCTGCGCAGGATCCGAGAACTCAAAGCTGCCCACACTGCCCTTACGCGAAAAGACCGAGACGTAAAGCCTCTGTCCGTCGGGTGCCGGCACGGTCAGACAGCCATCGCGCTCCCAGTTTTTCTTGGAAACGGGTCGCGGCTGGCACGAGGAGTCCGAAAGGTCGTCCACAAAGCTCGTCTCACTCACAGCAACACTAAATCCCGTCACTGCGCGGTCCTTTACCGAGACATAGATAAGCAGCTTGCCGTTTGCCTCCTCGATGGAGTCGATACTCACCTTGCCGCCGTTTGACACACGAGCCTTGGCGCCCACGATAGCGGAGCTACCGCAAACCGTGGCCGCAAAGAAGTAAAGGACATCATCGCTCTTCCAGGTGAGCGTGCCTTTGCCCGGCCCGGCAACGTTCACGCTCACAACTTCAAAGTCTCGCTCGAGCGAGGCCACATCGGACGTCGACCCCGGCTGGGGAATGGATTTGGCGTCCACGGAGCCAAAGAAACGCACCTCGGCGCCAACATCCTCCCACTCAAGATCAAAGACGCCTTCCGCGCCCTTATGAGCACGCGAGACAAGACCGTCTACGTAGCGTGTAGCATCGAGCGGGGTCGCCTCGAATGTCTGCGGATGCGTCTGGCGACGGCCCAAGCCAACGATATCGAAGGAGGCACTCATCTCGTAGTGATACGTCACGCCGTCCGTAAGGCCGCCGATAACGTAGTGACCACCAGATGGGACGGTAATGGGGTCCCCGCCATCGAGCGGCGTGATCTGAACGGTCGCACTCGACGGCAGCGGCTTCCAAGACACCTCGATCTGTTCATGCGCCGGCATAAAGCGCACGTCCGTAAGGTCGGGCGCAAGAGCGATAACCTCGCTCGTAGCAGGCTGGGAACGCACACCGACGCGTACGACAACCACCTTGTATGTCAGCGCACACCCCTGGGGAGCATGCTCGTGGGTATATGAGGGCTGATCAGTCGTGCCAAGGAGCTGATCGCCGGAAGAACCGTCACCCTCGACAACGTAGACCTCGTACACAAGCGCACCACGAGAACGGCTCGGCTGCCAAACAAGGCTTACGGTCAAAGTCTCGGCATTGCCGCGAGCCTCCAAGTTGGAAACCGACTGCGGGGCGTGCGACGCAAGGAACGAACGAGCAGCGGCATGGTCGGCGCAGCGGGCGAGCGCCTGCTCACAGAGCTCGGCGGCCTCCTCCACATCTGCCGTCCCCTGAGCTTGACGCACGAGATCGTCCGCCTCGGTTACGCCCGAAGAAACTTCTGCCTCACGCGCCTTTAGATAGGCAGCATCGACGCCCGGTACGAGCAAGGCGCGCCTTAAGAGCCCATCCGCCTCCGCAAAGCGACGCTCCGCAATGGCGGACGTGAGCTTGGCACCCAAATCGCCCGCGGCAGCCTGGAGCTGAGCGACTTTTGTGTCGACCTCGGCAACGCGGGGCAAGGACGGCCACGCCGAGCGCGCCTGAGCGAGATTTGCCTTCGCACCCTCAAAGTTGAGCCAGCCCGCAAGCTTATCGGCGGCGTCGCACAGGCGCTCCGCATCCTCGATGGCCGCACCCAAAGGCGCACCGCAACCGGGGCAGCGATCGTTGGTGTTGGGGTATTTCTTGTGGCACGAGGGGCACTCGAGCATAAGCGGCAAACCGCAGCGACCGCACGTGGCAGCAGACTTGTCGTTCATATGACCGCAGCGGCACTGAACGAGCGAGTCGAGCTCTGCATCTCGCTCAAGCGAAATGCCCTTCTTTTTGCAGTGACCAACGAGCAGGGAACGCGCCTCGGTCTTGTCTGCCACAAAGGGAGCAAGAGCCTCAACGGCCGCACGTTGCTGCTCGACCCTTAAGCTGTTGTCCGAGAACGATGCGCGCTCGTCGAGCTCATCAAAGACACGGGTGAGCTTAAGGCGATTGAGGCATGCGTCGTACTCTTTACGAGCGTCGTCTGTGCCAAAGGCCTTGCGGCACAGGGCCTCAAGACTCGCCGCGGCCGCCTGCTCGGGCGTGTTGGCACGGAACGACCCCGCCACCCGCTTTGCCTTCGCAAGCAGGTCTGCGCTCGGGGCGCGATAGGGGTCGGCGCAGCCGTCGGGGCAGGCAAAGTCATACAGGTCGCTCTTGCCCAGGGCAATAAGATCCGTCTCCTTTTTATAGCCCGCCCAACCAGGAAGCTTATCTTCCATGTAGCGTTTGTAGACATCGTTTGATCCGTCGTTGGTAGATGCGGTGGCACCGCCCTCGGCAACCGTGTACTTAAGCTCGGCAGCACGCTTGCGCACAAGGGCCTCGTCCACCTGATACTCGACGCCAAAGTGGGTTTTCTTAATGCGCTTCTTGGTCTTGTTGCAGATAAGATCCAGCTGGCCGGCGGAAATCTGATTGTTTTCCGCCGCCGCCTCGAGTACCGGATCGAGCGCGCCGTTCACAACCTTGAGAGCATTCGCCGCGATGGCAGAGACCTGGGCCTCGTTGCCATCGGCAAACGCTTTCTCCATGTTGGGAACCTCGCCCAAAAAGCGCTTGTAGATAATCTGGTCCGTACCGCGCGAGGCCTTGGGGCCCCACACCACACGCGCATCCGCAAGCAGCTGCCGGAGCTTTTCCTGTGAAGGAACGGGGTCAAGCGGCGCGCCGACGACGAGTAGCAAGTTGAGTTCTTGTTCCATAAATAGGCTCCCTAAATGCTGATGCCAGATCCGCTCGAGATGGAGCGGCCGATGCTCGAGAACGCGGTGCCGAGTTCGGAGAAGTCGAAGAGGCCCGCGTAGCTATCGGAGGTGGAAATCTTCTTGAGGAACTCGAGATCGGCACGAGGGGTACCGATACAGATGATGCGCACGCCGTCCTCTTTGAGCGACCTGGAGTTATTGAGCGCAGAATCGTACGTGTCAGCCCAAAAATCATCCGTTAGAATAAGAACAATATCCGACACATCATCTTTCTTAACGCCCCCGCGCCAAGAAATATATTCGTTCAAGGGATCAACGTTGGAAGCGGTGAGGTCACTGCCGCACTCAGTCGCTTCGAGAGAATAGAAACCAGACTTCGAGCTTATTTCCCATTCTTGATGATTGAAATCAGGAGATTCGAGAAGATCCTTATTGATGAGACAACGGTTAAACAGTCCCGCACGCGTGTACTTAACAATACCCGCATAATCGTCACTCGGCTCACACACGACCTTAGAGGAGTCCGCAAAGTACATCAAACCGACCTGGACGCCCGATCCGTCGACAGAGTCGAGGAAGGAGTCGACCGCTTCCTCCGCGGCGGCAAAACCCTCGCCGTACATACAGGCTGAGACTTCGACGCAGATCATCACCCGGGCATCGACAAAGCCATGGCCCTCGCCCTCAGCATCGTTGTCCGTCGGCGCGTTCAGGAAGCGCGAGAGGTCGGACTCGACCTCGGCGCGCTGGACCTCGAGCGCCCTGCCCGAGGACGCGAGCGCTGCGCCCACCTCGATGGTGGCGTTCTCGGTGTAGGAATACGAGACCTTGACGTGCGTCTCGCGCCCGCGCTCGCCCGGAATCTTTGGGACCACGTACTTGCCCACGACCGTGTTGTTGAGCGGCGCGGGGTCGTCTCCCTGCAGGAGGTAGATCTCGAGCGAGCCCGGACGGCCCGGCGTGGCGCGCACGGCGTACTCGCGGCTATTGGTGGCGGGGATGGGCGTGTTCTTGCCGATGATGGTGGAGTTTACGTAGCGCGAACGGTCCTCGCTCTCCGCGATCATGCCCATGGAGTGCGCCGTGCAGTCCACCAGCTTGGGGAGGGCGCCCAGCGAGAAGCGCGGGGCGGCGGCAGGAGCGCCGGGGAGCGAGAACGTGGTGCCGCACTTCTGGGCCGCGTACACGGCGGCGCCCAGGGCCACGGCCTCGTCGGGGTTGACGTTGCCGCCGATGGGGCCGCTGCCCACCTTGCCGGTGAGGTACTCGCGCACCTGCGGCATCTTGGTGGAGCCGCCCACGAGGATGTAGCCGTCGACCTGCGCCCACGTAAGCCCCGCCTCGCGCAGCGCCTCCTCGCAGCAATCCGTCGTGAGCGTCAGCAGGTGGCGCGTGGCCTCCTCGAAGTCCCCGCGCGTCACCTCGATGGTTCCGGAAACCGATTCCGCCATAACGCGGGCACGCGTGCGGGCACGGTTCGTAAGGTCGCGCTTGACCTGCTCGGACACGACGGCAAGCGTATTGATGTCGGAGGGCGTGAGGTCCGACTCGACATCGTCGCGGTCCAGCCCCCTGGCGTCGCAAAGCTGGTCCAGGATAAAGTCCGAGAGGGCGCTGTCCCACTGGCGGCCGCCCAGCTGGTGATTGCCCGTGGAGGACAGGACGCGGATCTCGCGCCCCGAGAGCCTGGCCACCGTGACGTCGAACGTGCCGCCGCCCAGGTCGTAGATGAGGATCGTGCGATCGCCGGCGGCGTCCGCGCTCATGAGTCCGTAGGCGTAGGCGGCGGCCGAGGGCTCGTTCAGCGTGCCCAGGGCGCGCACGCCCGTGCGCCGCAGGGCCTCGAGCGTGGCCTCGCGCTGGGGCGCCTCAAAGTACGCGGGCACCGTCACCACCGCGGAGTCGATCTGGACGCCGTTGGCGGCAGAGATATCCGCGATGAGGTTGCGCAGGAACATGGAGCTCAGCGTGGTGGCGTCGAACTCGCAGCCGCGCAGGCACTCCACGTAACCGGCATTGCCCATATTCGTCTTGTAAAAGGAGGCCACATTGGCATCGCCCATGAGCTGGGCCTCCTTGGCCGCCTCGCCGCAGACGGCCGAGCCGTCCTCGGCGACGGCCACCACGGAGGGCGTCGTGTGCTCGCCGGACGAATTGGGGAGGATCTTGGGCTCGCCGTCCGCACCCACGCACGCAACGGCGCTAAACGTCGTCCCCAGATCGATACCTACCGCGATACCCATATCGTCTCCCTCAACTCGTCTGTCTTCTTAGTGTCTTAAAGCACCATCTGCATGGCCGTGGCCTTGGAGCGCGCCTCGCGAATCTCGTCCTCGGTAAGGCCGCCCCCATAAAAGAGGCTCCCTAAATGCTGATGCCGGATCCGCTCGAGATGGAGCGGCCGATGCTCGAGAACGCGGTACCGAGCTCGGAGAAGTCAAAGAGGCCCGCGTAGCTATCGGAGGTGGAAATCTTTTTGAGGAACTCAAGATCGGCATCAGGGGTACCGATACCGATGATGGTCACACCGTCCTCTTTGAGCGACTTGGAGTTATTGAGCGCAGTAGCGTACGCGCGCCCGCGCCAAAAACCGTCCGTTAGCACAAGAACAATATCCGACGTATCACCTTTCTGAAAACCGCCGCGCCAAGAAACAAATTCATCCAAGGGGTCAGCGGCATTGCCTCCGCCACACGACTGCGCTTCGGGAGAATAGAAACCAGAATGCATGCTTTCAAGATATGCATCATTGTCGTAATGGGACGTATCCCGACAGTCGTTGAGAAAATCCTCGTTATACAGTCCCGCACGTGTGTATTTAACAACATTTGCGTAATCGCAGTTCGGCTCGCACGCAATACAGGACCGATCCGCAAAGTACATCAAACCGACCTGGACGCCCGATCCGTCGACAGAGTCGAGGAAGGAGTCGACCGCTTCCTCCGCGGCGGCAAAACCCTCGCCGTACATACAGGCTGAGACTTCGACGCAGATCATCACCCGGGCATCGACAAAGCCATGGCCCTCGCCCTCAGCATCGTTGTCCGTCGGCGCGTTCAGGAAGCGCGAGAGGTCGGACTCGACCTCGGCGCGCTGGACCTCGAGCGCCCTGCCCGAGGACGCGAGCGCTGCGCCCACCTCGATGGTGGCGTTCTCGGTGTAGGAATACGAGACCTTGACGTGCGTCTCGCGCCCGCGCTCGCCCGGAATCTTTGGGACCACGTACTTGCCCACGACCGTGTTGTTGAGCGGCGCGGGGTCGTCTCCCTGCAGGAGGTAGATCTCGAGCGAGCCCGGACGGCCCGGCGTGGCGCGCACGGCGTACTCGCGGCTATTGGTGGCGGGGATGGGCGTGTTCTTGCCGATGATGGTGGAGTTTACGTAGCGCGAACGGTCCTCGCTCTCCGCGATCATGCCCATGGAGTGCGCCGTGCAGTCCACCAGCTTGGGGAGGGCGCCCAGCGAGAAGCGCGGGGCGGCGGCAGGAGCGCCGGGGAGCGAGAACGTGGTGCCGCACTTCTGGGCCGCGTACACGGCGGCGCCCAGGGCCACGGCCTCGTCGGGGTTGACGTTGCCGCCGATGGGGCCGCTGCCCACCTTGCCGGTGAGGTACTCGCGCACCTGCGGCATCTTGGTGGAGCCGCCCACGAGGATGTAGCCGTCGACCTGCGCCCACGTAAGCCCCGCCTCGCGCAGCGCCTCCTCGCAGCAATCCGTCGTGAGCGTCAGCAGGTGGCGCGTGGCCTCCTCGAAGTCCCCGCGCGTCACCTCGATGGTTCCGGAAACCGATTCCGCCATAACGCGGGCACGCGTGCGGGCACGGTTCGTAAGGTCGCGCTTGACCTGCTCGGACACGACGGCAAGCGTATTGATGTCGGAGGGCGTGAGGTCCGACTCGACATCGTCGCGGTCCAGCCCCCTGGCGTCGCAAAGCTGGTCCAGGATAAAGTCCGAGAGGGCGCTGTCCCACTGGCGGCCGCCCAGCTGGTGATTGCCCGTGGAGGACAGGACGCGGATCTCGCGCCCCGAGAGCCTGGCCACCGTGACGTCGAACGTGCCGCCGCCCAGGTCGTAGATGAGGATCGTGCGATCGCCGGCGGCGTCCGCGCTCATGAGTCCGTAGGCGTAGGCGGCGGCCGAGGGCTCGTTCAGCGTGCCCAGGGCGCGCACGCCCGTGCGCCGCAGGGCCTCGAGCGTGGCCTCGCGCTGGGGCGCCTCAAAGTACGCGGGCACCGTCACCACCGCGGAGTCGATCTGGACGCCGTTGGCGGCAGAGATATCCGCGATGAGGTTGCGCAGGAACATGGAGCTCAGCGTGGTGGCGTCGAACTCGCAGCCGCGCAGGCACTCCACGTAACCGGCATTGCCCATATTCGTCTTGTAAAAGGAGGCCACATTGGCATCGCCCATGAGCTGGGCCTCCTTGGCCGCCTCGCCGCAGACGGCCGAGCCGTCCTCGGCGACGGCCACCACGGAGGGCGTCGTGTGCTCGCCGGACGAATTGGGGAGGATCTTGGGCTCGCCGTCCGCACCCACGCACGCAACGGCGCTAAACGTCGTCCCCAGATCGATACCTACCGCGATACCCATATCGTCTCCCTCAACTCGTCTGTCTTCTTAGTGTCTTAAAGCACCATCTGCATGGCCGTGGCCTTGGAGCGCGCCTCGCGAATCTCGTCCTCGGTAAGGCCGCCCTTGACCTCGACCTCGACCTCGCAGGACTGACCAGACGTAGGCTCAACGGCGCGAACGTCGAGGATGCCCTGCTCGCTCAAAATAAACGTCACGTCAATAGGAGAGCCCTTAGGCAGGTTGGTGCCCGAAAGGTCGATGGAAGCAGACGCAAGAGCGTCACGGTCCTTCTCGACCTTCTCCTGCTCGGCATCGTTCTCATAGACCTGAACGAGAACGGACGTCTGCCCGGCCTCGGACGTACCAAAGCGCTGGGTGTTTTCGAAAGCGCCCTTCTCGGGATCAATCTTCTGGTTCTTAAGAATCAGGTTGAAAATACAGGGGGTACCCGAGTCATCCAGCGCCTCAACGCCATAGCTCTTCGACGTGACAACGGAGATCTTGATGGCAGAAGCCGCGTCCTCGGGATTGACGAACGTCATTGCCAGGTTGTTGGCACCGACGTTCTGCTGCTGCTTAACTTCCTGCGTCTGCTGGTCGACAACCTCAACCGTCTCCTCGGAAGTGCCCTCCTGCTCGGCCTTGTGATACAGCATGCTGGCGAGCTGGGCGGCGTAGCGGGCAGCGCCCTTGGCAACGGCCTCATCGGGATCGTTAATAGCCTGCTCAAGCTCGGGGAATTCCTGCTTGAGGCGATCGGCGACCTGACGCATACGCGTGGAGCCGCCTACGAGCAGGATTTTGGTGGGGTTATGGCCCTTAGCCTTAGCACCATCCAAGCAGGTACGCATGATGTCGATGGTGCGGGAGAGCAAATCGGACGTCATATCGTTAAAGTCATCGATGGTAAGGCTGATCTTTTGGGGGCGACCCGTAAAGTTCAGAACCGCGTTTGCGCTGTCCTTGGACGTAAGGGCAAACTTGAGCTTCTCGGCTTCGCCTTGGAGCTGCTGGTCGGCATACTCGTCAAACACGTCCTCGTCCGCACCCGTTTTATCACAGAACTCATCCTTGAGGTACGCAACAATAGCAGCATCCCAGTCACCGCCGCCCAAGTTTTTGTCGCCTTGGTTGCAGACGACCTCGATGTTCTTGGAGCCCTCGCTATGGCTAAACGAAACCGCGGAGACATCGAAAGTACCGCCGCCCAGGTCGTAGACGATAACGTCCTCGTCTTTATCGCTCTTGTCGCAACCATAGTTGATGGCGGCAGCAACCGGCTCCTGCACCGTGCCGTACACGTTAAGGCCGGCAATCTTTGCCGCAGCGAGCGTAGCCTGCGTCTCGGCATCACCAAAATAAGCAGGAACGGTGATGACGCAACCATCGTAGCCCATGGGCATGTTCTGAGAAGCATCGAAGGTGAGCTTCTTGAGCACATAAGCAGAAATCTGCTCGGGGGAGTAGGTCTCGCCGTCAACGGTGATTGCAACGGGGTTGTCGCCGATGATGCGCTTAACAAAAGAGGCCGTGAAATCGGGGTCGATCAAAGCATTGTCCTTGGCAGGCTGACCCACGTCGTACTTGGAGGGGTCATCCGGATCAAAGTGCACCACAGAGGGCGTGGTGTTGGAGCCCTCGGAGTTCTTGACCACCACCGGGTTACCCGTCTCGTCGATGTAAGAGAGGCAAGAGTAGGTGGTACCCAGGTCGATGCCGATTACCGTTGTCTTCTCGTCACTCATGATTATTTCCTTCCTTTAATGGTGACTAAACCGAATGAGACGATTAGGTTCCTTGCCTACTCGTCGTCTTTGTCTAATTGCTGCTCGGGCTCGACGTAGCCCTTTTTATACGTATACGCACGGACAAACGCCGGATCGAGAACAAACCCCGAAAGCTCATAGCCCGGCGACAGGACCTCGATAATGACGCCGCGCTTTTCAGAGTCGCCCGTCAAGGTGCGTGGCATAGCCAGCGTATGACGGCCACTCTCAAATCGATCTCCCGGTTCAGGCGCAAACGAGTTGACGCCGAAATCGCAAAGGACCTCAACGAGCATGTCGCGATAGACGGAAAGATCCTCCGCCTGCTGCTGAGCCGCATCCCCCTCAACGGTGCCAAGATAGGCCAGCGTCTTGTTCATGGCGTCGACCACCGACGTCACGCGCTTAAGCAGGGGCGTGGTGATCTTCTCGTACACACCGGAGCGATAGCGCTCAATTTCCGCACTGTTGTTCTTGAGCACTTCCTCCTCAAAGGTGGTGCGATCGATCTTCTGGCGAAAGAGCCCCGTTAGCTGAGTAATACCCTCATCCAATGCATCGAGACGACGCGCCAGCTCCTCGGCAGGCATAACGGGAGTCGGCTCGCTAACTTCGACATCAGCAGTGGCATTCGCGTCGCAATCGCACTTCCCCTCCTCGACGGCTGCGTCGTCGGTGGCAGGCGTCTCAGTCTCAACGGGCTCGGCCGACTCCGCAGCAGGCTCAGCAGTCTCAACGGATTCGCTTGCGCACCCCACCTCATTGCATACAGGTTCTTCGGGTGCGACGTCCTCAAACGAGGGAACAAAAACATCGTCAGTCATGTGCGTCTACCTCTTCTTCCTTCGATCGATCTCGAGCTGCTGGGCATAAGAAACAGCGTTCTCAACGGGGAGGGAAATCGCCGTGGCAAACGTCGGGTCCGCCTGCCCCGCAATCCATGCAAACGGCTCGACAACGCCCTTGGGATCGTAAGCGCCGGCGAGACGCTCGTGACCAACGGCAGAGGCTGCAAAGAAGCGATACGAGCGGAAACTCGCCTTAAGCGACGTCAAGAAGTTACCCATGCCATATTCGAGCAGGACATCGCGAAGCACGGCATCCTGTGCGTCGGCGACAGGACACTCGGGATTTGCAGCAAGATACGCATCGCAGGCGGCCTGTCCGATTTTTTCATCCAAGCCCGGAAGATCCGCCTTGCTCAGCACCACGGCAAGGGGCATGGTGAATCTGCCCTGACGATCCGGCTTGGCAACGCTTTTGACTTTCTCGATCAAGGAAGCCAAGACATCGTCGGGGTTCGAGCGGCCAGAAACGGCGGCATCCGTTGCCGAAAGCCCTTCCTCGAGCTCGCTTGCCAAATCCGGAATGCTCATGGGATCCACCAGCAGCACGGCGCCTTCGGCGTATGCGTACTGAAGCTGGTCCTCGTGCTCGTCGTTATTAAGGAAGGTCTCACCGGCGACGTCGTAGAGATGGATTAGACGGTCGGGGTCGAGCCCGTCTTTGCGGACAAAGACGCTCAGCGAGAATGCGGAGGCGCGTTTGACGTCGGAGTCCTCACTCGTCATGCTCGCATCGCCCGATTGATAAATCTTCTCGAGCTCGGAGAAGAGCCCTCGCTTGTCATCATCGAGAAAATCGGTGTCATAGCCCTCCTTGGCTGCGCGGTCGAGCACAAGGTCGTGGGCAAGTGCCGCAATGTAGGAGGTCTTTCCTACCGAACGGCCGCCAACAACGGGAATAGACATCGTCCTGGCCTCACCCGAAGCGACCGAATGGGCGCAATTGGGATTAGGGCAGCACTGCTCCAAGTCAGAGCGATGGATGGTCGATCCATCGGGTCCCTTGGCAGACGCAAAGAAGGTGCACGGGAGCTTTTGGCCGCACTCGCACACGTGCGTATAGAAGCCGAACGTGTTGGGACGAAGGTAGGAATGGACCTTGCCGCACTTGGGGCAAACATACCCAGGGGTCGGCCAAACATGCTTGCACTGCTCGCAGACAAACTCCATCTTGCGCGTTTTGCGATACCAAGCATCCAATGCGCGCGAGAGACCAAAGAGGATGTAAACGAGCACCATTACGACCATGATTACGGCCGAATGGATGAATGCAAAGATTACCGTTCCCGCAACGCCCGCAACAAGAAACGAGAGGAAACAGATGCCCCACAGGACCTTGTGGATAAAGCCGCCGTTGTAGAGCTCGGTAATTAATTCCCCACGCGTAACCCTGTTAAGGACGATCGCCTCTCGAATCGTCGCTCCAAGATCAGAGAAACCCTTATCGAGCCAGTACTCAGCACGAGAAGGCTCGGGCGGCAAAAGAGCAGCCGTCTGGTTATAGCGCTCGTCAGTCAATGCCATAATCGCTAGCTCCTGTTCGAATCAATCGCGTTTTTCTTAAATGCAGCCGCGTAATTCTTGAAGGCCTTAAAAACGCCATATGCGCAGAAGCTCAGAATGATCGCGCCAAGAACAAAGGTAATCTGGGCTTGAAAAGTCCTCACGATCGCGTAGATGACAGCCAAAAGGAACAGAACGGCAACAATTCCAAATAACGCCATGCTTGTCTCCTCCTACTTCCTAAAAATGTTGACCAGCAGGTAAGCAGCGATGATTACGCCGAGACCGATGTATGCCTTCTGTAGACCAGCGATCACGAGAACCAAAGCAACGGCAGAAAGGACGCAAGCTATTTGTCCCAAGCGCTTGTCTGACTCGTATTGCGTCGGCGCGATGGGTGCAGAAGCAGCGGTGCTTCCGCCCGCAGAGGAACCCGAAGCCGTTCCAGCACCAGGCGTGGGGCTGGGCGCGGGAGTAGGAGCAGGGCCGGAGGACGTCGCCGCGCTGGCCCCGGATGACGAGTCAGAACCAGAATCAGAAGATGACCCTGTTCCGGAATCCGCCGAAGAGCTCGTCGAGCCAGACGTACCTCCTGTCTGAGCGGCTCCGCAATAAGGGCAAAAAGCCATGCTGTCGGGAATTGTTTTTCCGCAAGCCACGCATTGCATGTGAACTCCTTACACGTTCGCTATTAACCACGAAATCTTGGAAGAATGAACTTTGTAATGACAAACAACGCCGCGATGACGGCAACTACGATGCCCGCAGTCTTCAGGAAGCCAAAGATGATATCGCCGTAGGTGTCGAGGATGAACTTGCCGATCATAAAGACGCCAAAGGGCAGCAGGATAACGGTGCCCCAGCCAACCTCGTCGATCAGGCCCTTCGAAGCCGCCGCGCCAACCTGAGCCGCGGCCTCGGCAGAGGGGCCGGAACCATCCTGCGAGTCCGTTGAAGAGTCATCGCTAAGGCTTTCTCCCCTAGCAACCTTTCTCCAAAGCCTGCCGTCCATGCGGGTGGGCACATCGTCGTCCCCCATACAGCGGCTAATATAGACGCCATACCTATCGCAATAGTCGGCAAGCGCGTAAGCTACCTTGCTGTAATTGTCCGATCCGTAATCGGCCCAGTACAATGCACGCAAAAGCCAACCTTCCTCGCCGCCTCGGTCACCATTGTTTTTGGCAAACTTCGCAAGAGCGGCGGCCTGCATAAACTTGTCCCATTCCGAGGACGCCCTATCGTACTTATCGCACTCTGCTTTATAGTCAAAGGTGTCATAAGGTATGGTTCTGACTTCGTCGTAAAGCGCCATAACCCTTTCCTTTCAGCCGATGAACTTTCGTAATATTTCTATCGCTGAAATTGCGAGAAGTGTTGCGCAACATCTAAAATGGTCGCAAAAGGTTACGCGAACGGCGGTCGGGACACCCTGTCCGTTGCTTTGCGTGACCATCATTCGATTCGTGCTACCCGTGCCATCGTGCCGAACGCCGAATGCGCCCACCAGCACATTCCTTACGAGTTGGCCTAAGCCCGGCAATCGGCGCGCACATTTTAAAGGCTCGTCAGGCTAACGACGGGAACGGAGGAGCATGCGTACACCAAGTTCAGAGATGTACGGAGACCTGCGAAGCTTCGGCGGCATCACCAACTGCGCCGCCGCCTCGATTCTCATTTCGAGCAAGTCTGATCTGTTCAGCCATGTCTCCAATCGTCCGTTTCTTTCGCGAAAGATTACAAACGCCGCGCCGGGCTCCATCGATCCCACCGAGTTTTCTAACTTTGGCATTAGCACTCAGACGTTGTTTTCGAAAATCATCTCGAATTTAGGCGGGGCAAATGCGCGCCGTCTCGTGTCCGCGCACTATGCGGGGCCGGCGGCGCTCAACATGCAAGAAGCTCTAACCTGCATCGGCGAGGACGCAAGCGTCTATGCCAACGCACTGCACAGAATTAATAACGGGACGCTCAAATCAGAGCTGGACCGCGACATCTTATATCTGCATCTCTTTATTGCGTGCGGCTGTCTGCAAAACGCCTCGGCCGCCGTTGAGAGCACCGAGATGTTTGCCAACGCGAGCCTTGCCGTCTCTTTGAAGACAGAACTGACGAGCCCGGGTAATCCGAAACGAGCTTCCCGCAAACCCGATCAAACCCAGCTGGGGTTAATTCGCGTAATCGGCAGCTCGATCGTCCCCCCGATTCACCCCCTGTCTATTGAACCCGAGGGAACGGTCATTGGCTCCATTAGTTACAACGCCTCCGATATCACTGATGTTGGAAGCTCGGTGTCACGCCGGCATCTTCATATCTGGCTCGAAAACGGCACCTGGTACGCAAGGGGACTTCATTCTACAAACGGGACGATTCTCATCAGCGGATCGAACGGAAAAGAGCGGACGCTCGAAATGCCCCGAAGCAAACGAGGAATTTCAGAGGCCTCTCCCTCCGCAATCATTGCAAATGGTGACATTCTTCAGCTGGGAACGGATACTTCCTTCCTTGTCGTATCCTTGGCTAAATAGCCGCTGGCAATATCTATCATGACGGGTCAAATCGTTTCCCTTCCGCTCTCCTCGTCTTGATGACCCAGCTTTATTCGTATTGACAGGAGCATTCTCATGGATATCGTCGACGGCAATAAACTCATCCGTCTCGACACGTTCGACACCGCCGTGGCGGTCGACCCCAGCGCCGAGGACGACGCCAAGCGACGGTTTATGACGCTTATTCTTCAGACTGCATACCGCGACGGCGGCAATATCGGACACGTGCTTCGCGCGACCAACACAAGCGGCGAGGTCTTTGCCGTCAAGCTGCTCAAGGACAACGCCATCCTTTCCGGCCAAGCCCCCGATCGCTCCGCCGAGCAAGCGGCTGCGCACCTGGCCAATACCGCCGCGTTGTTCGAGGAGTACCGTCATCTGTGCACTGTCTCGCACCTGCGCGGATTTCCGCGCGTCTATGGCTATGGATCGTGCGAGGACGACCCGCTCATCCTCATGGAGTGGGTCGAGGGCACCTCGCTCAAGCAGGCGCTGCCCTTGCTTCCGCACGATGTCTCGGGCGGGCTAACCACCCAGATGGTGGCCGCCGTTGGAAACGCCGTGCTTCGCGCACTCCTGATGACCCAGGGGCTCGTTAATCCGGTCGTCCATCGCGACCTGTCGCCCGCCAATATCATGTTCCGTACCACCAGTCGAACGCTCGAGCAGCAGATCGTCGATTGCTCCTTTGACCCCTGCCTCATCGACATGGGCTCCGCGACCATGGCCCTCGGCGATGACACGATCACCCGGCGCGCCGACATCTGGCGCTTTGCCACGCCCGCATACGCCGCGCCCGAGATGCTCACGCAGGATATCGAAGGCATCGCGGCCCTTCGCCGCTCGCCCGCGGTCGATGTCTACGCGCTTTCGAGCATTCTGTACCAGCTCTACAGCGGTCGCAAACCGTTCGACGTGGAGTCGACGGGCGCCGCGGCAACCGGCTCGTTCTACCTCATAAAGACCAAGACCAAGCCGGCACCGCTCGAGCCGCGCTGCGAGGGCGACAAAGCGCTCGTCCAGATCATCATGAAAGGCATCTCGGTCGAACAGGACGATCGTCCCACCGAGCAGCAGATGCTCGAGGTGCTCTCGGCATACCTCACCGATGCCGAATCCGAGGGCCGCGAAGGCGCAGGAGACGAGGCCGCGATTGATATCGATTCTGGCACGCACCTTAAGGTCGACGTCGCCGGCGAGCGCGCACGAGAGATCCTGAATCAGGCCTGCCACGATGCCATGACCCGCCGCCGCTTTATTATCGGTGGCGTTGTCGCAGCCGTTGCGGGGCTCGGCGTTATCGGGGCGGCAACCCATGGCTTTGGCATCCCCGACTACCTGGACGGCATCCGCGGTTCACTTGACGACTACACCTGGGATCAGCTGCAGGAGATTTCGCTCAAGATTAAGGCCGCCGAGACCCGTAGCGAGGCACGCGAGATTGCAAAGCGCTACCATCTGCTCGATGACAACGGGCATATCCCCTATCCGTGCACCAAGCGCGTCACGCTCACCAACGGGCTGCAGGTTGGCGCGCAGCTTGTGGGCATCCGCCACGACGAGCTTCTAGACGGTACGGGCAAGGCAGGGTTAACGTTTATGTTCGACGCCGGCATTGCCGAGCGCGATGCTGCGACTGAACCGCCGAGCGCCGGCTGGGCAGATTGCGAGCTGCGGGAATGGCTCGATAGCGACGGCCTTAAGCTGCTGCCCAACGAGCTGCGCGCACTCATCAAATCTGTCAAAAAGATCTCGAATAACGTTGGCGCCGCCAGAAGCGCATCGTGCCTGAGCGAGTTGCCCGCAACCCTTTGGCTGCCCGCCATGGTCGAGCTGTGCGGTACGCAACCGCCCGATTCGTTTGCCGAGGGCTTTCACTACCTGGCCGACATCTATAACGGCGAGGGCAAGGAGTACCAACTCTTCCGCGAGCTCAAGGTAAGTCCGTATACCACGAACGAGATGTTGGTTCGCCAGTGGAAGGGCAAGGACACCTGTTGGTGGGAGCGCACGGTGAGCCCCGACACATCGGAGAGCGAAGGCACACTCTATATGAATCGCGTGGGACACGACGGCGACGCCTTTACGTACGCCACGCCTGCGGAAAAGCCAGACAAGCGAACCTGTGTGATCCCCGGGTTCTGCATCTAGGCAGCGGGCGTCTTGCCGCGGCGGGGCCCCTCCCCGGCAATTGTCTCGATCTGTATCTGTAACAGTTAGAAGTCATATTTGCTGCTAGATGTTACAGATTGAGACATTGAGTTTCCTGCCAACTGTTTGTCTTGATCTGTAACAAATACTCGGCAAACCGGGGTCTAGATGTTACAGATCGAGACGTTAGTTTTCGGCCGAAATGTTCGTCTAAATCTGTAACAGCTATGGTTCAAAAACCGGTCCAGACGTTACAGATTGAGATGTTTGGCAGAGACGGCCACCGATTGAGCAGCCACCCTCATCTGTAATGAAAAGTCATACATTCCGACTATTGCTAGACACCCCCAGGGGGTATGGGTGTATAGTATCGGCAGGTTAACAATTCAAACACCGAACCACGGAAAGGAGAATCCATGGCTCAAGATAAGTTCGACGTGGGCGGCATGACATGCGCCGCCTGCCAGGCGCACGTGGACCGTGCCGTGAGTAAGCTCGACGGCGTCCAAAACGTCGCGGTCAACCTGCTCGCCGGTTCCATGATGGTCGACTATGACCCCGCGCAGGTCTCCCCCGACGATATCTGCACCGCCGTCGACCGCGCGGGCTACTCGGCCTCACCTGTCGATGCGGGCACCGGTGCCGCCGGCTCAAGCGAAGGCGCACAAGCCAGGTCCGGCGCCGCCCACATGGAGTCGCCGACCAAAAAGCTGGAGACCGCCGCCTCTGCCATGCGCACTCGTCTCATCGTCTCGATCGCATTCCTTATCCCACTGTTCTACATAGGCATGGGGCACATGCTCGGCTGGCCGCTGCCCGGCATTTTCACCGACCATACCCACAGCATGACGCTCGCCCTCACCGAGCTCGTCCTGCTCATCCCCATCGTCTATGTCAACGACGCGTACTTTATCAATGGGTTTAAATCACTCGCACACGGCGCGCCCACCATGGACGCCCTCATCGCCGTGGGCGCCACCGCCTCCATCGCCTGGTCGCTCTACGCCATGTTCATCATGGCCGACCAGTTAGCCGCGGGTCAGGTCCACGAGGCCATGATGACGGGCATGGACAATCTGTATTTTGAGAGCGCAGGCACGATCCTGTCGCTCGTCACCGTGGGCAAATACCTCGAGACGCGCAGCAAGTCCAAAACCGGCGGCGCCATCGAGGCGCTGATCGACCTGGCACCCAAGACCGCGACTATCGTGGCAGAGGACGGCACCGAGACCACTGTGGACGTCGACGCCATCCTTCCCGGCCAGGTCCTGCGCGTGCGCCCCGGCGAGTCCGTCCCCGTCGATGGCGTGGTGCTCGAGGGCAGCTCGGCCGTGGACGAGAGTGCGCTCACCGGCGAGTCCATCCCCGTGGAAAAGACCGCCGGCGACACCGTCAACGCCGCCACCGTCAACCGCACCGGTTCGTTTACCTTCCGCGCCACACGCGTGGGCGCCGACACGTCGCTTGCCAAGATCATCCAGCTCGTCGAGGACGCCAACGCCACCAAGGCGCCCATCGCCCGCATGGCCGACAAGGTCGCCGGTGTGTTTGTTCCCGTGGTATTCGTGATCTCGGCCATGACCTTCGTGGCGTGGATGGCACTGACCGGTAGCGTGAATGAAGCGCTCACCTCCGCCGTCGCTGTGCTGGTAATCAGCTGTCCGTGCGCACTGGGTCTGGCCACGCCCGTCGCCATTATGGTCGGCACCGGCAAGGGCGCCGAGATGGGCATTCTGTTTAAGAGTGCCGAGGCGCTGGAGAACCTGCGCAGCGTGGGCACCGTGGTGCTCGATAAGACGGGTACGGTCACCCGCGGCAAGCCTGCCGTGACCGATATCGTGGTAGCCACGCGCGCCGACGGCTCGCCCGCCATGAGCGAAAAGGCGCTGCTCAAGCTGGCCGCGGCGCTTGAGCGATCAAGCGAGCACCCGCTGGCCGAGGCGATTATGGCCGAATGCGAGGCGCGCGGAATCGTGGCGCGCATGGTCGAGGACTTTGCCGCCGTGCCCGGTCGCGGCGTTACGGCGCGCGAGGGGCAGAATGTCATCGCAGCCGGCAACGTGCGTCTGATGGACGAGCTGGGCGCAAAGGTGCCCGCCGGCCTTGCCGAACAGTTCGCCGCCGAGGGCAAGACGCCACTGTTCTTTGCCAAGAACGGCGAGCTCGTCGGCACCATCGCCGTGGCCGACGAGGTCAAAGAGACGAGCGCCGAGGCCATCGCCGCGCTCCGCAAGCTCGGCGTCGACGTGCACATGCTCACCGGCGACAACCGCGTGACGGCCGAAGCAATCGCCCGCCGCGTGGGACTGAACAGCAAGCAGGTCATCGCCGACGTCCTCCCCGCCGACAAGGAGCGCCACGTGCGCGAGCTGCAGAATGCGGGCAGCATGGTCGCCATGGTGGGCGACGGCATCAACGACTCCCCCGCCCTGGCGCGCGCCGACGTGGGCCTTGCGATCGGCACCGGCGCCGATATCGCCAAAGAAGGGGCGGATGTCGTGCTCATGCGCAGCGACCTCATGGACGTCGCCCGCGCCATCGAGCTTTCGCGCGCCACGATTCGCAACATCAAGCAGGACCTGTTCTGGGCGCTGTTCTACAACGGCATCGGCATTCCGCTCGCCGCGGGCGTGTTCTTCCCCCTCACCGGTTGGCAACTCTCGCCGATGTTTGGCGCCGCGGCCATGAGCCTGTCGAGTGTCTGCGTCGTAAGCAATGCGCTGCGCCTAAAATCCTTTAAGCCTAAAGTGGCAAAATAGGCTCACCATTAAGTCCATTTATAACGGGTTTTCCAGGTGCCCGAGATTGACCTGAAAGAGGAGCGACGCGTACTTTGGTACGCGAGCGACGACTTGAAGGTCAAGATCGGGTGCCCGGGAAAGCCGACACAACAGAGAGGAATACCCATGCGATACACAATCAAGACTTCCGGCCTTATGTGCGGCCACTGCGACGCCACCGTCGAGACGGCACTGCTCAACGTGGCCGGGGTGACCGACGCCGACGCCGATCACGAGACCCAGACCGTCCAGGTGGAGTGCGCCGACACCGTGACCGCCGAGCAGCTCGCCGCCGCTGTCGAGGCCGCCGGCGAGAAGTTCCACGCCCTGTCCGTAACCGCCGCGTAGCAGCTGCCGCATCAACAGGCACCACTGCCGGCTGACATAGCCGCTCAGCAACCACCGCTCAACCAGCCCTTCAGAAGTTGCGGTGAAATAGTTCCTGTTTTAGCACTCCAAGCCTTCAATCAAGAACTATTTCACCGCAACTGAGGACGAGGTATTTGAAGGATTGACCAGAAACGAGGACCCGCCATGATGGCAGACCACAAATCGGTGACCCGCATGCTCAAGACGGCACGCGGTCAGATCGACGGCATCTTGCGGATGGTCGATGAGGACCGTTATTGCGTCGATATCTCCACGCAGCTCATGGCCACACAGGCGCTCCTCGCGCGCATTAACGCCGACGTGCTCAAGGCGCATATCGAGGGCTGCGTGACTTCGGCAATCGAATCGGGCGACGAAGACCTCAAAGCCGCCAAGCTCGCCGAGATCGAACGCATCGTCGACAAGCTCTCCAAGTAATTGGGGCATTGGGAACAGACTTCTTTGCACCGTCTTGGTGTTCCGGGGACAGGTATGTTTGCACCACCTTGGTGCAGATTAACCTGTCCCCCTTGCTCTAAATCGGGTATAAAGGCGTGCAGTATATCGAACGAAAGGCAATTTGCATGAATGACTTTATGAAGGGTCGCAATGGTGCTGACGAGCTCACCATCGTGATGGGTTTTGCCGGCATCGTCGTCGCGATGATCGGATCGATGGCCCGCATCCAGTGGCTCAGCTGGATCGCCATCGCCGTCATCGTAATTGGTGTGCTGCGCGGCCTGTCCAAAAATACCGATGCACGTCGCAAGGAGAACGAGGCCTTTGTCGCTGCGACCGCCAATGTCCCCGGCTTGGGCAAGTTCGTCGCCAGTTTGGGCGGCGGCGCTGCAGCGGCCAGCACCTCACGCGCGGCCGGCACCAGCAAGGAGGACTTTGAGCGTGCCAAACGCACGGCTAAGAAGATGTGGAAGGGCCGCAAGACCACGGCATACCTCAAGTGCCCCAACTGTGGCCAAATGCTCTCCGTCCCCAAGGGCAAAGGCAAGATCCGCGTCACCTGCCCCAAGTGCCACGCCAAGATGGAAACGCGCTCGTAGCCGCCATACCATAGGACAAATAAAAGCCGAGGCCTCGCGCTGAGACCTCGGCTTTTTGTATGCGACAACGGAGCTGTCCCTTTGTCACACCTATGCTACGCCGTCGCGGGCCAGCTCCTCAGCCAGCGCTTCGGCTGGCATGGCCATAATCGCGTCGAGCTCGGCATCCACCTCGGGGATGCGCTTCACCTTGAGTTTGCACACCAGATCGCCGCGACACATCACGTGCATCGGCTCACGCAGAGCGCACAGGTCATCGAGCGGGTTCTCGCGCGTCACCAGGATATCGGCGGCCTTACCGCACTCGATCGTGCCGGTCTCGCCGTCCAGCCCCAGCAGCTCGGCATTGACTTGCGTAGCCGTATGCAGCGCGAAGGCATTGCTCACGCCGACATACTTGGCAAAATAGGCCACCTCACGCCACATGTCGTACTGCGTCACGAATGGGCAGCTCGAGTCCGTGCCCAGGCCTACCTTGATACCGGCTTCCAGTGCGGCACGAGCGCTCTCGATGATGCCCGAGCACACGATGTCGCCGTTCTTCTTTTGCGTGTCGGTCGAATGGGTCTTCTCCGGATCGAGCAGCACAAACGGCAGCGCGGGGCTGATAGTGCAGGTCACACTCGGCGCACGTCCCTCGAGCTGCGTACCCGCGGCGCCGCGGTACAGTTCCAGGATCTCGGGCGTCAACGGAGCGCCGTGCTCAATCGTGTCAACTCCGGCCTCAAGCGCGGCCTTCACACCTTCGGTGCTCTCGACATGAGCCATGACAGGAAGGCCAACCTCGTGCGCCGCCTTGCACGCCGCCGCGGCAACCTCCACCGGCATACGCAGCACGCCCGGCTCGCCCACCTCGGTCGCGTCGAACACACCGCCCGTTACGAACAGCTTAATGACGTCGGCACCGCGCGCATACAGGTCACGCACCTGTTCGGCTGCCTCGGCGGGACTGTTGGCCACCTGGGCGAACAAGCCTGCACCATGGCCGCCCGGCACCGTGACGCCCGTTCCCGGCGCCACCAGGCGAGGACCTTGATACTTGCCGGCATCGATAGCATCGCGCACGGCAAGATCGGCAAACAGCGGGTCGCCCGCGCCGCGCACCGTGGTCACGCCACTTGCCAGCTGTTGTTGGGCGCTGCCCTTAAGAATGTGGCGGACAATGGCGCGCCCCACGGGATTATCGAGCTTCTTCATCAGCGCGCCCGCATCGCCCGCCGAAACCGGCTTGCCCGAACCGCACAAATGCACATGCATATTGATGAGGCCTGGCATGAGATACGCCCCTGCCAGGTCGATGACCTCGGCACCTGCAGGCGCCTGCGCCACGGCACTCGGCCCCATCCACGTGATGAGACCACGCTCAACGACCACGGCCATATCGGGCTGCGGCTCCATATGTTCCGAACCATCCAGGACGGTCGCATTGATAAACAACGTGGAACGATCGGCAGACGCCATATCGAGCTCCTCCCTCACAATCAACTTGAACATTTGTCCATTATCACCCAGCGCGACAGGGTTGCTACGGACATATCGGCTAACGGAGGGAAGAGGGGATGTGGGGGGACGGAATACGTTGCAGCCCCACCCCAGCAACATCAGGGGAATGTCTCGATCTGTAACAGGTACAGGGTTATTGGGCCCCTTGATGTTACAGATCAAGACATTCGGTCGACGTTTCACCGGTTTGTCTCGATCTGTAACAATTACGAACTCAAACAACTTCTAAACGTTACAGATCGAGACAAAACCTCTCAGCGCCCATACCACTGGCGTCTCCATTCCTCAGCCAGATCGGCCCGCTGTTGAATTCCCGCCAGTCTCATCTTTTCAGCCAGCTTCCCCGGGTTCTTGAGTTCATCAAACGTAAACCGAAGCACCTTGTGCCCGAGCATCGTCAGATGAGACTCTCGCTGACGTTCTGCCACGAATGGGTCGACCGACCCCCGATCCCCACCATCCTGCAGGGTATACTTTCCCTTCCCGTCGAGCTCGCCGATGACACACGTCCCGTTCTCGAGCCGCCAAAAATAGTCGACGCGAAACACCTGGCTCGAATCGAGCGGGTCGCGAAACTCCACCTGCAGCTCCGGAACTGGAAAGCCGTACGCAATAAAGAACGCTCGGAACCGAGACTCGCCGCCGTTTTCGGACAGCCCGTCCGCATACGACGCAATCACCTGTGCCCTGCGATACCCTCGCCTGCCCTCGCAATCGGCGCGGAGGCGCTCGCACAAATCCCAACGTGATACGCCTTTCGCCCGCAGTGCAGAATCGGCAATCGCCAACCCGTAGGAGAACGGCGCACGCAGTAAGCAATCCTCCACCGTGCGCCAAAACGACGTCACCCGCACGCCATCAACACGCTCGAGCACGCCCGCCATCTGCGGACGCAACAACCTGCACCCGCCGCTCAACGTCACCGAACAACCCGTCTTAACAAGAAAGCGCGGCCCGAGCAGATCATTCGGCACCTCCAGACCCCACAAAAGCGCCGCGTCATAGCCCCAAAACGCCCAATCGGGATGAAATTCCGCAAGCCCTTTGATAGTCCTCAGCGCTCGCTCCGCCGGCGTCAATGCATCCCAATCATGCTGAAAACAGAACAGGTACGGCTCGGGCTCCGCGATATCGTCGGTTCCAACATGGCGTCGCAGCCACATGAGCTCGGTATTGTCATGCGTTGCGAGCAGCGCACCTTGCTTGGCCGTCTCCGTGAGCCGCGCGAGCATTCTATTCCGCGCCAACGTGTTGCGAGTCGCATGTTTGTGTTTGAGAACGGTATTAGACACTTTCGTCACCACCACGTCAGACAAATGGACCATCGTCACCGTTGCCTCCGCTGACAAATGTCTTGATCTGTAACAGGAAGACAGTCTTTGAGCCTCTAGTTGTTACAGAACAAGATCTTTCGACAGCCGCCAACCTTCCGTCTCAATCTGTAACAGTTACGGGCTCAAACAGCCGCTAAACGTTACAGATTGAGACAAAGTCAGGGCTGTAGGGCGACACCAGTCACATCCCCTACTCCCATTCTTGTTCGTAGATGTTGAGGGACTTTACGTAGCGCCCCTGGGCGCCCATGATGTCGCGGACCAGGCGCAAAAAGAAGCTGATGCACGAGGTGTCAAAGCCATCCTGCAGGTCCTCCGGATGCACCGCACCCGGCCCATCGACTGCCGTGTCACTCAGGCGCGCGATGTCGTACAGATAGAGCTGTCCCGCCGTCAGCCAGACATCGTCGACGCAAGCGAGGCGCACCGCAATCGCGCCGTCGCTCCAATGCTCCTTTTGCACGATATGCGGGTCGTAGACATCAAAGCGACGGTCGGTGCGCGTATCCTTCAGCGCAACTATGCCGTTCGCAGGATCCTTGTCCAAAATGCCAAAGCGCGAGAAATACTGCGTGTCGCGTACCTGCTCGAGCCGCTTGAGCGAGGCAGGCGAAAGCGATGCCGGCGGCTCGTCAACATACAGCTCGAGCAGCGTCTTGCCATGGCGATAGGAGCGCTCGAAGAGCAGCCAATCGGTAAACGCCATGTTGTAGGCCATGATTTCGTTTTGCGAAGGCTCGGTGCAATAGCTGAGCCACGGGTCGACAATGATCTCGAACTGTTCGCGCGCCGGCTCCAAAAACTGGAACTTCCGCAGCATCCAAAAATGGGCTATGTCGGCAATATCGTTGCCGACGGCTTCGGCTAGCTGCGCTCGGTCTAAAGCGTGGTCAGTCATGGCATCCTCCTCAAACTGATAGACCTCAATTTGAGCTTACGAGGAGGGTGGTCGGCCACGACCAGCGCGGGCAAAATAGGCCTCCGGCTGCAAACCAGATGCTGACCAAACACTTGACGAAAAGCTTGACCGAAAATACGCACCGCAACAAAACCGCAGGTAAACATAGACGGCCAACCCGCCCTTTTGAGCCAGATACCCACAGCCACCACAGAAACAACAGGTGACCACAGCCCAAGAAGTCGACAAATAAACACCCGTACGTCGACAAACGAGCAAATCGCTCGCAAAGAGTGTCCCCAACGACTAGACAAAAAATGACTAGTCATTGGGGACGTTCTTAAATGACTACTTTACAGCTCCAGCGCCTCGGCGACTTCGGCAGCGCAGGCCAGGGCGTCGGCCATGGCGCTTACCACGAGCGAACTGCCATTGCGAGCATCGCCGGCCACGTATACCGGTGTGGCGCCCGCGGCGACGCCGTCGACACGGGCCGCAAGGTGCGAGCCCTCGGCAGCCATCACCGGCAGCGGACGACCAGCGGTGGCAACAGGCACGCCAACGGCGTCGAACACGCCATGCTCGGGACCCGTAAAGCCGCAGGCGATGAGCACCAGCTGGGCCGGCACCTCGTGCTCGGAGCCCGCGATGCGCTCGGGCTTGCCAGCCGACCAATCCAGATCGACCACGCGCAGGCCCGCGGCCGCGCCCTTCTTGTCCAACAGTACCTCGAGCGTATCCACACCCCAAGCGCGCATCTCGCCGCCCATGGCAGCGATGGCTTCCTGCTGGCCATAATCGGTCTTCTTCACGTTGGGCCACTGCGGCCAGGGGTTGCTCGCCGCGCGCGCATCAGGCGCCGCCGGCAAGAACTCAAACTGGCGCACGCTGCGCGCACCCTGACGTACCGCGGTGCCCACGCAGTCGTTACCGGTATCGCCGCCGCCAATGACCACAACGTCCAGGCCGTGTGCATCGACGACAGGCTCGCCGCCATCGAGCACCGAGACGGTCGAGGCCGTCAGGTAGTCCACGGCATACACCACGCCGGGTGCGTCAATATTCTCAGCAGCCAGCCCACGCGGGGCGCGAGCACCGGCAGCCACCACGACGGCGTCAAAGCCATTGAGCTTGGCCGCCACCGCAGGGTTCGTAACGTCAGCACCCAGCTCGAACACAATGCCCAGCTCGCGCATGAGCGCCACGCGACGCTCGACCACGGACTTCTCGAGCTTCATGTTGGGAATGCCGTACATGAGCAGACCGCCCGGGCGGTCGTCGCGCTCAAACACAGTCACGCGGGCCCCACGACGCGCAAGCTCCCATGCTGCCACCAGACCAGCGGGACCGGAGCCCACCACGGCAACCGTGGGTGCACCCTCCCCTGCCGGCTCAAAGCGGTGCGGACCGCCATTTGCCCACTCATGGTCGCTAATCGCGCGCTCGTTGTCATGGATCGTCGTGGGCTGGCCATCGACCGAGCCCAGGTTGCATGCGGCCTCGCACAGCGCCGGGCACACGCGACTCGTGAACTCGGGCATGGGCGAGGTGAGTGACAGGCGCTCGGCAGCCTCGTCCCAACGGCCGCGGTACACCAGCTCGTTCCACTCGGGAATCAGGTTGTGCAGCGGACAGCCGCTCGGACGTGCCTTGCCAAAGCTCGCGCCCATCTGACAAAACGCCACACCGCACATCATGCAGCGACTCGCCTGGGCACGGCGCGCGTCGTCGTCGAGCTCCACGTACAGCGGATCGAAATCGCGGCTGCGCTCCTCCACGGGGCGCAGCTCATGGGTCACGCGATCGATATCAAGAAAAGCACCGGGCTTACCCATGGCACTTACGCCTCCTTCTTGGTCGAAGCAACAGAGCTGGCGGTGGCGGGCGCAGCGCCAGCGACACCACCCGCCACATCAAAGCGAGCGACATCCGCGGCACTCGCGCGGCCGGTCACAATGTCAAACGCCAGCTCCTCGGCCTGCGCATGCGTCTTGCCCACGGCCTCGGCGGCGGCGACAATCGCCAGCACGCGCTCGTACTCGGTTGGAATGACCTTCACAAAGTGCTTGCTCATCGTCTCAAAGCTGTAGAGCAGCTTAATACCGCGCGGGCTCTGCGTCGCGTCCACGTGCTCCTGGATGAGCGCACGAATCTGCGCAAGCTCACCGGCCGTCGGGGCTTTAAGCTCAACGCTCTCGTGGTTCACACGGGCATCGAGCGTGCCGTACTGGTCAAAGACGTAAGCCACGCCGCCCGTCATGCCGGCGGCGAAGTTCTGCCCGACCTCGCCCAGGATGAGCGCCAGACCTCCCGTCATGTACTCGCAGCCATGGTTGCCGCAGCCCTCGACCACCACCGTGGCACCGGAGTTGCGTACGCCAAAGCGCTGGCCGGCCAGGCCGTTAATGAAGCCGCGGCCACTCGTAGCGCCAAAGAACGCAACGTTGCCCACGATGATGTTCTCGTCGAACTTGTAGGTCGCATGCGGGTTGGGGCGCACCGACACCTCGCCGCCCGAAAGGCCCTTGCCAAAGTAGTCGTTGGCGTCGCCGCACACGTTGAGCGTAATGCCGCGCGGCAGAAAGGCGCCAAAGCTCTGACCGGCCGAACCATCGCAATCGATGGTGATGGAGCCGGCGGGCAGACCCTCGGGATGCGCCTTGGTCACCGCGTTGCCCAAGATGGTGCCCACGCAACGGTTGACGTTGGCGATATCGGCGCGGAAGCGAATCGGACGCAGGTGCGCACGGGCATCGGCCGTATAGGGCACAAACAACGTGGAGTCGAGCGTCTTGTCGAGCTCACTGTCCGCAGCCATCTGCGGCAGGAAGTGACGACCGTCGGCACCCGGGATGTGGGCACCGAACTCGCAGGTCGCGCTCGCCAGCACGGGCGACAGATCGAGCAGGTTGGCCTTGCGGTTGCCCGGGACCTCAATCTGGCGCAAGCACTCGGGATGGCCGACCATCTCGTCGACGGTGCGGAAGCCCAGGCTCGCCATGACCTCGCGCAGCTGCTCGGCAACAAAGAGCATAAAGTGTTCGACGTGCTCGGGCTTGCCGCGGAAGCCGCGACGCAGGCGGCAGTTTTGCGTGGCGATGCCGGCCGGGCAGGTATCCTGCTGGCAGTCGCGCTGCATAAGGCAGCCCATGGAGATGAGCGGCATGGTCGCAAAGCCAAACTCCTCGGCACCCAGCAGGCAGGCGACGGCGACGTCGGTGCCGTCCATGAGCTTGCCGTCGGCCTCGAGTACCACGCGCGAGCGCAGGCCGTTTTGCAGCAACGTCTGTTGAGCCTCGGCAAGGCCAAGCTCCAGCGGCAGACCGGCGTGCCAGATCGAATCGCGCGCCGCAGCACCGGAGCCGCCGTTGTGGCCGCTGATCAAGATCTTGTCGGCGGCACCCTTGGCCACACCGGTGGCGATGGTGCCAACGCCGGCCTCGCTGACCAGCTTGACCGACACGCGTGCGCCGGGGTTGGCGTTCTTAAGATCGAAGATAAGCTCCGCCAGGTCCTCGATGGAGTAGATGTCGTGGTGCGGCGGAGGCGAGATCAGGCCGATACCGGGTGTGGACTGACGGACCTCGGCAATCCAAGGGTAGACCTTCTTGCCGGGCAGGTGACCGCCCTCGCCGGGCTTGGCGCCCTGGGCCATCTTGATCTGAATCTCGAAGGCGCTGCACAGGTAGCGGCTCGTCACGCCAAAGCGCGCGCTTGCCACCTGCTTGATGGCGGAGTTCTTGGAGTCACCGTTAGCCAGCGGGGTCTCGCGACGCGGGTCCTCGCCGCCCTCGCCCGAGTTGGAACGGCCGTGCAGGCGGTTCATGGCGATGGCCATGCACTCGTGTGCTTCCTTGCTGATGGAGCCGTACGACATGGCGCCGGTGTTAAAGCGGCGGACGATGTTGAGCGCGGGCTCGACCTCGTCGAGCGAAACCGGCGTGCGACCGCTGGCATTAAAGTCCAGCAGGTCACGCAGGCGCACAGCACGGCCGGTGCGGTGCAGGCGGGCGCTGTACTCCTTAAAGGTGTCGTAGCTGTCCTCACAGCAGGCGGTCTGCAGCAAGTAGACAGTCTGCGGATCGATGAGGTGATCCTCGCCGCCGAGCGGGCGCCACTTGGTCAGGCCCAACGTGGGCAGCTGATCGGGAGCCGGGCTCTTAAGGATAGCGAGCGCGGCGTCGTAGCGCTCATTCTGCTCGCGCTCGACGTCCTCGACACCCATACCGCCCACACGGCTCACCGTGCCGGCGAAGTACGCGTTGACGAACTCCGGAGTGAAGCCCACGGCCTCGAAGATCTGCGCGGAGTGGTAGCTCTGCACCGTGGAGATGCCCATCTTGGACATGATGGAGACGATGCCGGCGGTCGCAGCCTTGTTGTAGTTGGCGATGCCCTGCTCAGCTGTCACGTCCAGATCGCCGTGCGTCGCCAAGTCGCGAATGCACGCATGCGCGTTGTACGGATAGATGCCGCTCGCGGAGTAGCCCACCAGCGCCGCAAAGTCGTGCGGGGACACGGCGTCGCCACACTCCACCACGATGTCGGCAAAGGTACGCACGCCGGCGCGGATCAGGTGGTTGTGCACGCAGCCCACGGCGAGCAGCGACGGTACGGGCACCTCGCCCGCAGCGGCGCGATCGCTCAACACCACGATGTTCACGCCGTCGCGAACCGCGGCCTCAACGTCCTCTGCAAGCTGCTTGAGCGCAGCCTGCAGCGCACCCTCGCCGGCATCGCGGCGGTAGACGGCACGGAAACGGCGGGTCTTAAAGCCCACGCGGTCGATGGCGCAGATACGCTCGAACTCCTCCTCGCTCAGCAGCGGACGCTCCAGGCGCACCAGCTGGCAGGCCGTACGGGAGTCCTCGAGCAGGTTACCGTGGTTGCCCAGGTAGAGCGTGGTCGAAGTGACCATATGCTCGCGCAGGGCGTCGATCGGCGGGTTCGTGACCTGAGCGAACAGCTGATAGAAGTAGTCGAAGAATGAGCGCGTCTTCTTGGACAGGCAGGCCAGCGGCGCATCGATACCCATCGAGGCGAGCGGCGCCTTGCCCTGCTGGGCCATGGGACGCACGACTTCGTCAACATCATCCCAGTGATACCCGAGCTTGGCCATGCGCACGGCGGCGGGCACCTCGGTATCCTCGGCGGGCGTGGGCGCGACGGGCTCATCGAGCGCGTCAACGGTCAGCGTCTCCTCGGCAATCCAGTCGCGGTAGGGTTTTTCCTTGGCATAGCGGGCGCGCAGCTCGTCGTTGTAGATCACGCGGCCGCGGGCAAAATCGACCTCGAGCATCTGGCCCGGTCCCAGACAGCCGCTCGTCAGGATGTTCTCGGGGCTCACCTCGATGGTGCCCACCTCGCTCGCCAGCATAAAGCGGCCGTCGCGCGTCACGTAGTAGCGGGCGGGGCGCAGGCCGTTGCGGTCGAGGGCGGCACCCAGCGTGCGACCGTCGGTAAAGGCGATGGCGGCCGGGCCGTCCCAGGGCTCCATGAGCATGGACTGGTAGGCGTCGTAGGCGCGGCGTTCCTCGCTCAGGCTGTCGTTGTGGTCCCACGGCTCGGGCAACAACATGGACGCGGCACGCGTGAGCGGGCGACCGTTCATGACCAGGAACTCAAGCACATTGTCCAGAATCGCGGAGTCGGAACCCTCGCGGTTGATGATGGGCATCACGCGCTCAAGATCGTGCTGCAGCACGGGGCTGTACAGGTTGGGTTCGCGAGCGCGAATCCAGTTGACGTTGCCCTTGAGGGTGTTGATCTCGCCGTTGTGGATGATAAAGCGGTTGGGGTGTGCGCGCTCCCAGCTGGGCGTAGTGTTGGTGGAGTAGCGCGAGTGGACGAGTGCCACGGCCGTTTTGACGGCGGCGTCGTTGAGGTCGATGAAGAAGCGGCGCATCTGCGTGGCAACAAGCATGCCCTTGTACACGATGGTGCGCGAGCTCATGGAGCACACATAGAAGATCTTGTCGCGCAGGGCGAACTCAGCGCTGGCCTTCTTTTCGATGGTGCGGCGGCACACGTACAGGCGACGCTCAAAGGCATCGCCGGCGAGCGTGTCGTCCGGACGGCCCAGGAAAGCCTGCAGGATAGTAGGCATGCAGGCGCGGGCCGTCTCGCCCAGGTCGTGCGGGTCGACGGGCACCTCACGCCAAAAGAGCAGCGGCACGCCGGCCTCGGCGCAGCCCTCCTCAAACACGCGACGGGCATCCTCTACGCCCTTGTCGTCCTGCGGGAAGAACAGCATGGCCACGCCATAGTCGCCCTCTGCCGGCAGAATCTGGCCGCACTTTTGAGCCTCTTTGCGGAAAAAGTGATGCGGAACCTGGAACAGGATTCCGGCGCCGTCGCCGGTGTTCTTCTCGAGTCCGGTGCCGCCGCGGTGCTCCAAGTTGACCAGAATGGACAGCGCATCGTCCAGAATCTGGTGATGGCGCTCGCCGTTGATATCGGCAAGCGCGCCGATGCCGCATGCATCGTGGTCGAATTCGGGGCGATAAAGGCCCTGCTGTTGAGCGGAATCTGCCTGCATCGCGATCCTCCCCTAGCTATTAGACAGTCAGTTGACTAGGCATACTAGGTGCATCGCCGGCCCGTTGTGTTTCCCGCCCGTTTCGAAACAATCGCGTAACGCACGCCCTACGAGTGGACACCGCCGACCTCAAGGACGACGACAAGGGCCCCGAGTTCGGCCCGTATGCTCACCGCTTCAAACATCTCAATCCGTAACAGGAAGACCCAATTTTGGCGCCTAGATGTTACAGATTGAGATTTTCTGCAGGACAGTTTTGGTTTGTCTCGATCTGTAACACGAAGGGCCGGTTTTGGCGGTCAGCTGTTACAGATCGAGATATTCCATAGGACCATTTCTTCCTGTCTTGACCTGTAACACCTAGGCCCAATTTCCATCCCTAGTTGTTACAGATCAAGACATTTCAGCAATCCCCTTCCACCATCCTATTCAAATACAACAATCTTGTTAGTCTTGGTTAACTTTTTAGCCTAAAACGGGTATCCTTTGCGGCGTCAAACAAACGGCACGCAGGAGCGCACCATGCTCAACCATCTCAAACAACACTTTGGCTCCCGACGCACCGGTGGTCACGGAGGCCTAGACATTGCGCGGCATATCGGCCCCGGGCTGCTCGTGACCGTCGGCTTTATCGATCCGGGCAACTGGGCCTCCAATATGGCCGCGGGCTCACAATTTGGCTACGCGCTGCTGTGGGTGGTCACGCTGTCCACGATTATGCTCATCGTGTTGCAGCACAACGCTGCACACCTGGGTATCGCAACGGGCGCCTGTCTTGCCGAAGCCACGACGCGCTACCTCCCCCGTTTCGTTGGACGCACGGTGCTCGCCAGTGCCTACCTCGCGACCATCGCCACCGCTATGGCCGAGGTCCTGGGCGGCGCGATCGCGCTCCAGATGCTCTTTGGACTGCCCGTGCGCGCCGGCTGCGTCATCGTGGCCGCGGCATCGATGGCAATGCTCATGACGAACTCCTACAAGCGTGCCGAGCGCTGGATCATCGCCTTCGTCGGCGTGGTAGGACTCTCGTTTTTGGCCGAGCTTGCGCTAGTCAAGGTCGACTGGCCGCAAGCCGCCGCAAGCTGGATCACGCCCAGCATGCCCACTGGCTCTGCCGCGATTATCGTGAGTGTCCTGGGTGCGGTCGTTATGCCCCACAACCTTTTTCTGCACTCCGAGGTCATCCAATCCATGCACTTCGAAGGCCAAGGCGAGCAGGTTATCGAAGAGCGTCTGCGCTATGAGCTCTTCGACACGCTCTTTTCGATGGGCGTGGGCTGGGCAATCAACTCGGCCATGGTCATCCTGGCCGCAACGACCTTCTTTGCGCACGGCATTGTCGTAGACGACCTCGCCGTCGCAGCGGCCACGCTCTCCCCCATCTTGGGCCCGGCGAGCTCGACCATCTTTGCGGTAGCGCTGCTGTTCGCGGGACTATCGAGCAGCGTGACAGCGGGCATGGCGGCGGGAACCATCACCGCGGGCATGTTCGACGAGGAATACGACATCCACGACCGACATTCCTCGATCGGGGTAGCGGCCTGTTTCGCCGGCGCAGTGGCGGCGTGTCTGGTCATCCCAAATCCTTTTGAAGGTCTCATCTGGAGTCAGGCACTGCTGTCGCTTCAGCTGCCGATTACGGTCTTTGTGCTCATACGGCTCACCAGCTCAGCCCGCGTTATGGGCAAATACGCCAACTCGCGCCCGCTCAACGCGCTGCTCGTAGGGATCGGCGTCATCGTGACGATTCTCGACATCGTGCTGCTAACGGGGATGTAATTGGGATGGCGTGACTGTCCAGATATAACGTCTTAATCTGTAACACGTGAGACCGTTTTAAACCGTCAGATAAATCAAAAGGGTCCCGGCCGAGAATTCGACCGGAACCCTTGGACAGAGCTATGTTCGGCTTTCGCCGTGTGCCTGCGAGTTACTCCTCGACGAGCTCAAACTGATCGGGACCGACGCCGCACACCGGGCACACGTAGTCCTCGGGCAGCTCGGGCGTGTCGACCTCAACCTCGTAACCGCAAACGGTGCACACAAACTTATACGTCTTCTTCTCCTCAGCCATGATGTTCTCCTCTCGAACGTGACTGCTGGTGTACTTACTTATTAGTGTATATTCTCAATAACATAATGCAAGTATTTTTAGAACATTTCTAGCCTTGATACGACGAGGCTTTGGGCGGCGTCTTGCCCTTTAGCACCTTGTGATAGTAGTCGTACGTCAGCGGCGTCTCGTCGCTCAGGCGCTCGGCATCCTCGACCTCGCCGATAAACAGCAGATGCGTGCCCACATCCACAGTGTCGATCAAACGGCAGCTAAACAGGGCCGCCGCGTGCTCGGGCACATAGGGCATGCCCAGAGTGGTCTCGTGGGTCTCATACTTGGCAAACTTGTCGTAATCGCTGCTGGTGCGGAAGCCAAAATTGCCGATATAGAGCATGTCGGCGGTCTGGTCAATCACGGTCAGCGCAAAAGCCTTAGCCGATGCGATTACGCCGGACGTGACATTTTCCTTGTTCACGGCAATCGAGATGCGCGGCGGGGCGGATGTCACCTGCACCGCTGTGTTGATAACGCAGCCGGCACGCAGCCCGTCCGCCGCGGCGCTCACCACGTACAGGCCACTCGGCATGGTAAAGAACGCAGTTTTGTCCATAACGATCACTCCCCTAGCTCGGGTTGGAACCTCATGGATGTATGTACCCACAAAAAAGGCGACGCCCATAACGGACGCCGCCTTTGAGACATATGTGTCAGAACAGTAAGAAAGATGAGACACCCACAGTTGCGGTGAAATAGGGACTGAATAGTCCCTCAAACAGGCAAAACAGTCCGTATTCCACCGCAACTTATACAGAGTGCCTAGCGGTTGCGTTCCTTAAGGGCGCGGTCGATCTCGCGTTGGACATCACGCTTGGCCATGTCCTCGCGCTTGTCGTAGAGCTTCTTGCCGCGACCTAGACCCAGCAGCAGCTTTACGCGGCCGTCGGTATTAAAGTAGAGCTCCAACGGAACCAGCGCATAACCACGGTTGCGAAGTTTGCCGTCAAGAAAGTCAATCTCCTTGCGGTGCAGCAGCAGACGACGCCGACGGTCGGGATCGCGATTCCACACGCCACCATGGCTATAAGGGTGGATATGCAGGCCGACGAGCCAGCACTCCCCGCCGCGGATCAGCGCGAAGGTATCGGTGATCTGGCAGGCGCGCTCGCGAATCGACTTGACCTCGGTGCCGCTCAGCTCAATACCGCACTCAAACGTCTCATCGATAAAGTACTCGTGATGTGCCGAGCGATTCTTGGAAATGAGTTTGCGCTCGCGCTTACTGGGCATCGCCGGCCCCCTTGGCTCCATCGGCGTTTGAGCCCGCAGTCTCGCGCTTTGCCTTGCGCTCGGCATTGAGCTCGGCATCGCTCTCGCGCACCAGTTTAATAATCGCCGCGCAGGCCTCCTCGCCCACCAAGTCGCGAGCACGCACCGTCAGGCGCGTCGCCTCCTGCTTGTCGCCGTCGCTTGCAGCATCGGTCGCGCACATAATCAGGCAGATGGCAATCTCGGCCGAAGGCGAGGTCGGAACGCCTTGCAGGGCCAGTTCACCCATCACGTGCTCGTCGCTCTCATCGGCGGCATCCGGATAGGTGGTATGGATCTTGTTGAGCAGGCGCGTCGTATGCGCATCGTTGGGCGCCAGGCGCAGCGCCAGACGCGCGCAGCCCACGGCAGCCGAAACGTTCTCGGTCTCGGGCTCCAAGAAGTACTGGCCTAGATTGGCGTAAGCGCGGGCGGCGCACTTGCCATCGCTTGCACGCTCCAGCACCGAGAACGAGAGCGATGCCCATTCCTGCTTGTCCTCGAGTGCGCGGAACAGCTCGGCCAAATCCAAGCGATAGTTGCAGTTCATGGGGTCCCAACGCACAGCCTGCATCAGGGCATTACGAGCGCTCACATAATCCTGCTGGCGAATGTAGGCAAACGCCATATCAGAGTACAGGCGGTCAAACGGCACCTCGACCTGCACGAGCTCGCGCGGATCCTTCTCCACGCGGCGATAGGCCAAGCGCTCAAACTTGCTATCGAAGCTAAAGTATTGACGCTTCTCCTCCGTCTTGCACTCAGCATCAATATACTCCTCGGCGAGCTCCACCAGACGCTCCAGCAGCGGCGTCGCCGTAGCCAGGTCGCCCTGCGCCAGATAGTTCTCGGCATACGTGATGTCTTGCAAGCTGATGGGCAGATCCATGGCTACTCCTCGATCTGAGCGAAACACGGCAGGCGCCGTATATACGGTCAATACACAAAACCCGGGTCTCTTACGAGGCCCGGGCGTTCAATTTTGGTAGCCCGTACCAGATTCGAACTGGTGATCTCCGCCTTGAGAGGGCGGCGTCCTAAACCGCTAGACGAACGGGCCATATGTAGCAAATGCAATGGCTGGGATGGAGGGAGTCGAACCCCCATTGACGGAACCAGAATCCGCTGTCCTGCCATTAGACGACATCCCAATGACTGCATCGCTGCGCTCGGCTGTGCCTTTGCGCAAGAAAGAAATATACGGGAAGTCTCGCCGTGACGCAAGCCCCAATTTTGACTTTTTTGAAATTCAGTCAAATTGGCCTAATTTAGTCCAACCCGTGAAGGACCTGTGAAGCCAACCGCTGTACACGAAGGGCAAAACGCCGTGAGCGGTAGCCGTCAACCGTTGGCAGATTCTACCGTGAAAACGATAGCACCAGGCAACACAATCGAAGTATCAATGATCGCGTAGATATCGAGGCGCCATGGACGAAGAGCTTGATTACCTATGGGAGACCCTGGGCCTCGAGATCACTGCCGACCTTTGGCCCGAACGGGACAAAATTCACCCCACGTTACGCCCCGCCATTACTGTGGTGCAGGCAAAATACCGCCGTGCATCCTTTTTAATCATGCGGATGTCATGGCACGCGGGACTCCCCGACCTTAAGCGAATCCAGGCAAGCCTCGTCGAGCTGTCCGGCATGCCGACCGTCATATCCGAGGCGCACCTGGAGCAGCGCCAGCGCGAGCGACTGCAACAGCAGCGGATTCCCTTTATCTGCCCCGGCATTCAGGCATATCTGCCCTTTATGGACGAAGAGTACTGGAGCGGCAAGCCCAACAAGCACGTAAAGGTCTACGATCTGCACGAATGGGCACAGCTGGCGGACTGACTGGGGCAGGCCCGCCGGCGGAAAGTGCGTCCCAGATTTCAAGCTCAAACTGGTCCCTACTTTCCTGTCGAGCCCTCAACCGGAAACCGTGTCCCGCAATCGAAGCTCAGAATGGGACGTGCTTTCCGCAACCGGCCACTTTGGGAAAGTGCATCCCATTCTGGAAGCGAATTCCGGGTCGCACTTTCCGCAGCCGCTACAGCAACGCCTCGGCCCAAGCCGATTCCCTAAAGCCGGGAATCGCAAAGTCGTCGCCCACCAGCAGCGGACGCTTGACCAGCATGCCGTCGGTCGCCAGCAGCTCGTAGCACTCCCGATCCGTCATGCCCGCATCCAGACGCGCCTTCAGGCCCAGCTCTCGATATTTCATGCCCGACGAATTAAAGAAGCGCCGCACCGGCAGCCCCGAATGAGCAATCCAGGTCGCAAGCTCATCAGCCGTAGGATTGTCCAAAACGATATCGCGGTCGATATACTCAACCCCATGTTCATCCAGCCATGCCTTGGCCTTCTTACAGGTCGAGCACTTGGGATATTCAACAAACAGTACGGTCATGGGAATCCTCCGAATATAGATCGGCCAACGCAGGCACACGCCACACGAGGCGCCTTCGTATGATGGGCCAATTGTAGCCCACGGGTCACACGCTAAACGAACCGTACCCCGAATCCGCGTTTGATGAACGGCAGCAGCTCCATTGCCTCGGGCGTGATATGGCCCGCAACGTTCATGCGCTCGTCACCGGGAAGATCGACCCGCGCAATCTCAAGCTCGCCTTCGTAGCGCCCATATCCGCTATTGCTCACAGCGATCGACCCCGCCTTTCGCGGCAGGCCGGCTCCGGCATCCGTCGACACGGAATCCGGCTTAAGCGTCGTACGTGACTCCTGAGACCTAAAGATGAGGACGCTCGAGTCGGGCCGGTCGTGATGAATCTGCCCGCGCACATAGGCATAACCGGGCTCAAGCTCGCATTGCAGGTCCACGTATCCGGCGGAAACTTGAGCAAACTGCGCCCAGCCCGCATCGGAAAGATCGGGGTCGCCGACCAACACAATGTCGCAATCGGCGCCATGTGCAAGCTCAAGCATATTGAGAGCAACCTTTGACGCGCGACCGCGCTGCGCCTCGACCGTCGGCAGTCCCTCGAATACCGGCCCGCGAACGTTAGCATCACCCGGCACAAAAGCCATGATTTCGAATCCAAGCGCCGCAAGACGAAGATTCACCCGAGCAATGTCCTCCAGAGCTAAACCGGTATAAGGCTTGGGGTAAAAATTGTGGCAGGCGGCAAAACGAGTCACATCGGCGCCGGCTTCACGCCACGATGCGATTTCATCAGAACTCACTGTCGATGCATTGACCACAATGCGAAATACACCGGACAGCTCCGCGACCCGCTGGGCGCTAAAGCCATAGTCCAAACGAAGGTATTCCAACCCCAGATCGCGCAGGTCCTCGATGCGCTCAAGCCCGAGCAAATCGCACGTGCGAGGCCCCACATCGGCAATGAGCGCAATGCCGCGGGCGGAAAGCAGCGACAGCACATGACGGACCTTATCGGCATACGCCGCTCCCCCATCCTCGGGAATATGCAGCGAGGTGAACGCGTAGCGCGCACCCGCCGCGGCGCCACGCTCAATCGTCCGCTCAATATCCTGCAAAGGGCTGGAAAGATAAATTGAAATACCCGTTTTCACGCTTCAACGCTCCTTTAAAAAAGGCCGGCGGAGCAGCTAGCCCCGCCGGCACAACCATAACATCAAGAAATCTGCCGCGCGCCGCGAACCCCGAGCAACACGGCTCGCGATATCAAACTACTCGCCAAAGAACTCGTTGATCTTCTGCTCGTCGACGCCAAAGAACCACGTCAGGACAAAGCCGGCGGCATAGGCAAGCAGCATAGCGGCAACGTAGCCGAGCTGCTGGCCAGGAACGACGATCAGCAGGCCAAACAGACCGGAAACGCCCTGAGAAACCGTGCCGATGTGAAGCAGCGCCGCGAGCGCGCCGCCAAATCCGGCACCCAGGCAGGCCGTCACAAACGGACGAACGAGCGGCAGCGTAACAGCATACATCAGAGGCTCGCCCACACCCAGGATTCCAACGGGAATGGACTCTGCGACGTACTTCTTGAGCTTGGCGTTCTTGGTCTTAAAGTACAGCGCCAAACCGGCACCGACCTGGCCGCCGCCAGCCATCATAAGGATGGGAAGCAGGTAATTGATACCCTTGGTAGCGCCGTCGGGATCGTTGAGCATAGCGTGAATCGGCGTGAGCGCCTGATGCAGGCCGACGGACACCAGCGGCAAGAAGCCTGCCGACAGGATATAGCCGCCCAGGACGCCCAGCTTCTCGAAGATAAAGGTCAAAACGCTAAAGATGGCAGTCGTCAGCCATGCGCCAACCGGCTGGATGACGAGCATCAGAGCAAAGGCGCCGATGATGAGCACCAGCAGCGGGGACAAGAACGTGTCGAGTGCGTTGGGCATAACCTTGCGAATCTGACGCTCCATCCAGGCAAAAAATGCGCCAGCGATGAGAGCCGCGATCATGCCGCCCGCTGCGGGGTTGTACTGCGCACTGGTGAGCGGCAGCAGAATGGCAGTGGCAGGATCAGCCGCGCCAGGCGCAAGCAGGGGCATGGCACTGTTGGCGATGCACATCGTGCCGGCGATGCCGCCCAGCGCAGCGGAGCCACCAAACTCACGTGCCGCGTTATAGCCCACCAAGATGGGCAGATAGGCAAACAGGGCCCAGCCCATGGAACGAATGCCCTGGTACCACCACTCGCCTGCAAGCGCGCCTGCCGTCGAAACGTTAATGACGTTGCAGATACCGTTGATGAGGCCAGCCGCAATGATGCCGGGAAGCAGGGCGACGAAGACATTGGAAATCTTCTTGAGGAAGGCCTGAACCGGCTTAGACTCGTACTTGGCCTTCTGCGCGGCCTTGTTTGTGGCCGCAGCATCAACCACGCTCTCGTCAGCAACGCCTTTCGCAAGGCCGGTGAGCTTGGAGAACTCCTCGAGCACCTTATTCACCTTGCCCGGACCCAGCACGATCTGCATCGTGTCGTCCTCGACCAGGCCCATCACGCCGTCGAGCGCCTTAATACCCTCCGTGTCGACGTTACCCGTGTCTTTGACGGTCACGCGCAGGCGCGTCATGCACGCCGCGTTTGCGAGCACGTTGTCTTTACCGCCCAAAAGGTCCAGCAGCTTTTGAGCCAGCTCTTTGTTCGTCATAACTCCTCCTTGTATTGGGTATCTCGTCTGGATGTCATATCAGCTCACGCCGCGCACCTATTGGGCGTCGGCATTGCTCTTCTCATGGCCACTCACCGCAGCACGGACATGGCCTCGCGCCCGCTCAAGAGCTACCGCAGCCTGCTCGGCATCGCAGTCCAGCAGTACCGAGACAATAGCGGTTTTTACGTGGCCGCCGGCATCTGCAAGCGCCTGAACAGCGCACTCGCGCGTGCAGCCGGTCGCCTCCATCACGATGTTCTGGCCGCGCACCACCAACTTCTCGTTCGTCTGCTGCACATCGACCATCAGGTTTTGGTATACCTTGCCGATCTTGACCATGGCACCGGTCGAAATCATGTTGAGAATGAGCTTTTGAACCGTTCCCGCCTTGAGCCTCGTTGAGCCGGTCAGCACCTCGGGACCGGGCACGGGCTCAATGGCAAGATCTGCGCTCTCCCCGATCTTCGACCCTTGGTTGCAGGCAATTGCAATGGTCTTGCACCCAGTTGTCTTGGCGTACGCAAGGCCGCCCACCACATAAGGAGTACGGCCGCTTGCCGCCAGGCCAACGACAAGATCCTTGTCCGAGAGTCCACGCTCCCGCAGGTCGCTCGCGCCAAGCTCCTCGCTGTCTTCGGCACCTTCGACAGCCTTGATAAACGCCGTCTCGCCTCCGGCAATGAGCCCGACAATCAGATCGGGTGACACGCCAAACGTGGGCGGACACTCCGAAGCGTCGAGTACGCCCAGACGACCGCTGGTGCCTGCGCCCATGTAAAAGACGCGCCCGCCGCGCTCGAGTGTCTCAGCAGTCCAGTCGATTGCCATGGCAACCTGGGGCAACACTTTCGTGACCGACTGGACGGCACGAAGATCCTCATCGTTCATCGTCGTGACGATTTGCAGCGATGTCATCGTATCGAGGTCCATTGACCTTTGATTACGCTGTTCGGTCGTGAATTTTGTTAAATCGAGCATTTCATTCACCTCATCTTTCCTGTTTCTCGATGTAGTTTTGCTTTATGACATGCGTCGCCCGTTCGTAGTCGCTGGCAACGTAAGCAGCGTACAGGGCATCGACAACCATAAGCTGGGCCATACGCGAAGCCATGGCACCGCTGCGGACCAAGGGTTCACTCGCAGCGACGCCGAGCACGGCATCGGCCATGGTGGCAAGATTGGATGATCCATCTACTTTGGTAACGGCCACAACGGGACAGTTGTGACGTTGAGCCTCGGCGGTGCAGTCCAGCACCTCTTGCGTCAAGCCCGAGTAGCTAAAGGCGATTGCCATATCGCCCTCATGCATGTTCTTGGCACATAAGAGCTGATCATGCCAGTCGTCGTACAGATGGCACTCTTTGTCGACACGCATGAGCTTTTGCGCCGGTCGTGCGCGACCAAACGAGAGGCACCAATACCGAACAGATTGACCGCGCGTGCCCGCTTAAGACGGGCCGCGCATCGCTCCAAGACGGTGTAATCGAGCGTTCGCGCCGTCGCCTCGATCGTGCGCACGTTGCTTTTCATCACCTTCCCCACGATACGCTCGACGCTGTCATCCATGGAGATGTCCTCGAGGGCTACGTCTTTCTTGTCACCTAAGAGCGCCAGCTCGGCAATCAGTTCGCGCTGGAACTCCTTGTAGCCCGCAAAACCCAAACGCTTGCAAAAGCGCAAAATGCTCGAGGGCGAGGAGAACGTGACATCGGCAAGACCGCGGACGGACAGCCCGACCACCTCGTGCGGATGAGCGCTTACATATGCGATGACATTGCGTTCCGCCGGGCTCGCGCTGAGCTCACGCTCGCGAAGCCGCAAAAGCAATCCGTTTGCCATCTCAAACACCTCCGTTGAGAAGAATTAAAGACCAACGAACGATTCGTACCGGATACAAACAGCTTTTGCGGTACATTGTGCCGCATCGTGGCGCACAAAGGGCGAGCGTTCTACCGCTCGCCCCTCAAATCCGACCGCTCGGAAATACGCGCGACACAAAATAATTCAACAAGGTCGCATTATCAGAAACGGGTTTGTTACCGGCTAGCGCCTCGCATGGGCGCCGATCGGCCGAGTCGCATGGCGCACCAACGCCGCTGCCAGCAATACCAACAGCATGGCGGTGACATAGCCCGCAGCATCGAATCCTAAATCGATAACGTCGAAATGCCTGCCGGGAACAAAGATCTTATGCACCTGGTCGCCAACGGAGCAGGCAGCGCAAAAGAGAAACACAGGCACGCAACGGGAACACACACTCCATGGACGCCTGGAAAAGCAGACCACGATCACCGAGGCGACCAATCCGACGAAGAAAAACTCTACGGTATGGGCGACGCGACGGACGTTTGCGCCTACCCACATGCGAATGGAAGCAAGTCGACCAGGCTGGACCGTCGAGGCAGCCGGATTGGTACTCTCAGTCATGCCGTCCCCCGCCTGAATTTCACCCGTGATGCCGGTAGCCTGAACGCCCGTAGCCTGGCCCTCCACCACACGCGCGGTGGACTCGCTCAGCAACGACGTCTCCACCGCATTTTGCTCCGTCAGCACCCAGATGCCCGCCAGCGTTGCAGCGAACAGAACGATCGCGGTCCATCCGATTATTTGTTTTACGCGCGCCAAGGGCCAACCTCCTTTTTTGAATATCAGCGAGTGTAGCCCCAAATGGCATCGTCACCGTATCAAAATTTGAATCGCAACAGGAAGCGACAAAGCGACGCAAACCCCTACCCCGCCTCGCGCATCCAGCGATCGAACGTCCCCACGCACACGCCCAGGCACTTTGCCGCCTGGCTGCGGGTAATATCGCCCGCCTCATAGCTATCGCGCACCAGCTCAAACTGAGGAGGGCACGGCTTGCGAGGTCGACCGAAACGGACCCCTCGCGCCCGCGCCGCTGCAATTCCCTCCGCTTGGCGCCGATGGATATTCTCGCGCTCTACCTGCGCCACGTAGCTCAGCAGTTGCAGCACAATATCGGCAATCAGGACGTTGGTCACATCCGGCGCGCCGCTGGCCCTAGCGCGCGTGTCAAGCAATGGCATGTCCAACACCACAATGGCAACCCCGAGCTCCTTGGTAATGCGTCGCCATTCCTCAAGAATCTCGGAGTAATTACGGCCAAGTCGGTCGATAGAAAGCACCACCAGTACGTCCCCGTCTCCCAGGACGTGCAGCAGCTCGCGATAACGCGGTCGATCGAAGTCCTTGCCGCTCGCATGGTCGGCATAAATATTCGCCGAGCCCACGCCATAGGCGCCCAGCGCATCCAGCTGCCGATTAAGGTTCTGATCGCGCGAACTCACCCGCGCATAACCGTACACCGTCGCCATCTCATCCCCGCTTTCTTGTAAACCTGCCAAAAAGGGACAGGTTTATTTTGGTAGGTTTTACCTCTCAAATAGCAGGTAAGCGGGCGGCCGAGCAGACGGCAAGGTAGCCACGATTCAAATGCGAAGGGCGGTCCCGAAAGGCCGCCCTCCGCTCTCTCGCCACGAGTCGGGATTTAGCTAATGGATAAGCTTAAAGTCCAAGTGCCCACGCGTGGTATTGACGCGCGAGACCTCGATAATCACGCGCTGCCCCAGCTCGTAACGGGTGCCCGTGTCGGCACCTGTGAGCGTTAGCGCGTCCTCGTCGAACTCGAACCACTCGTTGCCCAGGCTCTTAATTGAAACCAGGCCCTCGACCTGTGTTAGGTCCAAGCGCACAAAGAGGCCCATGCTGCTAACCCACGAGACGGTTCCGGCATAGCGCTCACCCAGACGGTCCTCATAGTACTGGGCAATCTTGATCTTTTGCGTCGCATGGCTGGCGGCATCTGCCGCGCGCTCGGCATCGCTACATGCGCGGCAGATCTGCGGCAGAATGCGCGGCAGCGACTCGCGCCCCTTACCGATCAGCCGCGGCGTACGGACCAAGGCGTCCTTGCCGCCGAGCTGCTCATAGGCCAACTGCAGTTTGAGCACGCGGTGCACCACCAGATCGGGGTAGCGACGGATGGGACTCGTAAAGTGACAGTAGCACGGCGCGGCGAGCGCAAAGTGGCCCTCGTTGCGCGGCTTGTACAGCGCGCGCTGCATGCTGCGCAGAAGCAGCGTGTTGACGAGCGGTGCGTTGGCCGTACCGGCGGCAGCATCAACTGCAGCCTGCAGCTCATCGGGGCTCCCCAGGGCAATACCGGCAGCACGGCGATCGTCGATGATGCCTAGCTGCGCCAGCGCAACGGCAGCACCGTGCAGGCTATCGGGGCTCGGATCCTCATGCACACGATAGCAGGCCTCGATATCACGGTCTGCCAGCCACTCTGCAACGCACTCGTTGGCGAGCAGCATGGCTTCCTCGATAAGCGACGTGGCACACGAACGCTCACGCGCCACAATCTGCACGGGCACTCCGTCCTCATCCAATAGAGCGCGAATCTCGGCTGTGTCAAAATCGACTGAGCCGCGGGCGCGACGAATACGACGGCGAAGTTCGGCGAGTTCGTTAGCGGCGACAAGGAAATCGCCGAGGTCGATGTTGTAGCCGCGGGCGGCCTCCTCGCACGCAAGACCGCGCTCAAGCGCTTCCTCGCGCGAGGTCTCGGCAGCCGCAACATCCTCGGCTGCACCCTCCAGCACCGAATACTCAACCGCGCCGGCACGCACCAGCAGCGCCTCGGCGCCGTCATAGTCCATACGCACACGCGAGCGAATCACGCTGGGATACGGATCGTAATGCCGCACGCGACCCTGCGCATCGAGCTCGATATCGACGGTAAACGCAAGACGGTCCTCGTCAGGGCGAAGCGAGCACAGGTCACAGGACAGGCGTTCGGGCAGCATGGGAAGCACGCGATCGGCCAGATACACCGATGTCGTACGATGGCGAGCCTCAAGATCGATATGCCCGTCCCAAGCCACATAGTGTGAAACGTCGGCGATATGCACACCCAGCTTGTAGCCACCCTCGGGCGTACGCTCCAGCGAAATGGCATCGTCAAAGTCGCGCGCGTCGACCGGGTCGATCGTGATGACAAAGCGGTCGCGCAGATCGCGGCGGAGCGGGTCCTTAAGCGCCGCGGACACATCGAGCGAAAGCCCCTCGGCCTCGTCCAGCGCGGCCTCGGGATAGCTATCGGTATAGCCGTAACGCGCCATCACATATTGAACGCCCAAATCGGGCGCGTCATCTCCGCCAATGCGGCGTTCAATCGTCACGGTGCCCGATTCCAGGCGCGTCGGGTAGGTCAAAATGTGCGCGACAACAGCATCACCCGGGTGGACGCCCAGACGATCCGCCGAGGTATCCTCGGGCAGAATGAAGAAGTCGGCCTTCAGACGCGAATCGAGCGGCTCAATCACACCGAGCGGACCGGCGGTCTGGTACGTGCCCACCACGCTTATGGCTGCACGCTCAACCACGCCCTCGATCACGGCGCGCCGCTCACCGTGCGGGCTGTTCTTAATGCTCACGGCAACGGTATCGCCATCCATGATCTCGCGCTTACCGCGGCCCATGACCTTGTAGTCGCCATTCTCGGTTATGACATAGGCACTGTGCTCATGGAGCTGCACGCGCCCGGTCAGGCTCGGACGGCGTTCGCTGCGCACCGGCCCGCGCTTATTGCGAGCTCCACGCTTATGCTTGTTATTGCGCCCCATGGCGCCTCCTAACTATCGATTGCGAACTCCAAAGAGTCTACCCAAATGATTCGCTTTCCTGCCGTCCCCTAGGGATCAAAAAACGGGCCGCCCCATAAGAGACGACCCGTTGGAAGGGATGAATTCCAGGCATGCCTACACGCGCAGGTAGCGGCGCATGGCGATGGCAGAACCAAAGAAACCGATAATCACGCCGACCAGAATCAGCGCAGCATAGGTCACCAAGTAGTACTGCATCGGCAGGGCAAACGACATCCAGCCGATGCTCTCCTGCAGACGCGGAATCATCAGGTTGCGCAGCAGCTCCAGAACGCCGATGGAAAGCAACGAGCCCAAAATGGCCTGTAGTACGCCCTCGGTGATAAACGGGCCGCGAATGAAGCCGTTGCTGGCGCCGACCAGACGCATAATCGCAATCTCACGACGACGTGCCGTGATGGATAGGCGAATCGTGTTGTTGATGAAGATGAAAGCGATAAAGGTCAGAAGGCCAACGAGCACCACGGCGGCGATGCGGATGTAGTTGGTCACCTGGAACAGGCGGCTCACTGCCTCCTGGCCGTACAGCACGCTCGCGTTGACGTCGCCGTCATCCACGATCTTCTGGAAATCGGCATCCTTCTTGAGCTTCTCTGCCGTGCTCTCGACCTTGGACGGATCGTCCATCTCAATAGCGAAGGAAGCCGGCAGCGGGTTCTGGCCATCGAGCGCGCTCATGGTGGCGTCGGCGTTGCCCGACATCTTGCTCGAATACTCGGCCTTCGCGTCGTCCTTGTCCTTATAGGTCACGGACTTGACGTTGCTCCACGTCTTAAGCTCGGCCTCAAAAGCCTGAACATCAGCCTGATCGGCGTCATCACTAATGAAGGCGTTGATGACAACCTGATCCTCGACGGTGCCGATCACGGAGTTCAGCACCGCGGAGCCCATAATGAACAGGCCGATGATAAACAGCGAAAGGAAGATCGTGATGACGGCGCCGAGCGAGGTAGTCCAGTTACGGAAGAAGTGGCTGATTGCCTCTTTGAAGGAGTAGCCCACGTTAGTTGGTGCCATAGTTGCCGTAACCTCCCCTCTCCTGGTCGCGGATGACGTGGCCGCCCTCGAGGGCGATCACGCGACGGTGCATGCTATCGACCATCTCGCGGTCGTGCGTGGCGACGATCACGGTGGTGCCGGTGCGGTTAATACGCTCAAGCAGCTTCATGATGCCCAGCGAGATCGCCGGGTCGAGGTTGCCCGTGGGCTCGTCGCAGATCAGCAGCGGCGGACGGTTGACCATAGCACGGGCGACGGCAACGCGCTGCTGCTCGCCACCGGAAAGCTGGTCGGGCAGCGAGTCCATCTGATCGGCCAGACCGACCAGACGCAGCACCTCGGGCACCTGGCTGCGAATGACGCCCTTGGGCTTGCCGATGCACTGCAGGGCAAACGCCACGTTTTCGTAGGCGGTCTTTTGCGGCAGAAGCTTAAAGTCCTGGAACACGGCGCCAATCTGGCGGCGCAGGAACGGAACCTTGCGGTTCTTGATCTTCATGAGGTCCTGACCGGCAACCAGGATGCGGCCGCTCGTCGGCTTGACGTCGCGGTTGAGCGTCGACAGCAGCGTGGTCTTACCCGAGCCGGAGTGACCGACCAGGAAGACAAACTCGCCCGGATAGATCTCGATGTTGATGTCGTCGAGTGCAGGCTTGTTGGGCTGTGCCGGATAGATCTTGGTGACATGCTCCATAAGGATGACGGGCTCGACACCGGCCTGCTTGGCCATCTTCTTGCGGCTGGCCTGCGGATCGATGGGCGCAAACACCGACGTAAAATCGGGGTTGTTGAGCGCGTTATCGAGGCTTGCGACCTCGGCTGCCTGATCGCTCTCGACCACCGGGGCAGCAGGCTGCGTGGGGTCGGGAATAGCGGCAAAGAGACCGGACTGCGCAGGCTGAGGAGCCGGCGTCGCAGGGGCCAAGGGGTCGGGAATGCCGGCCATGGTAGGCTGCGGCGTGGCGGCACCAGCCTGAGGCTGCTCCACGCGAGCGGTCACGGCCTGAACGGGCTCAAAACCCGCCGTGCCGGAAAGCGCGACATCGCTGGTTGGATTGTAGGCAAAGGGATCGGATGCCGGCTGTGCCTGATCTGCCGGCTGAGCGGGGGCCTGAGCAACAGGCTGGCCCTCTGAATCCGGAGTGGCGAAACGACTGCCCTGGACGCCTGCCTGCGTCTTGGGGGCATCATCGCCCGCACCGGAGGTACGGAAGTGGTTACCCACTGGTGCTCCTTATCGTCGTGCGTTTAAACTACATGAGCGCTTAGTATTTTAGCAGCATTAGCTTTGCTGCACATAAGAAGCATGGCCGTGTTTGGGTCCCTCCGGCCGGACACAGGGTTACTCTCCAAATCGTCCTCGGACATGTCGGAGCCTCCGCTGCGCACTACGTGCGGCGGGGGCTCCTCCGTCCTGCGGAAAGATTTGGAAAGTAACCCTGTGTCCGGCCTGCGGTAACTAAGGGGTCGCCGCGTTTTACTTGGGGTGCTGCATATACAAAGTTGGAAGGGTCTGAATTGCGCTTTGTCGATATATGCCCTTTTCCCTGATGGGACCGTGCTTGAGGGGCGTCTGTTAGCGCCGGGCGATTTTAGCCGCTAATAGTCAAACTATTTTGACCAATCCCG
>ERZ857693.573-NODE-573-length-55410-cov-3.976335_pt1 | contig 55410 bp, 62 predicted proteins | sample MGYA00519765_ERZ857693 | MGnify/ENA primary metagenome ERZ857693 (study PRJEB31778, sample SAMEA3449354) | human gut metagenome | biome: human gut; feature: human-associated habitat; material: faeces | place: United Kingdom | collected 2010/2012 ... | reverse complement strand
GCAGCTGGCGCAGTTCAACGCCGATCTGCAGGCCGCCAGCCGCACGCCGCTTTTCATCGCGGTGGACGAGGAGGGCGGCGCGGTGGCGCGGCTGGCCAATAAAGATACCTTCGACCTGCCCCGGTATGAGAGCGCCGCCGTGGGAGCCGAGGGTGCCGACGCCGCCTGTGCCATGGGGCAGACCATTGGCGGCTACCTGCGTACCTACGGCTTCAATATGGATTTCGCCCCCGACGCCGACGTGAACACCAACCCGGATAACCCCATCATCGGCACGCGGGCCTTCTCATCGGACGCTGCCACCGCCGCCGAAATGGCCGCTGCCGCCGCGGACGGCCTGCGCACCGGCGGCATCCTGCCGACGCTGAAGCATTTCCCCGGCCACGGTGATACCGCTGAGGACAGCCACACCGCACTGGCCGTGACCTACAAAACGCTCGACGAGCTGCAAGCCTGCGAGCTGCTGCCCTTTGCGGCGGACACCGGCCTGCACGCCGTCATGGTCGGGCATATCGCCGCGCCGAACGTCACCGGCGATCTCACGCCCGCGAGCCTTTCCGGTACGATGATCACCGGATACCTCCGCGGCGAGCTGGGCTTTACGGGGCTGGTGATCACCGACTCCATGGCGATGCACGGTGTGACCGACGCCTATTCGTCCGGCGACGCGGCGATCGCCGCGATCGAGGCGGGCGTCGATATCATCCTTATGCCGGAGGTGTTGTCCGAGGCGTTTGACGCCGTCGTTGCCGCCGTGGAAAACGGCACGATATCCGAAGCGCGCCTTAACGAGAGCGTCTACCGTGTGCTGCAGTACAAGCAGCTCTACGGCATATTCAATCCCTGAAAAAAGCGAAAGAGAGATGGATCGTTCCATCTCTCTTCTGCTATCTTTAAAGCGTTATTCTTTTCCCAGCCGGGCACGGAGATCGGTATTGTAGTCGTTGAAGAAGCGTATGGCCCCCGACAGTTCCGCCTCGGACAGAGAGCGGAAGAACAAAAGCTCGCGCTCCTCCCAGCCGCGGTGGCGCTCGCGGTGCGCGTCGAAAAGCTCCTGTCCGGCGTCGGTCAGCCGGTAAAAGATCTTCTGCCGGTTTGAGCCGAGCTGATACGGCTCCACCGCGCCCTTGTCCGAGAGCTTGTGCAGAATCTTGCTGATCGCGCCCTTCGTCATGCGCATTTCCCCGGCCAGCGCCGTGACGTTCGGCTGCTCCAGACGGCCGATGGCGTCAAGACAGTTCAGCTCGGAGTTATCATAGCCGGAGAGACTGTCACGGTTGTGCAGCTTGTCGGTCTCGTCCGAGAGGTTGGTGTATTCCAGTACGAGCTGCAAAAGCTCTTCGCTTCGATCCATCAGCGGCAGTTCCTTTCCCTTGAACTGCCTATATTTTATCCGTGATCTCCGCGCCTGTCAACAAAAGCGCTTGACAATTCTCCGAGGCCGTATATAATACAAATAACAACTCGTTTCCGAGGAAACAAACTATTCTGTAAAGAAAATAACCCAAATACCGGCGAGGGAAAGGGGAAGCTGCATGGAAAACGCAACATTTATCCTGAACGGCAGAGAGGTCACGGCGGCATACGAGGGGCGCATGACGCTTTTGAAGTATCTGCGCAATGTGGAATGCATGAAGGGCAGCAAGGAAGGCTGCTCCACCGGTCACTGCGGCGCGTGCAGTGTGCTCATTGACGGTATTCTTGCCCGCTCATGCGTGACGGTTCTCAAAACGCTCGCCGGAAAGAGCGTAGAGACGATCGAAAATCTTCCGAACGACACGATGCTGCAGGTCATTCAGCGCTCGTTCCTTGACGCGGGCGCAGTGCAGTGCGGCTTCTGCACGCCGGGCATGATCATGGCAGCAAAGGCGCTGCTGTGCAAAACCGTGAACCCGACGGAAGAGGATATATACGACGGCTTGAAGCACAACTACTGCCGCTGTACCGGCTATGTGAAGATCATCGAGGGCGTGAAGCTCGCCGCGGCGCGTCTGCGCGGCGAGGATGTGCCGCTCACTGCCGTGCAGGTGAACGACCCGACCGAGATCGTCACCGGCAAGGGACAGATTGTCCCCGAGATCGAGGGGCGCTTCGTCGGGCAGAGCGTCTGGGATGTGGACGGCCTTGCCAAAACCGCCGGAACGCTCAAATACTGCGACGACTATGAGGCCGACGAATTCGGCGAAGATACGATGCTCCACGGCGCGTTCGTTTTCGCGCCCGTGCCGCACGCGCGCATCAACGCGGTGGATTATTCCGCGGCGGAGTCCGCGCCCGGCGTTGCGCGCATCGTCACACATAAGGACGTGCCGGGGCTCAACAAGATCGGCACATGGACGCCCGATCAGCCGGTGTTCTGCTCGGATGAGGTACGCTTCCTCGGCGATTTTGTTGCCATGGTCGTCGCCGACACGCCGGAGCATGCCCGCGCCGCGGTGAAACTCGTGAAGATCGACTATACGGAGCTGCCCGGCATCTATACGATGGCGGAGGGCGTGAAGGCGGACAGCTACATCGTCCGTACCGGCCGCGAGACCGGCGACGTGGAAAAATGCAAGGCCGAGGCGGAGATCGTAAAGGTGCGCGTATCGAAGGATATCCAGCCGCAGGATCACGTCTGCATGGAGCCGGTGAGCGCCATCGGGTACGCAAAGGACGGCAGAGTCACGGTGTACGCCTGCACGCAGGCGCCTTTTGAGGTGCGCCGGATGCTCGCCAAAAATCTCGCCATGGACGAGGAGAACATCCGCGTCGTGGCGACGCCGCTCGGCGGCGGTTTCGGCAAGAAATGCGACTCGTTCCTCGAAGCACCCGCGGCGGTCGCGGCGCTCTGCTGCGATAAGCCTGTCAAGGTAACACTCACACGGCAGGAGGACATGATCGTCACGACCCGCCGCCACGGGTACCACACGGATTATGAGATCGGCTTCTCGAAGGACGGCAGGTTCCGGTATCTCGACAGCTTCATGTTCTCCGACGGCGGCCCCTACGAGGCCGAGAGCTACGGTACGCTCATGACCGGCTGCCTGATGTCCGGCGGGCCGTACATCATCCCGAACGTCCGCGTGGACGCCCGCTGCATCCGCGATAACAATCTGCAGGGCGGCGCGTTCCGCGGCTACGGCATCAATCAGGCCGCGATCTCCATCGAAACGGCGCTCGACGAAATGGCCGAAAAGCTCGGCATCGACCCCTTTGAGCTGCGGCGGCGCAACGCCGTGTATCCGGGCAGCTGCTCCGTCGGCGGAGAACTGCTTGAGAGCAGCATGGGTATGCACGATACGATCGACCTGTGCGAAAAGGCGGTCAGGGAAGCGCTCAGGGAATACGAGGGGCAGTACCCGAACGGAACGAAGGTCCTTGGCTGGGGCGTGGCGTCCGGATTCAAAAACTCCGGCATCGGCAAGGGTATTTTCATTGACGACGGCGCGTGCAGGCTGACGCTCGACGGCGAAGGCAAGCTCCATATGATCGTCTCCGGCACGGACATGGGACAGGGCTTCCGCACCGCCATGGTGCAGATCGCGGCGGAAACGCTGCGCATGGATATGAAGGATATCGACATTGTCATCGGCGATACGGACATCACGATCCCGACCGGCGAGAGCGTGTCCGAGCGCCAGACGCTCTGCGACGGGCGCGCAGTGTACGAAGCGTGCCGCCTTCTGCAGAAGGAGCTGGAAGAGAACCCGCCGCAGCCGGGCGAGAGCCGGTACGCGGAATACTACTTCCGCGCGCCGGAGTGCTTCGCCATCGGAAATTTCAAGGGCGCGGAGGAGAAGGGTGTAAAGTACCGCAACTTCCCGGCCTACGCCTACGCGACGCAGGCGGCGATCGTCGAGGTGGATATCGCCACGGGCAGGGTAAAGCTCCTCAAGGTCATTGCCGCGCACGACGTCGGCCGCGCGATCAACCCGCGCATCATCGAAGGCCAGATGCAGGGCAGCGTGTCGATGGGACAGGGATATGCGCTCACCGAGGGCCACCCGACGAAAAACGGCTACCCGGTCAAAAAGCTCTACGGGCAGATGGGGCTTCCGAAGGCGGAGGACACGCCGCGCTACAAGCTCATCCTCATCGAAGACCCGGAACCCATCGGGCCTTACGGCGCAAAGGGCGTGAGCGAGGTCGCCACCGTGCCGATCACCCCGGCGATTTTGAACGCCGTTTCCCGCGCTGTCGGCGTGCGCATCAACAAAGTCCCGGCCTCGCCCGAGGTCATTCTGGAGGCCATCCGCACCGGGAAATGCGATGTTCCCACCATGGCCGAGCAGGTCGCCGCTCTCGCGAAATAAGAGAAAATCCCGCAAGTATCGTATGGAACAGCACCCCATTCCTTAGTACAAGTATTTTATCGTACTTGTCTAACAAATGGGGTGCTGTTTACAGATCGGGAACCTGCGTCTTTCCGCTTCAAACGGAGAAAGAAGTCAGGATGCCTCGTCAAACTGGCTGTTATAGAGCTCGGCGTAGAAGCCGCCGCGCTGCATGAGCTCTTCGTGCGTGCCGCTTTCGACCACGTCGCCGTCGCGCAGGACGAGGATCTTGTCCGCGTTTTTGATCGTGGACAGGCGGTGCGCGATCACAAAGCTGGTGCGCCCCTTCGTGAGCTCGTCCATGGCCCGCTGGATCAAAACTTCCGTGCGGGTATCGACGGAGGAGGTCGCCTCATCGAGGATCAGCATGGGCGCATTTTGGAGCATAGCGCGGGCGATGGTGAGAAGCTGCTTCTGCCCGGCGGAAATGCCGGCGCTCTCGGAGAGCACCGTATCGAACCCCTGCGGCAGCGAATGGATGAGCTTATCGAGTCCGCACGCGCGGCAGACCGCTTCGAGCTGTTCGTCGGTGATGCCCTCCATGTTGTACACAAGATTCTCCCGCACCGTTCCCTCAAAGAGCCAGGTGTCCTGCAAAACCATGCTGAAGAGACCGTGTACATCCTCCCGGCACATATCGGAGATGGGTACGCCGTCGATCGTTATGCTGCCGCTGTTGATCTCAAAGAACCGCATGAGAAGATTGACCATCGTTGTCTTGCCCGCACCGGTCGGTCCGACGATGGCGACCTTCTGTCCGGGGAGCACCTCGGCGGAAAAGTCCCGGATGATGATCTTGTCCGGGTCACTCGGATAGCTGAACCGGACATGGTCAAAGCAGACCCTGCCGCGCACATCGGTGAGCTTCGCGGTCTTTTCGCTCTCGTCGGGCATCTCTTCGCTTTCGAGAAAATCGAAGATGCGGTGCGCGGAGGCGGAGGCGGTCTGCATGTTCGTCATGCCCTGCGCCATCTGCGTGAGCGGCGAGGTGAAAAGCCGGACATACAGAATGAACGAGACGATCACGCCGAACTCGATCGTGCCGTTCATCGCGAGGATCGAGCCGAGAACGCACACCGCGACATAGGCGATGTTGCCGACAATGTTCATAAGCGGCTGCATCATGCCGGAGAGAAACTGCGATCTCCAGTTCGCGTCGTAAACGGCGGCGTTGAGCGTATCGAACTGCGCGCCGATCTTCCGCCCGGCGCGGCTGAGCCGCACGACTTCATGCCCGGAGTACATTTCCTCCACATACCCGTTCAGCGCACCGAGACTTTTCTGCCGCGCGGCGAAATACCGCTGCGATCTGGACAGGATCAGCACCGTCAGCAGCATGCCGAGGAACGTCACGCCGATGGAAACGAGCGCGAGCCGCCACTCGGTGACGAACATCATAAGGAGACAGCCGACAAACTGCGTGGCCGCGCTGATGATCGTGGGCAGGCTGTTCGTGAGTCCCTGCTGCAGGGTGGAAACGTCGTTTGTGATGCGGCTGAGAATGTCGCCCTGCGAGGTCGTGCCGAAATACTTCTGCGGCACGCGGTTGATCTTGGAGGAAAGCTCGCCGCGCATACGGTAGGACATTTTCAGCGTGACAACGGCCATGGTGTAATGCTGGATGAAGCTGAAAACTGCACTGAGTACATAGATGACAGCAAGGAAAATGCCGACCTTCGCGATGGCCGCGAGATCGATGTTTCCGGTGAGGCCGTCCGACATCAGCGTGGCGATCCGGCCGATCTGGTTCGGGCCGAGGATCGTCATCACCGCGCTGAGCGCGGCAAGGATCAAGGCCATAAGAATGACGCCCATGCTCGAACGCATATAGTCCGTAAGGCGCGGCACCGCGGAGCGGATGCCGTTTGCTTTATTGGTTCGTTTCATTTCCGTCCCTCCTTACGCGAGCTCCGCGGCGCTCAGCTGCGATGTTGCGATCTCGCGGTACACTTTGCAGAATTGCATAAGCTCGTCGTGCGTTCCCATGCCGACGATCTCGCCGCGGTCGAGAACGAGGATCTTTTCGGCGTGGCGGATCGTGCTGATGCGCTGGGCGACGATGATCTTCGTCACATCATGCAGCTCCCGGTTCAGACCCTCGCGCAGCTTCGCGTCCGTCCGGTAATCGAGCGCCGAGAACGAATCGTCAAAGACCAGAATTTCCGGCTTTCGCGCCAGCGCGCGGGCGATGGAAAGGCGCTGCTTCTGCCCGCCGGACACGTTGCGGCCGAGCTGCTCGATCTCGTAGTTCGTGCCCTCCGGCAGCTTATCCACAAACTCCTTTGCCTGCGAAAGCGCAATGGCGCTCTCAAGGTTTTCGCTGTCGCTTCCGGCAGCGCTCTCGCCGAAGAGTACGTTGTCGCGCACCGTTCCCGAGAAGAGAACGGCCTTCTGCGTGACATAGCCGAGCTTATCGTAGAGCGCATCGAAGGAATAGTCCTTCACGTTCACGCCGTCGATGAGCACCGCGCCCTCCGTCGCGTCGTAAAAGCGGGGGATGAGCTGGACGAGCGTTGTCTTGCCGCTGCCGGTCGCGCCGATGATCGCGAGCGTTTCGCCGCGGTTTACCTTGAAATCAATGTTCGTCAGCGCGTCTCCGGAGGCGTGGGGGTAGCGGAACGAAACGTTTCGGAACTCCACCGTTCCGGTCTCCGCGCCGGTTTGGACGCTGCCCTCGCGGATGGAGGCTTTGCGGTCGAGCACCTCGTTGATGCGCTCCGCGGACACCTGCGCCTGCGGCAGCAGCATGAAGATCATGGCGAGCATCATGAACGACATGACGATATACGTCGCATACGTGCTGAATACGAGCACTTCGCTGAACATGGTAAGGCGCGCGGCCATGTCCGTTACGGCAATGCTGTTCACGAGCGCGGCGCCGACCCAGTAGATCGCAAGCGCCAGACCGTTCATTCCGAGCGACATCGACGGCTGCACCAGTGCGAACAGCTTCTGGTTTTTCATCTGGAGATCCATCATGCCGCGGCTGGGACCGTCAAACTTTTCGTTCTGGCAATCCTCCGCGTTGAAGGCGTGCACCACGTTGATGCCGGTCAGATTTTCGCGCGCTACGCGGTTGATCTTGTCCGTCATTTTCTGCACAAGACGGAAACGGGGAATGCACGAGCCCATAATGAGCAGTACCGTTGTGAACAGCACGACGACAAACGCCGCAGTCACGGCGGAGAGCTCCCAGCTCTTGCCGAGAATCTTGATGATCGCCCACACCGCCATGATGGGGGCCTTGATCATCATCTGGAGGCCCATGGCGATGATCATCTGAATTTGGGTGATGTCGTTCGTCGTGCGGGTGATAAGGCTCGGAATGGAAAAGTCCTGCATTTCCTCGCTGCCGATGTCCATCACATGGCGGAAGAGCTTTTCGCGCACCGCAAAGCTGAATCCCGACGCGGTTTTTGCGGCGAGAAAGCCGCACGCGATCGCAAGCACCGCGCTTGCCGCCGTGCAGCCGAGCATTTTGAGACCGACGGCGGCAATGTCCGCCGTTGTGCCGGACGTTTTGATCAGCATCGTGAGCTCCGTCATATAGTCCGGCAGACGAAGATCAAAATAGATCTGCACCACGACGAACACCAGACAGAGCAGCGCCATCTCCTTTTCCTTCCGGCGCATATTCTTTATTAGTTTCAGCATCGTTATCTCCTGTTCTCCGGGAAAAGTCCGTTTTTGCGGATGTCCTCTATGTTGTCGCCTATTGCTGCCAGACAGCTGTGGAACACGGCAACATCCGCCTCCGACAGCCCGTCCACCAGCTTCTGCGCAAAGGCCTTTTGCAGCGCGCGTCCGCGCTCTACGATCTCCGCCGCCGCGTCCGTGCACACGAGCCGCGTTTTCCGGCGGTCGCCGGGGACCTCCCGGCGCGAGAGAAGCCCCTCGTTCACGAGCCGGTCCACGTGGACGGACACAATGCCGGACTTGAAGCCGCGGCACTGGCAGACGTCCTTCGCCGTGCCGCTTTCGGGATTGTTGGCGAAGAACATCAGAATATCGCCCGCCATCGGCGGCAGGCCGGTATCCCGGCAGACCGGCTGCAATGCGGCATGGTATGCTTCAATAAACCGGTTCGCATTGCGGAACATCTGCGAAGCGGTGAAATTCTGCTCTGGCATAAAAACCTCCAAGAATAGAAACTCTAATATTAGAATATTTGCGATTATAATCTGCCGTACCCCGAAAGTCAACCGGCGGAGCGTAAACAATTTATGAACGTCTTGCAGACTCTCCTGCAAACAAAAACCCCCGTGCAGGAAAACGGAGACCCTGCACAGGGGAGATCCACCGCACGGAGGTGGGCAGATGGTATACTAAATCCGCCAGTACTTTGAAAGAAAGCAGCCGGGAATGACCACGATCAGGAAAAATGCCCAGCTGATAAGCGTAAAAACTTTCATAAACCTCCCGCCTTGCCCCGGGTAAGAGCGCACATAAAGCCTGTAATTGATGACCGAGGCGAGGGAACCGATGACGGAGCACAGACCTGCCGTATCCACACCGTACAGAAGAGCGGCCAGATTGTCGGTAAAAGGGTAAAGAACAATGGAAGCCGGTACGTTGGAGATGATCTGGCTCAAACCGATCCCCCAGAAATACTCGTGGCCGGCAACGGCGTTGGTAAGAAAGTGCGAGATCGTCTTGTTCGCAGTGATCTGCGATGAAAAGACAAAGAAACAGAAGAAGGTGACCAGCAGAACATAGTCCGTTTTCCGCAGTACGGCGCGGTCAAAAAGCAGAATAACGGCGAGAACGATCCCGGCGGCAGCCAGCCAATACGGTGTTCGGGAGACGACCGTTGCAACAGTCAGCGCAAACAGCCCAACGTAGATAATTCTGTGCTTTTTCCGTTCCGGCTTCCATGCTTCTCCGGAGCTTCCGAGCAAAGAGATCCTTTCGTGAGGATCCTTTCGGTACAAAAAGAAGATGAACCCGCCGAGAAGAATTGCGGAGGAGAGCCACAGCGGCAGCATATGAAGCATAAACTTTCCGGCGGAAATGCCGGACTGCTCAAACAGAAACAGGTTCTGCGGACTGCCAAAAGGGGTCAGCAAGGAACCGCGGATCGCCGCTATATTTTCCATTGAGATGACCGGCAGAATATACGGTTCCTTTTTTGCCGTGCGGAAGAGAAGGATCGTCAGCGGCACGAAAACGATCAGCGATACATCGTTCGTCACGAACATGGAGGAAAAGAACACACCGAAAATTAAAAAGAACGAGATCCCGACCATGGAAGTGATCTTTTCGGAAAACCTCAAAACCGGCTGAAAAATGTTTTCTTTTTTGAAACCCTCCAGCACCGTCAGCATCATGAAAAGGATCGCCAGAGTGTGCCAGTCGATGCTCCTGAGCGTTTCAACGCCGGGTTTTGAAAGAAAGAGCGATAGACATGCCATCAAAACCGATATTGTGAGCATAAGCTCTTTTTTCAGCAGACAAAGTATCTTTCTCATAGTTGATCCGCCCGCTCTCATGATTTGTATGCAAAGAAAATGCCGGAGATCAAACCCGGCGCAGCGGGTTCGATTTGGAAAGGAAAAACAACACCATCGGTCGATCGGACGCCGCTTGCGGCGGCGGATGACCTCATGGTGTTGTTTTGACGTGGTGGAGCCCGCGCAGTGGTACTCGAACTCCGGAGATCTATGTGCTGCGGGACTATATCGTTCTGAAAATTGCAGTATAAAGCAAAAGAGCCCCGGCAGTGCCGGGGCTCTCGTCTTATTCCATATATGCGGCCGCTGTGGCCACGGCGCAGCAGGCGGCGCCGAAGATTACGAGGAGCGCAGCCGCTCCGATTAACGCTATCATGCCACGCCCAGGATCTTCTCGATCCTGTTGAGCACGTCCGCAGCATCCAGGCCGGAGCCCTTCACCTGGTCGGCGATCTCCTGAGCCAGCACGTCCGCCGGATCCGGAGCGGCCGGAGTTGCGGCAACGCCCTGGACGGTGCAGTAGTCCGGGTTTTCCAGGTAGATCCAGCCGGCGCCGCTTTTCAGCTTGCCCCAGCCGTCCTGCACTTCCACGATGGTGAAGGTGCCCTTGCCGGTCTGGCCTCTGACGGCATAGCTCATGCCGGGGCCCTTGCGGTAGTTCAGGTCGCTGATGATGACGTTCACCAGGAAGGGCGTCTCGGGGTAGCCGGCCGGAGCTGCGGGAGCCGTGGCCGTGCCGGAGCTGACGCCCAGGCGCTTGTTGACTTCCTCAGCGATGGCCCCGTGGCGCTCGTAGAGATACTCGCCCGGGCAGGCCTTGTTTGCAAACCAACGGTGCACAGTCATGTTCTGCTGATCCACCTGGCCGATCAGGTTCTTGTCGGCCTTCCAGAGCAGCTGCTTGATGCCGTTGCGCTGGCAGATGTCGACCAGCAGGTCGATCAGTGCAGCATAGGCCTCGGCCGTCACGGCGTAGGGGTGCTCGGTGTCGCTGGCGACCTCGATGGTGATGGCGCGGTTGTCGTTGTCTCTGCTGGAGCTGCACCAGGAGCGATCTGCTTCATCGACGGAGAGGCCGATGGAGCCGTCCTTGCCGACGACGTAGTTGGCGGAGCACTGCCGGTCGGTTGTGGCGAAGTAGTCGCAGCCCTGCTTAGCCGTCCACTGGCCGACGATGCAATGGATCGTGACGGTGTCGATGGCGTGATTGCGGGGACTGGTCTTGTTCTTTGTGATGTTGGTGTATGTCACCAGTGGGCTGTTGCTCATGGTGCTGCCCTCCTCTGTTGTAAAATTTGCGTAGGCGTCATAGTAGGCCTGGCCGTAGCTGGCCCGCTTAGCTTTGACGCTGCCGCTCATGTCGGCCGGGCGCTCGTACCTTGTCAGCACGATGTCCGAGGCCTCTTTTACGGTCCGAGCTGTTCGGAGCACCTGGAACACGGCGACGTAGCCCTTCAGCTCCTGATACATGAAGTCGAGCTGCATGATCAGATCACCGATGGACGCGCCGGTCTCTCTCGCGTAGTTGAGCATGGCCTCCTTGCGGCTCCAGTATGTCCACTGTGCGAGGCCGTAGCCTGCGCTGTCCCGGACGAAGTTGGAATACTTCCCGGAGTCCACGGCGGCCGTGTACTCGGCGTCCGTGAAGCCCAGGCGCTTCTCGTAGGTGTTCTGGAGGTTCTGCGGATTGAGCCCGCTCTCGGCGTATAGATTGCCCATGAGCCCCGCCACGCCGGCGGGGCTCATGCCTTTGACGATGAAATAGTTCCAGATGGTCCTCTCAGTTGCGGACCCTGTCGCCTTCACGGTTTACTCTCCGGCCGTGCCGGAGTCCTCGCCGGAGGCGTTGCCGGCGTCTGCCAGGCCCTCGCCGATGACGTAGCCGATGACAGTGGCGCCGGCCATGATCAGGCCAGTGACCTGAGTCGCCACCTGCTCAGCGCCGCCCAGGGCGACGATCAGCATGGAGACGAAGGACGCCACACTGAGCCAGAACTTGCGGCTTGTGAGCTTGCGGATCCAGTCGATCTTGTTCATTGTTTTTATTCCTCCTTGTTTTTGTGCAGCGGAAGGCGTTCCACCTCCGCCATGACTTTCTTCGCCGTACCATTCCCGCCGAGCTCCAGATAGGGCTCGTAGAGATAGTCGTGCAGGTTTTCGTATTCGTCCTGAGTGATGTAGCCTCGCTCGATGTAGCAGCTTCCCAGGTAAACGATCCGATCATGACCGAGGCCGAGCAGCATCGCGCTCTGGCGCTTGGTCGCCTCGTCACGCTTCTGGTCTTCCTCAGTCCGACCGTCTTTTTTCTTATCACGACGCTGAAGCAGGTAGAGGATGATGGAGCATCCTCCGGACCCGGTCAGACCTGCGATCAGCGCGATGATAATGCTGGAAATTTCAGGCGACATCGGCGTGTTCCTCCCTTAGTTGGAAGTGACGCCGTAGTCCTCCATGGGCTCGCCGTTCTCGTCCAGGCCGAGGGCGTTGAGGTCTGCGATCACGGCCTCCCTGAACTTGGCGGGCACCTGGTCAATGGTTCTGCGTCCTGCGATGATTAAAGCAACATACAAATCTACCATGTTGTACCTCCATAAAATTCGTAAAATAAAGTTAATGATCACGGCTTATTCCCCGAAGGGATCGCCATTAGTGTCGAAGCCGAGCGCCTCCAGACGCTCGACCACTTCCGACCTCATGCGCTCAGGCACGGAGTCGATGGTGCGTCGTTTGCTGATGATCAGCCTGGTGTAGAGCTCTACCATGACGTCCTCCTTTCTACGCCAGCGAAGCGATCAGGTCGTAGAGATCCGCGAGGGCCTCCATGATGATCAGCTGGCTGTCGTCGGTTGCGGTCGTTTGCAGTTTCTCCATGATCTGCTGCTGACCGGCGTTTTCCGTCTCTGCCTTGTACTGAGCGTACTCCTCCCGGGTGAGGATGGCCTCGTCGTACTGCCAGAGCTGGACGGACTCTCCAGTGTCGGCGTTGTCCTCGGTGACGGTGGTGATATTACGACGCAGATACACCTTGTCCGGGCTCGATGTGAGGTCGAGCTCCTCCGGGCGCGTCTGCTGGGAGCCCCTGACGGTTTTGTAGATCAATTCCATTGTTAAGCCTCCTTTGATGGTTGCTGATGATTTTCTTTAGCCTCTTAATATTCACATACGGCTTGACCCTCTCCAGATACATCCCGTAGGTGTCGGTGTGGTCAATCCAGCCCACATATGAGAGCATCCCGGCAGCTTCCACCCAGTTGATGCGATGGGCGGCGCCGATCCGGGCTGCTTTGCGTGTTGCACTGATCATAATTGACTTTCGCAGAACGGTCCGGTCTCGATGGAACTCGAAGCCCATGAAGTCCAGAGCTCTGCCGTGTGTCATTCGTATCGGTTCCGCCGTGCCGCCATACTTGGCCAGATATTCGTCCATGACGTTCTCGTTCCTGGCTGTGGCCTTCAGGAAGATCTTCCGGCGTCCCTTGTACATCTTCAGCCGGTGCTTGACCGGGAGCGCTTTGCTGAGCTCGTAGAGGTCGGCCAGCTTTTCGCACTCGATGGCGTACTCGGTCGTGGTGTATTCCATCCGGAACACTTGCCAGTTCTTCTTCACTTGCAGGCGGAAGTTGTTCCACAAATAGAGGTCGATGGCTTCCATGGCCGCGTGTATGACCTTCTTATTAGCGCCGAAGATCACGATGTCGTCCATGTAGCGGGCCATGTGGGAGACGTGCAGCTCCTCCATGATCAGATGGTCGAGCGGCTGCAATAGGAAGTTGCTGAACCACTGGCTCGTGTAGAAGCCCAGCGGCAGACCTTCCTCCACGCCGTCAATGATCAGATCGCAGACGTCACGGATCTTCCCCGGCCGGATCTTCTTGTGGATCCAGTCCTTCAGGATGTCGTGGTCGACGCTCTGGAAGAAGTGCCGGATGTCCAGCTTGCCGATGATCCGGGTGTGCTTTTCATCCTCCCGCAGCCACTTCTCAATGTAATGCTTGCCGCAGTGAGCTCCGCGCCCTGGAATAGAGCCGAGCACGAAGGCGCTCATGCCGTACATGATGCAGGGCTGGAGAGCCTGGACAGCGACGTGGTGCATGATCTGCTCCGGGTAGTAGTCCGGCTTGATGATTTTCCTCTCTTTGTGGGGTCCGTTTTCGTTGATGACGACCTCCTGGTGGACTCTCGGGCTGTAGGTGCCGTTCTCAATGAGGCCCTGGATCAGAGCGATGGTCGCCTCCATGTTCTCCAGCCTTCTCTGTACGTCCTTCCGGGATCTCTTTCTCTTGGATGCGTTGAGCACTGCCTTTTCAATGCTCGCTGTGGAGGCAGCAGCCTCGTCGTCAATACGGAAACTTTTCATTTTAAGGTTGTCTTCTTTCTTATCGCCTCACCGACGGTGGGCCTATTGCTTACTGGCCGGTGCCTTGTCCTCGGCATAATTTCCACTTCTGGTAGATCTATTTCAAGATCCTGCGGTGTAGGACCCGGGCGGGCTGGTTCATTGGGATATAGACAAGATAGCGCGGCGCCGATGTTCCAGTTCGTATTGGACACGGCATTGTTCAAATTCAGAGCAAATGCTCCGACTTTCATACCATTGTTGCAGTTGCCACCCACGAGTAGAACAGCAGGACGCCTAAAGCGCCCGCCCGAGCCCCTTATAATGATCAGTTCACGCCGTTACCGGGGGAGGGCCCCCGGACCCCCCAGGTCCGCGGCTACGCCGCGGACGAAGGCTGTTCACAAGAAAGCGCGGCGCCGATGCTCCAGGACGTATAGGACACGGCAGAGTCCAAAGCCAGAGCAAATGCTCCGACTAGCATACCATAGGCGCAGCTGCCACCCACGAGCGCGTAGCACGATGCAGCAAACCAGAGGCCGTCTGCGAAGTAGGTGGTCTCGGAGCCGCTGGCGGTCTGAGGGATCAGGCCGGCGTCGGTCATCTTGGCCGCGCTGATATATCCGCCGGAAGTGCCGCCGGGCGTGATGCCGGTCGCGGTGTAGCCGGTGCCTGCGGTGTTGTAGGGCGGGGTCGTTTTGACCAGGATCTGCTTGTTGGCGTCAGTCACGCAGCCCCTGATACGGTTCCATGCGTCGCCGTAGTAGTTCTCGATGTGGAACACTTTCATGGCCACGTTGCCGCTGGTGCCGTAGAAGGCACCCTTGTCGGAGATCGTGCCGGTCTTCAGCAGATTGCTGGCGGCAGAGCCGCCGGAGTAGTGGCCGTAGCCGAAGGCGGTCTGGGTGTCGATGCTCTTGGCCATCAGGACCAGAAGCATATTGATCATGTTGATCTGGCTCCATGTCTGAGTGCCCCAGAGGGTGCCATTGTTCGCCGCGTAGGTGATCTCGTTGGCGCCGGTCTGGCTGGTAGTAGGTGCCAGGCCCTTCAGGGAGCGGATCTTGGAGCTGATGGTGGAGCCCTCGAAGGCTGCCATCCAGATGTAGTCCATGATGCTGCCGTCCTCACGGGTGTGAGCGTAGGCATGGAAGTCCTCGTCGAGCTGGATGTTGCAGATCTGGACCTTCATGGTGTTGCCGCTCTCGCTGCGCTTGATCCAGACGGTGTCGAAGCGGGCCATGGCGTTGCCATCGTAGGCGCTGTTGGAGACGTCAGAAGCGGAGCCGTCCAGCTTCTTCGTGTAGTCGTTGTCGTCCAGCTGGTAATCCGGAGTGCCGTCGCTCTTTACCATCCAGACGTGGTTATTCTGGCGGAAGAAGACGTCCTCGGTCCAGCTGCCGGGATTGAAGGCGCCGGTGGAGAGATCCACGGCGGCAGGAGTAAAGCCCACGGCCATGTCCGTGTAGGTGACGCAGCTGTCGGGGTCGCTGTTGGTCTTGTCGATCTCGAAGCCGTAGAGGATGTAGGCGCGGGGCGTCGCGCTGATGATGTTGTCCTCGTTGATGTTGTAGATCCCGTGATCACTGAACGGGAAGAAGCGCCAGAAATACTCCTGGTCGTTCTCCAGCCCGGCGTCCTCATAGCTGCCGGACAGCTGAGAGGTGACGAGCACCAGGTCGCCGTCGGTGATACTCTGGGGAGCCTCGCCCTGTTTGCGGCGGATCATAACGCCGCCGGTGGTCTGAAGCACCTGGCCGTCCACGGTAGTCGTGGCGGGTACGCTCCAGACGATGGTGGCCTTGCCGTCTCCGATCCTGACGCTCTTGGAGCTCAGGTTGGAGGGAGGCAGGCCGCTGATCTGGTTTTTCTTGATGCCTGCCAGCACTTCATCGACTGTGTACTGGGCACCTGTAAAGTCTGCCATGCTTTACTCCTCCTTGATTGTTTGTGTATACGACTCCGTGATCGTCTTGCTGCCATTGCTGTCAGTAGTCTCGAACGCGGCGGTCTTCGTGTAGAAATAGTTGCCGGCCACGGGGGTGATGACCGTGACGATGGCGGTCGTGCTGCCCTCGGCGTCCTTCTGGAAGGTGGTCTGGGCTGTGACCTGCGCGCCTTCGTCGGTCTCCAGGATCCCGGTGGTCTCTCCGGCCTCGTTCTTAGTGATGGCGGTCACTTTGTTGCAGAGGCCGTACTTGTCCAGGAAGATCGTCTCGGTCAGAGCGTCGATCTGGTTTTGCAGCGCTCCGGCCACGTCGCCTGCCAGCTTGTCCTTGATGCTCTGAAACCAGATGTCGAAGTCAGACTCGGCCGTCTGCTCGAAGGTGTTGAGCGTGTCCACGATGTCCTGGCACATGGCCAGATACTCCTCACGGCTCAGCTGGTAGTCGCTCTCAGTCTTGCTGACAAACTCAGCATAGAACTGGTCGAGCTGGTCGAAGAAGACGCTGGTGTCCAGGTGGTCGATCAGCTGCGTGATGAAGCCGCAGACGGTGCTGTCCAGTCTGGTGTCCGTGATGTTCGCCTGGGTGACTGCTGTCGCGTTGGTGCCCACGGTGATCGTGGCCAGGCCCAGCTCGTAGTAGTCGCCGGCGGCAGGCTGCACGATCTCCGGAGCGACCGGAGTGTTGGCCACGGTGCCGGTCTTCACTACCAGCTCACAGAGGCGGTCTGCGTAGTTGCAGCGCAGCACGACGCGGTCGATGCGGCTGTAGCTTGCCGGAGCTTTTTCGAGCGTCAGCGTGGCCTCTGCGTCATCGTAGGCGAAGGCGCCGTTGATCATACCGAAGCCCGGGCGGACGGTGATGTTCAGGCCCTCCGCAGCCACGACCTGGAAGCAGTCGCTGGGATCGGCGAGGACGCCGTTGCTGACCAGTTTGGAAAAGAGAAGGCGGAACAGATCGGAGGTCTCAGCCCTGTCAAAAATGGGCATACCTTCCGAGTCGGTGCCGACGATCTCGCTGTCAAAATATCCGTATCGCATTAGGTTGTTTCCCTCCTTATGATTTTGGTGAGTGAGGTGGACTCGTCATTGCCGAAGGTGATGTTGAGGGTGTACTTGCTGCCCTCGTAGACCTCCTGGATCTCGGTGATCCGCTTCACGGTCTCAATGCCGACGTCCTGGTTTTGGTAGGTGCAGAGATCTCCCAGGTCGAAGTCCTCCAGATAGACCAGGTTGGCGCTGGCGTCCACGTCGCTGTTGACGGTCTCCACCTGCGCGTACTCGTCCAGCTTCTCCAGACCACGCTGCCGGAGCAGTGCGGCGTACTGGGCCGTGCTGTAGGTCTTCTCGTTGCCGCTACTGTCCTTGTAGGTGCTCTGTAGATCGCGGGCGTCCACATAGATCTCCCGGCGCTCCTCAGAGGCGTCAGCTCTGGCGTCAACCTCAACGATGACGCGGTCGTCGCCCTCACCTTCTCCGGCCACATAGGCGAAGTTGGCGGCAGAGCTGGCGTCTCTGTCATAGACGACATTCTTGACGTTGTAGAACGCATTGGAGAAGGTCGCCGGGGAGTTGATCTCCTGGTCATCCGTGCGGTCCAGACCCGCCCAGACCTCGAAGGTGAGGGTGTTGGCCTCGAAGTCGAAGACGAGGCGGTGGCTCAGTTCCTGGGTGCGCTCCAGCTCGTACATCTTGTCGCCGATATGGTCGCCGGTGCTTTGCAGCGTTGTGGACTCTCCCAGTCCGGAGAGCGCCCCCAGCTGGATCTGAGCGAAGACCCGGTCTGTGTCGGTCGGGCTGATGAAGTAGTCGGTCACGAGTGCCCGGCTGATCTCCTCCGGCGTGCCGGTGATGTTGGCGGCCGGGATCGTGACGCGGTTGTTAAACAGAGCCTCGGCGAAGTAGCCCTTGCAGTATGCAGAGCGGGCGCCCTTGCTGGTCTGCTCATAGTTGACCTCGCGGATCACTCCCAGCTCCTGCCGGTCGTGCCGGTAGACATAGCGGCCGGTGTTAAGCAGCGGGAAGTATTCCACGGCGGTGTGGATCTCGAACACGCCCGGCTCGTAGTAGCGCCGGTTCCAGATCAGCGAGCGGTAGATGGAGAACTCGCCGAGCAGCTCGAAGTTGGCGTCTAATACTGAAATTCTCATACATTACACCCCCAGATATTTGGGCGTGTAGTAGAGGTTGACGTCCAGATTGACATAGTTCTCGTCGGCTGCATATTCCAGATAGTTGTCGCCCACGTCCAGCTGGAAGGGGTTGCTGGCCCTGTCGACTCTCTGGTAGCAGTTCACGCCGTTGAGCTCGACGACCTGGTGCCGCTCGTTGGTGTCGATGACCAGGACGTCGCCCATCGCCATGTCTACCTTCACGCGCATAAAATTAGAGGTCCCCACCTTGGCGATCTTGGGGTTTTTTACGGGGCCACGAGTGGCCACAAACTTGATGATCACGCCAGTCGGAACGTCGCCGTCGTTGGCCAGAGCCACCTCCTGGCGGAGCGTTCTGTAGGCCATGGCCATGCCGCCCAGGGCGAGCCCTGTGTAGGGCTTAGGCACGTCCAGGACCTTCTGGCTGGTGACTCTCCACGGGAAGGCGAACAGGGCGGTGAAGGCCGCCATGTTCTTGCCGAAGTTGTCCGTGTTGAGCATATACGGATCCGGACAGAGGAGGTCGACCACGATCTTCAGGCGGCTGGTGAGGTTGGCCTGCTCCTTGAAGCTCCAGCCCTCCAGCTCGTACTCGATGTTGCGGCTGACGCCCATGTTGGTGATCAGCGCCTTGCCGGTGTACTTCGGGTTGAAGAACTTGATCACCTTCTGCCGGTTTTCCGCGTTGTTTTTCAGATCCCTGAAGGCCGCCTCAATGTGGATCGGGCGGGCCTGGATCTTCTTGCCGTCGACTGTTACGCCGTCGACGAGGGCATTGTCGGACGTGCTCAGCGAGATGTCGGACGACTCCAGTCCGGAGACCTTCGTGATGTCCAGATCGGAGCCGGGCCCCATGGTGAGGGTCCGGCCGTTGCAGCTGAGCACGATCTTCAGGGTTAATTTATTCATTTCACACCTCCGACCAGCTTTCTGACAGCTTCACGCTGCGCTTTGTTTACCTCGGACGGGCTGGCGACCGGAACGTGGTACTCATTGGTCTGATCCACTCGGTTGTCGTAGTAGATCGTGGTGCCTGCTCCGGCTGTTCTCAGCCCCGCAGCAGTGGAAGCGCCGAGGGCCATCTGAGAGGTGGATGCAGCCAGCTCGGCACGCATAGCGCCGACGAGCTCGCCGGCTCTGGCCTTCAGGTTCTCCAGCGTCTCGGGCATTGTCTTGTCAATGCCTTCGCCGATGCCGGGCATGATCCAGCGGCCGACCTCGTCGCGGAACTCACGGGAAGGCGATCCGATGTCGAGGGCGTCCTTCGCAGCTTGCAGCAGGCTCTGAGCGAGCTGCTGGACCTTGTTGGTGAGCCAGGACCAGCCTGCGCTGATACCGTTCCAGAGGCCCTGGACGATGTCAGAGCCCACGGAAGACATGAGGCTCGGCAGATTACGGACGCCATCCAAAACGGCGTTGACGAGGCCTGTGGCTGCCGCCTGGCCCTTCTGCACGAGCTGGATGGTCCACTGGTTCAGCTTGTTGACTGTGTTGATCAGCCAGATCCAGACCTTCTCAGGGAGCTGCTGGACCCACTGGATGACGGTCTGGACCATGGTGCTCATGGCCGTGCCGGCTGCGGTTGCCATATTGGCGCCCCACTCGCCGATCCGGACCACCATGTCAGCGCCCCAGGTGGTGATGCTATCCAGCGTAGACTGGAACAGCTGAGAGACCGCGTCGGGCATGGTTTCCAGACCATTCAGCAGGCCCTGAATGATGTAGTTGCCCTGCTCCGCCATGACGGTGCTCGGGCTGTTGATGCCGAGGAAGCTCTTAATGCCTCCGAGGATGTTGCTGCCCAGCTGGCAGGCTGCGTCCCATACGGCGGACGCGCCGGCGGCCAGTCCGGAGACGATGCCGTTGATGATCTCGGGCACGGCCTCGCCGATTTTGGCGACGATGTCCGGGACGGCTGCGGTGATCTGGCCCCACAATTCCTTAGCACTGGCCAGGATCTGCGGGCCGGCTGCGATCAGGCCGTTGATGATGGCCGTGATGATCTCGGGCAGCGCTGCGACCAGCTCGATCACGATGGTCGGGATGGCCTCGATCAGCGCCATGAGCAGCTGGATCCCGGCTTGCAGGATCTGAGGAGCTGCTGCGACCAGAGTGGTCACTGTGGACTCGATGATCTGAGGCAGTGCTGCGACCAGTGCGTCGATTATTACGGGCAGGGCGTCCACCAGAGCCAACAGCAGCTGGATCCCGGCTTGCAGGATCAGCGGGATGGAGGAGACCAGGAAGGTCACGATGGACGAGATCACCTCGGGCAGTGCCTCGATCAATACCGGGATGGCGGCGAGGATGCCGTTGGCCAGGCCCATGACCAGCTGGAGCGCGCACTCCAGGAGAGCCGGCAGCTGCTCGACCAGTGTGGTCGCTGTGTAGGCGATCAGCTCGACCAGCGCGGGCAGGAGCGTCGGCAGCATGGAGCTGATACCGTTCACGATGCCGGTGAAGATCGAAACGAGGCAGCCCAGGAAGGTGCCCAGGCCGTCGCCTTCGATGAAGTCAGCGACGCCCTCCACGACCTTCTCGGCCGCAGCTACGAAGTCGAACTCCGTGACAGCGTCCCGCGCCTGCTCCAGCACACTCTGGCCAGCAGACAGGACAGCGGGCACAATAGCAGCGGCGAGGCCCGGGATCTGCTTCACGATGGCGCCGGCCAGTGCGGGCAGCGTCTCAGCGAAGCGAGGGATGATCTCGGCCAGGTTTTTGACGATGTTGTCGGCCGCCGTTGCGAAGGCGTCGGCCAGCTGATCAGCATCGCCGGAGCCGTTCATGAAGTTGTCCCAGGCAGCCTTCGCCGCAGCCATGGAGCCCTCCAAAGTCTCGGAGGCTTCCTTCGCTGTGGTGCCGGTGATCCCCATCTCCTCCTGGATGACGTGGATCGCCTGGTAGACGTCGTTCAGGTTGTTAATGTCATACTTGACGCCCGTCAGCTCCTGAGCATCGGCCAGCAGTCGCTCCATCTCGGTCTTCGTGCCGCCGTAGCCCAGCTTCAGGTTGTCCAGCATGGTGTAGTTTTGTTTAGCGAAGCCCTGGTACGCGTTCTGGATCATGTCCATCGACGTGCCCATCTTGTTCGCATTGTCGGCCATGTCGATGATGGCCATGTCCGCCACCTTGGCGGCTTCCTCGGTATTACCTCCGAGGGACTGGAGCAGGGACGCCGAGAAGCTCGTGACCGTGCTCATGTAATCGTTGGCAGACATTCCCGCCGTCTGGTAGGCTCTGTCTGCTGCGGCGATGACTGCGTCGGCCGTGTCGCCGAACAGCGTCTCGACGCCGCCGATGTTCTGTTCGAGAGAGCCCACACTGTCGAGGGCTGTCTTCCCGAGGTTGACCAGGCTATCGACGGCCCTGGTCATCATCTGGCCGCTGAACACGCCCAGCGCCTGCTGGGCGATGCTCGCGACCTTGCCCATCCCCGACTGTAGACCGTCGGAGTCCAGGCTTGTGTCAAATCTTAAGGTTCCATCTGATGCCATGACCTTACCTCGCTATTCAGTAGTGCGGCAGGGTTGCCGCCGTTCATGAGTAGGTTGTTCAGGTCACTTTCGAGCTGCTGACGGTCAGCCGACTGAGGAAGCGCATAGATCCGCTTCAGTTTCTCATAGTGCTGCCGCTGCTCCTTGGACGTCTTAGCCGGGATCTTCATCGTGCGGTAGCCGATGATCTTGACCAGCTGCGTGTCTTCAGGTAGCGATCTAAAGAGCGCTCGGAACTGCCACCAGTGGAGGGGCTGCCGCGCCAGATCCAGGCCATACGCCTGCATAAACGCGGAATAAATATAATCTGCATCGTGCTCGTAGGAAAAAGGCGGGTCCTCGTTGGGGCCGCTGTCCTTGCCGGTGCCCGTCGTCTCTGCGGGATCCGTGCCGCAGCGGTAAAACCAGACCAGCGCCTGGAACGCCTCCTCGATCACATCGAAGTCGAAGAAGACGCCGGGGAAGTACAGGCTCAGCGCGGTCTGGATCTTCTCCAGATCGTCGAGCTGAGAGTCTTGCAGAAGCTCCTCGAACAAAATGCCCGTGCGGAAGCTGGTGTCGATCCGGACCGTCTGGCCCGCGATCTCGACCGTCTCCGGGAGCCCGTCGATCAGCAGGTTCAGCGCTTTTTACCCTTGCCGTGCTTCTGGGAGACGAACTGCGCGGTCTGCATATTACGGACGGCGTTCTGCTGGCGCTGGGTGTAGCGGTTGGTGAAGTCGTTGAGAGTCTTGCGCTCTCCGGCCGCCCACTCGCTCACCTTCTCGATGGCCTTCAGGTGCTCCATGACGTTCATCTTGCCGCCGAACAGCTTCTGAGCCGTGCCGGCGCCGAAGATCTCGTCGAAGCAAGTGTTGACCACTTCACACTGAGCGCGGTAGTTGGCCGCAGCGGTCGGGAAGTTCTCGCGCTTCTTTGCCTGTGCGCTGTCGCGCATTTTGATCATGGACGACTCGAACTTCTCCATGAAGTCCGCGTCCATGAGGTCGCCTTCGAGCTTGATGCCGTTGATGATCAAATCCATTATTTTGTTTTCCTCCATTGGTCGGTGCTATGAAAAAGCACCAGCAGGCTGCACCGTATGGCCTGCTGGTGCCTGGCCGCCCGCTGCCTGATCAGGCCAGCTGCGCGGAGCCAGTAGTTGCGTTAATTAGCCTGCTGCTGCGGTGTCGTACTTGCCCTGGAAGGAGCCCTCGGTGAACTTCTTGGCCACGGTGTCAAACTTGCCCTGGACGGGATCGCCGACCGCGTGCAGAGTGCCGGAGACGCTGATCTTCTCGCCGCCGGCGCCGGAGTTCTCGCTGACCTCATTGGCAACGGTGAACAGGCGGGCAGTGTACTCGGCAGAGTCCGCAGAAGGCTCGCCGATGGGGTTGAACAGCTCCACGCGGACGTATTTCAGCTGGGCGTCGCTGCCGGTGGCATGGTCGCGGCCCATCTTCCAGAGCTTGTAGATCGCTTTCTGGGAAGGAATGAGGCGGGACTCATAAGCGAACTCGGTCTCGTAGCTGGTGATGTCGGTGGATGCAGTGACCTCGTTGATGTAGGTCTCGCTGTCGGTCTGTGCGTTGGGGCTCTCGTCCAGAGTGGTGAAGCCGGTGCCCATGAGCTCGTAGCTGCCGTCGATCTCGGCATAGTCCGCGATGGCATTGCGAAGCAGAGCAGCACGGCTCTCGTCAAAGAGCTGAAGGTTGAATTTTTTCATGCTTTTATGCCTCCTTGTGATAAATGAGTTCTAACTGGATCTGGTAGCGTGCGTTCCTCATGGACTCGTCGAACATATAGCCGGACGAGAGCACGCTGAGCTGTTCCGGGTGCATACCTTCGGGCAGCTCCGGGAAATTGCCGGCAGCCTCCTGAGCTTCGACCCAGTTGGCGAAGTCCTCGTAGAAGGTGCTGTTGGCGATGTTCTGGAGCCGGTCCATGCTGTAATACTCCCGGCTGCCGAAGTTGAACTGGTAGCGCCGGTCAGAGCTGCCGTCGATGTACGTCTCGATGATCGGGTTGAAGATCCCGGTCTCGATAGTGTACTCCTGCGGCTTGTCTCCCAGGGCGTCAACACGGAACACTCCGGCACTGAGGAGAGGGCACCCCCTGAAATAGTCAGCGATGCCCTCGATGATTGACTTGACCATGTGGGGCCCCCTTTACTTTCCGTTGACCAGCTTCAGGATCTGAGCCCTGTGTGCGGTTTTCATGCGCTCAAACCACATACCGCCACGCCTGGAGTCGTAGCTGCGGGTCTGGCTGGTGTTGTAATACTGCGGCCGGGCGTAGGGTGCGATGTACTGCACCTCGCCGGAGCCGATAACAGTGCCCAGCGTGCCGGATCGCTCCAGGGCGCCGGTGCGCTTAGGGACCATCGGAGCGCAGAGCCTGAGCACTTCGCTGTCGATGATCTCCTGCTTTCTGCTGAGCACTTCGTTCATTCTCGGGGCGCAGCCGGCGTTCCAGATCAGCTCGACCTTGCCGTTCTCTCCCTGGATGATGGCGCCCCTCGGGCTTGTGATGGGCTTAAACGCCATTATTCGCCTCCGATCCGCCAGTGCTTCACTGCGGCCGAGCCTCTGATGGTGTTGTCCGCGTATTCCTTGACGTGGATCAGCTGGCTGAGAGCTGCGAGCTCCTCCAGCTGGCCGTAGTCAATCGGACCCGCCAGAGTGGTCTCCAGCGGCACCACATAGTCGCCCGTCTGAAGCGTCCAGACTGAGGCAGCTGCGGCGTCGTCTATCCGGGCATATTCAGCCTCGGGGATGTAGCTCCGGTCGTCCTGGATCTTCGCTCCCAGTGGGATCCTCAGCTTGTAGGTGAGGCTCTGGGAGTGGGCTCCGTCCGTAGAGTGGCCGGAGCCCTGATTTTCCAGGAACGACGCGCTGCGGATGCAGGTCGGGAAGTAGACCTCGCGACGGTCGGCGCTCAGGCGCTTATTAAAGACTGTGATCGCCTTCTGTACATACATGGCGGCAGCCTCCCTTCAGCACTCGACTCAGCCATCCGGTCGGCAGCAGGTAGACGCGGACGGCCTCGTAGATCTTCTTCCGGAGAAACTCCTCGACCGTCTGGCCGTCCTGGCCTTCCGTGATGTAGGTCACAGAGTAGCCGTCGTTGGACTCGCTTTTCACTCCTGCAGCCTGGTTGCCGTTGGCACTGGCTTGGGTGTTGTAGTAGTGGACCACCTCCGCCGCAGCGCAGACCGCGAGCTTCACGCGGTTGTCCTCTTTGGCGAAGATGTCCCCGTTGATATAGGTCAGGTAGCCGATGACCGCCTCCGCTTTGGCCTCGGCCTTGGGGAAGTCAGCCTCCGGGATCGTGGTCCCGTAGGTCTGACTATAAAACTCGTAGGAGACGTACATCAGGCCGCACCTCCTTTACTTAGACGCCAGGAGTCAGGACAGCGAAGGGGAAGCGCTTGGTCTTGTCCTTGGCCATGGCGTTGACAGGGTTAGGGATCTCCCAGCCCAGACGCATTACGGCACGGAGAGCGACCATGTCGTTCTGCATCAGGTTGTAGGCGATGGAGCCGTCGGTGTTCTGCACCACGCCCTCGGTGAACAGCTTGAAGGTGATGTCCTGGCGGATGCTGTAAACCAGCTGAGAGAAGTCGCCGGAGATCAGCAGGGCCTGAGCCTTGTCGAAGGCGCCGTTGCGGGGGAAGTTGATGGCAGAGCCGTCCAGGCTGTAGTTGCCGGTGTTCTGCATGGAGCTGAGGAACAGAGGACGCTCGTTGCCGTCCTTCAGGCCGCGCAGCTTCGCACGCATGGAAATGTCAGCGGCGTGACCGGTGACGAAGTAGCCGGACTCCTCGACCTTGGAGATCACGCCACCCTCGCCGAGCAGGTCGGTGTAGAGGTCGGCGCTCAGAGCCTTAGTGGCGCCGGCAGCGACAGCGGAAGGCACCAGGCCCTCGCGCCAGGTTGCAGGCTTGTCAGTGCCGAACAGAACAGCGGCGTCGATGACCTGGCCGAAGGCCTCCTGCAAACGAGGACGGACCTCGCCCCAGATGTCATACTCGGCGTCGTCCAGAACTGCCTCGGGAATAGGTACGATGACCGCGATCTCCTCGGCGTAGATGACCTTCTTGTCCCATGCCTGCTTAGTGGTCTTCTTCTGACCGGCGTCGCCGTTCACGAAGTAGGCAACAGGCAGAGCATCCAGAACAGGCAGGCGGCTCTGGGCTGCGGTCATGTTGGCCAGACGGCGGCCCATGGACAGCACAGTGGACTGAGCGATGGCGCCCTGGATGATCTCGGCAGCACGCTCGTCAGGGATCAGAGACTCGGCGCCGGAGCGGTCGATGATGTTGACGTCAGTGTCAAACAGCTGAAGATTGAAATACTTTTTCATGTGGTTATACCTCCATAGATTTTTAGAAAGATTTCCGTGCAGCCCTGCGGATGGCGTCATTGATGAAGGCGTTGCCCTTGTTGTCGGCGGTGCCTGCACCAGAGCCGTCGGTGCCGGTCTTTACACGGTAGGAACTGTTCCCAGTCTTATACTGCGGGTTTTCCTTCAGGAACTTGGCCGCAGCCTTGTCGAAGTCGAGCTTGCTGTCCTCCTTCATGAGTGCGTCGATCTCGGAGAGAACGAAGCGGGAGAACTCAGGACGGACTCCCAGCTGGGTGAGCTTCTGGCCGTTCTCCAGAGCGGCCACTTTGGCGAGCGCAGCGTCGCGCTCTCTGGTGATGGCGTCCACGTTGGGCTTCTGAGCTGCCTGCTGGGCCTTATAGTCCGCAATGGCCTGGTTGATCTGCTCCTCACTCAGACCCTGCTGCTGGAAGTAGGAAGCGAGTGCAGCCCTCTCAGCACGAGAGGCCCTGGCGTTTGCGATCTCCTCAGCCTGCTGGAAGCTGTAGCTGGCGCCATTGTTGCCGCCATTATTCCCGGCGTTTCCTGCCTGGCCGCCGTTGCCAGATCCGGCGTTGCCGCCCTGGCCATTGCCAGCGCCGCCCTGGCCGCCGTCGTCCAGGAGCTGAAGGTTGAAAAACTTGTGCATTGTTATTCCTCCGTTTTTGTGATGTGTCGTGAACATTCCCGCCGCATTTTGGGAGCGGCGTCTGCCCATAATAAAAGCGCCTCGCGGCGCTTAAACTATTGTGATATTTCCATAACTGCCCTGGATCCCGAAGATCCCCAGGAGCCAGGTGTCGATCAGGGCCTGGCCGATGTCGTTCATCCGGTCCCATCTGATCTGCACGTTGCCCGGATCAGTGACGGCCTCGATGTTCAGGCCCGCGACCTCTCGCAGCCCTTCGACCAGTGTCAGCGTGACCGAAGACACGGCCGCGCAGACGATGTTATTGCCAGGAGGCACGCCAGCAGGCCGCTCAGCGTGCCCTGTGACGCTCAGACTGTTGTCGGTGACGTGGATGGTGATCATGTGCTTCCTCCTCTCTGAGCGGCGTCCTGGTCGGCCCTGCGGCGCTTCTCGGCGCGTTCCTTCGCCCTGGCGATCTGCTCAGCCTGCCACTGGGCGTAGACCTGCTGGCTCGGAGAGATCCGGCCCTTGGTGCGTCCAGAGTAGACGCGCTCCATCTGTTCCTCCAGACCCATCGCAGCCGAGAAGCTGCGGTACTGTTCCAGCTGGGCCTGGTACTTACACTGGGCGATGGTGATGTCCTCCTTGTCGGCGCCGCCGGTGCGGAGGAGCTGCACCTGCTCACGGCGGGCCCTCATGGCCGTCTCCATCTGACGCTGCTTCTGGGTGGCCTCGTAGGCGGTGTACTCCTTGCCACGGAAGCGGCGAGGAGTCGCCTCCCGGGCGTTCTGTTCCTCCAGCCATTCGTCGGTGTAGAGCCGCTCACTCACTCCCGGGATGAACGGGTAGTAGGTGTGCCGGCAATTCCAGCCGAGAAGGCCGGGACCGGTGCCCAGGCCGCACTTGGTCGTCAGCTGCTCCTTGGTGTAGACCTTGCCCTGCCAGGCAGCGTGCTCCGGACGAGCTCCGGCGTGCCATGTGACCTCGAAGTAGTTGGTGCCGAGGCGCTGGGCGTTCAGATCCGTGACGTGCTGCGTCAGCTGGCCGAAACCGGTGAGCAGAGCCCGACGGGCGGCCACGTCCACGCGATTGTGCCAGCCGCTGGCGTAGTCCACGCCGTAGTCGCTGCCGCCATCGCTGAAGGCGTGATCAGTCCGGAGCCCGGAGGCCGTCATCTGGCTGACCAGACGGCGAACCAGTGTGTTGTAGTCGTAGGCTCCCTCGGCCATGCCGGTGATGGCGTCGTCCAGGTAGGTGTTGTAGACATCAGCCAGGGGAGTGAAGACTTTCCGGCCGCTGCCGTTCTCCAGCATGAAGCCGGTGCTCCTGGTGATGTTGTAGAGCTCCTCAGAGGACTGCTGCACCAGGGCGTCAGTGATCTGCTGGAGCTCCGGGTTGAGCTCGTAGGGGATGAACTCCTTGCCGATCTGCTCGTAGAGGCTGCGGTCTCGGGTGTATTCCTTCTCGATGACCTCAGCGTAGAGCCTGCGGACCTCGTCCTCGTTGCCGTTGACGGCCTTCCGGACCAGGTCCTCGATGTCCTGGGTGCTGTTGCCCAGGATGATCAGGCGCTGGATCTGCCAGTCGGCCGCGTCCGTGATGGTGCCAGTCTTCCGGATCCTGCGGATGATGTCGTCCATGATCGACATCTCCAGCGCCCGGTATTTTGCCTCGATCCCAGCGGCGAGGGCGTTCTGGTAGCTCTCGTCCATGGGGTTACATCATGACGGCCGCAGACTGGTCGGGCAGCTTAGAGGCTGCGACCTCCTCAGTCTCGCCGTACCACTTGGCGCGGTACTCCGGCAGACCCATGGCGCCCATGGCGACGTCCTTGCGGTCCTCTGCACGTTCCGTCTGCTTGTCCTCGATGATGGAGTCGTCGAAGTCGATCACGATGTCGGTGTTCTCCACCAGGCCGGTCACGTTGGCGGTCTTGCCCAGGCGGATGATCGTCCGGATCAGATCGGTGAGAGCGTCCCGGAGGATGATCTCGTGCTTGCGGATCGTGCGGTACATATCGGAGTTTTCGCTGATGACCTGGGTGGCCGTTGCGACCGTGCCGCGCTCGAAGCGATAATACTGGGTGCCGAAGCCGCACTTGAAGCTCAGCAGGTTCAGGTCGTTGTTGATGGCCTGCTCGTGCTGCTCAGTCCTCAGCTCCATGTTGACCTCGTGCAGCGCTTCCTTGGTGTTCTTAAAGTAGTCCTCCGGCAGCGTGTAGAAGACGCTGTCGTCGGGATCGAATACCTGGGAGCCGTTGGCGTCGGTCAGCATCTCAGGCGCCACGAAGATGCGCTTGCGGCCGAGGGTGAACTCGTTGGCGTAGCTGTCGTACTCCAGGTCGATCTTGGCCAGGACGTCGATGCTGTTGGCGAAAAGGGCCACGCCCATCGGGTTCGTGTCGTCCTCGTCCACATTGTTCGCAATGTTCAGCTTGTCGATGATGAACTGAGGCCGGTCGGAGCCGGTCTCGACTCTGGCAGCCAGGCCCTCGAAGTGCGGGATCGCGTTCCACTCGGCGGGCGTCAGATCCCGGCCAGCGCCGGAGCTGCACTCCACGACGCTGTTCTCGATGATGTACTGGTAGCCGAGGTCGTTGCCTGCCTCGTCCTGCCAGGGCGCCAGCTTGTGGTGCTGGAGCTGGACGTACTTCTTGCGCTTGTAGGTCTTCGGAAACGCGAAGATGACCTCGGTGATCTTGGAGTTCTCCCAGGCTGTGGGGTAGATGTTCTTGGCTACCACATAGTCCAGCTTGACGTCAGCGCTCAGGACGCTGCCATCTTCGGCCACTTCCATATTGGTCAGATACGGGACATAGGCCACGGTGCCGCAGGCAGCCTTGCGCTCCTGGTACTCATTGCCCTGCACGGAGAAGTTCGCAGCATCCAGAACGCTGCGGACGTACTTGGCCGTGGTCTCGTCCTTGACGGTGATGGTGACGCGCTCATTCAGCAGCAGGTCGCTGATGTCCTCGCAGAGCTTCTTGGCCATGCCCAGGCTCTTGCGATGGCAGCGCTCATACTCCCCGGTGCCATGGTAGACGCGGTACTGGTGGAAGCGCTTCACGTTCGCCCTGTACCAGCTGTCCCACATGGAAATTTTACTGTAGAAGGAGCTGTCGATGGTGTCGATGCCCTTCTTCTTGAAATACTCGAAAATGTTCATTTTATGACTCCTTCCGGCTCCTCCTCTTTATCCCTGACGGGTAGGTAGTGTTTTAATTTGGACCACATTCCCATGACCAGGTAGCGGATCGCGTCCATGACATGGTCGTCTTGCTTGACCGGCACCTCTCGGCCCCTGTCGATGCTGTCCTTGTCGTATTCATACAGACCGAACTCCCGGACGGCGTTCTCCTGATCCGGGGACACGGTCAGCAGCTTGAAGGTCAGGAGCTTCTGCACGCGGGAGATCCCCAGCGCCACCTCGTTCTCGGCGTCACGGATCAGCACGGTGTAGCCGGCGCCCCTGGTCGCCCGCTTGATCTCCTCCATCAGACCGCGAGCCGACGGGTCGATGAAGGTATAAAAATAGCTGCACGAGTATGTCTCATGCAGCTCGTCCAGGAACTTGACGAAGTCCTTGGCGTATTCGCTCGGGCTTTTCTGCGTGCCGGACTCCCGGCCGCTGTGGTAATACTCAGCCAGACCCTCCAGCCGTCTCGCGGACTCATTGAGCCCGGCTGCCTGGAAGGTGGTGGCGTTCTGCTGGCCATAGTCCACGCCGACGCCGATGATCCGGTAGCTCTCGGCCTCCGGTCGTGCGATGGCAGCGTCGCCGAACATATAGTAAATCAATTCGTCGACGCCGATGGAGAGGCCCAGCCAGAGCCAGCGCCACTGCCGCTCGTCGATCTCCCGGAGGATCTCGGCCGACTCGATCAGCTTCAGGCCCAGCCACTCAGGAGGCACGTCCCGGTAGTCCACATGGACGTGGATGCAGTCCGGGCGCTTCTCCATCTTCCGGCACCAGGTAACGACCGGCGCGTTGGGGTTCTTTGGCGGGTTGTAGAGGTAGAGCATCTGGAAGCCCTCGGCGTTGCCTCTGATGAAGGTCGCCTCGATGTTCTGGAGCTCGTCCTCACCCTCGCCCTGCTCGAAGAACTCGCTCACCTCATCCAGCAGGACGATCTTGATGGGCTTGTTCTCGTCGATGATGCCCTTGGTGTCGTCGATGTTGTCGGATCCGGTGAAGTAGATGGTGTTCCCGTTGGCCTTGTATGTGATTTCCATGGGGCTCACGGTGATCTTAAAAAGCGACTCAGAGAGCCCCAGCCTCTTGATCGCTCGCTTGATTTCCTTGTAGACCGTCTTCCGGAGCTTGTTGTGCCGCTTGCGGATGACCACGGCAGAGCAGTCCTCCTCGCTGACGATCTTATACACGACCTCGATGGCAGCCTCTGACGACTTCGTGCCGGCACGGCCGGAGGTCAGGATCTTGTGGGTGTGTTCCCGGTCGTTGAATACCGGCCAGAACTTCCGGATGATCAGATCACTGATGCGGGTCGTTTGTGTCATTGATGATAACCACCTTTCCGACCTGATCCGCGCCGTCGTTGATCTTAGTCCTCAGAGCTTGCAGGCGGGCCTTCTGCTCCTCAGTGGCAGCGTCCCAGTCCTTGTGCAGCATCTCGTCGTACTGCTTGATCAGGCTCCGGAGGGTGTCCATGGCTCTCGCCTGGGCCTTCATGAAGTTGGCCTGCTTATCCCAGGCCTGCTGCACTTCCCACTTCTCGCCCCAGGACTCAGCGCCGGAGCGGTCCTCGATCTTCTCGATGGTCTTGTCCTCGGCGTCTTTGACGTAGGCGATGCGCTGGGCCCGGAGGATGGCCGTGTAGGAGAGGCGGATCTGGTCCCAGAGCAGATCGAGAGGGTCAGCGTTCTCGATCTCTCCGAAGATCTCCAGCGTCTCCTCTGGTAGATACTTGTTGTAGAAGCCGAACTTCTCGGCCTTCCTGTTCCCAGGTGGCCCGCCCTTGCCGTTCTTGTTGCCCGGCTGGGCGCCGCGCTTGCGAGCGTTCGGTTTTTGGGGTTGCGAGCGTTCGGTTTTCTCGCCGTCCCACTTATATGTGCATTTCCAGCGGCGGACCGTCCCCTCCGGGAGATCCAGCTGCTTTGCTATCTCGATTAGTTTGAGGCCCTGCTGGTAGAGTGCAAGGGCCTCGTCTACCTTCGAGTTCCTTGCCTTGGGCATGACCTCGCCGCCTCCTTATTCGTCGGTTTTGAATGGAAAGAGAGCAGGCCACTCGTGCCTGCTCTCAAATTTCCACGATAGCATTATAACACAGATTTCTTTGCAATGTGTGCCGACTTTTCAGAAGTCGTTCAGGTGCTCGTCCTCGGCCTCCTGGATGCGCTGCTGCGCCGTCTCGAAGTATTGGTCGCCCAGCTCGATGCCGATGAAGTTCCGGCCCTCCTGGACACAAGCGACGCCTGTGCTGCCGGATCCCATGAAGCAGTCCACCACGGTCCCCCCCCCCTTGGACAGATCTGGATCAGAGCCTTCAGGAGCTCCACGGGCTTCTCTGTCTGGTGGTGCTTCTGCTTAGTATTGACGCCGTTGATGTGATAGATGCCAGGCATAGCCTTGACGCCCTTGGCTGCCTTCCAGTCCACCTCTTTCCGGCCATTGGTGCCCCAGACGATGTACTCGCAGTCATTACGGAAGCGGCCGGGGATGTTGCGGCTGATGCCCTTGTCCCAGACGATGATCCCACGCCATACCCAGCCGGCCATCTGGATCGCGTCAGTCATGGCCGGGAGGTTTCTCCAGTCGATGAAGGCAGCGATCACGCCGCCCTCCTTTGTGAGCTCCCTCAGCTCCATGCTGACATGGGTCATAAACTGGATGAAGCTGTGCTGGTCCATATTGTCGCCGGAGAAGCTGGGGAAGCGTGCGGCGCCATTGAAGTCCGAGTCGGTGTACTTGACGCGGGTGTCCTGCTTCCGGTCGCCAGCGAACAGGCCGCCGCTGGAATATGGCGGATCTATCAGAACGAGATCCGCACTGTCAGCTTCCAGGCTCCTCAGTAGGTCGAGACAGTTGCCTTTTAACAGTTTGATCATGATGTCAATACCTCCCCTAAATGTTCGACGCCGCTCTTGCGGTAGTAGTAGGCCCGGCGGATGCTGTAGTGGATGGTGTCGGCCACCTGAGACATCGGCGCCCGGGCGATGTAGAACTCGGTCAGGACGACCTTCTCCGTGTCATCCTCCAGCTGCTCGATGGCGTTGCTGATCTCCAGGATCAGCTGGGCCTTCTCGTGCCTCAGCTGCTCGATCTCGTGGTCCAGCTCGTCCACTCTGGCCAGGACGTCGGCCATGGTGTCGGTCGGTGAGCTCTGGACGCGGTCCTTGTCATATCTGACGGCGCCCGGCAGCAGGCAGGCCCTCAGCTCGTCCCGCTGCATCTCTTTCCGGCGGATGATGATCTCCTTCCTTCGGATCTGCATCAGGAAGTCATAAGTCTCGTTTAAGTCCATGGCAGCGTCACCTCCTTCGTGAGAAGCTGCTCCAGGCCCACGACGATCTTGTCGGTGCCCAGGGCGAAGCCCAGCTCGCGGTTGGCGCCGGGTGATCGCTCCCAGCCTGGAAGCTGTACCAGGTAGTCAGCAGTGGCCAGCAGCTCCAGGTCGATCTTCATGATGTCCTCGTAGCTCATGTGGTCCAGAGGGAGGGCAGTGCCCAGCTCTGCGGGGTTGATGACTATGTAGCCCAGCTCTTTCAGGGCTCCGGCAGCTCTGGCGAACTGCTGCCGGTAGTTCTTCTGGCCCGTGATGGGGCCGCTTAAATATCCGATCATGCTTTTCTCCTTTCTCGGGTTTTTATTTTTAACTTGACCAGGGTCAGCCCGGTCTCAGTGAGTTCTCTCTCTGTAAAACGAAGCTGCGAGCGATGCAGCTCCAGGTTCTCGGCGTTCGTGATCAGCATCAGGTTGTCGATGTCCAGATCCTCCTTGTCGCCGTTCTTAAAACTGACCATCATGCCCTCCGGGATCGGCCCGTTGTGCTCCTCCCAGATCGCCCGGTGAAGGAACTCCCAGCGCTCCCACTGGCTGCCCTCCATCTGCTTCTTCCGGAGAAGGTAGCCGTCGGCGTTCTTCACGATGGAGCCCACTGGCAGCAGGTTGGCCGGAGTCTGCCCAGGCTGAAAGCGGGTGGCCTTGGTGCGTTCGATGGCCTCCTCGCTCATGTACTCGGTCTGCTTCTTGCCCTTTGTCCAGGGCACGGATCCCTTCTTGAATTGGCAGTTAAGTCCGGAGACGATGCCGTGGTTCTTCTTGAAGGCTCGGACTCTGACCGCGTCGATGGTGTCAGCACCGAAGCGCACGTTGACCATGTCGGCGATCTCGTAGACGGTACGGCCTGCGGCGATGCTGCGGATGTAGTCCTCCATGCCTTCCGGGTAGATCGGGCTCCAGCCTTTGGGCTTGCCGCACTTCGTCCCGGACTTCAGGCCGTGATTGTGTTTGTAGCTGTGCATCATGGTCTCGGTGAAGCTGGTGCCCATTTCCTTGTTGGTCAGCTCTGCGGGCTCCTTACAGGTGAGGCCCTTAACATTGGCCGCGATGAAGTCGTGGACCTCCGGCGGGTATCTATTGGCCATTTTTCACCTCCAGCATAGGCGGCAGCACGTCTCTGGCGTCCTTCCGGTCGTAGCCGTACTCGGCCATGTGTACCATGGTTTTATAGGCCAGCTCGGCGTTCTGGATGATCTGGGTGGCGACTTTGGTCATGCCCTCAGCACGCCGGAGCTCCTTGTCCAGCTGTGCGTCGTCCAGCTCGTCATCGTTCAGCCGTTCCAGCTGCTCGAAAAGGTGGTTGTTGAGGTCGGTCAGTGTGTTCTTCATGGTGTTCTCCTTTCTTTCAGCGCTGCCAGGAGTGCCGCCTGGCTGGTGTCCTTGTCCTGGAGGGCTCTCATGACCTGCTCGTCGGCCGTGCCCTCTGCGATCAGGTGGTGGATGATGACCGGCTTCTCCTGGCCCTGCCGGTAGAGGCGGGCGTTGGCCTGCTGGTAGAGTTCCAGGCTCCAGGTCAGACCGTACCACACGATCACATGGCCGCCCTCCTGAAGATTGAGACCGTAGCCCACGCTGGCCGGATGCGCCAGGAGCACTTGGACCTTGCCAGCGTTCCAGTCTGCGATGTCCTGGGGGCCGTCCAGTGTCCGGGCCTCGGGGATCGCTTCCTTGATGGCTGCCAGGTCGTGCTTGTAGCTGTAAAAAACCAGGACGGGGCTGTCGGTGGTGTCGATGATCTCCAGCAGGGCCTCCAGCTTTGCCCGATGCAGCCGGACGACGTTGCCCTCGGCGCTGTAGACGCTGCCGTTGGCGATCTGGAGGAGTTTGGTCATGACGGCGGCCGCGTTCAGGGCCACCACGTCCTCGTCGTCGATGTGAAGCAGCTGCTCGGCCTCCATGGTCTTGTACTGCTGCATCTCCGAGGCGGTCAGCTTGACCGGGATCACGTTGTCGATCCGCTTCGGCAGCTTCAGATAGTCCTCGGCGCTCATGCTGATGCAGATGTCGCTGATGGCTGCCTCGATCTTTTCGCGGGATCCTCTCAGGGGCTCCCATTTGAAGACGACGAAGCCGTTCCGGGCTCCGGGCCTGAAGTATTTCTCGCGGTAGGCGCCCAGTGTCGGGCCCAGGCGTTCGCCACGGTCCAGCAGGTAGATCTCAGCCCAGAGATCCATCAAGCCGTTGGCGGAAGGGGTGCCGGTCAGACCGACGACGCGGCTCACCTTTGGCATGACCTTCCGAAGTGCCCGGAAGCGCTTGGCCTGGGGGTTCTTGAAGCTGGAGAGCTCGTCGATCACGACCATGTCGAAGGGCCAGCTCTGCTTCAGATACTGCTCCACCAGCCAGACCACATTGTCCCGGCCGATCACATAGATGTCGGCGTCTGCGGCCAGCGCCCGGCGGCGCTGCTCCGGCGATCCCAGCACCTTGCTGACGCGAAGGTGGCGGAGGTGGTCCCACTTGGCGTGCTCACGGGTCCAGGTGTCCTCGGCCACGCGCTTCGGCGCGATGACCAGGACGCGGTCCACCTCGAAAAGCTCGTTGATCAGGATGTCGATGGCGGTCAGGGTGATGACTGTCTTGCCCAGTCCCATTTCCAGCAGCATCCCGGCCTTCGGGTGCTCCAGGATGAAGTCCTTGGCCCGGCTCTGGTAGTCGTGGGGGATGTACTTCATGCGCTCACCTCCTGGATCCAGCTGCGGGCCTCCTCCATGCCGGCGATCACTGCCACATTGCAGCCCAGCTTCCGGAGGCGCTCGATCTGCCACTCCTGGATGGCCTTCGGCTTTTCCCCGGCGACCTTCAGCTCGATAAACCAGACCCGTCCTCCCGGAAGTATGGCGATCCTGTCAGGCACGCCGTCATTGCCGGGGCTGGTGAACTTCATGGCCTCGCCTCCCATTTGCCGGATTTTCTGCCGCAGCCATTTTTCAATATCTCGTTCGCGTTCCATGTGTGTCCTCCTGTGGTAACAAGCGCCCACAAAAATCCCTATAATGCGCGTATACGCTCTCGCGGGTGCCTGTTTTTGCGTGTATGGGGTAATTTTTTAATAATCTATATAAAACGGTTGTTACCTCGTTACCGTCTGCCGTTTTTCCCTTGCGGTTGCTGGCTTTTCGGCGGTAACGTGTCAGGTAACGAAAAGGGTAACGACTGCGACGGTGTTACCACTTGCCGCCGCTGGCGGTGGTAACGAGGCCCCAGGTGGTCACTTGCTCATTCCGGGGCCTCGTTACCGTTACCAGCACGGACAAACACGCGCTGCTTGCCGTAGTCTTTGATCCTCATGGTCGCATTTGCAGGGCGCTCCCAGCCGGGGATCCTGGCCATAATGCCGGCGATCTCGTCGCCGTCCTTGCGCTGCCAGTAGTTCTTAGGCCGTCCGAAGCACTCGCAGAAGATCTCCATGGCGCTGACTTTCGTGCGCTGCATGGTGGCCTCCACGTCGGGGCTCAGGACGTCACGCTGCTGGAAGTAATCCACGCGCTGGTTCAGATCCCAGTTGTACCAGTCCGCCGGCAGCAGGGTGTCCAGGTAGTCGATGACCTGACCCTCGCGCTCGTCGTACATCAGAGCGGCCTGCTGGGCCTTGGTGGCTTCCTGTTCCATGGCTGCGTCCAGGTAGGAGGTCTCGCCCTCGGCCACGAACAGCATGGCCTCGGCCCAGATCTGGCTGCGGGTCTCCTCGGTCATGTCCCAGACGGAGAGCGGGCCCCCGCCGTTGACGGTGACAGGCCAGAAGCGCCGGTTGCCGGTGGCGTCTCTCAGGAAGCCGGTGGTGCTGTTAGTGGTGCCGCAGATGATGGCCGTCCTCGGGTGGCGCTCCACCACGCGGCCGTAGGCTGCGCGGTACTCGTCCACCTGGCGGCTGATGAAGCCCTTCATGACGTCGACGTCGGCCTTCCTGGTGCCCTGCATCTCGCCGATCTCCATGATCCAGACGCCTTGCAGCTTCTCGGCTGCGGTCTTGTCCCTGGTGTCGGCCAGACTGAGGGAGTCACTAAACCATTTCCCGCCCAGCTTCCGGAGCAGGGTGCTCTTGCCGATGCCGGGCTCGCCATCGAGGACCAGGACGGTGTCGAACTTGCAGCCGGGCTCCAGCACGCGCTGGATGGCCCCGATCAGGGTCTTCCTGGTGACGGCTCTGGTGTAGGCGGTGTCCTCGGCGCCCAGGTAGTCGACCAGCAGCGTGTCCACTCTCGGCACGCCGTCCCACTCGGGGAGATCCCGGACGTAGTCCCTCAGAGGGTTGAAGCTGCGCTTGTCTGTGACCACGGTCAGCGCCTTGGTGAACTTGTTCTCCGGAAACTGGACGCCGAAGTTGTCGGCCACCCAGCTGTAGAGCTGCGCCTCGTCGGCGTCGCGCCAGTATTTGCTCGGGCGGCTCCAGGGCAGCTTGCCCTTGACTTCGATGGCGCCGCTCAGCTCGTTGTGCCGGATCCCCCGGAGCTCCGGAGCGTTCTCCAGGATCAGGATCGCGTTGGTGATCAGCGGCTTGACGTCGCCGCTCTCGGATCTGACCAGTTTGGCCTCCCAGTCATCGTCGGCTTCCAGCATCTCACTCTCGAAGTCGAGCACGGCCCTCGCTCGGGTATCGTTCGCGAGCGTCATGCGAACGCTCGGGTCCTCCGAGGCGAACTTGGCCATCTCTTTGTAGCTGGGGCGGTCGCGGCCGGTCTTGTCCTCGCTGCCGTCGTCATGGTCGCCGAATTTATGCAGGCGGACCAGGTCGAAGGCGTTGCAGAGCTGCCCGCCGGCCGGATCCGTGCTGTGATTGGAGAAGGCGAAGACGTCGCCGTCATAGACCACGAGACCGGCGGCCGTGGAGCCGGCTGCGTAGGTGTAGCGGTCCTCTTTGGCCGTCTGGGTGTAGACGTCCGGCAGGAAGGCCGCGATGGCCTGGGTGATGGTATAGGTGCGGCAGAAGGCGCCCACGATGCCCTTCTTGGCCAGCGGGTCGCCCTGTTTGTCTGCCTGGCGCTTCCGGATCCCGGCCATGCGGGACGACTCCGGCCAGTAGCTGGTGTCGGTCCAGTCCGGGTACTCGTCCAGCACGGAGCTGGCGGAGAGGAAGGGCGCGTCGTAGAATTGGAAAAACGGATCGACGTCCGCGCTGTGGCTCGGCCAGTACATCAGACGGGTCGGCTGGAAGGTGGAGTCGTCGAAGTAGTCGATGCCGATCTTCTCGGCGATCTTGCGGGCGATGGCCTCGTATTCGTCCGGAGTGACCTCTCTGTCGAGGGGCATGATCAGACGGTAGCGAGGCTTCGCCGGTGTGTGCTTATGGGTGGAGTAAACAGCGAGGGCGCTGTTGATCTCCAGGTTGTTGATAATGGTGTCCCAGAAGTCGGCCGGAGGGAAGTCCAGGTCGAGGGTGAGCAGCTGGCGGCCGGTGACGTAGCCGGTCTTGCGGCGTCCGTCCTTCAGATGGCCACCGACGAAGCCGCCGATGTCCTTGATCCGGTCCTGCTGCTCCTTGCTCATTTTCATGTACTCGGCATGGGTCTCAGCCGTCTGCTGGGAGCGGGCCAGCTTATTCAGCAGCACGGCCCAGCTCATGGTCTTGTTTTTCCAGGCGGTCTCGTAGCGACTCTTGCCCAGGGAGATCAGCAGATCCCCGTTGTGTCTGACAGTGAACAGCGGGGCGCTGAGCTTTTCGGCTGTGTTCTTCATGACTTCAGCACCTCCGCGTTCTGTCTCAGTCTCTTGGCCACGCCTTCCGCAGCCTCGAACTCGCGCTGCTTCTTTTTGAAGGCAGCCAGCGCGGCGCTCTGCCGGGCCTTCAGTTTTTTGAGAGCCTCCTGCTCCTCTTGCAGTCGGTCACGGTAGCCCAGCTCGCGGGCTTTTTTCGGCTGCTCCTGGATGCAGGCCCTCAGCGTCGTGATCCGGCGCTTGCAGGTGTCAATGGGTGGCTGTAAGTCGGTGACTTTTTGGTGGTAGTTTACGGCCTCGTTGGCGAGCCGCTTGCGGTCGTCCAGGATCTCCTGGGCCCGGTCTTCACAATACCGTGCCATCTGCATCCGGAGGTCGTCCTGATGCGTATAGTCCAGGGCGACCACCCGGAGGAGCTTCCGGATCCTGGCTGCACTTGTCGGGAAAAAGACGTCGGGGTTGATCTCCATGTGGCCTGTCTCCCAGCGTATCTTGATAGGTTCCATCGCTGTCCTCCTTTTCTGTGGTGGAGGAGGGAGATCCCCCCCCCTTAGTCTTTCATGTAGAACGGGGTCTCGTAGCCGTCGCCCCGAAGTGGTAGGCCGGGCGCCCAAGGGATCGGCTCCGCCATGCAGGCGTTGATCCGGTCCATGGCGCCGGTGTCCTCGATTGGGCAGTCCACGATGATCTCGTCGTGGACGTGCATCACGATGTTGTAGCCCAGAGCTGCGACTCTCTGCATTGAGATGGCCAGGCAGTCTCTGGCGGTGGCCTGGACGATGTTCTCGACCAGCTTGCCGCCGTAGGTCTCGGTCTCGCCCCACTGCTTCGTCTCCTGGTTTACTCCCATGTAGACGATGTGCTCGCGGCCGTCGCGGGGGTCGAGCTTCAGCCGGGTGTCCCAGTAGCAGAGCTTCCGGCCGCTGGGCAGCTTGATGAACAGGTTGCCGTTGATGTAGCCGAAGGCGACGCCGTTCTTCAGCCGGACGGTGCGGTGCTCCTCGATGGCTGTCCGCGCTGCCAGCTCGCAGGTCCTCCAGAGCTTGACGGCCTTGGAGTTGGCCTGCCGCCACTGGTCCACGACGCTCTGGAGCTCGTCCTCCGGGATGCTGCCGCTGCGGTCCATGCGCTTCATGGCGCCGACGCCGCCCTGGTAGCCGCAGGCCAGCACGGCGACCTTGCCCTTCTGGCGGAGGTGGCTGTTGGCTCCGTGCTTCTCCACGGGGACGTGGTACATCATGGAGGCGGTCTTGCAGTAGATGTCCTCGCCGTTGCGGAAGGCTTCCAGCACCCACTCCTCGCCGGCGAGCCATGCCAGCACGCGGGCCTCGATGGCTGAGAAGTCGGAGACAATGAAGCGGCAGCCGTCGGACGGGATAAAGGCCGTCCGGATCAGCTCGGAGAAGACGAAGGCCGTCTCGCCGAACAGGGTGCCCATGGTGTCGAAGTCTCCCTCGGCGGCCAGCTCACGGGCCAGAGCGAGATCCGGCAGCGAGTTCTTGGCCAGGTTGTGGGTCTGCACCAGTCGGCCGGCCCATCGGCCGGAGCGGTTGGCGCCGTAGAACTGAAGGATGCCTCGCAGCCGGTGATCCTGGCAGTGTGCCACCAGCATCGTGCTGTACTTGGCCACGCTGGTCTTGCCCAGGGCCGTGCGGATCTCCAGCACGCGCCGGACGACTTCCGGCAGCGCAGGATCCTGGAGGGCTTCGGCGATGGTGTCCTTGGTGACGTTGGCCATCTCCACGCCCTGCTCAGAGAGCCAGCGCTTCAGCTGTGCCAGGCTGTTCGGGTTTTTCAAGCCGGTGAGCTCCTGAGCTTCCTCCTGGAGCTCCTGCCGGCGCCGGGTGTCATATTCGACGATCTTCTCGACCATGGGGATGTCGAGCCTCACGCCGTTGTCGTTCATGTGTTGATCCAGAGACCAGAGCGCCTGCTCGTCCTCTGGGGTTTTGTAGATGGATAGCTTCCGGAGGATCTCCTGCTCGGTCACGACGTCCTGCCGGTTGTAGTTCTTGTAGAGCTGCCACTTGGCCGGATCATGCGCGGGGAGGTTCCTCGTCCTCTGGCCGTTGGTCCGGGTAGGCTTGCACGGCTTCGAGAAAAACTGGATCAGCGCCTTGCCCTGGGGATCCTTCAGCTTATCAGCCGGGAGGCCCAGCGCCACGCCGGCGCCCGCCAGATTGCCCGGCAGGCCCAGCGTCAGCGCCTTGACCATGGTGCAGCGCCATTCCTCGGGCGGCATGGGCTTGTTCAGCCATTTGGCCAGACAGGTGCGCTCGAAGTTTGCGTTGAAGGCAGTCTTGACGATCTGGGGGTCGGTGAGGGCCTCGCAGAACTCGGCCATCATGTCCGGATCTGCATCGAAGCAGTCGATGGTCCGGACTTCATCCTCGCCCCAGTCGTCGAAAATGTACGAGATCAACAGGATGTCGAAGTCGGGCGCCTCTGTGTAGGCATAGACGCCCGCGTCGGTCAGATCCACGGAGCTATAGGTTTCTATATCCACGCCCATAACTCGGTGCATCGTTGTCCCTCCTTAGAAGTCTTCCTCGTCCTCGTAGTCATCGTCGCCGAAGTCAGACTCGGCAGATGCACGAGCAGCGCCCAGGCGCTCGTCGTCCTTCAGCTTCTGGATGTTGTTCAGGCCCGCGCCGATGCCCTTGTTGCCGCTGGTGTTGAAGGGGAAGAAGTTGATGGAGGCACGGCCCCAGCAGCCAGAGTAGACCTCGTCGGGGTCCAGGATCTCGTTCAGATCCTCGTCAACGATGCCGGGCTTCTGGGTGCTGTTGCAGTTGAGGAAGTACATACCCTCGTACTCAGGAGCCTCGTCGGCACGCTCGGCGTCGCCGTCACGCAGGGGCAGCTTCAGGTTGGCAGGCTTCTTGCCGTTCCATTTGGAGCTGATGCCGTCCTGGACGGCTGCGTCGATGGCTGCGCGGATCTTCTTGATGGTGGCCTTGTCCTCCTTGGGGATCAGCAGGCAGATGCTGTACTTGGCGTCCTGACCGGCCTGGAAGGCGCGGCTCTTGAAGATGTTGACGTAAGAGAAACGAACTTTTCCGGTGATAACTTTGGTAGTAGACATTTTATAATCCTCCTTAAATTTAGAACGGCGCGACCTCGTCGTCGCCGGTGGTGAAGTCGGCCTTGGCCGCTTCGGTTGTGTTGATGGCTTCGCGTTTATCGGACTCCGGCACGAGGACCGGTTTGCCCTGGGGTTTGATCAGCAGGTCGCCCAGAGTGGCGGCCAGCTTCTTCTTGCCGACGATCTTCTCCATCTCGGTGATGCCGTAGAGCTTGCGCTGGTAGAGCATCGCCTCGTCGAAGCCGGCGGCCTTCAGCTTATCGGCCACCTGGATCTCGTCGGCGTACTTGCGGATGCTGCGGCCCTCGACCAGCTTCCAGCCCTCGAAGTGCTTGCCGCTCAGAGCCTCGGTCAGAGCGTACTCGCTGACCTCCTCGGCCCACTTCTTCAGATGGTCGGCCTGGGCCAGCACCTCGGCGATCTCCTCGTCAGAGAGCAGCGGAGGCTTCTGGAACTCCATGCGGGCCAGATCCAGGTTGTACTCGGCACGCTTGCGGCAGCGGGCCTTCGCCGGGCAGAAGCGGCACCAGTCGCCGGCTGCGAAGTAGTCGGTGCCCTCCATGGCCATGATGGCGCGGGGCGCGACTTCTTCTTCGCCCCAGAGCAGCAGCTCCTTCAGGAGCACGACCTCGCTGGCCACATGATCGAGCCGGGGCTGGATGACGGTGGTCTTCACGGTGTCGAAGTCGTAGAGGTCGCCGAACAGATTGACGGCGCCCAGACCGTAGAGACGGAACTGCGGGTTGTTCTTGGCCTCGACCTTGACGCCTTTGCCGTACTTCAGGTCGATGACCTGGATCATGTTGCCGCCGATGATGACGACGTCGGAAGTGCCGAAGCCCTCCGGGATCCACTTGGTCAGATCGAGGCGCTGCTCGATCATCAGCTCGGCGCCTTCGCCGGCTGCGGCGAACTCCTCCAGGACGGTGTCCACATAGAAGTCGGTGGCCTCGTCCATCTCGCCGTTGTAGTAGCTGTCCTGCTGGATCACGGCCAGGCGCTTCTTGTACTGGGCGTCGGTGATCTCATGCAGGACGTGGCGGAGCTTCAGCTCGGCCAGGCTGTGGGCGACTGTTCCCTCGTCGGCGTAGCTGCTGGAGCCGGGATCCGGGCACTGATCAGACAGCGCGACGGAGCCGGGGCAGTTGATCCAGCGGTGTGCGGCCGATGCGGAGCAGCGGGCGTGTTTAGTCGGCATTGGTTTCCTCCTCTGCGATCTTCATGAGCTTCGGCAGATCTGCCAGGTCCACCTCGGTGAGCTTGCTCTTGCCGGTCTGCTCACTGATCAGCTCGGCGGCGCGATTGTAGCCGCGTTTCTTATTGAGGGCGGCCAGCTGCTTGCGGACAGCGATGCGGAAGTCCTCCGTCACCTTTGCAGGCTCCGGATCGGGCTCAGGAGCGGCCTCAGTTTCCGCCTGGACGGCCTTCTGGGTCTTCTTGGTGTTGTTCTTAGGCTTAGGAGCTTCAGGGGCTTCCTGGGCCTCCTGGGGCGCCTCCTGGACGGCCTCAGCAGGTGCAGGCTCCGGGGTGTTCTCAGGCTCGGCCTGAGCGGGTACTGCGACGAGGGAAGGGGACGCGATGCCCATGTATTCCTTGAACTCGTCCAGACTTTCAAATTCGACTTTGATCTTCATGCTTTGATTTTCCTCCTTAGCTGTGATATAAATGGGGTGTGTTCTTCTGGGGCTCCGGGGCTTGTCTCCGGGGCCTTAGTCTTTTTGTGCTGCCATGTTTCTCGCCTCCTTCTTGGCCTTGACCGTTTTCGGGTCCAGGCGGACTATGTAGAGGCCGGCACCGCTGCGGTAGATCTCGAACAGATCGCCCAGGGGATCCTTGCGTCTGAACGCCTGGATGGCGCCGAGCCGTCTCTTTGCTTCTTCCGGGGTGTCGTACTCGATGGCCATGTTTTTCTTGGTTCCCTTCAGGAAGCTCTCGATGGCAACGAGGTCCTCACTCCTCTGGCCGCCTCTGAACGTCTTGCGCTCGGGCAGCTTCACGTCATAACTGATTTTCATAGCATCCTCCTTATGTTTTCGTAGGTGATGGTGTCGCCGTAGGTCATGCCATCAGTCCCGGGGATCGGGTCCTCCAGGCTGACCGCTTGGATCCGGCGGCTGCGTTTTGCATACTCGCCTCCGATGGCCGACTGCATTGCCTTGAAGGCGATGGTCTTGAAGCTGTAGTAGTGGAGCTCCAGCTCAGTGTGCCAGCGCCTGACTGAGCGAAGATAGCGGAAGATCACGACGTCGTACCAGTCGTCGACCGGCAGCTGTCTGATCCGCAGATATTCCAGGACGAGATGGTGGTGCTGGACTGCGAAGGCCTGCTCCTCCGGTGTCAGGGGTTCCTGCTTCATGTCCCCCCCCCGCTTAGCAGCCATAGTGATCATCCTCCAGCACTTCCGCCATGTCGATGACGCTGGCGGCGTACCAGCTCAGCTCGCCCCCGGCCAGATAGCCCTCCAGGCGGCCGTCGCCGTTGTAGTACATCAGGACGGCGCCCAGATCGTCGCCGTAGATCCTGAACAGCTCAGCCAGGAAGTCGGCCGCCACCATCATGTTCGGGCCCGTCTCCCACATCTCGGCCTCCGTCACGCCCAGGCGCTCCATGCGGTCGGCGTGCCAGTAGAGGGAGACCTGCATCAGACCGGTGCAGTCACCGTTTACGGCGTCCGTCTGGAAGCGGCTCTCGTGCCAGGCTATGGCCTCCAGCAGCTCCGGAGAGATGTCGTAGACCTCGCCGGCGGCCCTGGCAGCTTCCTCCACGTCGTCCGGGATGTCGGGGCCGTTGTAGGGTTCCGGCTCAGCTGCGAGATCCTGGAGCTCGTAGGAGATCGCCGGAGGGGCTTCTGCGGGCGTCACCGTGGCCACAACGTCCAGCGGTGCGTTTACACTATGCCAGTGAGCCAGACCAGCCAGCGAGCCGATCAGGACGCCCAGCAGCAGGCTGAGTAGATTGGCCGGCCATGTCCGGCGACGTCTGCGTCTTTTCATCCTTCTGTACCTCCTCGATGTTTTTCAAGATCGCCCGGTATGCAGAGCGGGCGAGCATCGTCAAGTCGATGTTTTCCATGCGCTTGTCCTCCTTAGATGGTTTTGATGGTCTGGCGGCCTATGCACGCGGTCCCCCCCGCTCCCAAACAAACCAGGAGTAACTGGTGGCGTCGGTGCCGTGGCCGGTGAAGCTGGGCCGCTTGTGCAGGGTGTAAAGCCCGCTGAGCGGGTGCTCCTGCCACCATCTGAAGCGCTTCTCGCTCTCCAGGAAGTTCGTCCGGAGCAGGAAGATCAGCAGACCGCCAGGGTGGAGCAGCTCCAAGCTCTTGTTGATGAACTCCAGGGCCATGCTGTAGGGCGGGTTGCCGATGATGACGTCGTAGCCCAGGCCCGGGTCGTAGTCGAAGAAGCTGCCGATGGTTACGTTGTCGGCCAGTGCCTCCAGCTGGGCGCGTTCCTCTGGCCGGATCTCCACGGAGTCGATCCTGTTGGTGTAGCCGTGGTTCCGCAGGGCCTGAATGATGGCGCCGTTCCCGGCGGAAGGCTCCAGGATCCTGTCGCTGGTGCTTATGCCCTCGAAGCTGTTGAGGAAGGCGTGAACGGTGTCGGCCGGTGTTGCGTAGAAGTCGTAGGCCTTGCGCTGGCCGCCTCTGTTGGTCGCGCTCATTGTGGTGTCCAGCTCCTTCCGTTGCAGATGAAGTAGTCGTCGGCCGGGATGTAGCTCTCCAGGATCAGAGCGGTCGGGCTGCCATCATGACTGCAGCAGGCGTCACAGATGTGATCGCCCTCGCCGATTGGCTGCATATTGCCGCAGGTCTCGCAGCACTTGAAGGGCTCCGGCTTGCGTTGTTTGGTCTTTCGTGCCATGTGTGTCCTCCTTTGATGTAATCAAAATGATTACTTAGAAAGTAAAAAAAATAGCGTCAACGGTAGTGTTGAAATAATGGGCCAGGGCCATCTTGATGGTGTCAGTAGGCACACGCTCGCCGCGTTCATACTGAGAGATGGCCACGGCGGTCACGCCGACAGCGTCGCCGACTTCTTTCTGGGGTCTGGTGCCTCGCAGAGTGCGAAGTCTCTCCCCGATGGTCTGGGCGTCAATAGTCTTTTTTGCAGCCATGCTTTGCCTCCTTCCTTAGTTTTTGGGGTCGTGGATCTGGACGTTGAGCTGGCGGCCCAGCCAGTCCAGGCCGTCTCGGGTCGTCCAGAAATAGACGGTTTTCTCTCCGGGCTTGCCGCTCTCGACGAAGCCTCTGCGCTCCAGCTTCCGCAGCGCCTCGTAGTCCGGCCCGGACAGTGCGGCGCAGAAGTAACTGCGGTAGGGCTTGTAGTACCGGCGACCGTGCCGGACATAGGGGCGCTTGTAGTTCAGGCCGATCATGTGGGCCATGATCTGGACCTCTCTGGAGTAGTTATTCAGCGGGATGTCCTTCCTCATTGTTGGCCTCCTTAGCGCTGGACTCTCTGGGCTCTTGCCTGGATTTTGAGCCAGAGCCGCATGGTGTCCCGGGTGATCAGCCAGGATCCGCTGGCTGCGATGAAGTGGTCGAGGTAGGTGTGGACGACCTCGCCCTCGATGACGTACTTGGCGCCGATCCAGCAGAGCTCGAAGGCGACCAGGGTGATGACCAGGGTGATCAGGAAATTGAGATAATAGACCCATCTTTTCATGGTGTCACCTCCTTCGCGAGTACGTCGCACCATTCGATGAAGGCCCGCAGGATCGGGTTGGTGTTGCCCTGGTCCGCCCAGCCGGCGAAGCCGATCCATCCGTCAGCGTTGAAGCTGATGCACTCGCGGCGCTCGAAGTAGTGGCTATTGACATACAGGAAGCAGCTGATCAGGGTGCCGTTGGTCTTCCGTTTGAGATCGATCCGGCGGCTCAGGTACATGGAGCCCATCGTGGTCTCGCAGTCTGCGTTGGCCTTCTTGATGTGCTTGTTCAGGAGCATGACCAGGGTGAGGATGTCGCCCTCGGTCACGTTGGCGTAGGTGAGGCCCTTGCCGGTGAAGTAGTCCCGAGCCTCGTTATTGGTGCAGACGGGGAGGATCCCCGTCTTTCTCATATATGCGCCCATATTAGCCCTCCTTCGTCATGTAGTCGTAGAGCTTGGCCTTCAGGCGGATGACCTCGGCCTCAGCAGCTTCGGCACAGCGCTGGGCCTCGCCGGCGGCGGTGGCCTCCTCGTCACATCTCTGGCCGTTCCAGCGTGCGGTCTCCTGCATCTTGGTCAGCTGAGCCTTCAGCTTGGCGATCTCGGCGTCCTTCTCCTCAGCGACCGCATGAGCGGCAGCATGGGCGGCCTCGTAGTCCTTCACGGACTCGGTCAGCTTGTCCTCCAGCTCTGCGGCACGCTTCTCAGCGCGACGGACGCGGTCGGCCATGGAGCAGCCCCAGTCGTTCTCGATGTTCTCAGCAGCGAGGTCGAAGCAGCCCTCGAAGGCGGTGGCCAGGTAGGACTCAGGGCCGAGGGTGTCGACGATCCGGCGGATCTTGGCCAGAGCATCGCGCTCCTGCTGCTTGGTGGCCTGGGCGTCGGTACGGACGAGCTCGACGCTGACGATGACGCCGGTGCCGTGACGGTAGCACTTGTTGAAGTCTTTGCAGGCCTGCTTTTCGGTGGCTGCGGTGAAGTGGTCGGCTCCCTGGGTGCCGTTCTCACGGGTGAAGGTGATCTTGTAGGTGTTCATTGTGTGCCCTCCTGTTGTGGTGTGTTCTTCTGTGGTGTAATCAAAATGATTACTTTACAAGTATAAACAATTCGTTTATAATTGTCAATAGGAAAATAAACAAAATGATTACTTTTTTTTCAGGGGGTCAAAACCATGGAATTTTGCCAGATATTAAAGCAGCTGCGAGCTGAGCGCGGTATGTCTCAGCAGGAAGTGGCTGATCGGTTGGGTCTTAACAAGCAGGCGGTTTCTCAGTATGAGCGCGGCGTCCGCAAGCCGAACTTCGAGATCGCCGAAAAGTTGGCCGATATTTTCAACGTGGATCTTAATTATTTGCTGGGCTATTCTGACAAGATCGCTCGGCTGTCTGGCGACCAGACAGATCCCGCCTCTGGGACCTACGTCGAAGCGACTGCGGCCGAGCTGGAGCTGCTGAAGGCATACCGGCACGCCGGAGCAGAGACCCAGGCCGCCATCAGAGCGATCCTGCACATTTAAGGAGGGCGACTATGTTCGGAGGCAAAAAGAAAGCGGCCGCCGAGATCATGGCGCCGCAGTGGATGAAGATATTGATCGAGAGCAGGGACATCGTAAACCGGACGACGGATCCGGAGGTCTTTTTCTCTCGTTATGATACCGTGAAGGAGATGGCCGGAAACTTGGCCAGCATCTCGAAGTATGTGAAATTTAAGGGCACGAAGCCGGCCGAGGTGCTTCGGATGGCCACGGACCAGGAGCAGGCAGCCGTCCGGGATCTGATCGTCCGCTGCTTCCAGAAGGCGACGATGAACGCCGAAAAGGTGAAGACGGAAAAAGGGAAGCGAGGCCAGTTTGAGAAGTTCCAGACCTCTCTGGAGCCGTACTTCTTCCGGATGTCTGACGAGAACGCTCAGCTGGTCCAGGATCTGCACGATGAAGCACTGAAGAAGATCGGAGGGTGAGCCTATGCGCGGCGTTATTTATGCCAGATACTCACCAGGCCCACGGCAGACAGATCAGTCCATCGAGGGCCAGGTGGCAGATTGTAAATATTATGCAGAGGAGAACGGGATCGACATCATCGAAGTATATGCCGACCGGAAGGTCTCCGGCAAGAGCGTCGTCGGCCGTGACGAGTTCCAGCGGATGCTGCGGGACGCGGAGCGCGGTCTGTTTGACTGCGTTCTGGTGTGGAAGATCGACCGCTTCGGCCGTGATCGCCAGGACATTGCCCTCGGCAAGCTGACCCTGAAGCGTGCCGGCGTCAAGCTGCTGTATGCGAAGGAGAGCGTCCCGGAGGGCCCGGAGGGGATCATCCTGGAGAGCGTCCTGGAAGGTCTGGCTGAGTATTACTCCGCCGATCTCCGGCAGAAGGTCATCCGAGGCATGAAGGAGACCGCGAAGAAGGGCCAGTATTGCGGCCAGCCGCTGCCTATCGGTTACAAGGTGGACGCCGAGCGCCACGTCATCATCGACGAGGAGAAGGCTGCCGTCGTCCGGGAGGCCTTCCGGATGCACATTGCAGGCGCCCAGACGAAGGATCTGATCGAGCTGTTCCGGAGCCGTGGGATCACTGGCCAGCGTGGCCGGCCGATCTCTCAGGCCGTGATCTATCGGATGCTGCGGAACAGGAAGTACCTGGGCGAGTTTGAAGTCCAGGGCGTGCCGCTGCCGGTGGAGCCGATCATTGACAAGGCCACCTTCGAGGAGGCGGCCCAGCATTTCAAAACGAGCCGAAACAATGCAGCGGGGAGGGCGAAGGTGGACTATCTGCTGAGCTGTAAATGCTTCTGCGGGTACTGTGGCGCCATGCTTAACGCAGAGGCCGGCACCAGTAAAACCGGGAAGGTATACCACTATTACAAGTGCGGAGACAAGAAGCGCGGGAAGAAGTGCGAGATGAAGGCCATCCCCCAGGAGCGCCTGGAGGACGCTGTGATCCTGGCCACGGTCCACGATATGCTGACCGATGACATGATCGGCAAGCTGACCGTCCGCGTGCTGGAGGTCCAGGAGCAGGAGCTGGCCGACGATCCGGTGAACGCGCTGCGGCGCCGTCTGGACTCCGTCAGGAAGCGCCAGAGGAACTTGCTGGACGCTATCGAGGAAGGCGGGGCCCGGGGCCTGGTCTCTCGTTTGAGCGCCCTGGAGGACGAGGAGGAGGCTCTGGTCGTAGAGATCGAGCGGGCAGAAATAAAAAGGCCCCGACTCACTCGTGAAGTGGTCGAGGCCTGGCTGAGATCTTTCCGCGATGGGGACGTCACCGACGAGGACTTCCGGGCGCGGCTGATCGACACGTTCGTGGCCCGGATCGAAGTCCGGAACGACGTGGCGCTGATTTTTTACAATATAAGAGAAAAAGGACCGCACTCTAAAGTTCGAGTACGGTCCGAATGGTGGAGGCGAGGAGAGTTGAACTCCTGTCCGAAAACGCTTCAAAGGGAACTTCTCCGGGCGCAGACGCTTGTTTTGGGATTCCGCATCCCTGTTTCCCTCGTTACCGGCCAAACGTCAAGACGGCAAGTCGGGTAGCTTCATTATGCATGGCGCGCTCAAAGCTTTGCGCGCTCACGTCCGCCTCTCATCGACGCCCCGCTTCCGGGCCGAGGCACTCCCGGAGGGGACGGGTCACGGCTTAAGCCGCGGCCAGAGCAACGTTATCGTTGTTCTTTAATTTATAATTGCCCATTTTAAGGATGGTAGGCGCATCCGCCCGCTATTCCAATCTCCGCATCCCCGTCGAAACCGGTACGCCCCCATAGTTGCCGCCGTTTCTGCGGAAACGGCAGAGTCGCCTTCGGCGAGGCAACTTCAAGGGGGAACCATGTTCCCCCTTGAGGACCCCTTCTTTTTGGAATAAGGAATAAATTCGAATAAATTGCTCCTTATTCTTTATTCTTTGGGACAAGGAAGATTCAGAAAATCTTTTCCTGTATCTTTTTATCTTTTCTTCGGCTCGGGATATTCCTCGCCGAAGGTCTCCACGGTGACCTTTTTCATGACCTGCGGCTCCGTGGGACGGTCGTTGCGGTCGGTGCGCGTACCGGCGATCTGGTCAACGACCTCGATGCCCTCGGTGACGGCGCCGAACGCGGCGTACTGTCCGTCGAGATGCGGGGCGTCCTCATGCATGATGAAAAACTGGCTGCCGGCGCTGTTGGGGTACATGGAACGGGCCATGCTCAAAACGCCGCGCTTGTGCTTGAGATCGTTCTGGAAGCCGTTGCCGCGGAACTCGCCGTAAATGTGGTAGCCGGGGCCGCCCATGCCGGTGCCCTCCGGGTCGCCGCCCTGGATCATAAATCCGGGGATGACGCGGTGGAAGATCAGCCCGTCGTAAAAGCCCTTGTTGATGAGGGAGATGAAGTTGCGAACGCTCTCCGGCGCGATCTCGGGGTAAAGCTCGGCTTTGATAACGCCGCCGTTTTCCATTTCGATGGTCACAACAGGATTCATTCTTTGAAATTCCTTTCTTTCATGGCGCGGTCCATGTCCCGCTTCGCATTGCGCTCGGCGTCCGAATCGCGCTTGTCGTACAGCTTTTTGCCCTTGCAGAGACCGAGCTCCACCTTGACGCGGCTGTCCTTGAAGTACAGCGAGAGCGGCACGAGCGCCACGCCGTCCTGCGCCACGCGCTCGCCGAGCTTGCGGATCTCCCGCTTGTGCATCAGCAGCCGCCGGATGCGCACCGGGTCGCGGTTGAAGATGTTGCCCTTTTCGTAAGGACTCACATGCATCCCGCGCACGAAAAGCTCGCCTTCCCGGATCGTGCAGTAGCTGTCCTTCAGATTCACCTGCCCGGCACGGATGGATTTTACCTCCGTTCCGAACAGCTCGATGCCTGCTTCAAAGCGCTCCAGCACAAAGTAGTCGTGGAACGCCTTGCGGTTGGAAGCGATCTCCTTGATCCCTTCTTTTTTCGGCATGGCCTTCCACCTCCTCCGCCTTGGCAGTAAAAGTATTATACCATACCTGTCAAGAGCGAAAAAGAGAGAATTTCAGCGCCCGCGCGCAGCGAGCCGGGAGAGCACCTCGCGCGACAGGTAAACGCCGCTCGCCGGGCGCGCGAGCAGCAGGCTCTCCTCCCGCCCGGCGATGATCTCGATCTCCAGCACGCCCCAGTTTCTTCCGCCGAGCGCGGCGAAAACGAGCTTTTTGGCGTCCGAAAGGCCCGGGTGCCCCGGCACGCGCAGCGCGAGCGCCCGTTCGTTTTCTGCTTTGTTCTGCATAACAGCCTCCCCAAATCGCGGTTTTTCCCCATTATACGCCCCTCCGCCGCCGATAAACAGTGAAAAAAGCTGGAAAAGCCGGGAGAGGCGTGGTAGAATACCTTGATACGAAAGAGAAAAAGGAGATCATCCATGGACTATACGGAGAAAAAGCTGCGCCGTCTCAATACCTATGAGGGGATCATCATCAACGTCGGTCTCGACCGCGTGAGCCTGCCGGACGGTTCGGAGGCGTTCCGCGAGATCGTGGAGCATCCAGGCGGGGCGTGCATCCTCCCGGTGGACGGCGAGGGCAATGCCTACTGCGTGCGTCAGTACCGCTATCCCATCGGCGAGCACCTGCTCGAAGCGCCCGCCGGTAAGCTCGAGCGCGGGGAGGACCCGCTCGTGTGCGCGGTGCGCGAGCTTGGCGAGGAGACCGGCTTCACCGCCGGACGCATCGTGCCGCTCGGCGCGTATCATTCGTCCCCCGGCTTTTCGAGCGAGCGGCTGTATCTCTATCTTGCGCTCGACCTCTCCCGCGGCGAGGCGCATCCCGACGAGGGCGAGTTCCTTGATCTCGTAAAGCTCCCGTTTTCGGAGCTCCTCGCCATGGTAAAGCGCGGCGAGATCTCCGACGGCAAAACCGCCATCGCGGCGCTGCAGGCGGAGCACATCCTCGCCGGGGAGTAAGACTTGCGTTTTCCCCCGCGCTATGATAAAATTGCCGTGTATCTATGGGTAAAGGGTGACCCCGACCCCGGATGCGCGTCAGGAGGAGTCAACACTTGGAAAGATATAGAATCAGAGGCGGCAACCGTCTGCACGGCGAAGTGGAGATCAGCGGCGCGAAGAATGCGGCGGTAGCCATCATTCCGGCGGCGCTCATGGTAAACGGCAAATGCCGCATTGAAAACCTGCCCCAGATCAGCGATACCGAGGCGCTGCTGCTCATACTCGAATCGCTCGGCGCGAAGGTCGAGCAGATCGACCGCTCCACCGTGGAGATCGACGCGACGAACGCCACTTGGATGGGCGCGGACTATGACCGCATGCGCAAGATCCGCGCGTCGTACTATTTTGTCGGCTCGATGCTCGGCCGGTTCGGCATTGCCCGCACGACGATGCCGGGCGGCTGCAACTTCGGCGTCCGGCCGATCGACCAGCACGTCAAGGGCATGAACGCCCTCGGCGCGGAGGTCGATATTTCCGATTTCATCACCGCGCACGTCCCCGGCGGACGGCTGCGCGGCGCGAGCGTATATCTCGATAAGGTTTCCGTCGGCGCGACGATGAACATTATGATCGCCGCCGTGCTCGCCGAGGGACGCACGATCATCGAAAACGCGGCGCGCGAGCCGCACATCGTCGATCTTGCCAACTTCCTCAACTCCATGGGCGCGGACGTTCGCGGCGCCGGTACGGACACCATCAAGGTCAACGGCGTGGAGCAGCTCCACGGCGGCACCTACACCATCATCCCCGACCAGATCGAGGCCGGCACCTACATGGCCGCCACCGCCGCCGTCGGGGGAGAAGTCCTGATCAAAAACGTCATTCCCAAGCACCTTGACTGCATCACCGCGAAGCTCCGCGAAATGGGCGTCACGGTGGAGGAATACGGCGAATCCGTCCTCGTCCGCTCGACGGGGCGTCTCCGCCGCGCCAACGTCAAGACCCAGCCGTACCCCGGCTTCCCGACCGATATGCAGCCGCAGATCACCGTCTGTCTGGCCACCGCCGTCGGCACCAGCCTTGTGACCGAGGGCGTCTATGACAACCGCTTCCGCTACACGGCCGAGCTTGGCCGCATGGGCGCAAATATCCAGGTCGAGGGCAAGACCGCTATCATCGACGGCGTGCAGACGCTGCGCGGCTGCGAGGTCCGCGCCTGCGACCTGCGCGCGGGCGCTGCGATGGTCATCGCCGCTATGTGCGCCGAGGGCATGACGCTCATCGAGGATGCGCACTTCATCGAGCGCGGCTACGAGGACATCGTCGGCAAGCTCACCGCGCTCGGCGCGCATATCCGCCGCATCGAAACCTACGAAACCCCCAGCGTCTCAGAGGACGCCGGCTGAACAAAATTTCCCCAGCAGGACAATTTTGAAGTGATCCCAAAAAGCTAGGGTGTATCTGAAAACTCATGATGTGACCGGCAGCGAGGGATTTTTGCGTTGCGCAAGACATTTTTTCGCAGGAATACTGACGTATTTCAAGGAAAAATGACGCGGCGCACCGCAAAAAGGCCCGCTGTCCGGGTGCGTTGGGAGTTTTCAGGTACACCCTAGTGTTCAAGCAGCCGAACGGGCTTGCTGTCTGTGAATCACAGGCGGCAAGCCCGTTCGCTTTGCCTTGATTCAGCGGTTGTTGCAGGTTTGTAAGGTTTTGTCACTTAAACCGTTGGCTTTCCTGTTGGATAAGACCCGCTCAAAGGTTTCCTCAAAGGTAGCCGTGTTTTGGAGCATCTGCACCAGAATGCCCTTACTTCTTCTGACCTACAGCAGATCCGAAAGGCTGTAAATTTTCTGATGCCCATGTGCCAGGCGAACCGGCAGACCCAGCGGGAGCTGATGGGTGTCAATGCAAGGACAACGGCGCTTCTGAATACCTCGTATAATTGCAGATAACGCAAAAGGCACGACGCAATGTCGTGCCTTTTCTGCATCATTCATATTGCCGGTTCAGTGCAGGAGTTTCGGCTTTCCTGCGCTCATTTTTGCACTTGTTTTCGCAGCAAGGACTTTACTTGCCCATGCGAAGAAGTATGGCACAGAGTTGAACAGATAACTGGTGTGCATCAGTTCGTCCAGCAGCTCTTCCATCGTAAACGGCCGGTATCCATAGGGGCTCATCTCGCCAATATAATCGTCCAGCTGGTCACGCGCCGCCGCCCGCAGGAACTTCTTCGTATCCTTGTTCGCTTTCGCAAGGCGCTTGATGCAGTCCTCTGCCTTATCGAACTGATTCAGCTTGTAATACAAAACTGCCAGCGGCAGGAGCATCTGCGTTTCCTCATAGGAATCGAACTGCTTATGGAGCGCCAGCGCGTGCATCTCGTCTTCCATATAGGCATACAAATGCATCAGCTGATAGCGGACGCCGAGATTATCGTTCTCGCACAATTCCAACAGGCGCTGCCCTTCGTCGATCGCCCGGCGCATCATGCCGCAGGAAATTAAAACGTCAAAGTATGTATAGCGCACGCGCATATATGGTCTGGTTTCAAACGCTGTCCAAAACTCACCGGCGTACTCCTTGAACGCGCCGGACTTTTCCATCTGCTTGTCCGCTGCGTCGAGCAGCTCCTGCAGGGCAAGCCGCCGCTCGTCCGGCTGCTCCGCTGTACGCAGGATCAATTGGAGTCTTGCATCCAGATTGTCCGGCTCCAGCTCCAGCGCCTTGTGCAGATATTCTACTCTTTTTTTCTTCGACGTGACCTGTTCGGCGAGATCCAGATAATCGTCCGCCGTTTCAGGCGCAGATTCTTTCTGCTCTTTGCATTTTAGATTGTATTCTGCAAAGAACCGCTCCGCCAGGGCATCCACGTCGGCTTCGTTCTCCGTGTCCTCTGCGTGAGCGTCCAGGAATTTCTGCAATTCTTTCAAAACCTTTTCTGAGTCTCTGCT
>ERZ857693.562-NODE-562-length-56232-cov-6.672215_pt1 | contig 56232 bp, 45 predicted proteins | sample MGYA00519765_ERZ857693 | MGnify/ENA primary metagenome ERZ857693 (study PRJEB31778, sample SAMEA3449354) | human gut metagenome | biome: human gut; feature: human-associated habitat; material: faeces | place: United Kingdom | collected 2010/2012 ... | reverse complement strand
CGATTGCAGAAGGTGCTTCCCGAATGAACGATATCAAGATGAAGGTCGGCGAGGAGAATTCGGTTGTATCTAAGTACCTGAAAACGCTGATTGACCTTGGCATTGCTAAGAAAGAAACGCCGATTACAGAAAAACCGGGTAAGAAAACCATCTATCTGCTGGCTGATAACTTTTTCCGTTTCTGGTATCGGTTTGTGCCAATCAATATGAGTGCCATTGACTCTGGTAGAATTGCAAAGATCTATCCACACGCTGTAAAACAGTATCTTCCGGATTACATGGGCCTGATTTTTGAGAAGATGTGTCAGGATTACCTGCTCTATTATTCGGACAGTCTCCCTATTGAACTGAGTGAAATCGGCCAGTGGTGGGGTACGGACCCGAAGAAGAAAAAGCAGACACAGATTGATATTGTTGGAACACCCGTTGAGGGTAAGGACTATATCATTGGTTCGTGTAAGTACAGAAATGAGAAAATTGGTGTGGATGAACTCGATTTGATTCGGGATTATGCCTCAGTCTTCGGAAAAGGTAACAACTATTACTACTATATCTTCTCAAAAGGCGGATTCACAGATGGACTTCTTCAGGCACAAGAGAGAGGTGAAGTTCGGCTAATAACGCTGGAAGACCTTTACAAGTAAAGATTCCAACCAACCCTGCTGGTGAAGGCTGGCAGGGTATTTTATACCCATAAAATACTCATAGCCTTTTTTATGAAAATCTCTCTTTTGGTGTTGTCACTTATATTAGCGTTCACCGGTAAATGATATTATATGATATACTTTATTCGGAAAAAGAATATGCCTTGCTCAGAAAATGAGATTTGTGTGTCTTGTGAATTGACATTTACTATCAAATATGCTATTTTAAACATATATATCGGGGAAGTAATGTAAGATAAGTGGCAGGTACGACAGAATGTTTATTATGGAGAAGTTTGCGATTAAGGAGAGATAAAAAATGGGATACTTTAAAGATGTGACACCGGAATCAGTTGGAATCAGCTCCAAAGGAATTATGAAATTTCTTGACAGGATGGAACAAAATCAAATCGAACTACATAGTTTTATGGTGCTCCGCCATGGCCAGTGTGCGGCAAAGGGATGGTGGAAACCGTATGATGAAAAATTCCGCCATCCGTTGTATTCGTTCAGCAAATTGTTGACGGCTACGGCGATTGGTTTTGCACAGCAGGAAGGAATCTTATCTGTTGATGAGAAGATCGTCGATATTTTTCCGGAACTGTTGCCGGAACATCCTTCCGAATATCTTAAAAAAATCACCCTGCACCATCTGCTGATCATGGGATGCGGTCACGAGACGGAGATTTCGGACAATTCCGAAAACTGGATCTCTACATTTCTGCATCATCCGGTACTCCATGAGCCGGGAACATTTTATAAATATAATACAGCAGGAACCAACATGCTGGCTGCGGTTCTGCGGAGAAAGACAGGGCAGAATGTGACAGAGTTTCTGAAACCGCGTCTGTTGGAACCACTTGGAATCACTTCTCTGACCTGTGCATTGCTCGGCGACGGAACAGAGCTTGGTGGAGGAGGTATGAAGATGGTGACGGAAGATATGGCAAAATTTACGTATTTTCTGTCCAGACAGGGAGAATGGGAAGGAAAACAGCTGCTTCGAAAAGAATGGTTCGAACGTGCCTGCCACAAGCAGATTGAGACAGAAGGCGATTCCGAAGGACATGTAAAAGACTGGGCACAGGGCTACGGTTATCAGTGCTGGATGGGACGATATCCTGGCTCTTTCCGCGCGGATGGAGCGTATGGCCAGTTTGGGGTTGTGTTCCCGGATCTTGATTTGATTGTGATTCTGACGTCATCCACAGAGCAGACACAGGAGGAATTGAGCGCACTGCAGGAGGATCTGATTCCCTATGTACAGAAAGAGGCCGGAGAGCTGGCACCATCACCGCTTGCAGAAACTGTAAAAGAGTATACTGCACAGCTTGCTCTTGCACCACGCAGAGGAACGAGAAATCCTTTTATGGAGGAAAAAGTAAGTAAGCATGTGTATGTGTCTGTTCCGATTCTGAACGACCGGCTGCCGGATTCTGCGGAAGTTCTGATTGGCGGAAGCGGGCTGTTTCAGTTTGAGACGAGTCCGATCCAGGAGATGCGGTTTGCTTTTGGAAGCGATAAGATGTACTGGAAAGTGCTGGAAGGTGGAAAAGAAAAGGAATTTGTCCTTTCTATGCGTAAGGACTTCGCCTACAGTGAAACAGACGGTCATATTTACGCAGGATCAGCTGCATGGCGTACCGTCAATACCCTTGAGATGGAGATCCGGCGGATGGACGGCTTAAGCGGAGGCCGCATGATTGTCAGATTTCAGAAGGAAAATCTACTGTTAGAGGCAGAGGATACGTTGATCAGCGTCGGTGGACTCGGCATTTCACCGCGTCAGGCACTGACGGTTTTCGGAATAAAAGAGTCCTGAACAAAAAGATGAGAAAAACCAAGGAAGAACTATCCAATTGGATAGTTCTTTTTTTCTTTTACGTTTGCTATAATTATACAAAAGGTGAAATTCAAGAAAGAGTGTGGAAAAATATATGGAAAAAGATAGGATAAACGATACAGAAAAAAGTTTTCTGTCCGGAAGAAAACGGATGGATAAATTAAAAGTACTGATGAAATATGCGGGAATCTCTGTCTTTGAGTATTTCCCGGATAGCGATCGAATGGTTCTGTATAATGAGCAACTGGAAGAAGAAAAAGGAATTATGCCATTTCTCGGTCAGCTGGGTCAGATATGTACGATCCATCCGGAAGATGTGCAGAAGATGCGTGAGTTTCTTCTCGGACAGACTCTGGGAACAGTGGAACTGAAGCTTCTGAAAAAGGGTCACTACAAGAGAGTACTTCTGGATGCCTTGCAGAAGGAGGAAGGTGACCAGTCGGTGATCGGTTGCATCAGAGATATCACGGAGATACGGAAAAGAGAAGAACTTCTGGAAGATCAGGCAAGAAGAGATTCCATGACAGGACTGTATAACCATGATACCGGAAAGCTTCTGGTGAACGAGTACCTGCGGGAGAAACGGATGGACGCTTCTTCCGGCCTTCTGATGCTGGATGTGGATCATTTTAAAAATGTAAATGATGTGTATGGTCATCTGTTCGGGGATGAAGTGCTGATTGGATTTTCCGGATTTTTGCAGAGCTTTTTCCGCAAAGAGGATATTCTGATCCGTACCGGTGGAGATGAATTCGTCGTGTTTTTAAAGGAAATCAGCCGGGAAGCACTGGAAAAGAAAGTCAGTGAACTGGTGAAAAGAGTGGGAAAACTGACGTTTTCAAAAAGAGATTTTGTCATGAGCTGCAGTGTTGGTGTCTGTTTTCTGCCGGGAGGTTTGGGCGATTACAGTTACGAACAGCTTCTTGAACATGCAGATCTTGCCTTGTACCGGGCGAAGATTGCGGGAAGAAACCAGTATGCAGTAGGGGAAAAACTGATCCCTTTAGATACCGGAAACAAGGGTGAAACCGCAGTAAAACTGCTGATGGATGAGACCATGGAAAAGCGGGAGTTCGAGATCTATTTCCAGCCGAAGATTTCGTTACATAATTATAAGATTGTGGGAGCAGAGGCTCTGGTGCGCTGGCGAAGACCTGACGGTATCGTGGTGAGACCGGAACATTTTCTTCCGTTTTATGAAAAAAATGGAAAAATCGTGGAACTTGATTTTTATGTATTTGAACAGGTGGCCGCATTTCTGGAAAAAACAAAAAGAAGCGGAATCACACCGGTGCCGGTTTCGGTCAATGTATCGGCGCTGCATGCGGAAGATCCACAGACAACCAGACGGTATCTGGAGATTCTGGAAAAATATAAAGTGGATCCCGGGATGCTGGAGATGGAACTGAAGGAGACGGATACGATCCGGTATGAAAATATCAAAGATCTTCTGCGTTCTCTACAGGAGGTCGGTTTCCATACAGCACTGGATAACTTCGGTGTGGGATCTTCTTTTATTAATCTGATTGCAGATGTCCCGTTAAATGATGTAAAACTGGGACGCGGGTTCATGGAAAAGTGTGAAAAAGATTACCGTGGTATCGGTTTTCTGCGACAGATGATCGGGATGTTGAAAAGCCTCGGTTTCCAGGTCCTCTGTGAAGGCGTGGAATCGGCAAGACAGGTAGAGGTACTGAAAACTTCTGGGTGCGATCATGTACAGGGGAACTGGTTTTCCATGCCGCTGAATGCAAAAGAATTTGAAAAAATGTTGTCTCTTCCCGGCGAAATATTCTGCCGTTGCAGAAAAAATGAAGAGCATAGTACAGGGGGAGAAGCATGATGAGAACAACTGGAGACGTATATCTGTGGCCGGCAGCGGCCGAAAGAAAATTACGGATGGCGTATCAGGCGGGACTTCCTGCTTATCTGTATGGTGTTACTGGCGTGGGGAAAACTTCTCTGATCCGGCATTTTCTCGAGAAGAAAGAATATTTTTATGTCTCTGCACTGAATACGACGCCGGATGATCTGGAGAGTGAAAAAATCACGGCACCGGTGATCGTGCTGGATGATCTTTACGCAATCTCGGATATCCGGCTGAAAGATGCTTATTATCAGAAAATCCAGGAATGGATGGAACGAAATGATCTATGGGTGGTACTGATCTCCCGTGCCCCATTTCCGGCGTGGCTTCTGTCCCTTCGGATGAAATATTCTTTCGTAATGATCGGGGAAGAAGATTTTTGCCTGACGAGAGAACAGCAGGATGAGTATCTGGAAAGATATGGACTGCAGGTGTCAGAGGAACAGCTGGAAAAAGCATGGGCTGTGGGAAGAGGAAATCCCATGTCCCTGCGGATCTTTGTGATGGAAAACGGGAATCTGGAAGCCACGATGCGTACGGTCTGGACGTACCTGGAGAGTCATGTATATGATCAGTGGGATACAGAACTGCAGGAATTTTTTATGGATATTTCCATTGTCAAAGATTTTACGGTGAGTCTGGCGGCGATGATCACCGGAAACAAACATGTGGAGCATATGCTGGCACAGGGGATGGAAACCGGCAATTTTTTTGCGAAAATGGGGGAAAAAGACGGTGTCTGGCGTTGCAAGGATGCCATGCGCTGGTCTATGGAACAGCGGCTGCATAAAAAACGCTCTCCGGAACAGATCAGCCGTCTGTATTATAACGCAGGTCTGTATTATGAGATGGAGGGCGAGATTGCCAAAGCACTGGAAATGTACAAGGTATACGATGATACAGACAGTATCTTCCGGCTGCTGGTGGCGAATGCCAGGGAAAATGCAGCTATCGGTAATTATTATGAACTGCGAAATTATTATCTGGAGCTTCCGGAGGATCTGATCCGGGGGAATCCGGTACTTATGATGGGAATGAGCCTGTTGCAGTCGATTCTTATGAATGTGGATGAAAGTGAGCGCTGGTATCATGAACTGGAAGAATACCAGAAACGGGCAGAGGGAAGTGATGCACGGGAAGCCAAAGGACGGCTGATCACGTTGGATATTTCCCTTCCCCATCGTGGCATCAGCGGAATGACGGATCTGTTGCGGGCGGCAGGTGTCCTGATCACCGACCGGAAAGTACACATCCCGGAACTCTCTGTAACCAGCAATCTGCCCTCGATGATGAATGGAGGAAAAGACTTCTGCGAGTGGAGCCGCAAGGACAGAGAACTGGCCGTAAGCCTTGGAAAGATCATAGAATTTGTGCTTGGAAAGTATGGAAAAGGGCTGGTTCCGCTGGCACTGGCAGAAAGCTATCTGGAAAAAGGACAGGATGATTATGAGGTGATGGCACTGATACAGAAAGGGCGGATGCAGGCGGAAAGTGGAGGAAAAATCGAACAGGTCTTCGTAGCAAACGGACTCCTTTGCTGGATGTATCTGATTCGTCAGGATCTGGAAGAGGCGCTTCATGTGATGCAGACTTTTCGGGAACGATGTAAAAAAGAAGCACCGAAGCTGATTGCGAACATAGATACATTTTTGTGCCGGCTGCATCTGTATCGGGGAGATACAGCGGAGATCCTGGCGTGGCTTGAGAGCGCACCGGATGAAAACAGAGAGTTCTATATTCTGGAACGATTCCGATATGTAACAAAGGTGCGTGTCTATCTGCAACAGGGAAGATACGAGGCAGCATATAATTTGTTACAGCAGCTGCTCTACTATGCAAAAGAGATGGAACGGACATATATCCGGATAGAAAGTACGTTACTTCTGGCAGTGACCTGTTATAAGATGGATCGGAAAGAGTGGAAGAATCTGTTGCAGGAGGCTGTCAGCGAAGCTGAATCCTATCATTTTGTCAGGATACTGACAAAAGAGGCTGGTCTGTGGCTGCCCCTTCTGAAAAAAAGCAGGGAAGAGATACACTGGACCGATCCACACTTTCACAGACAGGTGCTGGAAGAAGGAAAAAGGATGGCGCAGATGTACCCTGGATATCTCAGAACAAAAGCGGAGGGAGAAGTCACACTTTCCGATACCGCACGGAAGATTCTGCGGATGCAGGCAGAGGGAGATTCCATGAACAAGATAGCCGGACAGCTGGGGCTGGCGGAAGTGACGGTGAAGTATCATTGTCGGGAAACCTACCGGAAACTCGGTGTGAACGGAAAAGCTGCGGCGGTGAATGAAGCAAGAAAACGAAAACTGATTTAGAGCGTGTCTGAAAAATCATGCACTTCATGGCCTGCCCTTGCATATTTTGTGCTTTTCTTTTATAATAAAACCCACGCGACATGGTACGGGAAACAATTGTTATACCAATATCCCGTGGCAAAATACCTCGCAGGATCCGATACAAACAACATCAGCGGATCCGGAAAGCAAAGGAGAAAATATTATGGCACAGAACGTACTGGCAGTAGTAGCCGGACACCAGATCACCGAAGAAGAACTGCAGGCATTTATCGGACACCTGCCGAAGGAGCAGCAGGCATATGCATCCAATCCACAGTTTAAAGAACACTGCAAAGAACAGCTGATCACTTTCCATGCACTGGCAAAATGCGGAGAAGATGAGAAGCTTGATGAGACTGAAGAATATAAAAAAGGAATGGAAAATGCAAGACAGGATATCCTGGTACAGATGGTATTAAAAGAGACTATCGAGAGTGTCAGTGTATCTGATGAGGAAGTGAAAGATTACTATGAACAGAACAAAGCACAGTTTGTAAAAGGAGCTACGGTAAATGCAAAGCATATCCTGACCGATTCCGAAGAGAAATGTGCAGCTATTCTGGAATCCATCGTGAACGGGGAAAAGACTTTTGAAGAAGCGGCAAAAGAATCTTCCACCTGCCCATCTGGTGCACAGGGTGGTGACCTGGGTGAATTCGGAAAAGGCCAGATGGTGAAAGAATTCGAAGACGCAGCCTTCCAGGCAGAACCGGGACATGTGGTAGGACCGGTAAAAACTCAGTTTGGTTATCATCTGATCAAGGTTGAGAAGAAAAACGAAGCCAAAGAAGCCGGATTTGCTGAAGTAAAGGATCCGATCCGTGCAGAACTTCTGAAGAGAAAACAGGACCAGGCATACCTGGCGAAAGTGAAAGAACTGAAAGAGAAATATGTACAGAAATAATCCGATAAATTTCAGTCTGCAGAAAGATTCGTCAACCTGTTAAAAAAGCGTTCTATGAAGAAAGAAAATTGTTATATTTTCATTATTTCTTTTTCATAAATGTATAGTATAATAAGCGTGACTGAAAAAGGCTTTTCGTGAGCTGCGAGTCCCAGTTTGCGGAAATGATTTTTCAGACACGCTCTAGACAGATGATGTCAGAACAACAGAAAAAAGGGCAGGGAAGAAAGACGAATGAAGAGTAAAAAAAAGTCAAAAAAAATATATATCATCCTGCTGGTTGTCTGCCTGCTTGTTATGGCGGGACTGGCAGCAGGATTGTTTGGTTATGCACGCTATATGGGAACAAAAACCATGGGAAGCCGGATCAAGATTTTTGGAGAGGATGTATCCGGACGCAGTGTGGAAGAGACGGCAGGGATGCTGGCAGATGATTTTAAGAAAGTATCGGTTACTTTTCAGGAAAACGGGGAAACGGATTATCAGACCACACTCGGTGATCTTGGTTACAGCATCAACGAAAAACAGCTGAAACAGGATCTGGAAACACTGAGAGACAAACGATGGAAAGAAGGCGGTTTCTTCCCGAAACAGGAAGGTCTTACGGTAGCTTATCAGGTAGAACGAAACGATGAGACATTTTCTGCGGCACTGACGGAGGAACACTTTCAGCTTTCCACAGACCGTGTGGATTCAACCGATGCATACGTGGAATATAACAGCGACCAGAGTGCTTATGTGATAGTCCCGGAGACACTGGGTAATCATATGGATCAGGCAGCCGTGGAAGCATATGTGGAGGAACAGATCCGCCCGCAGATTGAAGGGGATTTTCCGAAAACAGGACTGAACGTGGAAATTACATCAGATCTCTACCGGAAAGCAGCTGTTACACAGGATGCTCAGGAATTACAGGAAAAAGTAACCACGTTAAATGCTGCTTTGCAAAAGTACAAAGGAGTTTCCGTAACGTATACATTCGGAAAAGAAACTCAGGTTCTGGACAATGCGACTATCTGTTCCTGGCTGGTGATTTCCGATGAAAGTGTATCCGTTGATACCGCACAGGCGCAGGAGTATATCAAGAATCTTGCCACAAAATACAATACTATCTACCGGCCACGTTCCTTCACGACTACAGGCGGTGAAGCGATCACCATCGAAGGTAATGAATATGGTTACCGGGTTGACCAGGAAGGAGAACTGACACAGCTTCTGGCAGATATTGATGGTGGGGCAGCTGTGACGAGAGAACCGGTATACAGTAAATCGGGCTATTCCAGAAACGGAACGGATGACCTGAACGGAAGTTACATAGAAGTCAGTCTGGAACAGCAGCACCTGTGGCTGTACAAGAATGGGGCACTGGTGACAGAGACTGATATCGTCAGTGGTCTTCCGGGAGAAGGAAGAGAAACATACCGTGGGGCATGGCCGATTGCATACAAAGCAAGTCCGTTTACTTTAAGCAGCGATGTGTATGGATATGATACCACGGTTACCTACTGGATGCCGTTTGTTTACGGACAGGGACTTCACGATGCCAGCTGGCAGACAAGCTTTGGCGGAGACACCTATAAAACCAAAGGAAGTCACGGCTGCATCAATCTGCCGCCGGATCAGGCGAAGATTATCTATGAGACAATCGATAAAGGATATCCAATCCTGCTGTACTGACGTGTAGTGACAGAATTATATGATACCAGGGTCAAAAGGTCAGAAAGCTGATGCAAGCTTGCTTGCAAGAGGATTTTTGACCTCTTGACCCGCCAAAAACATGAGTAAGTAGCCATTTTTCAAAGAAAAATGAGCGGATTACGAATGTTTTTGAGGATTGCGAGAGTGCAAAGCACGTAGCAATCTGGTATCAAAGGGGTCAAAATACCTTTTGACCCCAACATCATTATGTATAAAAAGTATAAAAAAGAACAGGCGGTGATTGTTTTTGGACAATTTCCACCTGCTCTTTTTTGCATATATATCAATAATTGGTCCGGAGACCAATTTTGATGCTGGCAGCAACCATCAGATGCTACACAGTGTCATCAGATGTTCCAGTGAAAACACCTCTTCCTGATCCAGCAGTTCTTCCAGCGTATTCAGGTTCTGATCCGAGTGTTCCAGCTCCCGGGAGAATCGGTAGCAGACGGACACCAGATCCCCTGGTTCCAACTTTTCCCGTTTCCGGGCATAAAGTCCCAGCACCAGCTCTTCGATGAAGAGTGTACAGATCACCGCCATTTTTCCTTTGGCAAAGATTTTTTCATCATACACAGCACCACAGAAATATGTATACAGCCAGTATACCAGCAACTGTTCTTTCTGTATCTGCCATTCCGGGAAAGTATCCTGAAAATCAAGGAGAAGTTCCATATAGGATGTTTCTTCCGAACAGGTGTGATACAAAGAAATCAGTGTATCCTTTAAAAAAACGGTCCAGTCCGGTGAGAGAACCTCCAGTTTCGGAACGATGGTTTTCCAGATCTGTTTCATCAGATCGACCCGATCCATATCCGGAAAACACCGACCGGAAATCTTCTTTCGAAAAGCAGAAGAGAAACCGGACTGTTCATGTCGTGCGCGGATCGTTTCCCAGGAAAAAAGTTCCTGTTTATTCACCGCCAGCTGAAAATCATGGGTGCACACCAGAAATTTTGCCATCCGATACCGTACCGGAACACTGCGATCCTGAAGCACAGTGAGCAGATAATCTCTCGTATCCATCAGCGCGCTGAACAGAAAGTAATCAAAATCTTCATAGGCTTCTTCGGCAGTTTCTTTTTCAAAGGTTCGAAAAGTAACCGGGTCTTTTTGGGAGAGGATGATCCGTGCTGCTTCCGGACAGGAGAGGGATAGGGATATTTCCCGCATACCCTCGAATTCTTCGATGTGCCGTGGATATCTGCGGCAGGTATCACAGAGCATCCCGGATCCCGCCTCTATATACATATCACAGAGATTTTCTTCATTTAAAAATGCACAGCGATGCCCGTACTGGCGGAAGGCATGTTCTTTCCAGTTGATATCGTTATGCAGCCGATTCCGGAAAGATCCCTGAAAATGGCGGTATTTGCTCAGGCTTTTGTCATCGATCATGATCTGCCATCCCGCACAGCAGGTATCCGGACAGGCATCTGCGATACAGGAAAACTTTTTATAATAAGAAGGAAATGTAATTTGCATAAAATAAATAAACTCCTTTGAGATATGATTGGTGTTACAGATTATTATTAAATCCGATAAATATTGTAGCACAGATTTTATCGATTGTAAAAAGCCTTTGGCTGCGGTACAATAAAATCATTGAGTAAAAAACAAAGGAAAAATAAATTATGAATAAGATACAGATTATTGTAAATAACGGTGCCGGTACCGGAAGTGCAGTGGCGGTATGGAAGGAAACAAAAGAATATTTACAGGAGAATGGAATATCATATAATGCATATCTGACCCGCTATGAAAAGCATGCAGTGAAGCTGGCCGGACAGATCTGTGGAAAGATTCCGGAAGGACCCATCTATCTGCTGGTGGTAGGGGGAGACGGAACTATCAATGAAGTGCTGAATGGCATTACGGATTTTGACCGTGTCCGCCTTGGTGTGATTCCCACAGGATCCGGCAACGATTTTGCCAGAAATCTCGGAATCCTTCGGGATACAAGAGAAGATCTGCGGGAAATCACAGCCTGTATCGACCAGGAACAAAACGGAGAAAAACTGCAGCGGATCGATCTTGGGAAAGTAAGCTGGGAAGGGTGTGAGAAGCCAAGAATCTTCGGTATCAGTGCAGGTGCCGGTCTGGATGCGATTGTATGTAAGAAGGCGTTGCATTCAAAGTTGAAAAAGATCCTGAACAGATTTCACCTGGGAAAGCTGACGTATCTGATGCTGACAGTTCAGACTCTGTTTTCCATGAGAACCTTTCAGGCGAATGTAACGACAGACGGGGAAACAGAGAGTTATGAAAATATGATCTTTGCTACCGCCATGAATCTGAGGGCAGAAGGCGGCGGGGTTCCGATGGCACCGGAAAGTGTACCGGATGATGGAAAGATCTCTCTGAGCAGTGCGTCCGGAATACCAAAATGGAAAACATTTTTCCTGCTTCCGTTGCTGGCAATGGGAAAACAGGGAAGAATCCGTGGATTTGATGTGAAAGACGGATCTGAGATCGTGATGGAACTGGATCAGCCGGTGGTACTGCATGCGGATGGAGAATATTGTGGGGATGTGCAGCATATTTGCTTTCATTGTATGAAAAATACGTTGTGGCTATTACACACATGTACGGAAAAATAATAGTAAGATGACGGGGGAGAACGAAAAATGGATAAGATAATGATGTGGGTGATGGCAATCTGTGCCCTGATCGGCGGCGTGGATCAGCTTGCGGGAAATAAGTTCGGTCTGGGCAGACGATTCGAGGATGGGTTTCAACTTCTCGGACCGACGGCGCTTTCTATGGCTGGGTTGATCTGTATAACACCGTTACTTTCACTGGGGCTGGAACATACGATTGTTCCGCTTTACAGGATCCTTCATCTTGACCCTGGGATGCTGGGTGGTGTGCTGGCTATTGATATGGGCGGCTATCAGCTTTGTAAAGAACTGGCACAGGATCCGGCAATCGGCCGGTACGGTGGGATTATCGTGGGAGCAACCCTTGGATGCACCATTACTTTTACGATCCCTGTTGGAATGGGAATGTTGGGAGAACGGGAAAAACCATTGTTCGCCAAAGGGATTCTTGCAGGCTTATGCATGCTTCCTGTGGGAATCCTGACAGGGGGTCTGATGTGCGGTGTTTCTCTGGGAAAACTGTTTTTTCAGAGCATTCCGGTTCTGATTCTTGCGATTCTTCTGGTTTTTGGAATTTCCCGGTTTCCGGACGGAATGATCCATGGGTTTCGGGTATTTGCAACGGTGATCCGCAGTGCGGGTACTATAGGAATTGCGCTTGGAGCATTTTCTTATATGACGGGTCTGCAGCTGCTTCCCGGCCTGACTCCTCTGGATGAGGCACTGAAGGTGGTTTCCTCAATCGGAATCGTTCTCCTTGGCAGTCTGCCATTTGCGGAAATTTTGCAGAGGTTGTTAAAGAATCCGCTGGAATGGATCGGAGAAAAAATCGGTCTTGGAAGGAACGGTACGGCAGGATTGCTGGTGGGAATAGTAAGCGCACTGCCGGTAATCGCAGATATGAAGCGGATGAACGAAAGAGAAATCGTCATGAATGCAGCCCTTCTGGTATGTGGCACATCTATGGTGGCGGCACATCTGGGATTTGTTCTCGGTGTGGATGCTCCGGCGACAGGAGCACTTCTGGCAGGAAAACTGACCGGAGGGATCGCCGGAGTCTGGATGGCATGGAGGATCATGAAATAAAAGATTCTGTTAATTTTTTTGTGCAATCTTTTGCTTGTCAAATATAAGAAGCTTTTGTATAATAAAAACGATTGCGAGCAGAAAGAACAGAAAGGAAAGTATATGAAAGGTTTGTATGATATCCACACACATATTATTCCTCATGTGGATGATGGTGCGGATACGATTGAAATCACAAAAAAGATCCTTCAGATGGAATATAACGATGGAGTGCGAACGATTTTCGCAACTTCGCATTTTCGAAGAAGGATGTTTGAGGCACCGATGGAAAAGATCAGGCAGCAGTATCTTCAGGTTCAGCAGGCAGCAAAAGAGATTGCACCGGATCTCAGGCTCATTCTGGGATGCGAGTTTCACGCCAATCTGGATATGGTAGAAACTCTGAATGCGGGGAAAAGACCAACCATGGGGGATACGCGGTTTGTACTGACAGAATTTTCCGAAGCACATGATTTTCGTTTTATTCAGGAAAGATGTTATGAGCTGATCAGCAACGGATATGAACCGATCATTGCACATGCAGAACGCTATCCGGTTATCAGAAAGAATCTGGAACATCTCGAACAGCTGGTGGATATGGGCGCATACATACAGATGAATGCGGACAGTATCAGCGGTGTGGAAGGCTGGGGTATGAAGAGATTCTGTAAAAAGGTTATGAAGCAGAACCTGCTGCATTTTGTAGGCAGTGATGCACATAATACAGGGGACAGAAAACCCCAGATGGGCCGTTGTGCCCAATATATGGAGAAGACTATGGGACGGGAGTATGCAGATAAGATTCTGATCAGAAATCCCCGTGAGATCATAGAGGAAGGAAGATAGGAGAAAGAATATGGAACAAAATCAGATGAACAACGATGAGATCGAGATCGATCTGAGGGAGATTTTCTCTGTACTGCTGAGTCACCTGGGAATCATTATCCTGTCCGGGCTTGTCCTGGGTCTGGTGGCAATCGTAGGAACGAAAGTATTTATCACCCCTCAGTATCAGTCCGTAACCAAGATGTATGTGCTGGCAAAACAGAACAACGATACACTGACCAGCGCAGATATGCAGACCAGTACCCTGCTGACAAAAGACTATGCAGAGATGATCCAGAGCCGTACCGTTACGGAAGCGGTCATTGCACAGCTTGGTCTGGATATGACACATGAACAGCTGGTAAAAAAGATTTCCGTATCCAATACGACAGATACCCGTATCATTACCATCAGTGTACTGGATAAGGATCCTTATATGGCAAGAGACATTGCCAATGCAGTGCGTGATACAGCCGCAGAACATATCAAAAATGTTATGAATTCCGAAGCAGTTAACGTTGTAGATGAGGCCAATATCCCGGCTGAAAAATACAGTCCGAGTGTTTCAAAGAATGGTCTGATCGGTGGTGTCCTGGGATGTATGATCGCAGTTGCCATTATCCTGATCCGCTTTATTATGAATGATACCATTCAGACAGCAGAGGATGTAGAACGTTATCTGCAGCTTAGTACTCTGGGAACCATTCCTCTGTTACAGACGGATAAAAAGAAGAAAAAACGTGCGAAAAAACATAAAAGGAGATAAAAAGCTGTGGAAAATGTAGAAATTAAAGTACAGGAGATGGACTACAGCGGAACAGAAGCCTATAAGTCTCTCCGTACCAATCTCCAGTTTTGTGGAGAAGATAAAAAAGTGATCGCAGTAACAAGCTGTACACCAAATGAAGGAAAAAGCAGTGTGACCATGAATCTGGCAGTTTCCATGGCAGAAGCTGGAAAGAAAGTGATCCTGATCGATGCAGATATGAGAAAATCTGTACTGGTGGGAAGAACAAAAGTGAGAAGTTCTGTAAAAGGACTGACTCACTATCTTTCCAAACAGGCACCTCTGATCGATGTGATCTGCTCCACCAATGTAAAGAATCTGAGTATTATATTTGCCGGACCGGTTCCGCCAAATCCTGCAGAACTGCTGGGAAGCCGTCATTTTAAAGCGATGTTGGATTCCCTCAAAAAAGTATATGATTACATATTGATCGATACCCCGCCTCTGGGAAGCGTTATCGACAGCGCGATTATCGCGGAAGAATGTGATGGTGCGATGATCGTCATCGAATCCGGTGTGATCAGTTATCGGTTTGCACAGGACGTAAAGCAGCAGCTGGAAAAGAGTAACTGTCCGATCCTTGGTGTTGTTCTGAATAAAGTAGATATGTCCAGACAGGGCTACTACGGTAAATATTATGGCAAATACTATGGAAAATATGGGAAATACGGCAAGTATGGACATGAAGATTAAACAGAGGAAGGCGTGGAAAAAGAAATGAAAAAAGGTATCATAGCAATTATGGTGATTCTGTGTCTTGGACTGATGGGCTTTGTGGGCTTTATGAAGTTTTCGGAAGACAATACGCCGCCGGAGATCCAGTTCCAGGATAACAAAATCGTGTATACAGCAGGTGACAGCTATGACGGACTTCTGGACGGAGTGACAGCGACAGATAATAAAGATGGTGATGTGACAGAAAGCCTGGTAGTTGAGAGCGTATATCCCAACGAAGACGGACAGACTGCTACGATTGTATATGTTGCAAGAGACTCCCGCAACAATGTGGGAAAAGCAAATAAAGTAGTAACGTATCGTGCGGCTGCAGATGACCAGGCAGCAACATCAGATGCCACAGAGAAGACGGCAACAGATGAGAGTGCAGATGCACAGCCTTCTGTAACACCGGAAGCGACAGATACGCCAACCCCGACTCCGTCAGTGACACCGGATGCCGGATCTGACACGGAGAAGGCAAGCGCTGAAACAACATCAGAAGAAGACGGTGAGGAAGACGATTCCACAGATGATCTTTCGGCGGAAGCTCCGAGGATCAAACTGTCAACGAACCGTGTGACGATCAAAAAAGGAGAGTCGATTAACCGTATCTCTTATGTGGAAAGTGTAACGGATGATAAAGACAGCAAAGAAACTCTGTTCAAACGGATCGAGATTTCCGGAGACACATTCGATAAGGACACTCCAGGCACTTATGAGCAGACGTATTACGTCGTTGATACGGACGGAAACCGTTCCAACGAAGCAAAACTGACAATCGTGGTTCAGTAACGGAACTGTTGCGATGCGACAGTACAAATGAGGAAAAATTATGAAAAAACATTCATCAAAGAAAAAAGCTCTGCTGATTGCTCTTGCAGTGATCGTAGTTCTGATCCTGGGTGCGGTCGGAGCTGTTTACGGAGTTACTCATGGATTCTACAGATCCAGTAATTACACATCGGATAAAGATGCGATGAAAGACTTTACAAACGTAGGGGAAGATACAACTGCTGAAGATGAAGTGAATCCGGAAGATGCAACCGGAGAAGTTTTATCGGACGAAGAACAACAGGAACTGGATGCAAAACTGGCCGAGTTTGCCGATTCAGAACCGGTTACAAATGACGGGAATGTATATAACGTTTTGCTGGTAGGGGTTGACCGCCGTGACAAGTCCTGGGCAGGAAACTCAGACAGTATGATCCTGATGTCTCTGAATTATGAGAAAAAGCAGATCAGCATGATTTCTCTGATGCGTGATACCTATGTGAATATTCCTGGTATCGGTATGAGAAAACTGAATGCAGCCCATGCCAATGGTGCCGGTCCGCTACTTCTGGAAACAGTGACACAGAACTACAAGGTTCAGGTGGATCGTTATGTATCTGTTGATTTTAACAGCATGATCGATATCATTGACAAGCTGGGTGGTGTGGAACTGACACTTTCCGATGATGAAGTGAGAGTTGCCAATAATTACATCACAGAGATGTGTAATCTGAGAAAGTTGGATCCAAACAGCTATTACTTTATAAAAGGTGGGACAAAGACCTGCTCCGGTATACAGGCAGTAGCCTATGCGCGTATCCGCTATGTCGGTAATGCCGATTATCAGCGTACCGAACGTCAGAGAACCGTTCTGACCAAGATGATGGAAAAGATCAAGGATATGAGCCTTCCGGAACTGTACAGTTTTGCTGAAGATGTTCTTCCGCTGGTAACTCATAACATCCCGGAAGATGAGATGTGGTCTCTGCTTGCGAAGTCTCCATCCCTGTTACAGTACAAACTGGTAAAAGACCGTATTCCATATGATAATATGTATAAAGTTATCTATGTGAAGAAACAGGATATGCTTGTTCCGGACTGGGAACAGACCATTGCAAAATTAAAAGAAACATTATATTAAAGATTAAAATCGGGTGGTATCAGAATCAGGAAAGATTCTGGTACCGCTTTTTTGCGTTGCATAACGAGTAAAATTCGTGAGGCATAGTTTCTCTCGTTGCGTTGCATATCAATAATTGGTCCGGTGGATCAGTTTTGATTTACGCAAGCAACAAGCGATATTCGGTACCGATATGTTTCGAAAGAAATACAATGTTTTCCGGAAATTTTTGTTGCTATTTAAGAAAATGATGGTATAGTAGAAAAGAACGTTATTCCTGTGTGAAAACGCATCAACCATTTTGATAATATTTTTAAAAAATTGGAAACGATGATGGTGCTGACCATTTACAGGCGGCAACTATGCGGAGGATCCATGAAATCTTATCCGAAGCTGTATGAATATGCAGATGTTATACAGCTGTCTGTTTGTATGTCTGTTTTTCCACAGGTATCTGATGTTCAGTTTTATTCCCAATATTCTATAATTTAATGAGCCGAGAGACAGGGAACGTATAGCTGTATTTTACGGTGGTATGCCGTTTCATCGGACGGAAGAGGAGAAAAAAGAAACTATGAACAACACACATGCATCACGGACACGGTATCTGGTGGAACTGGCACTGATGGTGACCATTATTTTCGTTATGGCATTTACCCCGCTGGGATATTTCCGGACACTTGGATTATCTATTACGTTTCTGACGGTACCGGTAGCAGTTGGGGCGATGATTCTCGGACCTTTGGGCGGTGCGATCTGCGGACTGGCATTCGGTATTACCAGTTTTATGCAGTGTTTCGGTATGGGGGCTTTCGGAACTATGTTATTCAGCATCAATCCGCTGGGAACCGCAGTGGTATGTATCGTTCCGAGACTCCTGGAAGGATGGATCACAGGACTGATTTTTAAAGCGGTCCGCGGAAAAACGAAAAATGGTGCCTATCTGGTGGCGAGTCTTGCCTGCCCGCTTTTGAACACTCTGTTTTTTATGAGTGCGCTTGTGCTGATTTTTTATCATACAGATTATATCCAGGGATTTGTGACATCTCTGGGAGTGAGTAACCCATTTACCTTTGTTGTGGCATTCGTCGGTGTACAGGGACTGATTGAGGCGATCGTCTGCTTTATCCTGGCAGGAGCAATCTCAAGAGCGCTGAGTGCGGCATTACACAGAATCTAAGCAATAATCAGAGGATACAAAAAAGAACATTTTACATGATAAGAAGCATGCCGGAAGATTTCGGGAAGGAAGTCCGGCATGCTTCTTGTATCAGGATTTCTATTTATCAGGAGAGTGAGAGTAATGAAGGGAATACGTGAAATAGCAATAACGGATATGCCGGAGGTTTCCATCGGTAATGTCCAGAGTGACGAGGCAAAAACCGGTGTGACTGTACTTTTATTTGATAAGAAGGGTGCGGTTGTCGGAGTGGATATCAGTGGTGGAGGACCGGCATCCAGGGAAACTCCGCTGACTTCTCCGGTTACAGCGGATAACCCGATTAACGCGATCGTTTTATCCGGCGGATCCGCCTATGGATTGGCAGCAGCAGACGGTGTGATGCGTTGCCTGGAAGACCACGGAATCGGGTTTGAGACAGGCTATGCCAGGGTTCCGCTGGTGTGCCAGTCCTGTATCTATGACCTGGGTTACGGAAGTGCCACTGTCCGACCGGACAGTGCAATGGGATATGCGGCCTGCGAGAAAGCGCTGGCAGGCGGCAATCCTTCCTGCGGCAGTGTGGGCGCCGGAACCGGTGCTACAGTAGGTAAGATCTGTGGCATGGAGCGTGCGATGAAATCCGGTCTCGGTATGTATGCCGTAGAGCTGGGAGAACTTCGGATGGCAGCTGTTGTAGCGGTCAATGCACTGGGGGATATCTTTGATCCATCCACCGGAAAAAAGATCGCCGGACTTCTTACGGCAGATGGAACGTCTTTTGGTGACAGTTGCGAAGAACTCTGGAAGATGGGAAGGAGAGAGAATCTCTTTACAGGCAATACAACGATCGGAGCAGTGTTCACTAACGGAAAGTTCAATAAAGCACAGATGAATAAGATCGCATCCATGACAAGAAATGCCTATGCACGGTGCATCAACCCTGTAGGAACCATGGCAGACGGCGACAGTATCTACGCGGCATCCGCAGGAGATGTGGAAGCGGATCTGAATGTGGCGGGAACCCTGGCGGCATATGTGATGGAACGGGCGATTGTGGCAGCGATCCGGTAATATTCCACGAGGCATTTTTCGTGAGCGAAGGTCACAGAAAACCCGGGCCATATCGCACGAATCTATGCAATCAGCAGAGATTCGGTGTATCGCGCAGCGTGATGTCTGGAACGGAGTAAACAGTAACACAGACGGGATATCATGCGGACTTAAGACGCAGAGAACAGTTGACAACCTTCCATAAAACAGCGTATACTATATAAGAATATGGCGTTGCTGAGGTCTCTGATAAAGCCGGAGCCTGCAGCAGCGAAAACACGAGGGAGGAAATGAATATGAAAAAGAATAACAGTATCAAAACTGTGGTAGCCATCGGTATCGGCGCGGCTCTGTTCTTTGTGCTGGGACGTTTTGTGGCGATCCCGAGCCCGGTTCCGAACACCAATATCAGTCTTCAGTATGCAGTACTGGCTCTGCTGGCTGCTATGTACGGTCCGGTAGCCGGTGGTCTGATCGGTTTCATTGGTCATACACTGGTGGATCTGTCCTGGGGTGGAATCCCGTGGTGGAGCTGGGTGATCACATCTGCATTTGTCGGTGTGGTTGTAGGAGCATTCGCCAGAAAGCTGAACGTTCAGGAAGGTGATTTTGGTAAAGCAAAAGCAGCAGTATTTGCAATCGCAAACGTAGTTGCTCATGTCATCGGATGGGTTGTAGTGGCTCCGGTACTGGATATTCTGATTTATGCTGAACCGGCAAAAAAAGTATTTGCACAGGGTGCATTTGCCGCAGTATCCAATACGATCACCGGTGTGGTAGTAGGTGGACTTCTGATCCTGGCTTACACAAAGACCATTGCCAAAAAAGGATCCCTGGATCAGGAATAAAATCAGTTGCTGATTACGAAAAAGCTTTCTCATAAAGTCTCAGAGGCTTGTGAAAAAGCTTTTTCTTTTGTAAATAGTAAGACGAGGTAGAGAAAAACGTGACAAACAAACAATCCCCTGTTATTTCATTCAAAAATTATTCCTTTCAGTATCGTGCCCAGAAACGACCGACTTTAACAAATATCAATCTGGATATCTATCCGGGTGAGAGAGTTCTGATCGCAGGTCCTTCCGGTTGCGGGAAAAGTACTCTGGCGGGCTGTATTAACGGACTGAATCCCTGTTCCAATCCGGGCAAAGCCACCGGCGAACTGATCATCGATGGGGTGGATGCCACAAAAAGCAGTATTTTTGAGCTTTCCGCTCATGTGGGAACGGTTCTGCAGGATCCGGACGGACAGTTTATCGGACTGACTGTAGGAGAGGATATCGCGTTTTCCCTGGAGAACAGCTGTATGCCCCAGGATGAGATGCATCAGATCACGCGAAAAGTAGCAGAACTGGTAAAAATAAATAACCATCTTGACTATGCACCCCATGAACTTTCCGGTGGACAAAAACAACGGGTCAGTCTCGCCGGTGTTATGGTGGATCAGGTGAAGATCCTGTTATTTGATGAACCGCTTGCCAATCTGGATCCTGCAACCGGAAAACAGACGATCGAGCTGATCGATGAGATCCAGAAAGAGACCGACACTACGGTAGTGATCATCGAACATCGTCTGGAAGATGTGTTATGGAGAGATGTGGACCGGATCATCCTGGTCAGTGAAGGAAGAATCCTGGCAGATCTGCATCCGGATGAGCTTCTGGCAACGGATCTTCTTGCCGATAATGGGATCCGGGAGCCGCTGTATCTGACTGCTATGCGCTATGCCGGAATCACGCTGGCACCGGAGAAAAAACCATCCCATGCAGACAGGGTTGCACTGCCGGAAGAGGATGTGAAACAGCTAAAGCAGTGGTTCCGGTCGCACAGGGCAGGAAAGCAGGAGTCGGAGAGAGAGCCTCTTTTGGAAGTGAAAAATCTGAGCTTTGGATACACAAAAGGACAGCGGACGCTTCAGGATGTAAGTCTGACGATCCGAAAAGGAGAGATGGTCAGCATCGTAGGCAAGAACGGAGCCGGAAAATCAACATTTTCCAAATTGGTCTGCGGTTTCGAGGATCCGGATCAGGGAGAGATTCGCTTTGCGGGGAAGGATCTGCTGACAGAAAATATCCGTCACAGAGCAAAACATATCGGATACGTGATGCAGAATCCAAACCAGATGATTTCTAAGACCATGATTTTTGACGAGGTGGCACTGAGTCTTCGCAATACAGGAATGGACGAGGTTGCGATCCGGGAGCGGGTGGAAGAGACACTGAAGATCTGTGGTCTGTATCCGTTCCGAAACTGGCCGATCTCAGCACTGAGTTTCGGACAGAAAAAACGTGTGACCATCGCCAGTGTTCTGGTACAGAATCCGGAATTGATCATTCTGGATGAGCCGACGGCGGGGCAGGATTTTCATCATTATACAGAAATTATGGAATTTTTGCGAAAATTAAATGAAGAAGGTGTCACCGTTGTGATGATCACCCATGATATGCATCTGATGTTGGAATATACACCGCGGGCACTTGTCTTTGCGGACGGGCGGTTAATCGCTGATGACAGTGCGGCGGCAGTTTTATGTAATCGGGAGCTGGTTGAGAGGGCGGCTCTGAAGGAAACCAGTTTATTCACTCTGGCAAACCGTGCAGGTATCACGCCGCCGGAAGCCTTTGTAGAATGTTTTATCGAAGAAGATCGGGAGGTGCGCAGCCATGGCCGCTAATACGGTATTAAATTATCTGCCAAGGGAAAGTGTAGTTCACAGACTCACTGGAACTACCAAGCTGGCATTTTTCCTGTTATTTACCTTCGCCAGCATGATCACCTACAACACCTGGGTGCTTCTGGGACTTTTGGCGGTGAGTATCTCAGCGTTCAAACTCAGCAAGATCCGCTTCAAAGAAGTCCGTTTTATGATGATTTTTATGCTTGTTTTTTTATTGCTGAACAACCTGTTCATCTTCCTGTTTGACCCGGATCAGGGAACAACACTGTATGGCACCCGGCATGTACTCTGCCATCTGTTCTGGAGGTATGATCTGACAGCGGAGCAGCTGTTTTATATGGTAAATATTTCCATCAAATACTTTGTGGCACTGCCGGTAGCGATCCTGTTTATCTCAGCGACCAATCCCAGTGAATTCGCTGCCAGTCTGAACAGCATCGGTATCTCCTACAAAGTAGGCTATTCCGTGGCCATCGCCCTGCGTTACATCCCGGACATCCAGCGAGACTACCACAGCATCAGCCAGGCACAGCAGGCGAGAGGTGTGGAACTTGGAAAAAAAGAACACTTTTTCGCAAGACTGAAAAACTCTGTCAACATCCTGCTACCACTGATCCTTACAAGCCTGAACCGCATTGATACGATCTCGAATGCGATGGAACTGAGGGGATTCGGAAAACACAAAAAGAGGACCTGGTATACGAAACGGTCATTCGCAAGAAATGATTTTATCGTGCTGGGACTCGGAGTTGTGCTGCTGGGGGCGAGCCTGACGGTGACGATCTTATTTGGGAGATTTTATAATCCGTTTGTGTGAAGAGCATAATTACAAAAATGCTATGATAACTGAAAGAGCTTTACAGTCAGTTATCATAGCATTTTTATTTTGTATAAATGGTGACAAGAAATATCCAGATGTGAAACAGAAATATAGGTTTGAATTAATTTGTGAGCAGTAAAATTATAAAAGAAGTCGCTTAACTTTCCCTTAAGCGACTTCTCTGTTGCGTTAGATATCAATGATTGATCCGGTGGATTAATCTTGATTTATCCCGATATCTCTTAAAACATTATCAATTTTATCATTTTTCATTATAATGGTCAAGTTAGTGCTTTTATTTTTAAATAATCTATTCATAAAATTTTCACGAAATTACGTTTTGTTTTTCGCCAATAGTGACAAAAAGCAGTATAAGCCGTCAAAATCATCGTCATTTCTGTCTCGCTTTTGTATTATAATCTGAGCAAAAAGGAGTAGACACAGATGGCCAGAAAAGGAGAAAACATTTATAAGCGAAAAGATGGCAGATGGGAGGCACGATATGAAAAAGGCAGAAATTCCAAGGGACAGATTATCTACGGCTCTTTGTACGGAAAATCATATCGGGAAGTGAAAGAGAAGAAAATCAATAGTATCGTAAAACTTCCTGTAACAAAGACCATTTCGCCGTCAGAATCCCTGAATATCTGCGATATCAGCACCAGGTGGCTGGAATCGATCCGGCACACGGTAAAAGAAAGCACATACAGCTGTTACCTGACACTGATTCAAAAACACATTCTTACTTATTTTAACAATAATTTAATAATCACATCCGAACACATCCAGCAATTCATTAATTACAAAATCACAAATGATCTCTCTCCAACCAGTGTGAGGAATATTGTGGTTTTGCTGGAACGTATCCTTCGCTATGGAGAAGACGAAAACCTGCTTCCGGTTACCAAGCGTTCTTTCACTTTTCCGAAAAGTTCTTTCTATATAAATGATACTCTGGATGCAAGTCAATTATCCATTCTTGCAAGGTATCTTTATCTGGAGGGAGATGCATTCTCTGTTGGACTTTTGCTTTGCATGCACACCGGCATCCGGATCGGAGAACTGTGTGGTCTGAAAGGGGGAGATTTTAACTTTACTAACGAAACCTTTGAGATTCACCGGACGATTTCAAGGATTCGAAACACCGAGTCTACTCCGGAGCATCAAGATGTCAAAACAAAAGTAATAATCGGCACACCCAAATCTACGTCCTCTCTTCGCACAATTCCTGTTCCCCGTCAGCTACTGTCACTTTTGAAGCGTCAACAGCTGTCCCCTGACGAATATCTTATGACCGGTACAATCTACTATACCGAACCACGCAACGTCCAGCGAAGATTCAAAAACATCCTGAAAAAATGCGATCTTCCTCCGGTGACTTTTCATTCTTTACGTCACAGTTTCGCAACCAGATGCATCGAAAAAGGTGCAGACAGCAAAGCACTTTCAGAGATTCTAGGACATTCATCTGTAAAAATCACACTGGATATTTATGTCCACAGTAACATGGAGCAAAAAAGAGAATACATCAACCAGCTGACGATCTGACACTCATTCGCCGTCAAAATCATCGTCAAAAAAGGTCTTTCCCACTGAATCTATGGGGAAAGACCTTTTTTGTCGCTTAAGGGAAAGTTAAGCGACATTTCAGAATGCAAAAAACAACACGGAAGGATCGATCAGCATGGGAACCAAGCAAGGATACGCCATCACAACCTGGCGGCTGCGATTACGGTGCAAACATCCGGAATGGTTGGAGACAACACAGAACTTTTATAACGAGATACAGAAGTTCTACTACGACCTCTATCTGGAACACTCCGAACTTTGGAAAGAAAATTCGCAGAATGCCCTGCGCGGTCTGGAGACCCTGAGTATCCCGGGACGAACCCGGAAACAGGTGGAATATCCCCTTCCCTGGGACAACGCCTTGCTGTATTTTCGACGGTCCGCAGCTAATGCAGCGATTGCAGCTGCAAAAAGCTATCTGACAAGATCTGAAAATGGCTATGCCGGCAAGACAGAAACCTTCCATTCGGCGGTCACCTACTACAAAGGCATGTACCGTGACCTGACCAACCATACCGTAGAACTGCGTGTGTGGACAGGAGATGAATGGCAATGGATGCACTGCCGCCTGTACGGGAAAGAATTTCCGGAAGACGGACAGCTGATGTCGCCATCTGTGGTATACGAACATCCCTACACGATGCTCCAGGTTCCGGTAAAAGAAGTGGTGCAGGATGCATCCGGGATCAAAGAACGTATCGCAGCAGAAAGAAATGTCTGCGGTGTCCAGTTTGGAACGAAAGATGTATTTGCCGCGGCAAGTGTCCTGACAGCTGATGGAAAAGAGACAGCAGTCCGCTACTTCAAAGGTGGAAATCGCTACAGCGATCAGTGCCGGAGAGTCGTGGAACATATCGACAAATCCCACGCTTCCCACGGAGAAAATGGTAAAGGACCGGTGAATCAGCGTTACTGGATGCAGATCAAACACCTGAACAGCCACTACGCCCACCAGGTCAGCCGGGAAATCGTGGAATATTGCAAGGCACACGAAGTGGGAATCATCGCATTTCCCAAATATGCAGAATCCTATGAAAAAAATGTTAAAAAATCCTCCGGCAATTACAGTGCCCTTCATCTGAGCACCAGAATCCGGGAATACCTTACGTATAAAGCCTGGCAATCCGGCATCCTGGTTATCGATATTAATGCAAAAGGATTACATGAAATCTGCGCTGTCTGCGGAGCAAATATCGTGTCTGTCGATAAAAAAACACAGGAATGCACCTGCGAAACCGGACACAAAACCAACAGGTATCTGAACATCGCAAGAAATACAGCAAAAAGATGCCTGGCGCAGTTTCAGAAAAAACAGAAAACCAGTGAAACTGCCGGATAAGAAAATGGAAAACATACGGTTTACTCCGTTGTTTTATAAATGCGAAAGCAAAAAGTGGGAGCCGGTTTACCGGCTGGCTCTTACAGGCTGAACACCGCCTGGTTACGTCGGAAGAAGAAGTGACGAAGAATTCCTGCCTGAAAAACGGAGAGATCCGGTGTGGGAGGGTAGGAGAGGGTGTTTGAAGTTATAACAAATAATAAAGAAATTAAGTAAGAGAAAGAATTGGTCAGAAACAGTATGGAGAAGAAACTTTCGGTGGCGATGTTTGGACAGAAAAGACTCAGCCGGGAAGGTGGCGTAGAAATCGTTGTAAAAGAACTATGCACCCGAATGGCAAAGGCCGGTCACAAAGTCACCTGTTACAACAGATCCGGTCATCATGTCAGCGGAGCGGAATATGACAGAAAAACAGAATATACAGGGATTCGCCAGCGATCCGTTCCAACGATAGAAAAGAAAGGACTGGCAGCAGTAAGTTCTTCTTTTTTTGCAGCTCTTTGCAGTGCATTTGGAAGATATGATGTGGTACATATCCACGCAGAGGGACCGGCATTTTTCTGCTGGATCCCGAAAATGTTTGGGAAAAGAGTTATTGTGACGGTTCATGGAATCGACTGGCAGAGAGAAAAATGGAAATCCGGATTCGGATCAAAATTTATCCGCAGGGGCGAGAAAAATGCTGTGAAATACGCAGATGAGATTATTGTATTAAGCGCTGGTGTGCAGGAATATTTTGAGAAAACATACGGACGAAAAACAAGATTTATTCCGAACGGCGTAAATCGTCCGGAGATTCAAAAACCAGAACTAATTACAGAAAAATATGGGCTTACGAAAGATTCGTATATTTTATTCCTGGGACGATTGGTTCCGGAAAAAGGGCTTCGCTATTTGATCGAAGCCTATAAACAGACAAGCACCGATAAAAAACTGGTCATCGCCGGAGGTTCCAGCGATACCGATTCTTTCATGAAGAAAATAAAAGAACTGGCAAAAGACGACGAACGGATCCTGTTTACGGGATTTGTCCAAGGGAAAATGCTGGATGAATTATACAGTAATGCATATATCTACACACTGCCGTCAGACCTGGAAGGCATGCCGCTTTCACTGTTGGAAGCCATGTCGTATGGAAACTGTTGTCTGACTTCGGATATACCGGAGTGCACGGAAGTTGTAGAAGATAAAGCGTTAATTTTTAAAAAGTCCGATGTGGATGATCTAAGAAATTGTCTGCAGGATGCCTGCGACCATCATGAAAAGGTTCAGGAATTCAAAAAACAGGCTGCAGATTTTATCTGTGAAAAATATAACTGGGATGATGTTGTGGAAGAGACGATGAAGTTATACAGGGGAGAGAAATAAATGCGGATATTGATGATCAATAAGTTTCTGTATCCGAATGGTGGAAGTGAAACTTACATATTTAAACTTGGAGAATATCTGGAAAAGATGGGACACGAGGTGCAGTACTTCGGTATGGAGCATAAAGGGCGCTGTGTTGGCAACCGGGTAAATGCCTATACAAGTGATATGGATTTCCATGGTGGTTCTAAACTGGCAAAACTGACATATCCGCTGAAAACAATATACAGCAAAGAAGCACGAGTTCAGATCCGGAAAGTACTGGATGATTTCCAGCCGGATGTCTGTCATCTGAATAACTTCAACTATCAGTTGACTCCATCGATGATTTTGGAGATTGTGAAGTGGAGAAAACAGACTGGGAAGGAATGTAAGATCGTTTTTACGGCTCATGATTATCAGCTGGTATGTCCAAATCATATGCTGAACAATCCCAACAGTCATCAGAACTGTGAAAAATGTCTCGGAGGTCATTTCCTAAACTGTACAAAAGGAAAATGTATTCACGGATCTACAGCAAAAAGTGTGATTGGAACGATGGAAGCGGAGTTCTGGAAGCTAAAAGGAACTTACAAATATATTGATACTATGATCTGTTGCTCTGAGTTTATGAAGAAAAAGATGGATTCTAATCACTTGTTTGCAACAAAAACAGTTGCGATGCATAACTTTATCGATAAAGTAGATTGGAAAGATACAAAGAAAAAAGATTATGTTCTGTATTTTGGACGTTTTTCGGAAGAAAAAGGGATTGGCACGCTTATTGAAGTATGTAAAAAACTACCAGATATCCCGTTTGTATTTGCGGGTACCGGTCCGCTGGAAGAGTGTGTAAACGGTATTCCAAATATTGAAAATGTTGGCTTTCAAAAAGGTGAAGCACTGGAAAAACTTATCCGAGAAGCGAGATTTTCTATCTATCCGTCCGAGTGGTATGAAAACTGCCCGTTTTCTGTGATGGAATCCCAGATGTACGGAACGCCGGTGCTGGGAGCAGATATCGGTGGAATTCCGGAACTGATCCGTGTTGGTGAGAAAGGGGAATTGTTTGAAAGTGGGAATGCGGAGAGTCTGAAGAAAAAGATTCAGGAACTTTGGGAAGATCAGGAATTGTGCGAGAAATACAGTGAGAACTGTAAGAGGATAAGCTTTGATACGATTGATGCGTATTATGAAAAAATTATTAAAATTTATAGATAAAAAGAGAAATAGAGGTATTAAAAATGTCTAACAATAGCGAAAAGAAACTGAATGGTACAGTCATTGTTACTTATCGTTGCAATGCACGTTGTTCGATGTGTAACCGTTATAAAGCACCTTCCAAACCGGAAGAAGAAATTAGCATCGAAACCATTAAAAAGCTGCCGAAGATGTATTTTACGAACATTACCGGTGGTGAACCGTTTATTCGTACAGATTTGAAGGATATTGTACGTGAATTGTACAAGAAGTCCGATCGTATTGTTATTTCTACCAATGGTTTCTTCACGGATCGTATCGTTGATCTGTGTAAAGAATTTCCGCAGATTGGTATTCGTATCTCTATCGAGGGCCTCGAGCAGACAAATAACGAGATTCGTGGTCTGCAGAATGGTTATCAGCGTGGTTACAGTACGTTGAAAAAATTGCGTGAAATGGGTATGAAAGACGTTGGTTTTGGTATGACCGTTCAGGACAAAAATGCTCCTGATCTGGTTCCGCTGTACAAGATTTCTAATGAGATGGGCATGGAATTTGCTACGGCCTCTTTGCATAACAGTTTTTACTTTGTTGAGGCAAAGAACATTATTCATGATCGACCGATGGTTGCTAAAAACTTTGAGAGTCTGGTCAACGAACTGCTTCGCAGCAACAGCCCGAAGAAATGGTTTCGTGCTTACTTTAACCACGGACTGATCAATTATATTTATGGTCAGAAGCGCCTGCTACCTTGCGATATGAGTTTTGACACCTTCTTTATCGATCCGTATGGCGATGTCATGCCATGTAATGGTACCAAGGATAAGGAAGTTATGGGTAACCTGAACACTCAGAGCTGGGATGAACTTTGGAATAGTCCGGAAGCAGAGAAGGTTCGTGCAAAAGTTCGTTGTTGCGATCGTAATTGCTGGATGATCGGTAGTGTTTCTCCGGCGATGCATAAGTACATCTGGAAACCTGCAACTTGGGTTATGATTCATAAATTCAAGGCTCTGTTCACCAAGCATCCGTACAGCATGTACGAACTGAAGAGCTGCCGTGACTACCGTGATGGCAAAGTTACCAAAGAGGAGCTGGACAAGTGCAGCACTTGCGACATGTGTGCTGTTATCAATAATGGTCTAAGTGAAGCAAGTAAGGAACAGCTGAAACATAAGACCGGTGAGGAAATTGTGAATGCTGATATCGCACAGCAGATGGAAAATAAGTAAGAAATGACGGTGACCTAAAATGAGCAATATAACAGTTCTTACACCCGCCTACAATAGAGGAAAACTTCTGGAAAAATTATATGAATCCTTATGTGTTCAAGACTGTAAGGATTTTGAATGGCTCATTGTAGATGACGGTAGTACAGATGACACAAGCGAACGTGTCGAGCAAATGAAACAGACAGCAGATTTTCCAATTTCTTATCATAAAAAAGAAAACGGCGGAAAGCACACAGCTCTAAACTATGCATATCAGTTTATACAGACTCCGTTGACGTTTATCGTTGACAGTGATGATTCACTTACTGAGGATGCAATTTCTTGTATTATTGAGATTTGGAAAAAGTATAAAAACGAGAGTGATCTTTGCGGATTTAGCTTTTTGAGAGGAAAGCCGGATGGCGGATACCTAAGCACATCAGGTGTGCCACAGGAAGGAATGAAGGAATCTTATGTCGAATGCCGCATTAATAGAGGCATCGGTGGAGACATGGCAGAAGTGTGGTATACACACTGTCTAAAAGAATATCCATTCCCTGAGTTTCAGGGAGAAAAGTTTCTTGGTGAAGATATTGTTTGGGTCAGTATGTCAGAGAAGTATAAAATGCGATTTTTTAATTGTGTAATTTATATTTCGGATTATCTCGAAGATGGTCTGACCAATAACCGCAGAAAAAATAATATAAAATCACCGAATGGATGTGTAGCGAGAGCGGAAACTTTTTTGAACTCAAAAGCTTGTATGAAAATAAGAATTAAATCAATGCTTCAGTATCAAATATATGGAAAGTTTGCAGGAAGAAAAAATAGAGAGCTCCTGAACAGTAGTTGCAACAAGATTTTATATGCGCTCCTTTTTTTGCCGAGCCAATTATTATACCAAAAATGGAACGAGGAAATAAAGAGATGAATGAGATACCGCATATTATACATTACTGTTGGTTTGGCGAGAAACCTCTACCAGAGCAGTATAAAAAGTATGTTACTACTTGGAAAGAAAACTTTCCAGGGTACAAGATAGTAAAATGGGATGAAAGCAATTTCCCGATTAATCAGTATGAATATGCAAAAGAAGCTATGAAAGCAGGAAAGATGGCTTTTGTGAGTGATGTCGCTAGAGTTCATGCTCTGTATAAGTACGGGGGGATTTATTTTGATACAGATGTTGAAGTTATAAAAAATTTCACTACATTATTAAAAGGACAAAAGGCTGTTATTGGAATAGAAGATGAATATAGGACGATTGGAACAGGGTTTTTGGCATTTACAGAAAAGCATCCTGTTTGTACGGAAATGTTAAATTATTATAAAAATAACAGTTTCATAACACAAAGTGAAAGTATGTCCAATACTCAAATTCTAGCCGCTTTAATAAAAGAAAAGTACAATACCGAGTTAGCGAATAAAATGCAGAAGTTTGATGATTTAAGCATATATCCATCTTGTTATTTCACGGCATTTAATGGATTCGTTGGAAAAAGTGAACCTGTGGCTGAAACATGTTGTATTCATCATTTCTCGGCTTCATGGCATAGTCCAATCAGAAAGATTAAGAATGAAATAAAAAGGAACTGGCATCGTATTCTTTGGAAATTAGGAGTTAAGTAATATTTTATTTATAAATTTTATAGCTGAGATGGCAATCCTAATTAGAGATTGAGGATAGGCATAGTGATAAATAACAAGGAGATCTGATAAATGAAAGAAGAACTCATTTCTGTAGTTGTTCCTATATATAAAGTTGAAAAATTTCTTCCTGTTTGTATAGAGAGTATTATAAGACAATCGTACAAAAATATCGAACTGATTCTGGTTGATGATGGATCGCCAGATTTATGTCCTCTAATTTGCGAAAAATATAAACAAATAGATTCAAGGATTAGAGTAATACATAAGAAAAACGGTGGACTTTCAGATGCTCGAAATGCCGGATTAAGCGTTGCAAATGGTGAATGGATTACATTTATTGATTCGGATGATTATGTTGGAAAAGATTTTCTAAAAACATTATATGAAGCTGCTAAACAGAGTAAAGCAGATATTAGTATTTGTGATTATAGTGCAGTATCAGATGACAGTGGTCAAGAAAGAACAAGTACACTAAAAATAGAACTTAGTAATACAAAATGTTTAGAACAATTATATCACCCCAAAATTCATGGGATGGAATTTGTTGCGTGGGGGAAACTGTATCGTACAGAATTATTTAAAAAATTTCAAATACAATATCCAGTAGGGAAAATCCATGAGGATATATTTACGACATACAAATTAATATACTCATCATGTAAAAATGTATTCTCTAATTACATAGGTTATTTTTATAGAACTCGCAAAGATAGTATTATGGCATCTGAGTTTAATTTGAATAGATTAGCAATAATTGATGCTACAGAAGAGGCCTGTGATTTTTTTGGGGAAAAGAAAGAGTTTGATTTATTTGATTTGGCTGTGAATGCACATTTTAGAGAATTTATTGTTTTATATTCGGAATTGTCGAAAAGTAATACGAATTTTGATTCGAAAATAGAAAAAGTTCGTTTGATCCAAAGATATAATAATTCAATAAAGAGGTATATGAAAAAGTCCAATATGAATTTTAAGCATAGATTATTTTATAAGATGTTTGCTATTTTTCCGGCAAGAATATACAAAAAGGCTCTGAGATGATTAAAAAGGAAATTATTACTATGAATAAAATTACAATATCTCGAAAAACTATATGGAAAATGTTGTATTTTTGTTGTACACTCGTGATTTTAAATGTTACGGGTAGCATTTTTTATAACGATTATTCGGAAAAATTTGTTGTTGTGCTTGGTATGATGGATAGTGTAGTTATAGGAATGATTTATTATGCAAAGAGAATAAAAATAAATCCACTTCTCGCAACTGGTATAGCTGAGTTTGTACTTCCTTTTTTTGGTGTAACAATTGTTTCGTGTTTTTCGGCGCTTGTTGTATACAATACACCTAATATGGGAGATGTTACGCAGTCGTTTTTAAGAGCTATACAAATTGCATCTATATTCATGATTGTTTATGTTGCTGTAAAAAAGCTTGGAAGAGAATCTTTGGATGTATTATTGTGTGCAGGATGTATTTCATATGTAACAGTTGTGTTTGACTGGGTTATGAGTGGTTTTATGAATGGAGATTGGGATACATCATGTTTAGAAGCACATGGATTTATTGAAGCAACTGGACTCTTGTTTATTTTCTATTGCTTAAGCAAATCTTATACAAAAAGGCAAAAATTAGTACGATGTATATGTTGTGCTACCATTTTGTTACTGGGCGGAAAGCGTGTAGCATGGGTTGGAATTGCCTGGTCGTTATTGGTTTATTTTTTATTTCACAAATTCCGAGAAAAAAAGGACAGAATTATAAAAGTAGTAATGATTATATATTTTACGGTTACATTTGCATACTTGATATTAATAAAAAATAATTATTTTTCATTGATATTAAGTTATTTTGGGATTGCTGATAATATGCGCCTTAGTTTCTGGAATTTTTTTAGAAATTCATATGAATTATCATTAGCATATTTAGGACGAGGAATTCAATATACAGACAATAGAATGATATTATCTTCGACCAAATACGCATTAAGAATTACTAATAATGTCGGCATTCATAATGATATTCTTAGAACCTATATTGGCTGGGGATGTGTTCCGTTTTTATATTATTACTATAATTTCTTTGTACTTAATTTGAATAAAATAAAAAGGAAATTCCCAATTGCGGATATATGGTTATATTTTGCGATAGTAAGTTATTGTTTTGTGAATTATATGGTTGATTATATGATTACATATATTCCGTTTAATATGTGTTTATTTACAATTGGTTTGATGATTAATACGGAGAAATAGGAAATTAATTTAGATATAAAATGGAGATGAAATATGTGAAGAATGATTTAGTTTCGATTATTATTCCGGTTTATAACGTTGCTCAATATTTAAGAGAGTGTTTAAAAAGTGTACTGGATCAGACATATAAAAATCTAGAAATAATAGTAATCGATGATGGCTCAACAGATGATAGTTTGACAATATGCTATTCATTTGCAGCTGATGAAAGATTAAAAATTCTTCATCAGCAGAATGCTGGTGTGAGTGCTGCAAGAAACGCCGGTTTGAAAACTATGACCGGAAAATATGTTATGTTTGTCGATTCAGACGATAGAATCGAACAAAATATGGTTGAACGGCTTATTGAAGAAATCTATAAAGATGAACAAATTGATGCGGTTTTTTGCGGATATAAAGAATTTGATGATGAAACTGGTAAAGTAATTAAAGTGATATCGCCTGAACCATTTAGGCAAGTAAAACGAGATGAAGGTGTAGCAGAAATCTTTGGAGATTATTCTACCATGTTATGGAATAAATTGTTTCGTACAACAATAATTGATGAAACAAATTTGTTTGATAGAACATTAAAAATTGGCGAAGATGAACTGTGGATGATTGATGTCCTAAAAAAAGCAAAGCAAATAGTATTAATAAATGAACCACTTTATTATTACAGGAGCCGAGCGGAAGGAGTATCAAAGGGTCAAACATTTTCCGATGCTAAGATGACGGATTATGAATCACAAAAGAAAGTTTTAACGAGTATAAAAGATTATAATTCAGGAGCATTAACATTGTGCGCACAGCAAAGATTGTATTATATGGGACAAAGTATAATGAAATTAGCATATTATGAAGGGTATTTCGATGATTACAAAAGAATCAATCAGGAAATCGAGGAAGTTCGAAAAATATGGTATAAAAATCACACAAATAAATTAGGAGTGATAAGACGTAAATTGGTTGAAGGAATGATGAAAAATAGATTCCCAAATAAAGTGATAAAAATGTTCGATAAATGATAAACGAAATGTAATGGAGAAATATGAGTAAAATAGCAATTATTACACTATCTGATTTTAATAATTACGGAAATAGATTACAAAATTATGCACTTGAAAAAGTGCTTACAGATATGGGTAATACGGTAACGTCAATTGTACCATATAAACCCAATTTGGTAAAAGAGATTATAAAAACATTAATAAGAAAAGATAATGAAAATCTAAAAATAAAGTGTTTGAAGTCAAAAAGGTTAAAAGAATTCATCGCTTTTGATAAAAAATACGTACATACTTATGCAAATAACAGTGATAATTTTGAAAACATTCCAGAAGAAAACTACGATTGTTTTATATCTGGAAGCGATCAAGTATGGAATCCTGACTGGGCTGATTATACATACAATAAGACTTTTTTAAGGTTTTGTCAGGAAAAGAAGAGAATTTCTTATGCAGCTAGCTTTGGTGTTGATTCAATACCAGAAAAGTGGATTGAAAAATACCGAAAAGGTCTTTCGGAATTTCGATATTTATCTGTTCGTGAAAAAGCAGCAGTAAAAATTGTTACAGATATCATTGGAAAACCATGTAATATGGTTCTTGATCCAACGATGCTTTTGAATAAAAGTGAATGGGACAAAATAGCGAAAGTTTCTACTAGAATTAAAAGAAAAAAATATCTCCTTACATATTTTCTCGGTGGAAAATCAGATGAAATTAATAAAAAAATATCAGAATATGCAAGAAGATATGAATGTGATGTGATTAATATGTTGGACATAAATGATTCTGCATATGTGGCTGGTCCAGATATGTTTGTAGGTTTAATTAGTAAAGCGGAACTTGTACTAACAGATTCTTTTCATGCGACAGTTTTTTCGATTTTGTATGAGAGACCCTTTGTTGTATATAACCGCCAAGGAATAGGTAGGAAGATGGGTTCAAGACTTTCATCTTTACTGGAAATGTGTGCATTATCTGATAGGAAAAGTGATTTTATAGATGAAAAAAAATTGTTGATTTGTGATTTTATATCTGCAAGAAAGGTAGTAGAACAAGAAAAAATACATAGTATAGAATTTTTACAAAAATCAATTAAAGGTTGTGTGGATAGCGTAGGATAAGTATGAAAATAGAAAGAACAAAAAATGCGACACGGAATATAATATTTGGGATAATTTTGAAAGGTTATCAGATTGTAGTTCCTTTTTTGATGAGAACAGCCATGATATATCTCATGGGAGTAAAATATCTTGGTCTTAATTCACTTTTTACATCTATTCTTCAAGTGTTGAACTTAGCAGAATTAGGTGTTGGTTCGGCAATGGTATATAGTATGTATAGACCAATTGCAGATGACAATAATGTAGTAATTTGTGCGTTAATGAGGTTATATAGAACATATTATCGAGTTATTGGCTTGGTTATTGCAGTAATTGGTGGTTTATTAACCCCGTTTATACCCAAACTGATTTCAGGGGATATTCCGGAGAGTATCAATATTTATGTTCTTTATCTTCTGAATCTTGGAGCAACCGTATTGTCATATTGGCTATATGCATACAAAAATAGTATTTTACAAGCACATCAAAGGACTGATGTTGTTAGTAAGGTAACGTTAATGACAAGTACAATTCAATATGGTTTGCAGTTGTTGATCTTATGGTTGTTTAAAAATTATTATTTATATGTAATTGTTTTGCTCGCAACACAAGCGTTAACTAATATTGTTACAGCTATCTGGGCAGATAAATTATATCCTCAATTCAAGCCTAAGGGAGACGTTGTGCTTAAAGAAAGAAAAGCAATTAATCGAAGAATCAGGGATCTTTTTACGGCGAAACTGGGTGGTACTATAGTTAGTTCAGCAGATACAATTGTTATTTCTGCTTTTCTTGGATTGTCAATGCTGGCTGTTTATCAAAATTATTATTACATAATGAATTCAGTCCTAGGGTTTGTACTTATTATTTATAGTTCGTGTACTGCAGGAATTGGAAATAGTTTGGTAATGGAGTCTGAAGAAAAGAATTACTTTGATTTTAAAAAGCTTGTATTTTTAACAATGTGGATAGCGGCTATATGCATTAGTTGCTTTATTGGATTATATCAGCCATTCATGACTTTGTGGGTTGGTAAACAGTATCTTCTGGATATGGATGTTGTCATGTTACTTTGCATATATTTTTATCTTTATTTGGTTAACCATCTTTCGTGTGTGTATAAGGATGCAGCAGGTATCTGGCATCAGGATCGTTTTCGACCACTTATTGGTGGAATGGTGAATCTTGGATTAAACTTAATAATGGTTCGGTATATTGGAATCTACGGAATTATCCTTTCTACAATTTGCAGTTATGTATTAGTTGCGATGCCGTGGCTTATTCACAATTTATTTAGTTTAGTATTTAAAAGATCTGCGATAGAATATATCTTAATTTTGCTGAAAGGTGCAAGTGTATCAACAGTTGCCGGCTTTGCTAGTTATATTCTATGTTGTCTTGTCCCATTCGAGGGAATTATGCAATTGATTATTAACACTTTTATATGTGTGATCAGTAGTTTATCGATACTACAGATAGCATACAGAAAAGATCCAATGTATGAGCCATTTTTGGAATTATGCAATCGAGTTAGTAAATATAAGTTTAATAAGATTTTTGAAAAATTAAAGTAGGGAGGAAACATCTATGTATAGCAATTTGAAGAATGTTCAGTACTTATTAGCGGCATTAAAGACGTATGGAATTAAGCATATTGTGGTATCGCCGGGTAATAGTCATAATGCTATCGTAAGATCTATGGAAGAAGATAATTATTTTTCTACATATAATATCGTTGATGAACGTAGTGCAGCTTTTTTTGCATGTGGATTATGCCAGGAAAAGCAGGAAATTGTTGCAATTTGCTGTACAGCTGGTACGGCAGCATCCAATTATTTAACGGGAATTACTGAGGCTTCCCGTAGAGGATTACCCATTGTTGTTATCACCGGTGATAAAAATCCGTATTATCTTGCACAGTATGAGGATCAAATGATTGAAAATATGAGCATTTTTTCTTCGGTTGTTCGGCATGGATGTAAATTGCCAATTATCGAAAATGAGAAAGATGCATGGTATTGCCAAAGAGTCTTAAATGAAACCTTACTGGAATTAAATCATCACGGAATAGGTCCTGTCCATATTGATGTGCCGATTGAGAATGGTATGTTGGCTATAGGAAAAGACTTTATAACGAATGAGCTTCCGAAATTTAACAAGATAGATCATGTTAATTTGCAATCTGCAAATGATGAAATACTGAAGAAATATTTTGATTCCTTACGGGGAAAAAAGATTTTCATTATGTGTGGGCAAGATGATCATATTCCAGAAAAGGAAAATATTTTGATTTCTGAAATTAGTAAAAAGTACAATTGTGTATTTGCAACAGATAAGCTTTCTAATCTTCATGGAGAGGGAACGGTAGAGGTAACACGGGCAGCGAGAGCGTATGCTCAAAAACCAACAGAATTTATGCCAGATGTAATTATTTCAATAGCAGGGAATCCAGCAATGGATTATAAATTTCAGCTGAAAAGTATGCCTGGTACAATAGAACATTGGATTGTAAATGAAGAAGGTCGAATTGCAGATCCATTTAAAAAGTTGAAAGTAGTATTTGAAGGAACCACACTCGACTTTTTGGAGAGTATGGCGTGCTATGGCAATACAAGTGATAATACATACTATCAACATTGGAAAAAATGCACAGAGCAAGTGAAGATACCTGAATTTGAATATTCGAATCTTTATACGGTTCAAAAGGTAATGCGTGCCATGCCGAAAAACTCTATTTTTAATATTGCCAATAGCACAACAATTCGGATTGCACAGTTTTTTGATTTGGATGAAGGCATTCAGGTATATTGCAATCGTGGTGTTAATGGGATAGATGGTTGTGTTTCTACTTTTATTGGTCAAGCATATGCATCTCCTGAAAAACTTAATTTTTTAATTGTCGGTGACCTTACGTTTTTCTATGATATGAACGCTATTTGGAATCGTTATGTTGGGAAAAATGTGCGTATTATGCTTAATAATAATGAAGGCGCAGCATTATTTCATTTCAATCAGGGATTAAGAAATTATCCAACATTGAATGAGAATGTGGCAGCAGAACATTTTGCAACAGCAAAAGGATGGGTAGAAGCACAAGGATTTACTTATTTGTGTGCACATAATAAAGATGAATTTGATACCAATTTAGATAAATTTATACAGAAGGAAAGTGATAGACCGATTTTCTTTGAAGTTTTTACACATAAGGATATTGATGCAGAAGAACAACATAGGTTCTATGACGAAATTACGGTTCGAGATGCAACAACTGTAGCAAAAGATAGTGCAAAAAAACTTATAAAATCTGTTTTGGGCGATGAACTAGTAAGAAAGTTGAAAGGAAATTAATATGGGGGCGAAAAGATATTTGAAAAGAGTAGTTAAATCTATTCTAAATAAGCCGACTTGTCAGTTTTCAATGAAACGGGAGTACGTGATAAAAAATGATGAATTAAGATTCAATGGGAAAGTTGCCGTTATAACAGGAGCTTCAGGCGCAATTGGCGGAGCAATAGCATGGAGATTAGGATATGAAGGAGCTTCGGTATATTTGGGCGGAAGAAACGAAACAAAGTTATCCCAAATAGCAAATCAAATGCTGGAACATGGTATCAATGCAAAGATATTAAAAATTAATGTTACGGATGAAAAATCAATCGAAAGTGCGGCTAAGAAAGTCAAGAAAAATGAGGGAAAAGTGGACATCCTTGTCAATTGTGCAGGAGGAAGTACTCGTGGAAATTGCGAAGATTTAATTGATCAGAGTGTTGAAATGATTGATGAAATGTTGAATACAAATCTGCGAGGAAGTATGCTTTGTACACGTGAGTTTGGAAAATTAATGAGGCAATCTGGCGCTGGCAAGATTATAAATATTGCATCTGTTATTGGGGAACATGGAAAGCCAAAATTCTCTGATTACGCTGCTTCAAAGGCTGGGATTATTGGATATACGAAATCTGTTGCACAGGAAATGGGATTAATGGGAATTACTGTTAACTGTGTTTCGCCTGGATTTATTCAGAGAGGTGAATTTAATGAACAGCAATTACCATATTTATTAGAATCCAATTTCGTGAATAAAGTGGGAAGTTCTGAAGATGTTGCGGCAGCAGTAGCATTTCTTGCGAGTAATGATGCAGATTTTATTACTGGACAAAATTTATGTGTGGATGGTGGTCGTAGTTTAGGACTACACGGTGATTGATTCTGAAGAAAAGCACGGACGAGAAAACGTGTGATGTAGTTAGAATTATTTAAAATATTTAGCTATAAATTAGATCCCTATAGTGATAACAATAGAGGAAAGTTAGGAAGATGGGAGTGGTGTTTAGGAAAAATAATAGTAAAGAATTAGTGATACAAATAAGACGGAGGAAAAGGGTATGAAAAAAAAGTATTTAGCTCTTTTGCTTGCTGGTGTGATGACAACTTCGACTATATTTCAAGATGGAATGTTTGTTCTGGCAAATACGCAAGCAATAGAAGTTGAAGAGCAGGCGACAAAATCGGTAAAGATTACGAAACAGCCGGGAGACTATACCGGAGAACTGGGAAGCCAGATGGAGTTCAGTGTAGAGGCAAGTGGAAATGAACTGAGCTATCAATGGCAGTTTTCAAAAGATGGAGGAAAGACCTGGGGAAATGTTACAGGAGCGACAAAAGCAAGCTACAGTGGAACCCTGCAGACCTACCATGAAGGAAGACAGTTCCGCTGTGTAGTAAGTGATGGAAAAAATGAAGTAGTGAGTGAAGCAGCGACTGCCCATATCCAGGAAGCCCTGAAGATCATAAAACAGCCGAAGGACTATACCGGGGAACTGGGAAGCCAGATGAATTTCAGTGTAGAGACAAACGGTAAAGATGCAAGTTACCAGTGGCAGTTTTCGAAAGACGGAGGAAAGAGCTGGGCAAACATTACAGGAGCAACGAAAGCAAGCTACAGTGGAACCCTGCAGGCTTATCATGAAGGAAGACAGTTCCGGTGTGTGGTAAGTGCTGGGAAAAATGAAGTAGTGAGTGAAATAGCGACTGCTCATATCCAGAAAGCAGACGATACAGAAGTAACTGTAACCCTTAATGCAAACGGCGGCTATTTTAAAGAATCTGGTGAAAAAATCACAACAAAGCAGGAAAAAGTAGATAAAAATGAATCATATACTTTACCATATACAGATCCTGTTCACGATGGCAATTATGTATTTGCTGGTTGGTATGACAATCCGGAGTGTACTGGAGATAAAGTTGTTTCTTACAGGAACTTCCTTGAAAAAGATACCACCTATTATGCAAAATGGATCAAAGGTGTTGTAATTACATTTGATGGTAATGGTGGTCTGTTAGTAGGAGACAGTACAAAAACAAGTGCAACGAGAGTTGTTACTCCAAATGAAAGACCGTATTATGGTTTATATGCGCCACAATTTACAAAAACCTCAAAGGTGTTTACAGGTTGGTATACCGATAAAGCATGTACAAATAAAATTGACAGTATATACGGATATAAAGTAGGTACAGAAGATTTTACTGTATATGCAGGCTGGGAAGATGGAATTGATGTTACATTTGATGCTAATGGCGGTAGCTTCCCATATATGGATAATAAAAAAGTATACACGGCTACATATGAGAAAAACATGAGCTTTTATGCGCATAGCTCAGAACCGGAGATTAATGATACACATAAAGTATTTGATGGATGGTATTTGAATAAAGAGTGTACGGAGCCGATAAACACTGGACAATATATAACAGAACCAATAACTGCATATGCAAAATGGGCAGATGCTGTCGCGTTTACATATAAAGGAAATGGCGGTTATTTTTATGATGAACCTGGTCAGCTTGGTAAAGACGATACTTATGTATGTAAATATGTAAAAGGTGAAGATGCCTATCTGATGACTGCAGGTCGTGATGGATATGAATTCACTGGATGGTATGAAGATGCAGCATGCACAAAAGAATTTAAGCTCAATGATGACGGATACACTTGTACGGCTGAAAAAGATGTTACGTTGTATGCTGGATGGGAAAAAGCAAATAAAATCGTTTGTGATGCAAATGGAGGCTATTTTGCATATGATTCCGAAAGCAACGGAACAAAGATGACTTTTTATAGGGGAAAAGATGGAAAAGTAGATTTGGATGATCCATATTATGTACCGATAAATAAGAATGAACATCTGGCATTTGATGGTTGGTATTATGATAAGAATTTTACAAAAAAGGTAGAGGATATACAAAATATAACTACAGACAAAGACATCACATTATATGCAAAATGGGCAGATGCTTATGCAATCATGTTTGATGCAAAAGGTGGAGTTTTTGATAGTGATCAAACATATCTGATATATTCAGTGAAAAAAGGTGAGAAATTTACTCGTTGGATCACATACCCAAATATGAGCGATGAGGATGGTGTTCCTGCAACCTTTAAAGGGTGGTATACAGATGAATCATACACCGAAATGATTTCAATAAATGGATATAAACCTACCAAAGATATAACATTATATGCAAAATGGGAAAAACAGCATACGGTTACGTATCATGGAAATGGAGGATATGTGATATTTGGCCCTGGTGGAGCAAATGATACATATACAGAGTATTTTACAGAAGGTACAGAAGCAAATATCACACAAACAGCTACATATTATGGCGGAACGATGGCATTTTCCGGTTGGTATTATGACAAAGGATGCACGAAAAAGGCAGATGCTACTATTACTATGACAAATAATATAGATCTGTATGCAGGCTGGGAAGAAGGAATTACAATTACATACGATTTGAAGGGAGGAACTATACCTAACACAGATCAGGAAAATACATCTACCTATAAAATAACACTGAAAAAAGGCGACTATATTCCACTGAATATATATCCAAGCAAGTCAGATAAACAGTTTGATGGATGGTATTTGGATGAAAATTATGAGGAAATGTTGTATTGGCATAGTCATGTAGCAGAAAAAAATATTACAGTCTATGCAAAATGGACTAGTACCTGTACATTATTTTTTGATGCCAATGGCGGATATTTCTATAGAACTGATGAGACTGTTGCAAAACAGGAAGAGAAAGAATCTTCCCACGTATACGGCAGACCGACACCATATCATGAAAATGTGCACAATGTATTCACCGGATGGTATCATGATCAGGCATGTACAGATCTGGTAGACTGGGATTCCTATGTGGTAACAGGAGATGATACTTTCTATGCTGGCTGGGAAGAAGGATATGTGCTCACTTTGGATTCTAATTGCAAAACTGCCAATGGAGCTGATGAATCAAAGCAAATATGTGCCGTGAAAAAGGATACTGCTTATCAACATAGTGTAAATATACCGACAAATGCGAACAGTAGAATGGTATTTACAGGATGGTATACGGATAAAGATGCAAAACCAGAAAGTAAAGTAGAAGATTTGAATTCGTTTATTCTTCATCAAGATACTACGCTTTATGCTGGTTGGGAAGAAGGAATTATAGTAACCTTTAATGCGAATGGTGGTTATTATCCGCGTCCTATAGGAAATACAACAGAAATAGAAACAACTATTAAAAAAGGTACAAGCATTAATGTCATAGGTGGGGGCTATATTCCTACATATAATGGTGACAAAGAATTTGTTGGATGGTATACGGATAAGGAATGTAAAAACAAGCTAAGTCTAGAGAATAATAACTATGCAAGTAACCTGTATTACTATACACCGAAGAATGACATTAGATTATATGCAAAATGGGGTAAAAAAGTCACAGTAACCTATGATGCTAACGGTGGACAATTCTATTCAACAGGTTCCAGACTCAGTACGGATGTAGAAAAGGGAAGTAGTATTAATGAGTACAAGGATCTAAAACCAGATATTTATTCCTGGAATTCTGATGAAGAAGCTGATTTTGCTGGTTGGTACCTGGATGCTGGATGCACCCAAAAAGTTGATTTTGACTCTTATATCGCCGATGATAATGTGACGTTTTATGCAAAATGGGTCAGAAAATACAAGATTACTTTCGATGGCAACGGTGGATATGTGGAGTTTAACCAAACTCGGACAGAAACAGTTTCAGAAGGAGAAAGCATCAAATCGTTGGAAAAATTAACGGCTAGTTATTATGGGTCAGATAAAAAACAGTTTGCAGGTTGGTATACCGATTTGTCATTTACAGAAAAAGTGGATTTTGATACGTACAAGGTTACTGGAAATGTAACATTCTATGCCAAATGGGTTGATGTTACTTCTGATGAAGACGACACCGACTTCGTATCATCCCAGAGTGCAACCGATTCTTCTAATGAAGCAATTACTCAGAAACCGACAGAAGATTCAACAACTTCTGATGCTTCCGCAATCGAAAGCACAGAACCAACAGCCACTCCGACTCCGGAAGTAACCGAAGCACCAAAAACAGCTGTAGAGGAAGATCAGAATACAAAATCTGAGATTCCGGATACTGTGGAAGAAGAAAACGAAACAGCAGAAGAAACAATCTCTGAACAGGAAGCATCTGTTCAAGAAGATACAGTAACAGAAAACAATTAATTAAAAAAGCCACCCGTCAACCATGCACGTTGCTGATTGGCGGGTGCTTTTTCATACACGAGAGGAAAATGTATGGGGAAGAAAAAAATACTGGCATTTTTGCTCAGCGGAGTACTTTTACTGCAATCGGGAGTTTATGCGATGGCAGAACCGGGAGATGCATTGAATCAGGAAAGCACAGAATCGAGTAATGCAATTGAAAGTACTGTTCCTGCATCGGATGAAAGAGACGAGCAGGAAACAGCAGAAAATGAGGTTTCGGAAGAATCTGGAACAGAGAAAACAGATACGGAGGCACAGATATCGCCAGCGGATAGTTCCACACAGCCGGATACGGAAAGACAGGAGGAAGTTCCGGAAAAGACATCAGAAGAAACTTCGGAAACGATTGCAGATGTGACCGGACAGGATCAGATTCCTGATAACCTTGTCCTTGGTGGCTATATAGAAAGTGATCTGGATCATAATACACCGGTATATCATGGGAACAGCACAAGACGCAGAACCGGTGGAAAGATTCCAGCCTCTTATCAGTCGGATATTTCTCAGCTGAATAAACTTTATCCTGCGGTCCGGGATCAGAATCCCTATGGAACCTGTTGGGCATTTGCAACGATCGGTGCTGCAGAATTTGATCTGATCAATAAGGGTCAGCTTTCACAAAGTGCTGATCTGAGTGAATTGCAGCTGTCATATTTCACTTTTAATTTTGTTCAGGATCCGTTGGGTGGAACGGCAGGTGATGTGGCGAGATACTATAATGAAAACACAGATACAAATTATCTGAACTACGGTGGTAATTATCAGATGGCAGTCCGACGTCTGGGGCAGTGGATCGGTGTGACGAATGAGAGCAGCGTACCTTATACGAAAGCGGCACAGACGGTAAGTTCCGGTATGGATGAACAGTATGCTTATTCTGAAAATGCAGCACATCTGGAGAATGCATATCTGATCAATATCCATCAGAATACGGAAGATGTCAAAAGACAGATTATGGAACACGGTGCAGTAGGAGTGATGTATACGCACTATTATAATGGAGCAACCCATGGAATGGATTATAATGCATATTATGACACTGCCAATACTACCGGAGGCGGTGGAGGACATGCAGTGATGATCGTAGGCTGGGATGACACTTTTTCCAAAGATAATTTTCTGCGTGGAGAAAAACCATCAGAGGATGGCGCATGGCTGATTCGAAACAGCTGGGGATCGTATTTTGATTATTTCTGGATGTCTTACGAGACATATACGTTGGCAGACACTGCGTGGGTATTTGATCTTACAACGGATGATGGTTATGATCACAATTATCAGGTGGACGGCGGTCTGGAGACTTATGCAAGTGGTTCCGGTACTACCGTGGCCAATGTATTTACCGTGCCGGAGAAAGAGAATGGAGTTTCAGAAACTCTGAAAGCAGTTTCTTTATCACTTACGCATGCTGCCGGAGTTACTTATACGATTGACGTTTATACGGATATTCGAAATAAATATAATCCAACCAGTGGCACAAAGCATGAAAGTGCGTCCACAAGTGGCAGCACGACCTACGCCGGAGTGTATACGATTCCGCTGAACGAAGACGTAGAGCTGAAGCCGGGAACTACATTTTCAGTAGTGGTCACATTGGATCGTGCTGTGATGGACTGTGAACAGGCTACTGCTATCCAGAAAGAAGAGGATTTTGGAACGGATAAATATGTCTGGATGCGCCAGGTCAGTATGTATAATTATAAGAGTTTTTATCAGTCCGGCTCCGGATTCACACCGAATATTCAGAACTATTGTATCAAGGCATATACATCGGATGGCACCAAAACAGAAGAAAACAGCGAAAATCTCAAAGGATATACACTGACACTGGATGGTTCGATAGGTGTGAATTTCTATATGGATCTTTCCAATGAATTTGCAGCGGATGATGCATATATGGAATTTTCGCTTCCCAATGGGGATACGCAGCAGATAAAGGTGAGTGAGGCAAAGAAAAAAGATGATTCGTATGTATTTACCTGTAAGGTGGCGGCGAAGGAAATGACAGCGCCTATCCAGGCACAGATGGTAGCGGGAGATGTGCGGGGCGAGATGTACACATATAATGTAAAGCAATATGCGGATTATATCCTGGCGCACACAGATGCATATTCGGGATCTGCTGTTGCGCTGGTAAAGTCGATGCTGAACTATGGAGCCGCAGCGCAGCAATTATTTTCTTACCGGACAAATACGCCGGCAAATGCTGATCTGAATGAGGAAGATAAAGTGATAGATTCGGCAGATTTTAGCAACTATCAATACACGGTTACGCAGAAAGATCAGGTAACAGGAATGCAGTATTATGGAAGCGTTCTGAGCCTGAAATCAGAGATATGTATGAAAAATTATTTCCTGATCGATGCAGGAAAGAGTGTGGATGATTATGTATTTTCTATAGAAAGCGAAACCGGCGGAAAAGTAATCCTGGAGCCACAGGAGGCGCGGATCAATGGAAAGACCTGTTATTATGTGACGGTAAAGGACATCAAAGCATACGATATGGATCAGAATATGACGATTACGGTATGTGAAAATAATCAGAACGAGACGGGTCTGGAGCTGCATTATGGAATTTTCAGCTATGCAGATGCCGTATCGAAGCTGCAGAACCCGGATCAAAAACTGGTTACAGTGACGAAGGCGCTGTACCAATACTGGGAGGATGCAAAGCAGTATCAGGCTGAGGTGAATGGATAAGCGGATGGGAAAGAAGAAAGTTATTATTATCATTGGCTGTATGTTTTTTGCTCTTTTATGTGGCTGTGATACTCAAAAAAGTAACAGTAACAACATAACAACAGGAACATCACAGAATACAGGTGAACCGACCGATGCAGCCGGTGAAGTAAAATCTGAGCAGAACATGAATGCAGACGGCGATACGCTGTCAGATCATACGAAAAAGGCAGAACCTGCAGAAAGACAGCCGGATGCAGACACTGCCGGAGAGTATGTTACAACTGATGAAAATGGTGAAACAATTATTCTTCAGCCACAATCTCCGACAAATTTGTCAGAAAGCAAACAGGAAGAGACTGTGAATGGTGAGAAAAATGTTAATATAGAAAAACCGGAAGAATCAGAAAATGCTCAAAAACAGGAACCGGAACAGTCAGAAAAGACCGAAGAGACAGAGAAAGAAGATCAGAAACCATCAAACACGGATGGTGAAAAGAAATCGGAAGAACTTGAATTACCGTTTGTCCCAAGAGGGAAGTAACAGGTGTCAGGTACACTTACAATTTTAATAGTAGTAATCACATATGCCAGCATTTTACTACAATTATGGATGTTACACTTATGCAGACTGTAAAACGAACTGCTGATGAGCAATACCGACTCATCATGGAATGCCGCAACAGTGGGCTAAGCGACAGGGTATCAGCTTATGAATTATGAGCCGGGAAGTGTGTTTAAGCTTAATGGCAAAGAATATGTGTTAAGCGAGAATCATACATTACGGAGAAGATTTGTGGTGTTTGGAATCTACGTCAAATTATAGATATGGAGAAAAGATTGATTAATTTCTGAGAGTTTATCTATTTGTGTTGTAGCTATCAAGAAAAAGGGATACTTACATCGTGTTATAGTACATGGTGTAGGTATCCTTTTTACATATCTTCTATAATTGCTACATAAAAAAGTGCAAATGCACAAAAAATAGTAATGGCTATTGAAGTAAAAATAATTTAGTGGTAAAATAACATTACCAAAAATCGTGCAATGCACAAAAACAAGGAGCTATATTATGGAGATTAAGAGAGATTCATACCTTGAACAGTTAAAGATAAGAAAAAATAACGGAATGATTAAGATTATCACAGGAATCAGGAGATGCGGCAAATCATTTCTGTTATTTGTGTTGTTTAAGAAATATTTATTGGAGAGTGGTGTAGATAATGACCACATCATTGAGATTGCTTTAGATGGTATTGAAAATGAGGAGCTGAGAGACCCAAAGAAGTGTTATCATCATATTAAAAATGTAATGAAAGATGACCAGAAGTATTATCTGCTCTTGGATGAAGTACAGTTTATGCCACGATTTGAGGAAGTGCTGAACAGCCTGCTTCGTATCAGCAACATTGATGTGTATGTAACCGGCAGTAATTCTAAATTTTTATCTAGCGACATTGTAACTGAATTTAGGGGCAGAGGAGATGAGATTAGAATTTATCCGTTGTCCTTTGCAGAGTTTTATGCGGCTTTTGATGGAGATTATGATGATGCTTGGGAGGAATATATGATATACGGTGGGTTGCCACAGGTAGCACAATTCTCTGTGGAACGCCAAAAGGCTGAGTATCTTAAAAATATTTTTACCAATGTTTATATCAAGGATGTGGTAGAGCGAAACAGAATTCAAAATGTTGATGAGATTGGAACTTTGGTGGATATTCTTGCTTCTGCCATAGGAGCCCCTACAAATCCAACCAAAATATCAAATACCTTTAAAAGTGAACGAGGCAGTAATTATAGCAATAAAACCATATCTAACCATATTGATTATTTAACAGAGGCATTTTTGATTTCTAAAGCGGACCGGTATGATATTAAAGGTAGAAAATATGTGGGTGCAAATCTGAAATATTATTTTTCAGATGTTGGACTTAGAAATGCCAGACTGAACTTCAGACAGCAGGAGCCTACGCATATTATGGAGAACATTGTTTATAATGAGTTGCTTGTGCGTGGTTACAATGTGGATGTTGGTATTGTGGATGTATTTGCAAAGAATAGTGAAGGAAAGAGGGTTCATAAGCAGTTAGAGGTTGATTTTGTAGTGAACCAGGGCAGTCAGAGATATTACATTCAGGTGGCTTATGATATGACCTCTGAGGAAAAGCAGACGCAGGAACTTAATTCATTTCGAAATATTCCGGATTCATTTAAGAAGATTGTTATAGTGAATGGAACGAAAAAGCCTTGGAGAAATGAGGAAGGATTTGTGATTATGGGCATGAAATATTTTCTGCTCAATGCGGATAGTTTGGAGTTTTAGTATGGGAAATGAGATGATTTGTTCCGATATAAAAGATATGGATATAAAGTTAGGAGGCAGAGAAATGGCAACGGTTTTGTATTCTAATGAAGAAGATGATATGTGTTCTTTGGTGATAGATGGAGAAGAATATGTTGAAGATGAAGAAAGGGCAATTATCCCCAAAGCTGTATTAAAACAAATAAGAGTTGAGGATATTCCGGATAATTTTCAAATTGAAGTATGTGAGTCAAAAGATTCTTCAGTAATAATGGTATCTGTTCCTATGACTTTTGTAAAAGTTGGTAAAAATGAGTTTCAGGTTATTTATGATGAACTTATTACTAGAAAATATTGGGATGAACCAATAGGACTTAAACTATATATGGAGACAAAAAGGGATGTAATAGAAGAGCGTTCAAAAGAGGTAGGGGATGTCCATTTAGAAAACTATGATGATGATGGAGCTTATATCCATTTGGCATATAGTACAAAAATTTGTACGGATGATATGAGTGAATTGCTGAGTAATATGGAACAGATATATGGTGAAATAGAAGGTGCAACAGACATTACTTTAGGTTCTCCGTTTTCTAAAATAGATGATTGTGCAAAAGAAAATGAATTTACAATTAAGATATTACTTCCATTGTTTCGTAAGTTGGGATTTGCGAATGTAAAATATAATCATGGAAACAAGGAATTTGGAAAAGATATTACATTTGCACGCAGAACAGAATTTGATGATTATGAGTATTATGGAGTGCAGGTAAAGTATGGAGATGTGTCTGGTGGCGCTCAGGGAGAGATTAACGAATTGATTCAACAAGCGAAAGACTCTTTTTCAATGCCCTATTATGATGTGTATTCAAGAAATAAAGTAAGGGTATCTAAAGTAATTATTGCGATTTCAGGAAAATTTACGCAAAATGCAGTGGAAAAAATAATAGAAGGTGTGACGGAATACCCTTTAAAGAATAACTTGATTTTTCTGGATAAGGAAAAAATAGAGGGATTAATGAGTAAGTATAATAGATTTTAAGTTTTGTGTTGAAAATATAAAGATTCGGGAGGTATTCATTCTATGTACGTGGATTTAAAAATAATAGGGCAGATATTCCGTAAAGATATGAGTGAGTTTCTGGACTTTCTGTCTGATGAAAATGGTAAGAGTTTCGAAAAGTTATATGTAAACAATTTTAATGAAGTTATAGCGTGGCTGAAATAAAAATACAGGAGGACATCCAGCATGGATGGGATTATATTTTGTTCATGGGTATTATCTAAGTGTCAAACCGCAGATTATCTCAGGTGATTTCCGCAGATTATTTAAGGCGAAAACACCTGCCACATTCTGCGGTTAATGATACGGATGCACATTATATCGGGTCAAACTGCAGATTATCGCGGGCTTATTTCAGTTCAGCAGAAGCCGGATTGAAATAAGGCCACGAACAGATCGTGACCTTGAACATTGAAAATCAAATAACTTCATCAAATAGGGAAAGTGCTTTTATTCCACAGACAAGGCTTTCCACATCGACCGGATTGTCGAGATGCTGTCGGATCCTCTCAGCATTCCAAAAGGTATCTGAAAAGTGGGAAAGTTCACATCCGAAATCCATGTTTGGTACACACAGATGTAAACGCAAAATAGCGAGTACCTTGACATTTTGCGTTTACGTAAATCCAAACTCCAAACTCATCTATTATAGAACATATGTGGAAAAACAAGGCTGGAAAAACTATGTCACAGATGGAAAACCAAGTGGTACAGTAGGAGAATCAAAGAAACTGGAAGGTATCAGCGTAAGGTTGTCTTCCGGTATTGATGGAACCGTGCGGTATAGAACATACTGAAAATGATGGATGGGAAGCCTGGTCGGAAAATGGTGAGATAAATGGAAAGCCGGACGGAACAAGACAGCTGGAGGCGATCCGGATCCGACTGACAGGGGAAGCAGCAGAAAAATATGATATATATTATCGTGTGCACTGTCAGGATTATGGCTGGCTTGGCTGGGCAAAAAACGGAGAGAAGGCCGGAAGTGAAGGCTATTCAAGGCGAATGGAAGCGATGGAAGTGAGGTTGGTTACTAAAGGTAATGCAGCACCCGGAAATACAAATAATTGTTTCTATGGGAGATAAGCGTTATCCGGATGTGATATTTTGTGAGCATAAGGAGTGGATAGGAATTGAAGAAAGGAGTTCAGCATGAGAAGAAAAAAAGATAAAAGCAATGGCATTACTGCTTTGTATGAAAGACTGTCTCGTGATGATGATAATGCTGGAGAGAGTAACAGTATAGTTCATCAAAAGCAAATGCTTGAAGATTATGCTATGAAACATGGTTTTACGAATCTTGTTCATTTTACCGATGATGGTTGGAGTGGAGCGACCTTTGACAGACCTTCATGGAACAGACTTGTTGAAGGTGTTAAAAACGGAGAAATCACTGCCTGTATCTGCAAAGATATGTCCAGAATCGGCAGAGACCATTTGCAAGTAGGTTTTTTCACTGACATTCTGTTTAGAGAAAAGGAAGTTCGATTTATAGCAATCAATAATGGTATTGACAGTGACCGTCAAGAAACCAGTGAGTTTGCCCCTTTTCTGAATATCATGAATGAGTGGTTTGTCAGGGACACAAGTAAGAAAATTAAAGCTGTACTGAAATCCAGAGGTTCTTCCGGCAATGCGCATACAAGTAATATCCCACCATACGGCTATTTGAAAGACCCCGAAAACCACGACCATTGGATTATTGATGAAGAAGCTGCTGAAGTAGTCCGCAGAATTTATCGTATGACTATTGAGGGAAAAGGACCTTATCAGATAGCAAGAGAACTTTCAGAAGAAAAAATTGAAAGACCCTCTTATTATCTTGGAAAAAAGGGACTTGGAAATCATGCAAGCAACTATGACAAAGAAAATCCGTATATGTGGCGAGGAAATCAGGTTACTACTCTGATTGCCCGACCAGAGTATATCGGAAAGACTGTCAACTTCAGGACATTCAAAAATTCCTATAAGGACAAAAAGACGAAAAGGGCAGATAAGGAAGATTGGGTGGTTTTTGATGATACACAAGAGCCTATTGTCGATGAAGAAACATGGCTGCTTGCTCAAAAGTTAAGACAGAATGTAAGAAAAGCAGATCCTATGGGCGAGCCTAATGTTCTGACCGGAAAGATTTACTGTGCTGATTGTGGTGCGCCGATGTATAATCACAGGCAGCGGAAAGGGCGAGAAAGAATATACTATACTGCCAAAGGCGAAAAAAGGACAAGTTATTCCAATCCGGCAGATTGTTATGAATGTTCCACATATAATCTTGCTTATCAGAAGTATGACCGACATTGTACTTGCCACCATATTTCAACAAAAGCACTTAAAAGCATCATTCTGAAAACCATACAGGAGACTTGCCATTATGTTTCTTTGAATGAGCGGGAGTTTGTTTATTCTCTGCAAGAAGAATCGGCGATGAAAGATATTGCTGTTTCTGAAACTGTAAAAAACCGCATTGAAAGAAATCAGAAGCGAGTTCACGAACTGGATATGCTTATCAGGAAAATCTATGAAGATAATGTGATTGGAAGATTGCCGGACAGACTTTTTCAGAGTATGCTTACTGATTATGAAAATGAGCAGAACGAGCTGAACAAGATTATTGAGACTGACACCGCTGATATGCAACGGATTATAGGCGGTCAAAATAATGTGGAGCGTTTTCTAAAGCTGGTTAAAAAGTATGAGAACATTACAGAACTTACTCCTGCCATGATAAATGAATTTATCGACAAAATACTGGTTCACGAGCCACAAGGAAAAGGTGCAGACCGCACCACAGAGGTGGAGATATATCTTAACTATGTCGGGCAATTTCAAGTACCTGTGGAGCAGCATGAACCAACAGAGGAAGAAAGGATTGCTGCTGAAAAAGAGGCGGAACGACTTCGCAGAAAACGAGAATCCAATCGTAAGTATATGAAAAAAATTCGTGAGAAATCAAAAGAATTTGCGGAGCATGAGCGTATAGCAGAAGAAAAAAGTTCTGATAGCAATGTGTGTGTTGAACAGAACGCCACAAGCAAATCAAATCGGCAAAAAGTGAAAGGAGAAAAAATAGCATGACAGAATTGAAACTACGAATCCATGACGAAAGCAACGGTCTGGACTATGTTCTTGTGGGCGATTACTATGTGCCGGACTTGAAGCTGCCGGAGGAACACCGCCCTATCGGTATGTGGGGCAGACTGCACAGGACATATTTGGAGCAGTACCGCCCTGCAAGGTTCTCTGCCCTCTGTTTATCCGGCGAACTGCATACTTACCTTGCTGATCTGAACGAACAGGCAACGGAAAGGTGCAGCCTTATCATTGAGCAGATGAAACAAGCCGAGGGTGTGACCGAAACCATGAAAGCAGACAATCAGATGTTGTGGGTACAGTCCATGAACTCTATCCGTAACCGAGCCGAAGAAATCATCAGACAGGAAATGATTTACTGCTGATTTTATCAAGTCCAAAACCAACAAATTTGTATCGTAAACGAAGCGACAGGTATTTCCTTATGAAGTGTCTGTCGCTTTTCATTTATCAAACTTTAAGGAGGAAAACACAATGAAGATGAACCGGAATGAAATGGAAGCCCTTTATGCCTTTGGCTGTCCGAACCTGAAAGCAACTGTCGAGCGTTTGCGTATGGTGGCTGCCCTTGCACCCGATCCGGCGACGAAGAAGCTGTTTTATATGCTTTCCGTCAAGCTGAGTGCTGAGGGTGTTGAAAGGTGGTATCGCTGCTTTTACTGCAAGCTGCGTGTGTTGAAAAACCATAGGGAGGGCTGCTATGACGAGACTGACGAAGATTGAGAAAGAAACAATCGTTCTCTTTAATGAGGGCGAGGACAAGGCAAATATCTACACCCACAACGCCGGATTGAAAAAGAGGTTGGCTGCTTTTGCTAAGAAGTACCCTGACCTTTGCCGACTGGAAAAATCCAATGTTCAAGGCGGTGTTTCTTATGAGCTGGCAAAGTCCCGTCTGTCTATCCGTTTCCTGCCGCCTTACAGTGAGGAACGCAGACAGAAAGCCAGCGAATATGCGAAAAAGCATGGGCTGAACAGTCAGCAGGGATAATGTGATAATCAGGGCTGATATGCGGTTAAAATGTCAGGTGCAGACCTGATGTTTTGACCGTTGCCTATCGTCTGCAAGGAAAGTATCGGGGACTATGGATTTTGCAGAAATGTGCGTTACAAGGCTTGAACAGGAACTCTGTATACAAAATTTTTTCTTCCATTCTTTAAGTTGATGAAGTATAATGAGATATGAAAAATTGAGGTTTTTAATACTCGATTTCAAACAATCATTTTTATATAGCTGGAACTATGGAGGGCAAAAAATGAATGATTTTTTACGAATGTGTTTGAATATAATTACACAAATAGGTCCCTATTTAGTTGTACTTCTTCTTTTGAAATATCTTGTAAATCTTCAACAAAAGAGAGCTAAAGAACGAGAGGAAGAACAGAAAAAGGGAATAATAAGGACGCATTATATAATAAAAACCGAAAAAGTACTTACTATGTTTTTTGTATTGGCGGTGTTTCTTTTTGGGGGAGCTACGGTAGCCAGTGCTATTCAACAAGATGATTTGTTTCCACCACTCGTTTTTAGCATTTTCTTTATTGTTTCTTTAATCGGCTCATTGAATATGATTATGTGGAAACTGGAAGTGAACGGAGATGAAATCACATGGCGTTCAACTTTTGGCAGAAAGAGAACTTTTCACTTTGAAGATATTACCTATTGCGAGAGAAAGAAAGGTTCTATGCGTGTATATGTAAATGGAGAAAAATTATTTACCATTGATAGTAATATTGACAAAGAAGAATTTATGGAGGACATAAAAAGAAGAAGAATCCCTGTAAAATCTTACTGGGCAAATCAGCATAAGAAAAATCGTAAATGACATAGATTTTATAACAGTACGATGTTAGACAACTGAATATGACCGTCAAGGTCAGATGAAGAAACCGATGTATTGAGCGTAAAGCGATCATGCGTCGGTTTTTCTTATTTCATGAGCTGACAGAATTCCGACTGTATATCGCCTGTGAGGAAAGTATCGGAGACTATGGATTTTGCGGAAATGTGCGTTATAGGTAAGTAAAAAACTACTTGATAGAGCGTGAATTGAATTGTTCATATCGGTATGATATAATTTACTGAAATGAAGCAAGAAGGTGGACTTTTGTATGAAAAAATTTTTGAAAATATTGCTAATCATTGTAGGAATAGTTTTTTTGATTTTTGCAGCGCTGATATGTATTGGACTGTTTGTTGATTATGATGACCATATTGAAAATGGTCGTTATACTTATGTTCCGGAAGATGACAATAAAGACAATGCATATGTCGAATTCAATTTGAGTGATTACGATAAAAAGGATTCTGAACTCATATATTATAGTTCTGTCGAAGAAGCTATTTTGAATTCTCCTTTGAATGCTGAAAATGAAGAATTTTCTGTTCCAGAAGATTTTCTTAATCATGTTGATGAAATATTGCATATATGGAATGGCAAACAGTATGATACTATTTTCTATCGGGCAGGAAGTGATAACGATCCCGTTCAAGGTTTTGTGATTGCACGCTGCAAAAAAAAGATAGAAAATGAAAGTACACAATATGCGTTTGTAAATGCTACACCAGCTACCACTACACCAGATACCACTTATGGGGGAGACTTCAAAAAATTTATCCATTTATCTTTAACAATAAGTGATATTCAACAAGACTTAAATCCAAATTATCCGGATACCAGATTCGTTTTTGGCTATGCACATGATAAAGAAATTTACTCATTAGAAGTAGAAGGTCAAAAGCCAGATGGGATTATAGAATATGAAGAATATGGTAGAACGATGTATATGTGGTATTATAACGATTTGAAAAGCAATAAAAGAGGCGATTGTCTGAGCTACTCAGTAGATGTGCCAGAGTAATTTTTCAAATTGGCTAATCTGCCACAACTGAATATGACCGTCAAGGTCAGATGAAGAAACCGATGTATTGAGCGTAAA